>JAESGR010001150.1_pt1 | contig 10528 bp, 10 predicted proteins | sample 9269771 | NCBI WGS metagenome assembly JAESGR01 (sample SAMN15739572, study PRJNA653492) | algae metagenome | isolation source: Chroococcus sp. CMT-3BRIN-NPC107 and co-occurring heterotrophs from well... | place: USA: Clark Mountains Wilderness, California | collected 2010-04-18
GCGCTCGCTGGCGCCAGGTCAGTAGCGCACGCAGAGCCAGACGACCTTGCCGCCGTCGGCGTGGCGGTCGACGCCCCATTCGGTCGACCAGGAGTCGACGATGCGCAGCCCGTTGCCGCCCACGCGCGTGGGGTCGACGTCGCGCAGCACCGGCAGGCCGGCGCCCTGGTCGGCGACCTCGACCCGAACCGAGTCGTCGGCGGTGGTGATCGTGACCGCCCCGTCCGAGGCGGTGTGCACGAGCACGTTGGTGGCCAGCTCGCTCACCATGAGCGCGGTGTCGTCGATGCGCTCGGCGTCCAGCGGCGTGCGGGCCCCGAGCTCGGCCACGAGCCACGAGCGCAGCTCGCGGACCGCGGCTGCGTCGCGCCGGAGGACCTGTGTGGCTGTCGTGTGCTGCATCGGTGGCGACCTCGTCCGGATGACCGCCCGGCGGCACTACCCGTGCCGCTGGCCGATCAGCCATGTGGGCGACAAATTAGGTCGTTCGGCCCAGGAGCACCGCCATGCTCGGGCCGCCGCACGCGAGCGGCGGCCGCCCCAGCGGCCTGCGCTCAGCGGATGAGGGTGGCGGCGGGGGGCGGCAGGAGGACCGCGGTGTTCGGGTCGGGCGCCAGCTCGAGGATCGAGCCGCCCGTGACCGTCAGGCGGTAGGAGATGAACTGGGCGTTCTGCTGGCCCCAGTTGCCGCCGCCGCTCAGCGAGAGGTCGTTGGCGAACGGGGTGAAGAACGTCCCGCTCAGGGCGACGCCGGCCCCGCCGGAGATGTTGAAGGCGCCGGGCGACTCGGCCCAGAGCGAGAGGCCGGCGAAGGGCCCCTCGATCGGCGCCGACCACTTCGGGGGCGCACCGCCGGTGGCCTTCACGACGGAGTTGCCGCCGAGGTAGACGACCGTCTGCTTGCCGTTGAACGTGCCGCCGCCGAGGTTCCAGTCCCCGCCCCGGACGTAGATGAAGCTCGCCCGGGCGCTCGACTGGCCGATGCACGGCGCCGAGGTGCTGGGCGGGGTGCACGTCAACGGGAGGTGGCTCGTCGGGTTGTTGGCGTTGACGTTCAGGGCGGCGCCGCTGTTGAGCTTGATGCCCCCGTCGAAGATCACGTTGCCGCCGGTGATGTTCACGGTGGTCCCGTTGGTCATCGACAGGCCGCCCGGGCAGTCGACCCACCAGTTGCCCGTGGCGGTGATCGTGCCGCTGGGGCTGCACCCGTGGGCGGTGCTCCACCGCTGGAAGCCGGTCGGTGCGCCGCTCGTGCCGATCGCCGCCTTGAGCTTGTCGATGTAGGGCTCGCGCGTGCTGGTCGACGGGCACGGCGCCACCACGACCCCGAAGTAGTTGGGGTACGAGGCCTTGCAGTTCCAGAGCCAGTCCACCGGCGCACGCGTGGCCCGCTCGGGCGAGGGGATGGGCTGCGGCAGCACCTGCGACCCGACCTGCGACTGCTGGCAGGCGAACGTGCCGGTGCAGGTGGTCGAGCTCCACGGCATGGCGTGCAGCGAGATCTCCCCCCGCTGGCCGGGGTTGCCGGTGAGCGGGACGGCGCGGATCTGGGTGCCGGTGCCGCCGGCGTCCATGGTGGTCTTGGTGCTGCTGCAGCCCGAGGTGCCGTCGGAGTCGAGGGTGATGACGCCGGGGATGGGCGGGCTCGACGTGGCGTTGCCGGCGGTCACCCTCGACCCGCCCTGCACCGACAGGACGACGCAGCCCACGGGATCGAGGAGCCAGAGCGCCGGCACGAGGCGGGTCTGGGACTTGCCGCCGCGCACCGTGGCGCTGCGGGTGATCGTGTAGCCGTCGCGACCGAGGATGCCACCGAAGAACGACGGCTGGGTGGAGGTGAGCGACACCTTGATGCGCTCGCATGCCAGGCCGTCGACCTTCCCGGCGCCGAACGTGCTGTCGGCGATCTCGCCGTCGGGGATCGGGAACTTGACCGTGAGGCGGTAGGCGCCCGACGTGCCGGTCCCGACCGCCTGCGTCGTGCCGCCGCCGCTGCACGTGGTGGAGCCGAAGCCGGCGCAGATCGAGTTGCCGTTGAGGCCCGAGCCGAGGCCGGCGTTGGTGTTCACGTACGTGACGATGGCCTTGCACGCCTCCACGTACTCCTTGTTGGCGAGGCCCTCGCTGGCGGCGAGGGCGGCCAGGTCGGCGCTGGACTGGTCGAAGCCTGCGCCGCCCCGGACGTAGCCGAGGTCGACCACGATGGCCACCAGGATGAGCACCGCGACCATCGCCGCGGCCACGACGGCGAGCACGACGCCGCGCTCGTCGCGTCGTCCCGGCACGGTGGCGGGGCGGTGGGCGTGGTGGCCGACCACGGTCAGGCCTCCAGCTTCGAGGTCGCCTTGGCCGTCACGTTGACCGGGATGCGGGTGAGGACGGCCTGGATCTCGTCCGAGAACGTGATGACGACCTGCACCCGCCGGCCGGTGTCGGCGCTCTGGTCGGCGTAGCAGGGGAGCGTGCCGCCCTTGGTCGTGTGGGCGCTCGAGATGGCGGTGGGCGCCGTGCCCGAGCCCGAGACCAGCGCCACGCACACGTTGCTGGCGGTCACGGTGCCGCTGGCGCGGGAGACGGCCACCGAGCGGACCTGCTGGGCCCACGTGCGGCCGGCGCACAGCGTCGTGGGGATGCACTGGTCGAACGCCACGGTCGCCCCGTAGCGGGCGCCCTCGCGGCTGGCCTGGGTGATGGTCGCCCGGCGGTTCATCACCATGCCGCCGCTGAACATGCCGAAGAGCAGCATGGCCAGGACGGGGAACACGATCGCGAACTCGACGATCACCGCGCCGCGCTCGTGGCCGCGCTCGCGCAGCCACCGCGCAGGGGCGTGCGGCGGTCGGGTCCGGAGGGCCTCGGCGTTCGGGATCATCGTCCGGCTCCTGGCTGGCCGCCGTCGACGGACCGATCGGGCTGGTTGGCGGGGGGCGTCGGCGTGGTGCGGGGCCGGGTCGTGGGCGTGGGCGGCGTGGGCCGGGGGCGGCTGGTCGGCGTGGTCGACGGCGGTGTCGGCCGCGGCCGGGTGGTCGGCGTGGTGGACGGCGGCGTCGGGCGAGGCGGCTGGGTCGGACGCGTCGGCGTGGTCGACGGCGGGGTGGGCCGAGTGGGCGGCGTGGGTCGCGTCGGGGTGGTCGACGGAGGGGTGGGCCGCTGCGGCCGGTTCGGCTGGGTCGGTCGGGTCGGCGTCACCGGGTCGGCGGGGGTCGCCGGCTCGGCCGGGTTGCCCGGACCGCCGGGCGTCGCCGGCTCGGCGGGGGTCGTCGGGCGACCGTCGGGTCCGGTCGGCCGGCCACCGGGGCCGGCGGGCCGATCGTCGGGTCCGGTCGGTCGGCCGTCGGGTCCGGTGGTGCCGGGCTGGCCCGGCCGGGGGCCCGCGCCGGTCGTTCCCGGCCGGCCGTCGGCGTCGGTGCCGGCCGCGTCGGGTGTGTCGCCGCGGGTCGTGGACGGGTCGTCGACCCGGCTGCCGCGGCGGTCGTCGCCGCCGGGACCACGGCGGTCCTCGCCGCCCTCGCGGCACGGGTCGGCCCCGGCCTCGCAGGCGGCGTCGGAGGCCGCGTCCGGGAGCGGGACGCCGACGGCGTCGCCGAGGTCGTGGGCCACGCGCTGCACCGGCGCCGGCAGGGTCCCGGCCACGGCCAGGCCCGAGGTCCCGGCCAGGACGGCGCCGAACGTGCCGAGGAAGATCTTCACCCGAGGGGCGCGGCGGGACCGGCTGGCGGCGGCGCCGGCGACGAGGTGGCGGATGCGGCGGTCGACGACGGGGTCGATCGGCTCGTCGGCCATCGATCGGAGGCGGTCGATCAGCTCCTGGTGCTCATGCATCGGACCCTCCTTGGGGGGTGTCTCGGAGGTGGCGGGCCAGCTGCTCCAGCGCCCGGTGCTGCATGGACTTCACGGCGCCGACGGTCCGGTCGGTCAGGCGGGCGACGTCCTCGATCGGGAGGTCGGCGATGAAGCGGAGGCCCACGACCTCGCGCTGCTCCTCGGTGAGCCGGGCCAGCGCGGCCACGAGGTCGTCGTGGGGGTCATCGACCTCGATGATCAGCGGCGCGTCGTGGAGGTTGCGGGCCGTCCGGGCCCGGCGGGCGCGCCGGCGGCGATCGTCGATGACCCGGTTGCGGGCGATGGTGAAGACCCAGCGACGGAGGGCGTCGAGGTCGCCCTCGAACGTCTCGATCGAGCGGGCCACCTGGTAGAAGACCTCGCCCAGCAGGTCGTCCGGATCGGGCACGTGCTGGCCGCGCAGGTAGGCGTGCACCGCGGTGCCGAAGCGGCGGTAGGCCTCACCGGCGTCCACGGCGGGCTCCCCACGTCGGCGGGGCGCCGGCTGACGGCGGGGTCGGAGCACCGAGATCGACGGCACGTCGGCGGGGTCCGCCGGGGCTGGCGGCGGCAGCGGCGGGGCCGCCGACTCGAGCGTGGTCACCGGACACCCGTCGTGCGCACGGCCGGCGCGGTCGCTCCGGGGTGCTCGACCGTCGCGACACCGGGCGCGGCCCGGCCCGTGCGGTTCGGGGTCGAGGCGGAGATCACAGGCACGATCCCTAGAGCGCCCGCCGACGGCGGTTGGGTACGGCGGCTCCGGACATTTGTCGGAATTCTTGCCGCCCCGCCCGGTCGGCCTGCGGCCGGGATCGCGTCGCGGTCCCGCCGTCCGCGCCCCTCCCCGACATCATCGGTCGGCGCGGGGCGCTGCTTGAGGGATTGCCCCGCGGGAAGCGCGGTGAAGCGGGCGACCCCGGCGACGGCACGGCCCGATCGAGATCGCCGGTAGAAAACCTCGGCACGGCTGTCGATCGGGGCGCACCCCGTTCGTGGTGGTGGTGAGCGACCGGCACGGCGCCGGTCATCGAGAGGAGCAACCGTGACCCAGTACCTGCTTTCCGTCCACAACGTCGAGGGCGAGAACCCCTACGCCACGCCCGAGGACATGCAGGCGGCCTTCCAGGCCGTCGACGCCTTCAACACCGAGCTCCAGGCCCAGGGCGCCTGGGTGTTCGCCGGCGGCCTCCAGCCGGCCGACACCGCGACCGTCGTGCGGGCCCAGGGCGGCGACGTCACCACCACCGACGGCCCCTTCGCCGAGACCAAGGAGCAGCTCGGCGGCTTCTGGGTGATCGACGTGCCCGACCTCGACGCCGCCCTCGCCTGGGCGGCCAAGGGCTCGGCGGCGTGCGCCAACCCGGTCGAGGTCCGTCCCTTCCAGGACGAGCCCGAGGACTGATCCGCGGTGCCCGGGATCGGCCTCGACGAGGTCGGGCGCACCTTCCGGCTGGAGTCCGGCAAGGCCGTCGCCACGCTGGCCCGCCGCTTCGGCGACCTCGACGTCGCCGAGGAGGCGGTCCAGGAGGCCTTCGTGGCGGCCACCGAGCGGTGGCCGTCACAGGGCATCCCGCCCAACCCGGGCGCCTGGATCATCACGACCGCACGCAACCGTGCCATCGACCGACTGCGGCGAGAGGGCAAGCGGGACGACCGCCACGCCCAGGCCGCCCTGCTCCACGAGCGCGACGAGCCGCCCGAGGCGTTGGGCCCGGTGAGCGACGACCGCCTCCGGCTGATCTTCACGTGCTGCCACCCCGCCCTCGCCCCCGACGCGCAGGTGGCCCTGACCCTGCGGCTCCTCGGCGGGCTGTCCACCGAGGAGATCGCCGCCGCGTTCCTCGTGCCCGAGGCGACCATGGCCCAGCGCCTCGTGCGGGCCAAGCGCAAGATCCGGGTGGCGAACATCCCGTACCGCGTGCCGAGCGAGGCCGAGCTGCCCGACCGGTTGCCGCTCGTGCTGGCGGTCCTCTACCTGATCTTCAACGAGGGCTACGCAGCGAGCGCCGGCGAGGCCCTCGTGCGAGAGGACCTGTGCGCCGAGGCGATCCGGCTGACCCGCCTGCTGGCCGCCCTCATGCCCGACGAGGAGGAGGTGCTCGGCCTGCTGGCCCTGCTGCTCCTCATCGACGCCCGACGGGCGGCGCGCACGGCGGCGGACGGCTCGCTCGTCCTCCTCCCGGACCAGGACCGGTCGCGGTGGGACGCCGAGCTCGTCGGCGAGGGCCAGCAGCTCGTACGGATCTGCCTGGGCCGCAACCGGCCGGGCCCGTACCAGCTCCAGGCGGCGATCAACGCGGTGCACGGCGATGCCCCGACGGCGGCCGACACCGACTGGTCGCAGATCCTCGCCCTCTACGACCACCTCCTCGCCATCGCCCCCACCCCCGTCGTGGCCCTCAACCGAGCGGTGGCGCTCGCCGAGGTCCACGGTCCGAACGCGACCCTGGCGGTGGTCGACGCCATCGAGCTCGAGGGCTACCACCACCTCCACGCCACCCGGGCCGACCTGCTCCTGCGGTTGGGCCGCACCGGGGAGGCACGGGCCGAGCTCGACGCCGCCCTCGCCCTGGCCCGCAACGAGGCCGAGCAGCGGTTCCTGGCCGATCGCCTGGAGGCGCTGGCGTGACGCCGACGCCCGTCCGGGTGGTGGGCCGGCTCCGGGCCGGGTAGCGGCCGACGATGTCCACCGTCGCCCCTGAGCACGCCGCACCGGCGCGCCCCGGCGACGACGACGCATACGACGCTCCCGGTCCGAGCGGCGGCGCGGGACGAGATCCGGCCCCGGTCGCCGCCTCCGGTCGCGGCCGGTGGTGGCTGCTGGCGCCGGTCCTCGCGCCGCTGCTCGTGTTCTGGGAGGGGCTGACGGGCCGGCGGCTCGTGGCGCCGGGCGACGGCCTGACGTACTACCTGCCGCTGCACGAGGTCGTGGCCGAGCAGTGGCGGTCCGGCACGTTCCCGGGCTGGGACCGCGGCACGTTCGGCGGCTCGCCGCTCTTCGCCCTCCACCAGCACGCGGCCCTGCACCCGCTCGCCCTCGTGCGGGCGGCGCTCCCGCCGGTGCTCGGCCACAACCTCACCGTGGTCGTCGCGCTCGTGCTGGCCGGGGTGGGGGCCCACCTGCTGGCCCACCGCCTCACCGGCGACCACGCCGCCGCCGCCGTGGCCGGCTGCGCCTTCGCGCTGTGCGGCTTCCAGTTCGCGCACCTCGGCCACGTGGCCATCCTCTCGACCGCGGCCTGGCTGCCCTGGGCGCTCTGGGCCGCCGACCGCGTGCTCGAGCGGGCGAGCGTGGCACGGGTCGCGACGGGAGCGGTCGTGGTCGCCCTCGCCGCGCTCTCGGGGCATGGCCAGCTCCTCGTCTACGTCCTCGCCGCCACCGCGCTGTACGCGCTGGTCGTCTCCGGGCGCGAGCGGGCCCGGCGCCTGGTCGGCGTGGCCGCCATGGTGGCGGTCGGCGGCGCGCTGGCGGCCGTGCAGCTCCTGCCGGTGGCCGCCGCGCTGGGCGGCACCGACCGGTCGGGGCTCACCCACCAGCAGGCCGTCGCCTACGCCCAGGAGCCCGACGGGCTGCTCGTGCTGGTGGCGCCGTTCCTCTACGGCGGGTCGGGCGCCTCGGGGCCCGGCCCGGGCGCCTACGCCGGGTCGTGGACGCTGACCGAGCTCGGCGGCTACGTCGGCGCCGCCGCCCTCGTCCTCGCCGTCGCGGCGGCGCCGGCCGTCCGCCGTGACCGCAGGCTGCTGGCGCTCGTCGCCATCGCCCTCGTCTCGACCCTCGTCGCCCTCGGCGACACCACGCCGCTGAGCCACGTCGTACACGCAGTGCCGGTGGTGGGCCAGATGCGCTCGTGGGCCCGGTACACCCTCGGCGTCCAGCTGGCGGTGGCCCTGCTCGCCGCGGTGGGCGTCGCCCGCGCCCGGTCCGGCGCCGGCACGGTCCGCCCCGGTGCGCTGGCCGCCGGCGCGCTGGGCGCGGCGGTCGCCGTCGCCGTGCTCCCCATCGCGTCCGACGGGCGCGCCGAGGGCGCCGACCTGGCGTGGGCCGTCGGCCTCCCCTGCGCGGCGGCGCTCGTGGGGGTCGCCGCCCTCGTCGCCCTGCGCCGCCGTCGGGCGCCTCGCGTGGTGCTGCTCGGCCTGGTCGCACTCGTCGCCGTCGACCCGGTGGTCGGCTTCGGCTGGTGGTACCGGTGGCGCGACGCCACGCCGCCGCCGGCCGAGGCGGAGGCGCTGATCGACGGCACCACGCCCCCGCCGTGGGGCGAGGTGCCCGATGCCCCGGGCGGCATCGACCGCTACCTGTGGGCCGGCGACAGCCCGCTCGACGCCTTCCCGCACAGCCCGCGCGTCACCGCGGCGGCCGGGCGGCTGTCGGTCACCGGCACCGACCCACTGGCCCCTGCGGCCTACCTCGAGGTCACCGGCACCGACTACTGGGGCAACCTCGTCGAGCCGGCGCACCTGCTCGATCCGGCGAGCCACCTGCCCGACCTGCTGCGCGTCACGGTCGTGGCGCGCGAGCGGGGGCGCGAGGTGCGGACGCCGACGCTGCCCGAGGCCTTCGTCGTCGGTCGCACCCGCCGCGTGGACCGGGAGGGAGCGATCGACGCCGCCGTCGGCCGGGCTCCGCTCGACCCCGCTGCCGAGGCGGTGCTGGAGGTCGCCTGCGCACGCTGCCCGAGCGGCGGTGCGCCCGGCGCCGCCGGCGAGGCCGGGCCCGTGGCGTGGGGCGACGGCCGGGTCGAGGTCGACGTCGTGGCCGACCGTCCCGGGCTCCTGGTGCTGAGCCAGGCGTGGGCGCCCGGGTGGTCGGCCACCGTCGACGGCGTGGCGGCGCCGGTCGTGCGAGCCGACGGCGTGGTCCAGGCCGTGCCGGTCCCGGCCGGCACGTCGACCGTGGTGCTCCGGTACCGCCCGCCCGGCCTGGTGGCGGGCGCGGCGACCTCCGCCCTCGCACTGGTCGGCCTCGGCGTCGCGCTCCTCGTCGGGCGACGGCGGCGGTCGAGCGGCCCTCGCTCGACGGGTCGCACGGAGGAGCCCGGCGGTCAGCCCCAGTCGGGGAACCAGAGCCGGGCGTCGAGCGCCGACGGGGACAGCTCCATGCCCGTCCACACCGGGTAGAACCACGCCGCCAGCAGAAGAGCCGCGACCGAGACGACGATCGGCGCGGCACGGGCCCACCGCCAGCGGTCGACGGCATCCGACGCGGCGAGGGCGACGGCCAGCGCGGCGAACGGCACGACCGGGGTCAGGTAGAACGCGAATCCCGGCTTCCAGCTGAGGAACCATGGGAGCACCTGCACGGCGCCGAACGCCAGCACCACCACCGCCGCCCACCGGCGGCGGCGGAGCGCGGCCCACGCCAGGTAGGCGTACACCGGGAGCGCCGTCCACCAGAGGGCGGGGTTGCCGACGCCGACGATGCGCGCCTCCTTGCCCGGAGCGACGTCGCAGCCGGCGGGGTCGGTGCCGGCCGGGCAGCTCTCGGCGTAGGAGAGCACGGGATCGGACATGGTGAGCCACTCCAGGGGGCGGGAGCGGTCGGGGTGCGTCGTCTTGAGCCGGCCCTGGAGCGCCCACATGTCGTACTGCTCGAAGCCCCACGCCGAGACGGCCTCGGTGAACGAGCAGTCGCCGCCGCTGCAGCGCTCGCGGCCGCTCTCGGACTCGTCGACGTTGGCGAACCAGCCGGCGTACGAGGCGACGTAGACGGCCACGGGCAGGACGACCAGCGGGAGCGCGACCCGGCTGGCGGCGCGCAGCACCTCGCGCAACGAGCGCTCGCGGTGGGCCAGCTCCGCGACCAGCGCGAAGACCGCGGCGGCGAGCAGCACCGGCGCGCTCGACCACTTCACGGCCACGGCCAGGCCGAGCACCAACCCCGTGGCCCAGCGCCAGCGCCGGTCGGGCGCGTCGCGGTCCCACACGGTGAACAGCACGCCGAGGGCCACGAACGCGGCCTGGATGCCGTCGAGCATCCCGATGCGGCTCATGGTGATGGCCAACCCGTCCAGGGCCACGAGCAGCGCAGCGAAGGCCGCGGCCCACGCGGCTCGGAACAGCCGGAGGCCGATCAGGTACGTGGCGCCCACCACCACGAGGCCGCCGAGGGCGGGGCCGAGGCGCCAGCCGATCGGCCGGTCGCCGACCGCGGTCATCGACGCGGCCATGACCCACTTGCCCGCCGGCGGGTGGGCGGGCCGCTCGATCTCGACGCCGCGGTCGAGGTACTCGCGGGCGTCGGGCACGTAGTGCTTCTCGTCGAACATCAGGCGGTTCGGCTGGTCGACGCGGGCAAAGCGGAGCCCGCCGGCGAGGAGCAGGAGGAGGAGCGGGACGACGACCGCCCCCGCCCGACGGTGTCGGACGGGGGCGGTGGTCGGCGGACCGAGCTGGTCGGTCTCAGGCGTGAGGAGCGAGGTCAGCCCTCGGTCTCGGTCTCGGTCTCGGTGCCGGTCTCCGTCTCGGTCTCGACGTCCTCGGTCTCGGTCTCGGTCTCCGTGGCCGTGGGCTCCTCCGTCTCGGTCTCCTCGACCTGCTCGGACTCCGTCTCGGTGCCCTCCTCGGTCTCGGTCACCTCGACGATGCGGTCGTCGTCGTTGTTCTCGTCGTCGGAGCAGGCCAGCCCGCCGAGGGGCAGGACGGCGATGGCGGCGACGGCGGCGAGCCGGCGGATGCGAACGTTCATGAAGGGGGACCTCCGGGGTGG
>JAESGR010001151.1_pt1 | contig 10528 bp, 10 predicted proteins | sample 9269771 | NCBI WGS metagenome assembly JAESGR01 (sample SAMN15739572, study PRJNA653492) | algae metagenome | isolation source: Chroococcus sp. CMT-3BRIN-NPC107 and co-occurring heterotrophs from well... | place: USA: Clark Mountains Wilderness, California | collected 2010-04-18
GCGGCTCGACTCGCTGCAGCGGGACATGGTGGCGCTCGCCGAGCGCAGCCGGCTCCTGCAGGACGAGATCGCCGCGCGCAGCGCCGCCAAGACGAGCCGGCAGCTTCACACGCTCTCGATCCTCACCGCCCTGTTCCTGCCGCCGACCCTGGTGACCGGCGTATTCGGCATGAACACCAAGGGGCTGTTCCTGGCCGAGTTCGAGAACGGCTCGACCATCGCCCTCTTCATCGGCGTGGCGGCGGCGGTTGCCGTGTTCACCGTGATCCGGGTGCTGGGGCTGATCCGGCGCAGCGATTGAACGGCCGGGCTCGGCGGCGCAAGGAGCGTCATCGAACCGTCATCTCCCGCCGCAACGTTGCGCGGCCCCGAACCGGAGCTTCCTTCCGCATGGACTTCTTCCGCCGCTTCACCGTCCTGATGTGCGCCCCGAACTTCGATCCGGATGACCTCGAGGGCGTGCGCGTCCAGCAGATCGTCAGTTCGGTCGAGGGCCTCGGCTTCGAGGTGGTCCGCGCCCGGCGGGTCGAGGACGCGGCGATCGCGGTGCAGACGGACTCGGCCATCGGCTGCATGGTGGTGGACTGGGGCAAGCGCGGCCTCGACGGCAAGGCCGCCGCGCTGATCAACCTGATGCGCAAGCGCGGGTTGGAGATGCCCATCGTCATCATGGTCCGCCGCAAGCGCCTGGAGGACATCCCGGTCGAGGTGCTCGACTTCATCGACGGCTACATCTTCCTCGCCGAGGAGACGCCGGACTACGTCGCGCGCGGCTTGGTGAGCCGGGTCAAGCAATATGCCGAGACCCTGAAGACGCCCTTCTTCGGGGCGCTCGTCGACTACGCCGAGGAGGGCAACCAGCTCTGGACCTGCCCGGGCCACAACGGCGGCATCTTCTACAACCGCTCGCCGATCGGGCGCATCTTCGTGGAGCATCTCGGCGAGGCCATTTTTCGCGATGACCTCGACAACTCGGTGCTCGATCTCGGCGACCTCCTCGTCCACGAGGGCCCGGCCCTCAAGGCGCAGAAGGAGGCCGCGGTCATCTTCGGGGCGGAGAAGACCTACTTCGTCCTCAACGGCACCTCGGCCTCGAACAAGATCGTGCTCTCGGCGTTGGTGGCGGAGGGCGACCTCGTCCTGTTCGACCGCAACAACCACAAGGCCGCCCATCACGGCGCGCTCTTTCTCGGCGGCGGCATCCCGATCTTCCTGGAGACCGACCGCAACGCCCACGGGCTCATCGGGCCGATCTACCACGAGGCCTTCGACGAGGCCGCGATCCGCGAGAAGATCCGGCGCAACCCACTGGTGACGGATGCCGAAGCGTGGCGGCGCGAGCGGCCCTTCCGCGTCGCCGTCATCGAGCAATGCACCTACGACGGCACGATCTACAACGCGCAGGAGATCCTCGGGCGGATTGGGCACCTGTGCGACTACATCCTGTTCGACGAGGCCTGGGCGGGCTTCATGAAGTTCCACCCGCTCTTCGCCGGCCGCTTCGCGATGGGCTTGAAGGACCTCGACGAGACCTCGCCGGGCATCATCGCCACGCAATCAACCCACAAGCAGCTCGCGAGCTTCTCTCAGGCCTCGCAGATCCACACCAAGGACAGCCATATCCGCGGCCAGACCCGGCGAATCGAGCACCGGCGCTTCAACGAGACCTTCCTGGTCCACGCCTCGACCTCGCCGTTCTATCCTCTCTTCGCCTCGCTCGACGTCGGCGCGCAGATGATGAAGGGGCGCTCGGGCGTGGTGCTCTGGGACGACACGATCCGGCTCGGCATCGAGTGGCGCAAGAAGGTCCGCGCCATCCGCCGCGAGTTCGAGGAGAAGGAGGGCGACCCGCTCCGCCGCTGGTTCTTCGACCCCTTCGTGCCCGACACCGTGAAGGGGCCGGAGGGCAAGGTCCCGTGGGAGAGCCTGCCGACGGACGAGCTCGCGAGCGACCCGAAATACTGGGAGCTCACGCCCGGAGCCGCCTGGCACGGCTTCCGTCACGTGGCGCCGAACTACGCCATGACGGACCCCAACAAGCTCACGGTGCTCACCCCCGGCTTCGATCGGCGCACGGGCGAGTACGCCGACCACGGCGTGCCCGCGCCCATCGTCGCGCAATACCTGCGCGAGAACCGGATCGTGCCGGAGAAGAACGACCTCAACTCGCTCCTCTTCCTGCTGACGCCGGGCGTGGAATCCTCGAAGGCGGGCACGCTGATCTCCGGTCTCGTCGCCTTCAAGCGGCTTCACGACGACAACGTGCCACTGGAGGAGGCCATCCCCGAATTCGTGCGGGCGCGGCCCCATCGCTACAAGGGCGTGCGCCTGCGCGACCTCTGCGCCGATTACCATTCCTTCCACCGCGAGCACGGCACCAGCGCGCTGCAGCGCAAGCAGTTCGAGCCGGGGCATCTCCCCGAGATGGTCATGACCCCGAAGGAGGCGGTGCAGCGGCTTACCCGCAACCGGGTCGATTACGTGCCGATCGCCGAGGCCGAGGGGCGGGTGGCGACGACCTTGCTTCTCGTCTACCCGCCCGGGATCGGGACGATCCTGCCGGGCGAGCGTCTCGACGAGAGGGCCAAGCCGATGCTCGACTATTTCAAGATGTTCGAGGCCGCGGCCAACGCCTTCCCCGGCTTCGAGGCCGAGATCCAGGGTGTCTACCGCGAGATCGATCCGGACGGGCGCATCCGCTTCCACACCTACGTGATGCGGGAGGGCTGATGGCGGAGAGTTCGGGTGCCTGCCCCGACCTCGTCATCCGTCCCTCGTCGGACGCCGACGTGCCGGCGATGGTGGCGATCTACGCCCACCACATCCGGCGCGGCGTCGGCGACGTTGCCGCCGACGACGAGGGCGCGCTCCACCCCGACGACCTCAAGCGCCGCCGCAAGGCGATGCGCAAGAAGCGCCTGCCCCACCTCGTGGCCGACCGCGGCGGCGTGGTCGCCGGCTACGCCTACGCCGTGCCCTTCCGCAAGCGGCCTGCCTATCGCTACACCCTCAAGCACTCGATCTACGTCCACCACGAGCACCTGCATGCCGGCATCGGCCGGCGCCTGCTTCCGGCGCTCATCGAGGCCTGCGCCGCGGGCGGCTACCGCCAGATGATCGGCTACATCGACGCGAAGAACGAGGCGTCCTTGCGCCTCCACGAGGCCTGCGGCTTCACCCGCGTCGGCCTGCTGCCGGCGGTGGGCTACAAGTACGGCCGCTGGAGCGACAGCGTGATGGTGCAATGTGCGCTCGGGCCCGGCGACACGGAACAGCCGGCGACCTGGCGGTCGGTGGAGGCGGTGGTCGCCGCGCATGATTGGGCGGGGAAGTGAGCTCTCTCCTCCCCCTTTTGGGGAGGAGTGGGAGGTGGGGGTGGCTGGGCGACCCTGCTGCGGAGGCCAGCGGAACCACCCCCACCCTCGATCCCTCCCCACAAGGGGGAGGGAAGGGCGTCTCGTCCAACGGAGTCGATCTAAGCGGTTGGCATCGGCATCACGCGGCGTCCCGCCAGCCTGCCCCATCCCAGAGCCGCACCGTCACCGTCGCCGCGCCGTTCTCCACGACGATCCGGTTGTAGGCGTTGGGCTCGTTCCCGCGCAGGCGCGTCGAGGTGGCCGAGCCCGCCTGGACGGCGAGCATGCGCTGCTCGGTGGCGCGCGCGGTGCCCTGGTCGACCGTGCTCCGGTCCGCGCCCGGGTCGGCGGCTTCCACGAAGCGCGAATAGTGCCGGTGGAGGTGGCCGGCCAGCGTCAGCCCGACGCCGCAGCGGCGGAAGGCGGCGAGCGCGAGGTCGGCGCGCCCGACGATGCGCGCCTCCTCGTCCCAGGGCGGCGGCATGAAGGGGTGGTGGCCGACCACGATCTTGAAGAGGTGGTTCGGCAACGCCCGCAGGCGCAGCTCGGCCCGTGCGATCTGCCAACGATGGATCTTGCCCTGCGACCAGTCGCGCTCCGGCGCCCACCGCCGCACGGTATTGATGCAGACGATGCCGATCTCGTCGTCGGAGAAGACCGGCTCGGTCTCGGATGCGATGTAGCGCTTGTAGCGGTCGAAGGGGCGCAAGAAGCGCTGCACGAGGTGATAGGGTGAGATGTCGTGGTTGCCGGGCACCGCGATCCAGGGCGAGGCGAGGCCGGCGAGGAAAGCCTGAGCCTCGGCGTACTCGACCTGTCGGGCACGCATGGTGAAGTCGCCCGACGCGATGATCAGGTCCGGCCTGTCGCGGTTCAGCTCCTCCGTGAGCCCGGCGACGACGGCCGGGTCCGTGCGTCCGAAATGCAGGTCGGAGATATGGGCGATGCGTCTCATGGGCTCGCGGCTGTCGTCCGGGCGGGGCCGATCACCACGAGGGCGCCGGGGCGGATACGGTAGCGCAGGGGTGAGGCGATGAGGTGGACCTCGCCGTCGTTCATCACGCGCAGGGAACGACGCGGCGCGGCGATGGTCAGTTCCGTGACGACGCGGCGCTCGATGCCGGGAAGGTGCCGCCAGGAGCCGAGCGCGAAGCCGAGGCCGAGGCGGAGCACCCGTACGGCGGACAGGGTGCGCAGGACGTAGAGGGTGAGCTCGCCGCCATCGACCCGGGAGCGCGACAGCACGCGCCCCGGCGCCTCGTCGTAATCGTTGTTGACGATGGCGAGCGTCCGGACCCGCAGGCGCTCGGCGCGGCCGTCCACCACGCCGGTGACGGTGAGGCGCGGGTAGCGGCCCATGTGGCGCAGGATGCCGAAGCCCATGCGCAGGTAGTCGAGCGCGGCCATCCGGCCGCGCCGGGCCTCCCGGTGCCTGGCCATCCGCGCCGGCAGGCCGAGCACGGAATTGATCAGGAAGACGCGGCCGTTCACCTCGCCGACATCGATCGCGCGGCGTTCCCCGTTCCGCAGGGCGGCGATCGCCGCGTCGAGGTCGAGCGGAAGCCCGAGATCCTTGGCCAGAAGGTTCATGGTTCCCAGTGGCAGGACGCCCAGGGGAAGGCCGCACCCGGCGAGCACCTGCGCCGCGCAGGCGATGGTGCCGTCGCCGCCGGCCACCACAACGGCCTCGATCCCGGGCAGGTCGGCGGCGGCACGCAGGCGCTCGGGTAGATCCAGGCCCGCATCCGTCTCGGGCGCGAGGGCGATGCCCGCCGATTCCAGCAGCCCGCGCAGGGTGTCGGCGGTCGTACCGGTCCCGGCGAAGGATCCGGCCGCGTCGTTGACGACGAGGGCGATGCGCATGTGACCTGCCGGCCGGGGATGGGCCGCCAGGATGCCAGGGCCGCCTGTCAGGCGTGTGTCGGCGGTGCTACTGCCGCGCGCGGTTCACCAGTGCCTGCAGCGCCTTCGCCACGGGCTCGGTCACGTTCTTGCGGTACTTGCGGTGAACGAGCTGGCCGTTGTGGTAGATGTCGTGCTCGACGTAGAGCCGTTCGCCGTCCCAGCGCACGACGTTGTCGGTCTCGGTGGTCTCCGTGACGCCGAGGTCCTCGCGCAGGGTCGCGCCTCCGGCTTGGGTCAACATGGCGGCTCCTCGTCCTCACCCCGGCAGCGGGTCAGGCGGGAGTGTAAAGACTGCAAAAGCGGGGCGCCAGACGGCCCGTGCTCCGGAATCGACCTGGCAGGGGGCGGGCATCAGCACCTTCAAGGATCATTTCTCGGCGGGCTCGGCAGGCTACGCGGCGCATCGGCCGACTTACCCGGAGGCCCTCGTCGCCTTCCTGGCCGAGATCGCGCCGGGCCGGGACCTCGCCCTCGACTGCGCCTGCGGCACGGGGCAGCTCTCGGTGCCGCTGGCGGGCCGTTTCGCGCGGGTCGTCGCGACGGATGCCAGCGCCGCGCAGATCGCCGAGGCCTCGGACCACCCTTCCGTCACCTATCGGACGGCGCCCGCCGAGGGTAGCGGCCTGCCCGATGCCTGCGCCGACCTCGTCACGGTCGCCCAGGCGGCGCATTGGCTCGACCTGCCGGCCTTCTACGCGGAGGTGCGCCGCGTCGCGAAACCCCGCGGGATCGTCGCGCTGATCACCTACGGCGTCCTGCACGTCGAGGGCGAGGCCGAGGGCGTGGTGCAGGATTTCTACGGCAGGGTGCTCGGCCCCCACTGGCCGCCGGAGCGCCGCCACGTCGAGAACGGCTACCGCGGGCTGGCCCTTCCCTTCGCGGAGATCGCAGCGCCGCCGCTGGCGATTGAGGCGGCGCTGAACCTGCAGGACCTCGTCGGCTACGTGGCCACCTGGTCGGCGCTCCGCGAGGCGAGGCGCGCTATCGGCAACGATCCGCTCCCCGCCTTCCATGCGGCGCTGGCGCAGGTCTGGGGCGATCCGGCGGCGCGCCGCGCGGTCCGCTGGCCGCTCTCCCTGCGCGTGGGCCGGGTCTGACTTCCTCAGCGCACGGTCACCTGATCCTTGATCCGCTCGTAGGTGGCGCGGCTCAGCACGCGCTTGGAGAGGAGCTGGTCGACGGAGGTGTAGGGCCGGCGCTGGATGATGGCGCGGCCGATGCTGCCGCCGCCCCGGAGGTTGTTCAGCTCGGCGAGCGTGGCGGTGTTGAGGTCGACGACCGGAAGCGCCTGGGCCCCGGGCATGACCGGCGCCGCAGCCGGCGGCTCGGCCGAGACGGCCGGCTCGGACGCCGGCGCGGGGGCGGCTCGCTGCGGAGCGGGGCTCGGGAAAGCGGCTTGCGCCGGCGGTGCCGGAGAGGTCCGCGGCGCCTCGACCGGAGCGGGAGCGGGCTCGGGCGGAGGCGGCGGCCTCGGCGCCGGAGAAGGCTCGGCCTCGACCCGGGGGGCCGGATCGGCCCGGCGCACCGGCTCGGCGACGGGCGCGAGATCGCCCGGTGCGGGGATCCAGTAAGCCTGGACGAGGGCCGCCAGCGCGGCCGCAGCGATGAGAAGCACGCCAACTCGGAGGATCGCTGAACCGCTGAGCACCCACGCCGCTCCACGCATGACAAGACGCTCAAGGTTAACATACGTCACAAAGGCGAGTCTCGGCGCCGCCCGGTCGATGCGACATGGTTGCGCCGCCGGCAGGATCGACGGGCTGCGCCCGCATCGCCATGGTCATCCCGATGATCCTCGCGTCTCCCCTGCGGACCATGCGGCGGCGCCTCGTCGAGCGCCTCGGCGCGCTGCGGCACCTGCCCGCCCTGTTCCGCCTCGTCTACGCGGCGAGCCCGCGCCTGCTCGCGGCGAGCCTCGCCCTCCGCTTGGTGCGGGCGAGCCTGCCGGTGGCCGCCCTCTACGTCGCCAAGCTCATCCTCGACGCGATCGTGGCCGAGCATGCCCGGCCGCACCCGGCCGGGCTCGACCTCGCCGCATGGCTCTCGGACCCGCCTCGGGCGCGGATCGTCGGCCTCGTCCTCCTCGAACTCGGCCTCGCCGTGCTCTCGGACGGGCTCGGGCGCCTCAGCAACCTCGTCGACGGGATCATCGCCGACCTCTACGCCAACGCGGCGACCCTGCGCCTGATGCGGCACGCGGCCGAGCTCGACCTCGAGCAGTTCGAGGACAGCGCCCAGCAGGACCGCCTGGAGCGGGCCCGCCGCCAGGTCACCGGGCGCTCGAGCCTGCTCTCGGGCCTGTTCGGGCAGGGGCAGGACCTCGTGACGCTCGTCACCTTCGCGATCGGGCTCATGGCATTCGCGCCCTGGCTGATCCTGCTGCTCGCCGCCGCGCTGGTCCCGGCCTTCCTCAACGAGCTGCACTTCAACCGGCAGGGCTATCGCCTGGCCTGGACCCGCACGCCGGAGCGGCGCCAGATCGACTACCTGCGCTACCTCGGCGCCAGCGTCGAGGCGGCCAAGGAGGTCAAGCTGTTCGGCCTGAACGGCTACATCGCCGAGCGCTACGGCGCGCTGGCGGAAAAGCTCGTGGCCGACAACCGGGCGCTGGCCATCCGACGTGCCGCCTGGGGCGGCTTCTTCGCCGGCTTAGGCACGCTCGCCTACTACGCGGCCTACGCGACGATCGTCTGGCGCACCGTGGCGGGCCAGTTCTCGATCGGCGACCTCGCCTTCCTGGCCGGCTCCTTCCTGCGCCTGCGCGGATTGATGGAGGGCCTGCTGCTCGGCTTCTCGCAGATCGCCTCGCAGGCGCAGTACCTCGACGACCTGTTCTCCTTCTTCGCGGTGAAGCCCGCCATCCGCTCGCCGGCCGAGCCGCTGCCCTTCCCGATGCCGGTCGCGGAGGGCATCGTCTTCGAGGATGTCGGCTTCCGCTACGCCGGCTCCGAGGCCTGGGCGGTCCGGCATCTCAGCTTCCGGCTGGGCGCGGGCGAGGTCCTGGCGCTGGTGGGCGAGAACGGCGCGGGCAAGACCACGATCGTGAAGCTGCTCACCCGGCTCTACGACCCGACCGAAGGGCGCATCCTCCTCGATGGGCATCCGCTTTCCGCCTACGACCTCGACGCCCTGCGCGCCCGCATCGGCGTCATCTTCCAGGATTTCGTGCGCTTCGACTTCACCGCGGCCGAGAACGTCGCGGTCGGCCGGATCCAGGCGCGCGACGATGCGGACCGAATCGCGGCGGCCGCCGGGCGCAGCCTCGCCGACGGGGTGATCGGCCGGCTGCCGCTCGGCTACGCGCAGCCGCTGGGCAAGCGCTTCGCCGACGGCGTCGACCTCTCGGGCGGCGAGTGGCAGAAGATCGCGCTCAGCCGCGCCTACATGCGCGAGGCCGAGATCCTCGTCCTCGACGAGCCGACCGCCGCGCTCGATGCGCGGGCCGAGTTCGAGGTCTTCCAGCGTTTCCGCGATCTCGCGCTGGGGCGCACGGTGCTGCTGATCTCGCACCGCTTCTCGACCGTGCGCATGGCCGACCGCATCCTCGTGCTGGAGAGCGGGCGGGTGATCGAATCCGGAACGCACGCCGCCCTGCAGGGCCAGGGGGGGCGCTACGCCGAGCTGTTCGAGCTGCAGGCGGCCGGGTACCGCTGAGGGTGGACGCCGCGCCCTGCTCGTCCTCGCGTTCTTTGGGTTCACACGTCGCGGCGTCCCGCCTTCACCACGCTTGTCATTCCGGGGCGCCGCAGGCGAGCCCGGGACCCAGGGCCGCCGACGATGCCATAGCCTGCCACGTCGGCGGCTCTGGGTCCCGGGCTCCGCTTCGCGGCCCTGGGATGACAAGCGTGGGCGGGTAGAACATGAACCCTCACACCAATGCGGCAGCGCGATGCATTCGGGAGCGCCGGTGAGGCGAGGAGCCTCGTCATTGAGGCGTGCTCCAGCCGGCCCCGATTTGGTCACCTTGGCCGGCCAAAGCGCCGCGTCGATGATCGGAATCCGGGTATCCACGATGAAGAGACTCTGCCTTGGCCTGATGCTGCTCGGCACCCTGGCGGCGCCGGCCCAGGCCGCGAGCAACACCACCGTGGGCGTCGGGGCCGGGGCCGTGACCGGCGCCCTCGTGGCCGGGCCGGTCGGCGCCGTGGTGGGCGCGGTCGTCGGTGGCGTCATGGGGGCGAATTCCGGCGCCGTCCGCTCCCGACGCGTGCGCCGCGTCCGCGCGGTCAGGTCCCGCCGCCAGACCGCCATCGTGAGACCCGCCTCCGAAGCGCGGCCCGCCGGCCTGTCGCGCCCCGTCGCCGAGCCCGTCGCGACCGCCACGATCTCGCGGCCCGCCGCGTCGGGCGGCCGGGCCTGGCAGGACCCGCGCTGAGTCTCGACAACGATCAAGCCAGGATCGGCGCGCAGACCGAGCGCGCGTGGCCCGGCAACGGCACCACGGCGACCTCGATCCCGTAGAGGAGCCGCAGGTTCTCGCGGGTCACCGTCGCGTCCGGAGACCCGAGCGCCACCAATCGGCCGCCGTGCAGGAGGGCCACCCGGTCCGCGCAGAGGAAGGCGTGGTCGGGGTCGTGGGTGGAGAGGATGACGCCGATCCCGGCTTCCGAGAGCCGCCGCACCCGCTCCAGCACCCGGGCCTGGTTGCCGAAATCGAGGCTCGCGGTCGGCTCGTCCATGACGAGGAGGCGCGGCTCGCCCGCCAGCGCCCGGGCGATGAGCACGAGCTGACGCTCGCCGCCGCTGATCTCCGTGTAGATGCGCTCCCCGAGATGCCCGATCCCGAGCGTCGCGAGTGCCGAGTCCGCGATCTCACGATCGCGGCGGCCGGGGCTGGCGAAGGGCTTGAGCCGGCTGGCGCGGCCCATCAGCACGATCTCGCGCACCGTGAAGGGGAAGAAGGCCGCATGCGCCTGGGGCACGTAGGCGATGGTCCGGGCGCGCTCGGCCCGCGACCAGCCCGCGAGGTCGGCGCCCTCGAAGGTGACGCGGCCGGCCTTGGCGGGAAGCAGGCCGAGCAGGGTCTTGAACAGGGTGGTCTTGCCCCCGCCGTTCGGCCCGAGCAGGCACAGGACCTCTCCGGGCTCCAGCGCGAAGCTGATCCCCGACCCGACGACACGGCTCCCGTAGCCGAAGGCGAGGTCCTCGACGGCGAGGCTCACGCGAAGCTCCGCCTGGCGGTCGCCAGCAGCCACAGGAAGAAGGGCGCGCCGATGAGCGCGGTGAGGATGCCGAGCGGCACCTCGATCGGGGCGATGGTGCGGGCG
>JAESGR010001152.1_pt1 | contig 10525 bp, 12 predicted proteins | sample 9269771 | NCBI WGS metagenome assembly JAESGR01 (sample SAMN15739572, study PRJNA653492) | algae metagenome | isolation source: Chroococcus sp. CMT-3BRIN-NPC107 and co-occurring heterotrophs from well... | place: USA: Clark Mountains Wilderness, California | collected 2010-04-18
TCGGCGGCGCACGAGCCGCAGGCGATCCGTCAGGCGCTCAACATCCTCGCGCGCTTCAGCGCCCAGGCCACGCAGGCCGCCGCCGAATAGGCGCCGGTCCCGCCCGGGGCTCCGGCCCACAAGGCCACACAGGCCGACGACGAAGAAGACACGCTAATCCACGGCCCGAAGGCTGCTCGCCCCCTGCGGATGCAGGCGCTCGGCGAGCGCGCCCGGTTGGTCCTCGAAATCGAGCGCCTCGATGCGCTGGCCGCGCCGCGCGACCTTCTCGGCCGAGGTGCGGATCTGGGCGACGTCGTCCTGGGCCTGGCGGAAATGCGCGTCGAGCTTGCCGGCCCGCTCGGCGAGGCGCCCCACATCCTCGAGCAGCCGCCCGACCTCCGTCTGGATCGTCTTCGCCTCGTCGCGGATGCGGGCATCGCGCACGAGCGCCTGCATGACCTGGATCGCGAGCGCCAGCAGCGCCGGCGAGACGATCACGACCCGGCCGCGATGCGCCCGCTGCACGAGATCGTCGAAATGCTCGGCGAGGTCCGCAAAGACCGATTCCGCCGGCACGAACATCAGCGCGAGATCCTGGGTCTCGCCCGGGATCAGGTACTTGTCGGCGATGTCGCGGATGTGCACGCCCACGTCGTTGCGCACGCGGGCGCAGGCCCGCGCCCGCGCCTCCTCGCCCTTGGCGTCGCGGAACAGGGTAAAGGCCTCGAGCGGGAACTTGGCGTCGATCACGAGGCCGCGCGGATCGCCGGGCAGGCGCACGAGGCAGTCGGGCCGGGTGCGGTTCGAGAGCGTCGCCTGGAACGCGAACGCGCCCGCGGGCAGCCCGTCGCGCACGATCGCCTCCATGCGCCCCTGCCCGTAGGCGCCGCGCGCCTGCTTGTTGGCGAGGACGTCCTTGAGGCCGACGATCTGGCCCGTGAGATCCGAGAGGTTCTTCTGCGCCGCGTCGATGACGGCGAGGCGCTCGTGCAGCTTGGCGAGGTGGTCCGACTGGTGCTGGGCCGAGGCCGCGATCCCCTGGCCGACCCGGTGCTGCAGGCCCTCGATCCGTTCGGCCACGAGGCGCACGAGGTCGCTCTGGCGGGTGCCGAACACCTCCGCCATGGTCTGCATCCGCCCGGTCATCTCGGCCTGGAGCCGGGTGATGGCCTCGACCCGGTCCTCCATCTCTTCCGCCCGCTCGGCCGCGATGGCGGCCTCGAGCGCCCGCTCCCGGCGCGCCTTCAGGAGCAGCGCCGTGACGAGGAGGAGGAGCGCCAGCGACAGCGCGGCCGTGCCGAGCGCGACCTCGCCCCAGGTCAGGACATGGGCGCCGAGGGTCAAGGCGGTGGCGTTCATGCGGGGGCCCTCACCAGGTGACGGCGGGGGAGCCGAGGGTCGGGGCGGTGGCGTTCATGCGGGGCGATTCCGAGATTCGCGGACAGCGCATGATCCGAACCAACCATGAACGAATCCGCCCATGCCGCCCGTCCGCCGGAGCGATTTGACCGCCCCGGAGGGAGCCCTTATTTCCGCGCCATGACCATCCGACCCCTCGTCATCCTGCCCGACACGCGCCTGCGCGCCGTCTCCGAGCCTGTCTCCGCGATCACCGACGAAATCCGCCGGCTCGCCGAGGATATGCTCGAGACCATGTACGACGCCCCCGGCGTCGGCCTCGCCGCGATCCAGATCGGCGTGCCGAAGCGGATCGTCACCATGGACGTGTCGAAGAGCGAGACCGAGCGCCAGCCCCTGGTGCTGATCAACCCGGAGGTCGTGTGGGCCTCGGAGGAGAAGCGGGTGTACGAGGAGGGCTGCCTCTCGATCCCCGAATATTACGAGGAGGTCGAGCGCCCCGACCGGGTGCGCTTCCGCTACACCAATCTCCAGGGCGAGACGGTCGAGCAGGACGCCGACGGGCTGATGGCGACCTGCGTCCAGCACGAGATCGACCATCTCAACGGCGTGCTCTTCATCGACCACCTCTCGAAGCTCAAGCGCGACCGGGTGGTGAAGAAGTTCGCCAAGGCCGCGAAGCGGGACGCGAACGGGTGATGCCCACGGACATTCCAGCCCGGGTGCCGGGCGAAGCGGGACGTGACCGGGTGTCGTCGGCCTGCTGGTCGGCTGCGGTGCCGGGGGAAGCGGGACGCGAACGGGTGATGCCGACCGATATTCCGGCTGCGGTATCGGGTAAAGCGGGACACGGCCGGGTGACGAACTCCCTCGCCCCGGCGGCTGCCGAACCGAAGAGCTTTGCATGACCCTGCGCGTCGTCTTCATGGGCACGCCGGATTTCGCCGTGCCGACGCTCGCCGAGATCGTCGGCCAGGGCCACGAGGTCGTGGCGGTCTACACCCGGGCGCCGGCGGCGGCGGGGCGCGGCATGGAGCTCAGGCCTTCGCCGGTGCACCGGATGGCGGAGCGCTTCGGCCTTCCCGTCCTGACCCCCAAGACGCTCCGCAGCGAGGAGGCCGCGGCGGCGTTCCGCGCGCACGAGGCCGACGTCGCGGTCGTGGTCGCCTACGGGATGATCCTGCCGAAAGCGATCCTCGACGCGCCGGAACTCGGCTGCCTCAACCTGCACGCCTCGCTGCTGCCGCGCTGGCGCGGCGCCGCGCCGATCCAGCGCGCGATCATGGCCGGCGACCGGGAGACCGGAATCGCCGTGATGCGCATGGAGGAGGGCCTCGACACCGGCCCGGTCGCCATGGTGGAGCGGGTGGCGATCACCCCCGACATGACGGCCGGCGAGCTGCACGACCGCCTGATGGGCTTAGGGGCCGACCTGATGGTGCGCGCGCTCGCGGCGCTCTCGCGCGGGGGGCTGACCTTCACGCCGCAGCCGGAGGCGGGCGTCGCCTATGCCCACAAGATCGGCAACGAGGACGGGCGGCTCGACTGGACGAGCCCGGCGGCCGTCCTGCACGACCGGATCCGCGGCCTGTCGCCGTTCCCGGGCGCCTTCTTCACCGCCGATTTCGGCAAGGGCCCGGAGCGCGTGAAGGTGCTGCGCAGCGCGCGGACGGACGGTTCGGGCGAGCCCGGCACCTTGATCGATGCCGCCGGCACCGTGGCGTGCGGGGAGGGCGCTTTGCGCCTCGTGCAGGTGCAGCCCGCCGGCAAGCAGCCCATGGCGGCCGACGAGTTCCTGCGCGGCCGGCGGCTCGTCCCCGGGGCGCGGCTCCTGCCGCAATCCGCCTAGGGCCATGTCTCGCTACACGCTTCTCACCTCGCTCGCTCCGGTCCGTCGCGCCATGCCCTGCTGTAAGCTCGTCACCTCGCTGGCTCCGGTCCGGTAGCGCCATGCCCTGGTGTATGCTCGTCACCTCACCGGCCTCGGTCCGCTAACGTCATGCCCCGCTACAAGCTCGTCATCGAGTACGACGGCACGCCCTTCACGGGCTGGCAGCGGCAGCTCAACGGCCGCTCGGTCCAGCAGGCGGTCGAGGAGGCGATCGAGCGCTTCTCCGGCGAGCGCGTGCGCATCCAGTGCGCCGGCCGCACCGATGCGGGCGTGCACGCGACCCATCAGGTCGCCCATGTGGATCTCGCTCGGGAGTGGCGCACCGACACGGTGCGCGACGCCACCAACGCGCATCTGCGGCCCGAGCCCGTGGCCGTGGTCGCGGCCGAAGCGGTGCCCGAGAGCTTCAACGCGCGCATGAGCGCCGTGAAGCGGCACTACCTCTACCGCATCCTCAACCGCCGCGCCCCGCCGGCGCTGGAGCTCGCCCGCGTCTGGGCCGTGCCCTGGCGCCTCGACGCCGCCGTGATGCACGAGGCCGCGCAACACCTCGTCGGCCGGCACGACTTCACGACGTTCCGGGCCGCCGAATGCCAGGCCAGCGGCCCGGTGCGGACGCTCGACCGCCTCGACGTCGCCCGCATCGGCGACGAGATCCGGATCCAGGCCTCCGCGCGCTCCTTCCTGCACCACCAGGTCCGATCGATGGTCGGCACACTCGCCCAGGCCGGCGCCGGGCGCTGGAGCGTCGCGGACGTGAAGGCGGCGCTCGACGCGCGGGACCGCCGGCGCTGCGGCCCGATGGCGCCGTCGAGCGGGCTCTACCTCGTTGGGGTGGAGTACGGGCCGGAGGAGCCCGCCTGAGTGCCACCTCCGGCCGGGGATGACACAGGGGGCGCCCGCACATTCACTCCCTCTCCCCGCAGGCGGGGAGAGGGCTGGGGTGAGGGGCCGGTCGGTAAGGCGAGCAGTCTCCGCCTCGCGTGTGTCATGGCCGGGCTCGACCCGGTCGTGACCGGAGAGGCGCACTGTCCCCGCAGCAATCTGCATCGAAGGCTTCACATCGGGATGGCCGGGTCGAGCCCGGCCATGACACGGGAGACACTGCGCTCTTCCGACCCGCCCCTCACCCCAACCCTCTCCCCGTGAACGGGGAGAGGGAGAGCGGCCCCTCACACTCGTGGGGAGGGCTCACCTTGCGAAATACCGCTCCAGCACCCCGCGGTAGATCGCGGCGAGCCGGTCGAGGTCGGCGACCGGGACGCGCTCGTCGATCTGGTGCATGGTCTGGCCGACGAGGCCGAACTCCACCACCGGGCAGTAATTCTTGATGAAGCGGGCGTCCGAGGTGCCGCCCGTGGTCGAGAGCGCGGGGCGGATCCCGGTCTCGGCTTCGATCGCATCCGCCATGAAGCCCACGAAGGCGTCGGGCTCGGTCATGAAGGCGACCGCGTTGGTGGGCTCGAACAGGACGGTGTAGCGGATCCCGTTGCCCGCGACCGCGTGCAGGCGCCGGCGCAGCTCGGCTTCCAGGCTTTCGGGGCTCCAGATGTCGTTGAAGCGGATGTTGAACACGGCGCGGGCTTCGGCCGGGATCACGTTCGTGGCTGGGTTGCCGACGTCGACCGTGGTGACCTCCAGGTTCGAGGCGCCGAAATGCTCCGTGCCCCAGTCGAGCGGCTCGATGGTGAGCGCGTCGAGGAGCCGCACCAGGCCGCGGATCGGGTTCTCGGCGAGGTGGGGATAGGCGACGTGGCCCTGGCGGCCGTGCACCTGGAGCCGGCCCGTGAGCGAGCCGCGCCGCCCGATTTTGATCATGTCGCCGAGGCGGTCCGGGTTGGTGGGCTCGCCCAGGATGCAATGGTCGAAGCGCTCGCCGCGCCCATGCGCCCATTCGAGCAGCTTCACCGAGCCGTTGACGGCCGGCCCCTCCTCGTCCCCGGTGATCAGGAAGCCGATCGAGCCGGCGAAATCCGGATGCGCTTCGAGGTAGGCCAGGGCCGCCGCGACCATGCAGGCGATGCCGCCCTTCATGTCGACGGCGCCGCGGCCGTGGAGCTCGCCGTCGGCGACCATCCCCCCGAAGGGATCGTGCGCCCAAGCCCCGGCGTCCCCCGGCGGCACCACGTCGGTGTGGCCGGCGAAGAGCAGGTAGGGCCGCCCGGTGCCCCAGCGGGCGTAGAGGTTCTCGACGTCGGGCATGCCGGGTTCGGAGAAGACCGGCCGGTGCACCTCGAAGCCGGCATCGCCCAGCACCTGAGCAAGAAAGCTCAGCGCGCCGCCCTCCTCGGGCGTCACGGAGGGGCAGCGGATCAGGCCCTGCGCGAGGGCGAGGGGAGAGGTGTCCATTCGTTTCGTCTTTGCTCGCCGGGCTGGAGGGTCCGGGCCCTAGGCTGCGGTGAGCGTGCGCAGGTCGGCACCGCTCGCCAGATGCTCGGAGGCGTCGAGGATCTCGACGGCGACGATGCGGCCCTCCGCATCGAAGTCGAGAACGAAGCCGGGGCGCACCTCTTCGCTCTCGACAATCGGCACATCCGCGAAGCGGACATAGAGCAGGTCGGCTTCCGGATCGTAGGAGGTCTTCATCGCCTTCGTCCTCGGTCGAGAAAGCAGGTGATCACGTGCAATGCGTCACCCGTACTCACATAAACCACGCGCAGGACTCTGCCACCCCGCTCGGGGATTGCACGGAAAGCCCGCATCCGGCCTGCATGCCTGGGGTCGTTCTCCACGGCCTCAGGGGCGCGCAGCGTGTGCTCGACCCAAGCGCGCTCGATGCCACGCTCGGCCAAGATATCCAGAGCGTGTCGGCCGAAGCTCACCAGCCCTTCGGGGTCACTCATCTGCGACCCCCATCGGCTCAATCGCGCAAGAGCTCGTTGATGCTCGTCTTCGACCGCGTCTGCGCGTCGACCCGCTTCACGATCACCGCGCAGGACAGCGACGGCCCGGGCGAGCCGTCGGGCAGCGGCTTGCCGGGGAGCGAGCCCGGGACCACGACCGAGTAGGGCGGCACGCGGCCGCGGAAGACCTCGCCGGTCTCGCGGTCGACGATCTTGGTCGAGGCCGAGAGGAAGACCCCCATGGAGAGCACCGAGCCCTCGCCCACGATCACGCCCTCGACGACCTCGGAGCGCGCGCCGATGAAGCAGTTGTCCTCGATGACGACCGGGTTCGCCTGCAGGGGCTCGAGCACGCCGCCGATGCCGACGCCGCCCGAGAGGTGGACGTTCTTGCCGATCTGGGCGCAGGAGCCCACCGTCGCCCAGGTGTCCACCATGGTGTTCTCGTCGACGTAAGCGCCGAGATTCACGAAGGAGGGCATGAGCACCACGTTGGGGGCGATGTAGGCGCCCCGGCGCACGACGCAGTTCGGCACCGCGCGGAAGCCGGCGGCGCGGAAGCGGTTCTCGCCCCAGCCCTCGAACTTGGAGGGCACCTTGTCCCACCACACGGCCTGGCCCGGCCCGCCGCCGATGATCCCCATGTCGTTGAGGCGGAAGGAGAGCAGCACGGCTTTCTTGAGCCACTGGTTCACGTGCCAGCCCTCGCCCCGCTTCTCGGCGACCCGGGCCTGGCCCGAATCGAGCAGGTTGAGGGATTCCTCGACCGCCTCGCGCACGGCGCCCGCGGTGCCCGTGTTCACGTTGGCCCGGTCTTCCCAGGCGGCGTCGATGGTGGCGGCGAGATCGGTCATGGGGGAGATCCGGAAAACGAGGGGTCGGGCCCGTGCTTGTCCGGGCCCGGCGGGGCTGTCAAGGCTGCGGTCGGTCGCCGGTGAGGGGAGGCTCAGGGGCCGAGGCGGTAGCCGATGCCGATGCGCAGGTCGTGCCGGTCGAGGTCGAGCCGGTTGACGGCGGCGTCGACGCGGGGCTCCACCCGGGCATAGCGGGTATAGGCGTATTCCGCGCGGGCGAACCAGCGGTCCGTGATCGCGTAGTCGAGGCCGATCCCCGCCGTGCCGCCATAGGCCATTTCGGCGTCCTGCTGGCCGGTGGAGCGGCTCGTCAGGTTGAGCTGCGCCAGGCTGAAGCCGCCCGCGAGATAGGGCGAGACCGCCCCGAAGCTCGTGCCGGCCCGCGCCCGCGCCGCGCCGCTCCAGAGCAGGTCGACGGCCATCGGCCCGGCCGGGCCGGCGCCGCGCCCGTCGATCCCCGACGCCAGCACGTGGCCGTCGTAGCCCACGAACCAGCTCCCGAAGGCGATTTCGTAGCCGCTGAAGAGGCCGATCTCCGCGCCGTCGAGATCGATCCCGGTGCGGCCGCCGCGGGGGCGGGCGAAAGCGGCGTCGCCAAGGCCGTATCCGGCGAGCACGCCCGCATAGGCGCCGCCGCGCCCGGGCGTCGGGGCGCCCGCGGCCATGCCCGGCACCTCCCGGACCACGAGCGAGGCCTTCACGGCATGGGAGGCGATGTCGACCGCGTGGCTTCGCCCGTCGTGGCGGTAGGATTCGCGGCCGTAATCGGCATATTGGTACTCGACGCGGGTCGCGAAGCCCCGCGTCCAGGCGACCTCGACGCCGGCGCCCGCGGACCATCCGAGATGGCGCGCGACGTCGCTGTCCTGGTTCACTACCAAGCTGTGCTGGTTGTACTCGGTCCCCGCGACGCCCAGGGTCACGAAGGGCAGCACGGTCCCGAAGGCATAGCCGAGCCGCCCCCTGACGCCGCCGGACCAGAGGTGGTCGCCCTGCACGCCGAGGGTGGCGGCGGTGCCGAGGCGCCCCTTGGTCTCATGGAAGCCGATCTCGCCCTCGAGGCCCGCGACGACCCGGCCGAACTGCCAGTCCCGGCCCGCGAAGGTCACGCTGGTGGCGCCGTCGAGGTCGTAGGCCCGCGTGCGCCCGCCCGCCCGGGTGGCGGCGCGGGTCCACATGTAGCCGATGCCGGTGCCGGCATAGAAGCCGTCCCAGGCCGGAGCGGCCGCGAGCACGGGGAGCGGCGGCGGGGCCGCGCGCACCGGGAGGTCGGCGCCCTGCGCCGCGCCGCTCAGGAGCATGGCGGCCGCCATGCCGAATCCTGCCCGCATCATCTGGTCCGCCCCGGGTCGTTGGATTCCGAGTAAGGCGCGCCGGCGCGCACCGTCAAGGCGCGCGGGGCGGGCGGGCCGACAAAGATCGCCCCTGTCGTCGGCGGGCCACAACGGCGCGGCTCCGGCAGACCTCAGCGATGCGGCTGTCGGCGGGCCACGACGGCGCGGCTCCTGCGGGCCGTGGCGACGGCCGCGGCGAATACGGGAACGACAGGCCCGGTTCGTGGTTTGTCCGGCATCGGTCACGCCGCGGCTGCGGCGCGGCACCCGTGCCTGCGCGTGCGGGAACGGGACCCCCGGCGGCGCGTTCTCACCACAGCCGCACGGCTGCGCGCCCCGCGCCCGGCGCGCCCCTTTGCGCTTGCGGCGGCACGCCTGAACCCCAACCGGAGGAGCTGGAGCCCATGGGCCTCTTATCGAAGGACATCAAGACGCTCGACGACCTCTTCGTGCACACCCTGCAGGACATCTACTACGCCGAGCAGCAGATCACGAAGGCGCTGCCGAAGATGATCGCCAAGGCGACGGACCCGCAGCTCAAGCAGGCCTTCGAGACGCACCTCAAGGAGACCGAGCAGCAGATCAAGATGGTCGAGCAGGTCTTCCGCCAGCACGGCCACGAGCCCAAGGGCGTGACCTGCCCGGCGATCGACGGCATCATCGACGAGGCGCAGGAGATCATCGGCGAGGTGGAGGACAAGAACGTCCTCGACGCCGCGATGCTCGCCGCCGCCCAGGCCGTGGAGCACTACGAGATCACCCGCTACGGCACGCTGGTGGCCTGGGCCAAGCAGCTCGGCCGCCAGGACTGCGCCACGATCCTCCACCAGATCATGGAGCAGGAGAAGGCGACGGACCAGAAGCTCAGCACGATCGCCGAGGGCAAGATCAACACGAAGGCGGCGTAAGGCGCGCCTTCACTTAGGATGACGCGAGCGGCGGCCGGAAGGCCGCCGTTTCAGTTCAGGATGGGCCGCCCTCCGGCGCCGCGCGGCTCCGCACCATCTAGGCCCGGCGCTTCGCCTGAATCCGCAGGAACGGGCGGCAGGCCGCGCGCATCTCCTCCTCCTGCTCGGGCGGCATCGAAGGACGCGGGCGGCCGCTGCGGATCGAGGCGGAGATCTCCTCCAGCACGGCGTGCGTGAAATAGTGGTCGGTGAGCGCGAGCGAGTAGGCGGCATCGATTTCAGTGTCGGGCTCGAAGCCGCAGGCGTCGCACGGATTGAAGCCGCCATGCTTCATCGCCCCGCAGCGCACGCAAACCGCGACCGTCATGACGCTCCCCGGCTCGTGCGGTAACGATAAGCTGCGAGCGCGTCCGGTCAATCGCCGGCCGAAGGCGTCCCTGCGCCCTGCTTCACCGGCTCGACGCGCTGGACGAGAAAATCCGCCAGATCGTTCGTGATATAGTCGATGTGCGGGGCCTCCACGGCCTCCTGCTCGAACTCCTCCCGGAACGGGTCGATCGTCTTGGGGATGATGAGCGTGGTGGTCATGCCGAGGTCGTGCGGCACCACGAGGTTCTTGGCGATGTCCTCGAACATGGCGGAGCGGGCGGGCTCGACGCCGTGCAACTCGAGGAAGCGCTCGTAGGCGCGCCGGTCCGGCTTCGGCACGAAGTCCGAGGCCGCGATGTCGAACACGTCCTCGAAATGGTCGAGGATGCCGATCTTGCGCGCCACGTTCTCGGCGTGCTTGCGCGAGCCGTTGGTGAGGATGAGCTTGCGGCCGGGCAGGCGCTCGATGGCGTCGCCCAGGCTCGCGTTCAGCTCGATGTCGGCGTGGTCGATGTCGTGGGCGAAGTCGAGGAAGTCGTACGGGTCGACGCCGTACTCGTCGATCAGGGCCCGCAGGGTGGTGCCGTAGCGGTGGTAGAAATACTTCTGCAGCGCGCGGGCCGAAAGCCCGTCGAGGCCGAAGAGATTGGCGATGTAGAGGGTGATGCGCTCGTCGATCTGCGGCCACACGCGGGATTCGTGCGGATAGAGCGTGTTGTCGAGATCGAAGATCCAGGTGTCCACATGCGCGAAGCTGCGCGCGTCGGCGGCGGCGAGGTGGGGCTGGAGCGAGGGGACGGCGGTCATGAGGATGAAAGGCTTGAGCCAGAGACGACAAAGGGGCCGAAGCGGCCCCGGGTGCGGAGGATAGGATCAACCGCCGCTCCGGGGAAGAGGTTCCCTCCATGGCGGGGCTGCATCCCTCCCCCCGCTTGCGGCGGGGAGGGGTAGGGGTGGGGGGTGCCGGGGACGACCTGATTTTCTC
>JAESGR010001153.1_pt1 | contig 10522 bp, 9 predicted proteins | sample 9269771 | NCBI WGS metagenome assembly JAESGR01 (sample SAMN15739572, study PRJNA653492) | algae metagenome | isolation source: Chroococcus sp. CMT-3BRIN-NPC107 and co-occurring heterotrophs from well... | place: USA: Clark Mountains Wilderness, California | collected 2010-04-18
GCCCGTCAACGCGAGAGGGACCGCGGCCAGGGCGCCGTCGACGTGGACCCAGCGCTCACCGATCCCCGCCCGGTCCAGCGCCTGGTGCACCTGGGCTACGTCGTCGACGGCCTCGGTCATCGTCGTACCCAGAGTCGCTACCACGATCGCAGGCCGGTCGGCATGCAGCGCGGCAGCACGAGCAAGAGCGCTGTAATCCATCTCGTCGTTGCCGTTGGCGTCAACCACGACAGCGGGGTGTCTCAACGCCAACTGCCCGGCTTCTTTCGACACGCTGTAGTGCGCCGCGGCGGAGTAGTACAAGACGGCGTCGGGGTAGCGCTTCAAGGCCAGTCGCAGCCCGTGGCGCGTCGTTTCCGTGGAACCGCTTCCGACATATCCCCAACACGTCTGCCATGAGCCGCCGAACAAGTCCACGATTCCTGACACGACGTCGCGCTCAAGATCCTTGACATGCCGCGGTTCGGCGCCGTCGCGTTCCGGACCACCTACATTGACGATTAACCGGTGACGCAGTCGCGCCAGGGGGCTGTAGTCGATGTCGCGGGCCCCCGGGAATCCGTGCGATGCCGCTGCAGCCGCTTCAAGCCTGCGGTCCAACTCGGTGATGGTCATCTCCAGGGCCGGCGCCGGGACAGGCGCCAGGCGTTGCACCAACGCGGAAGGAGTCGCGGAAGGCAGTGCGGTCGCGACGCGGTGCCCAGGCGGCGATGGGTCATGGCGCATCAGGCGGGCACTCCGTTTCCCGGTCGATGGTCGATGTTCCGTGGACCTGCCCCGGGCCCCCCGCGGCGACGTGGTGATGACCGCTCAGCTCACCGAACCCATCGCACCTGTGGAAGACGCAGCCCGTAGCGGCGGTCGACGTCGTCCTGCCCGGTGAATAGGGCCGTCAGGAAGCCCCTGTCGACCAGCCGCTGCAGCGCCGTGTTCAAGGCGCGGTCGTAGATGATCCCGGCTGAGGTCTTCAGTCTCGGGTGAGCGCGCGGGTTCGTCGGGACCTGCAACGAGTCGCGCTCCAGATGCTTCACGATGGCGAGCGCGAGACGACCTGGGTCACTGCTCGGCGCACTGTCTCTCTCGCGCAGCAACCACACCTCGGCGAACTGCTCAGCCGTGAGGTCGGCCTGAGGAAACCACGGATTCGCCACCTCGAGCCCGGTGAGAAGCTCCAGCTCATCAACGACAGCGACCCCGGTGGGCAGGCGCCCTGGTGCCAGGCCGGCCACCGCCACGGCCGTGCACAACCACCCACCGACGACCGGCTCGTGAGCGAGCATGGTCGCGTCCAGGCGCGGGAGGTAGAGCGCCTGACCCTGGACCTCAGCCGGCGACCGGCGCGCGGGCTGTCGCTGCAGCCACTGCGCCGTCCCCACAGTCAGCTTGGGCAGCTCCAGCTGTCGAAGTCCGAGGTGCGGAGCGTTCCGCGGGGGGCAAGACGACGATCGGGAGGAATCGTCGTGATGCCTCATGGCTCCTCCGTGGTCGCCTCGACGTGCAAGGGCCCGACCGGCGCCGCTCGTCGGCGACCAGCCTTGGCGCCGCGCCGGACGTTCTTCAACGTCCTCAGTCGACGTGACACACAAGCTGTTCTAGCGGGCGGGCCAGCGCGCTGTCAATGTGCGCCAACAGACTGCGGCGCGGGTTGCCCTGAGCGGAGAGTGACGAGGACGAATGCGCAGCGACACCGGGAGCCCCTGCCGTCCTCCCCACCGGGAGCGCGGTTGCCCCGCCGGTGTGCCACGACCAACCGGCCAGAGGTTGTCGCTGCAGCCGACGGGCGATCCGTGTCACCGGTTGCGTCGAGCTCGGCGACAGACCGCAGCGCGAGCGCTGCACCGCCCTACTTCGTGGCGCGCTTCTCCGGACCGTTCCTGTCGTGACCGTCATCGGCGTAGGCGTCTTCGAGCCCTTCGAGGGTGCGGGCATGCCGAATCCATTCGGCGATGGTCGCCACCGTCGTCGGCGAAAGACCCCGCGCCCGCAGGCTCAGATTCGGCAGCTCCATCAGCTCGTCGTCCTCGGCGCCGCTGTCCTCATCCTTGGCCAGGTAGCCGATCGGCACCTTGAAGAAGGCGGACAGGGTCAGCAGGTGCACCCGTGTCGGGTTGTCCTTGCGGCCGTCCTTTAACTCCCACAGATAACCCCGCGACAGCTCCCGCCGCTTGAGCTCCTCACCCTCGTAGCCCTGCTCGATCAACATCGCGCGAATCTGTCTGGCGATGGCCGGGACGCTGTACGGCCGCCCATTCTTCGGATTGGTACGCGTCTCGAGCAGTTCTGACAATTTTTCGGCTAAGGAGCCGCGCCGGCGGGCATGGTCACCTTCTTCCGGTGCGCCTGGTTCGCCCATCTGCTGCGGTCTCCTTTCGCGGCCCCTTGGTGGGATCGGCCCCACCGCGGTCGTGCTTCCCTCCACGAGCCACGGCCGGGCAGTGCCGGCTGCCGACGATGAGCGGGGGCACGTCGTCGGCGACGTCGGAGACTCGATCGCGAGGATCGCGAGGATCGTAGCCCCCAACGTCAGGGTTCGGTCAGACTGGTGACCACGGGCAGTGAGACGATCTAGACGAATCGGCCACGTAGGGTGACCTCCGGCGGTCGTCATCCAAGATCGCGCAGCTCGTGGGGGGCGAAGTCGTCGGCGACCGCGGCCGCGAGTTCTCGTGCACTGTCGTAGGTGGCGGGGCGCAGGCGGCTCAGGTTGATGGGACCTCCGGTGGCCAGGTGCGGATCGGGCGGGATCGTCACCACGGTGCGGCTGCGTGCTGCGAGGTAGCGCCGCACCGCCTCCGGGTCGACCTCGGGGCTGGTGCGATCCCCCGCCAGGGCCACGACTGCCCTGTCGGCGAGGTCGCCGTGACCGTTGGACCGCAGCCAGTCCAGCGTCTTGCTGGCCCGGCTGGCGCCGTCGACGGTGGGGCCACCGACCACCACGATGCTGCGGGCTGCGGCCAGCGCGCCCGCGGTGGCCGAGTGCGTCACCCCGGTACCAGAATCGGTGATTAGCACGTGGAAGAACCGCTGCAGGACCGCGATCACGCGCTCGTACTCCTGCTGGTCGAACGCCTCGCTCTTGGCCGGGTCGTGCTCGGAGGCCAGCACGTGCAGCCGCCCGGTCAGGGTGGCGAAGCGGGCCAGGTCGGTGGGGTTGCCCACCGCACCCGCTGCCGCCGCGGCGGCCAGGTCGCGGACGCTGACCGCCGGGGACCGGCCGAGCAGGCGGTCGGCGAGCGTGCCGGCGTCGGGGTTCGCATCGAGCACGACGACTTGGTCGCCGCGGTGCTGGGCGAACGTCAGCCCCAGCAGCGCCGCGACCGTGGTCTTGCCGACCCCGCCTTTGAGCGAGATCACCAGCACCGAGTGCGGGTGAGCAAGGTGGGTCTGGATGCGCTCGAGCTGCTGGCGCTCAAGGGCTTCCTCGCGCGACAGGCCCAGGTTGACCTTCCCGCCGGTCGCGCGTAGCACCGCGCCCCGCCACCCGACGGTGGGCGGGACCGCCGCAGCGCGCACGAGTTGCTCGTGTGTCAGGGCCGCGGCCTCGCCCGACGTCGACGCGGCGGTGGCGTCGAGGGCGCCCAGCGGGCCGCCGGGTGGCTGCCGAGCAGGCGAGGGCGGGGGCGAGGCCGGTCCGGCCAAGGTGGCGCGGCCGGACTCACCCGGCCCGGCCGCAACCAGCCCGTCCGCGGGGGGCACCGCAGAGGGCACCGCCGCGGGCACCGATGTCCAGGTCTGGTCGGACGACCCGGTGCCTGTTGCAGCCGCAGCCTCGTCGAGTCGGCCGCCCGGGTCGTCGCGCGTCGCCTCGTCGCACGGCGGGTCTTCCCGCCGCGACGCGCCGTTCACCAGGCTGTCGTGCACCGGGCTGCGGGTCGGGCCGTGGGTGGGCTGGGTCAGGTCGGCCGCGGCAGCAGCGCCGCCGTTCGCCTCGACGATGTGGTCCTGATTGGGCGCACCCCCGGGCGGGGGCAACCACGGGACGATCAGCGGGGCGGCGTCACTGTCGTTCGGCGGGTACTGCGGCAGCGTCACGTTCGCCCTCCATCTCGATCACGGGCTCAGTATCGCCGCGGGACACGTGCAGCACCAGCCGCTGCAGGCGACCAACCGGGGCCCGACAGCCGCTCACGATGACCGCATTGGAGCGGGAGGGGGCCTTGGTGGGCGTGGCGACGATCCGGACGGTGAGCTCGATGCGCAGGGTGTCTGGGCCGTGCTGCTGCACGACGTCGGGGGGGAGCACGAGGTCGACGTGCTCACAGGGCCCGCTCTTGTCGCCCCCGCTGGCCGGGCAGGGCAGCAGGGCCGCGAACCGGCTCGCCGCGGCGATCGCGATCTGCTCTCGCCACGGCGGGGGCGCGCCCGGCAGGTCGCCATCCGGTGGCGCTGCCACCGGGGCCGCCGCGTTGGGCGTGGACGCCGCCGCGGACGTGGGTGTCGACGGGGGTGTGGGTGGCAACGGGGGTGTGGGTGTCGACGGGGGCGGTGCTCCCGGGCCGGCCGCGCCGGCGTCCGGCCCTGGTCCGTCACCGACCAGATCATGCCGACCGTGGGGTTCCTCGACCGCGGCAGGAGGATCACCGGCGACGTCGGAGCGATCACGGTGGGCAGCCGCGGCGGTAGAGGCCAGGGCGAGGTGGAGAACGGTCGGTGGGTCGGCCAGGACGGGGTTGTCCCCACGGTGACCGTGCGGCAGCTGCTGCAGCGGGGCGGCCTGGCTCCGTGGGAGCTGGTCCTGCGTGCCGTTGGTTTGGAAGGGAGCGGCGACTCTGGAGTTGCGGTGCGACTCGGCCACGCCCTGCTCCCCCGCTGCGGGGGCGGGATGTGGGCCGTCTGGGCGCCCCTCACCGCCCTGCTCAGGCCCGGGTCGCGTGCCCGCGCCCCTGACCGGGGTGAGGTGCGGGATCGTCGCTGGCTCCGGTGCGCCACCGCGCAGCGGCTCCGCCCCATCCACCGCCGTCCACCGCCCGGGCGCGACGGGCCCGGGCGCGACGGGCCCGGGCGGCCTGCGCATGGACGGGGCGGGCGCCGGAGGGAGGGGACCCGGCGGCGCGGACGGCCTCGCGGGTCGCGCCACCAGTGGGTGCACCCGCACCGCATCGCCACCCGGCCCCGGCCCCGGCCCCGGCCCCGGCCGCGGCGCCGGTGTAGGGGCCGGCGCGGGCATCGGGTGGGTCAGCCAGGGGATCCAGTCGGCTGCGCCTGGAGTGGCTGCCGGCGGGTCGGGGTCGATGGCGCGTGGCGCCGCGAACTCGGGATCCGATCGGTGTGGGCGCACACCGACAGGGACGGCGGGGTGGGCGCGAGGGTTCAACCGCTTAGCCCTGCGCGATGGTTCGTCGGGGCGCGCCCGGCGCCGGCGGGCGCGCAGCGCCAGCGGGCGCGCGCGGCCCCGCGGTGGGGGCGGCGCCGCTCGCAGCACCGGCTCGAGCGCGGCCCAGCCCCGGCGGGTCTCGCCCGCTCCCCCGCCTCGTCGCTCGATCTCGGCGGCGACGAGCATGAAGTTGGCCGGCTGGCTCGCCGTGTGCAGGTCGCTGATAACCCCGAGGTGGCTGCGGTGTGGGCGTGGCCGAAGTCTTCGGGTCGCAGCATCGTGGCGGCGAACTCACGCACCTGTGGCAGCGTCAGGCAGGCAACGACGAGCTCGCGTTCCTCGAGGTCCACATGGGTGTCTCGGGCCGCCGCTTCCTGGTGAGCGCCGCTCGCGGGCGCGGTGGGGGGGCCGCGCGAGCGTCGCCGCCAGCGACATGTCCGCGCCGGCGACGCGGTCGGCGAGGGCGCATTGATCACGGATTGGCGGGCGCGCAGCGCGTGCAGGGTGCGGTAGACCACATGGCGCGGAATGGCGGAAGGCATCGGCCGCGAGCCAGGCACCGACCTCGTCGACTCGGCGCGCGTCCACAGCAGCACGCCGAGCAGCGCCCGCTCGGCGACGTCGGATACGTCGACGATCTCCGGTGGGCGCGCACCGCCCGCGGTCATGGTCGCGGCTCGCCATCGCCTCCGGTCGGGGTCGGCCCGATGGTGACACCGGCGTCGGCCAGCCGCGCGTGCTGGCGGGTGAACACCTGAGCCAACGCGGCCGGCGCAGGCTCGTAGGCTCCGCCCTCATCGAGGGCGGTGTGGGGGTAGTGCCACCAACGCCCGTGCAGCCGCACCGGACCGGGGAAGTGGTCGGGCAGCAGCGCCACGGCCTGCCCGGCCTGCAGCATGTGGGCGACCTGAGCCACGGTGAGCGATCCGACGTCTTCGGTCATCGTGTGTTCACCGCCCCTGCGCGCGTCGGGGCCTCGGTGACGGCCTGAGGTTCGACACGACGGGGCGGGGTCGTGGGGACGGGACGGGCGAGGGCCCGGGCGGGGGTGTAACCGCGACCGCGGCCCGGGCCGCCGCGGCGGTGTCCGATCCCGGGTGGGCGGCCGCGTGGTCGCGGGCGAGGTCGAGGTCGACCACCGGGCGCGCGTTGGCGACCGCGGGCGCCGCCGCGGCGGCCTCACCCCGCGGCATGGGGGCGGGCGGCGTGACCGGCGGTGTCGTCGCCGCGGACGGCGCTACCGCGGACGGGTGGTCCATCGCCGCCAGCGCCACCTGGTCCACCGCCGAGGCCGAGTCGAGCGAGGCCGGATCGGGCGCCTGCGTTGACTCCGGCGGCACCGAGATCGGCAGCGGCTGCGTTTCGGTGTCCACCGCGTCCTCCGTAGCGGAGTCTGCGACAGGTCGGGGCGTGGGCGAGGGGCGCGCGCCGGCGGCGCGGGGTGCTGCGGATGGAGCGGGAACGGATCCGACGATGTTGCTCAGGGTTGTGCTGGCGTAGGCCGCCGGCCAGTTCGCCGCGGCGATCTTGTGCGCGGGCAGCCCCCGCAGCAGCTCCTCGACGGGTTGACCCTCGCGGGTCAGCGTGGCGACCTGATCGACGAATCGCTTCCAGTACCGACAGCCCAGAACCTTCCGGGCCGCGTCCTCGGGCATCGCGCGCCTGATCTGTTCGCGGCTTGCCGCGCGGGCCGCAGTGACCGAGTCCGCCACCGGATCTGAACCCGACGCCGCGGCCGAATCCGACGTCGCGGCCGAGTCCGACGCCGGGCCCGAGCCCGACGCCGCCGTCCGGGTTCCGCGGCCGGGTGGGCGGCGTCCTGCCTCACCGCGGCGTGCCCGCGGTGCCCGGGTCGTGGTGTCGCCCAGATCGGCCCAGCCTTCGCCGCCCAGGTCGACCCCGCCCTCGGCGAGTCGGTTGCGCAGCTTCTTGGCGAACGATGCGGCCATCGCGGCCGGGTCGTCCGCGATCCGCAACGCGGGCAGCTTGCTGCCGAGCAACTCGAGCGCTCTGGGCATGGGGTGCCCGCGCTCCTCGAGGTCGCTCAGCCAGTGGGCGAACGCCCCGAATGCATCGCGGCTGATGATGTCGTCGACCAGGTCTTGGTCGTGGGGCCAGGCCTGCTCGATCGCCTCGGCGGTGCGGTGCAGGCGGGCGTCTTCGGGCTCGCCCAGCCCGGCCTCCTCCGCCTGGGCGCGGGCGCTGGCCAGCGCACTGAACTCCGCGAGCCGAGCGACCCTGTCCACCCCACCCGCAAGGAGTTCGGGGATCAGACCGTCCGCGGCGGCGGGGGTGCAGCTCACCGCGGCCTCGGCGGTGGTGTAGTCCGTCGCGGCGGCCCGCACCCGCAGCGCCCACCGGTCCGCCGACAGCGGGTCGATCCGCAGCTCCACCCACGACCCGTCGCTGGCGGTGCCCTGCTCCCGCCGCATCGGCTCGTCGGGGTACCCCTGATCGACGAGCTGCTTGGCCCGTCCGTGCAGTTGGGTGAGCTCCGCATCGGTCAGGACGCGCACGGCCGGATCCCGAAGTCGCTCGCTGCGCTCATGCTGCAGCGCAGTCTGCTTGCGCGTCGACCACGCCTCCTGCATACGCGCCGCCTGCACGGCCTGGGCGGCGGCCATGGCCAGCTGCGTCAGCTGGCCCTTCAGCTCACTCCCGAGACCGAGCTCCGGCAGGTCCGTCTCGGCAACGGTCATCCTGTGCCCTCCCTCGCTCGTCGCCCCACCCGCTCGACCCCGCGGCGGCGGGCACCACAGGTGGGCGGGGGCGACAGCGGTGCGACGACCCAGCTGCAGCCGCCTCTACCGGTTCGGACCGGTACCCGCCCCGCCTGGGGGACGTGCACGACCGCGGCGAGGTTCATCACCGCGCCGAACCGGGGTCGCTGTGGCCACACCGACCCGCCCCGGGACCGACGGCGTCGCGCCCGCGCCGCGTTGTGCCTGTCCGTCCGCTCTGGTCGGCGCCGGCGCTCGCTGCAGCGCCTCACCAGCGCCAGCGGCCGCGGCGGCGTGCACGTTCTGGCGGCGTGCGACGTGCCAGGCCGCGAGCTCCGCCAGCAGCGCGCCGAGCGCGATCAGCAGCTCGCCGTGTCCTCCCTCGTCGCGCCCGCTCAAGGTGCGCAGCCCGATCAGCCGCCACGCCGCGGTGCGCAGTCGCGCCGCCACCTCCGGCCACGGGTTCGGCGCCGGCTGACCGACCCCCGGTTCCCGGCTGGCCCGGTCGAACAGCTCCGCCGGCTCCCACCGCGTGAGCGGCCGCCCGGTGTGGGTGAGCGCACCGACGGCGGTGAACAAGTCCCCCGCCGCATGCCCGATCGCCGCGACCGTGCCCGCGCCGGCCGCGCCCGGGCCGCCCGAACGCACCACGGCTGCGGCGTCGCGCGCGGCCACGGCCGCCTCCTGCAGCGCGGCCCGACGCTCCTCGCGCCCGATCATCGCGCGCTCGCTCGGCGCCGGCGGGATCCGAGCAGCCGGCGGGGCCGCAGACTCCCAGCGCTTGAGCAGCTGGGGCATCGCCAGGTCCCGAGCCAACGAGCGCCGGGCCCCGAACCAGATCGGCTCCCCCGAGGCGTCGACGTCGTCGGGGTCAGCGACGCTGTAGCCGACCAGCTGCCCGGATGAGGACTCCCGCACCCGGTACCGCACCCCGAGGTCGGTCAGGCGCGCGAAGAACTCCTCGGGGTTGCGGGCCTGCACCGCGGCGACCCGCACCGCGCGGCGCAGCCACACCCGGCTGGGCTCCCCCACCTCGCGCCGGGTCGCCTTCTCCAGCTCCGCCCGCGTGGGCTGGTGCGCACCCGTCCGGTCCGCCGGTGACGTCCCACGCAGCCCGAAGCGCTGCTCCGCGGCGATGCAGGTCTCCCGGGCCCGGAACCGGTCATTGCTGAACGACACCTTGCGCCCGTTGTCCTGCCGCACCCGCAACACAGCGACGTGCACGTGGTCCTCGGCGTGGCGCACCGCGACCCACCGGCACGCACCGTCGTCCCCGCGTGGGGCCATCCCGTTGCGGTCGAGCAGGTCCTCGATCACCTCGACCCACTCGGCGTCGGACAGGACCCGGTCCTCCGGGGAGTTGCGCAGCGAGCAGTGCCACACCGGCCCCCGGCGCAGCTTCCCCCCGCTGACCGTCGCCAGCAACGGCTCACGCAGTCTGATGCCCGCCGCCACCGCGGGATCCGACAGGTCCGCGGCGAGCTCACCGACCTCGGCCCACTCCTGCCCGCCGCGGCGAAACCGGGGAGGCTGATGCAGCTCCGGCGCCCCGTCCCACGTCCCGATCACCCGGGGATCGCGGTGCTCGTTGTACCGGCCCGGGCCCAGTAGATAGTGCAGCAGCCCGTGCGGTCGCCACCCGTGCGAGATCTTCGCGATCACGACCCGCCACCGCCCAGCTGCCGCTGCCGGGCTTCCACGATCGCGGCGTCCAGCCGCTCCACCACCACCGCGAGCTGCGCCAGTGCCTCATCGAACTTACCGACCGTGCGCTCGGCGACCTGCACCACCGCCAAGGCCTGCGGCGCGAGCGCACCGGTCGAGTTCGCTGTCGCCGCGACCGTGTTGAGGTTGACCCCGATGTTGCGCAGCAGCCCCCGCACCGCCATCAGCTCCTGCCGCGGCATCATCAGTCCCTGCATGACCGCGCCCCACCCGGCCACCGGCTGCTGCTCGGGCCGGTGCCCTGCCCGCACCGCGGCGTCCCCGACCCAGCTCGCCACGGCCAGACCAGCCCGCTGCGCCGCCGCGACCACCACGGCGAACTCCGCGTCGGAGTAGGTCACACGCACCTCGTGCGGCCGGCCACCCTGAGCGCGTGCCCGACGGGTCGGCCCCGCGCCGGTCAACCGCCCGGCCCGGGACGCGTCGCCGCCGGTGAGGGCAGTGGGAGACGCCTCGTCCACGGGGCCTCCTTCGGGGTGGGTGACGGCGTGCGCTGGGGTGGACAGGCCGCGGCAGCGGGGGCCACCGCGCCAGCAGCGTCGCACCTCCCTCGTCCTCCGTCGCGTTTTCGTCACGAAAACGCATAACTCGCTCCTCCCAGGCAGGGCTGGGGGGAGCGGCTCCAGGTGGGTAGTCGCACCGGCCAGACCTGGTGATCGCCAACGCGCGACGGTGACGGGCGCGGTAGCCACGATCGTCGGCGGTCACCTCGAGCACGGCCGCGTGGCCACCCTGCAGGGGGCCGGCGCGACGCTTCCGGGTT
>JAESGR010001154.1_pt1 | contig 10515 bp, 13 predicted proteins | sample 9269771 | NCBI WGS metagenome assembly JAESGR01 (sample SAMN15739572, study PRJNA653492) | algae metagenome | isolation source: Chroococcus sp. CMT-3BRIN-NPC107 and co-occurring heterotrophs from well... | place: USA: Clark Mountains Wilderness, California | collected 2010-04-18
TTTGCTGCGCCAGAAAATCAGGATTTGCGAGTAGTCAAAATCCGTAAAAAGGAAGCCCTGCTTGACTTATCACCATTTCCCCGACCTCACTTGACTTTTTTCCCATCTTCTTAACTTGTTAAGGATGGAGTATGAGGGAATCGAAGCAATAAGAACTTTCAGCAGATACCCTTCATCCATGCTGGCTCGCCTCGATTTTTGACGAGTGCTACGCTTGAAACTCGTTTCTTGGTTAAGTAGGTTGATGGTCCAGCGCCTGAGCAAAGCGACATTTTCTGGCGCATAGCCTGTGCGGATACGGGAAGCATCTTCCCCAAAAGTCACATCTAATACCCAATGGAGTTGGTTCAGGGTAGACCAGTGCTGCCGAATTGCTTTGCCTAATTGTTGAGCATCAGGTGGCAGAGAACTGAGGTAGAACATCACTTCAGTGGTGGTTTTGTTCCACAGATGGCGGGTGCGGACAACTCGGATAATGGTTTGTAATCCAAACCACTGAGTTTGTTTGTATAAACCTCCCATTTGGTTGAGAGCAACGGCTGTGACTGTCGTTTTTCCCGACGGTGGTGTCCCGATTCAACTCGGCTCTCCTTGCTGCACTTAATGTCCTCAAAGTCATTAACTTGGGCATTTTCAAACCATTGCTTCACCTGAGTGTGTAGGGTAGGATGATTAGCTTTTAGTGCTAGGACGTAGTCTGCACCGAGAGCTTGAATCCGACGGGCAATCTCGCATCGGAGTTCCCATAGCATCAATGGTAATAATACATCCAGAAATATTTAGCAGTTCTAAAAGGGCTGGAATAGCCGTAATCTCATTACTTTTATCTTCAACTTTAACTTGACCCAAAAATAGTCGGTTCTCGCTTGCCCAAGCACTGACTAGATGTAAGGCAGATTGCTCTTGATTGCGGTCGTAAGAACCCAAAACTTTTTTTCCATCAATCGGAATGACCTGTGCGCCTAAATCTATCGCTAAACTGCTTAACCAACTATTCAAACTTTGCTCCATTGCCTCGGGTGATATCCTCTCAAATAACCGCCGATAAGTATCTGCGCTCGGAATCCCAAAGGGCAAAGCCAAAAAGCTAGATAACCAACTCTCATGACTTATTCCATAAATTTCAATATCCTCCCATCCCTTGGCTCCGCTAATTGTGGCTAGTAGGGCAATCATCATAATACTGGTAAACGGATGCAGAACACCTTGCTTTCCTCTAGGGTCTACTAAGTCCTCAAAATGAGATACCAATTGTTTTTGTACTTGTTCGCAATCGACAGCAGCTATGACTGACGAGGATTTGCTACTCTTTTTTAGAGAGACGGACACCTCTCCAAACCCTTTAGCCATTGGGAATCCTAATTATTCAATGGATTCTAATAGCATATTACTGCTTCATTTTTCTTGCGCTTACCCTGTATAGATAAGCAGTATCAAGAATATAATTAAAAGTTAGACTTTATTGTCTGCTGCTAAATACAGATTGCTGCCTTCTCTTTATGCAGTAACTCTATAGAACCCATTTGGAATCTATAGAGTTACTCATCAACTTACGTTTACAACGCTCTAGAAAGCAATTTTTCTACCCTTTGATCACAGGGAATACTTTGCTCATCTCTAAGCTCAAATGGATACATACCAAACCTTAACTATTTCCACAACGAAATTAATAAAATACGGCTAGCCAAATCGTTTCTTCTTCTGGATTCGTCCAGTTAGTTCGATGTTTCTGATGAGGAGCGATACTCAGGTAGTCGCCTGGTGTTAAATGTATAAACTTATCCTCAAATTGCAATCTTGCTTCACCTTTTAGGATTAATATCCATTCTGATTGGTCTTGGTCGTACCAAAAATCTGGCTCCGACTTATGTCCTTTTGAGATAATTCTTTCTATTTTTATGTTTGGCGTAGAAATGATTGTCTCAAAGATTTCATCGGGAATTGAGGTTGGTATATTGGTTAGCAAATTCTGCTTGGCACTCATCTTTATTCAATAACAATGAAGGTTTGGTATTTAGCATTTATTTAACAACAAGCTTCACTAACGGTAGATACTACGGTATAAACTTTTGTCTACCTTAATAATTGCGATTTAACGTAGTAGTTGGCTACTGGCGCTACTTAATTGACGCTCAAGACTAATAGCGTCGCCAGCACGTTGCCCAGCAGTTTAGCCATCTTTAGTGACCCTTGCTCTAGAAGTTGCTTTGCGCCCAGTTAAAGTAATTCCTTGTTCTCGTTGCCACTGTGCAATCGCCTCTTGTTCGCGTTCGTGAGCTATGCGGCAAGCCAGCCCTGTTACTTCTGTATTCGGAATACCTTGGCTGTTCATCCTTTGCCTTTGTTCTTCAATCCTCTCCAAGAGCCTTCCAGAACAACCAGTGATAAAACTCGATTTCCATCTGCGCCAATTTGGTTGAGGGAACGGTTCTATCCCTATTACTTCGGCTTGGCTTAGATAAGAGTGCCATGCTTGTTTCTGTGCCTTCACTCCCTCTGCCGCCAATCTTTCTACTGTTTTAGTTAGGTAATCGTATAGCGACAGTGCGATCGCGCTCATTATGACTTCTCCCTGCTACAACCATTTTTCCGCCCATCCACCACATTTTGCAAAAGTTGGCGTTAGCGATCGCATTGGCAATAAACCTTTTCCAATAAACTTTTCTACTATTAGAGTCAATTGTAATTTGCTCGATTGGGAGCGCGGGAGACTTTTGATTGGTTTTGATATCTTCAAGTCCCAGATTATGCTCTGTCAAAATTTCTTGAGCCTTAGCCGTCGCCGCACTAGCTTCGTACTCGTTAGGTGAGGTGGCAAGTGCTAGAAGTTTGTTAATACGGTCGATAATCTCTTGCATAATTCCTTATTAATGTTCAAACGAACGGCGCACTCCATAAAATCCAATTTTCCTTGTTAAACGGCGCTTTCCACCTTTCAATTAGCCCCAACTCCATTCGCTGTCTAGCTCTTGTTTGCACTGGCGCATCCCACCAAAACGCTATGTTAACTGCACAAGAAAGCCCGTGCTGGTAATGCAGACTTTGGTATTTGTCTAAATACCTTTTGCAGTCATGAGTCCCTTTCCATCGTTTGTTACTCTTGCTCGTCTCACCGATATACAAAACTAATCCAGCAGCACTATCTACCACAAAATATATACACGCATCACCCGGACTATCCACTGGTAAGCTAATGTGCATCCAAGTTGCATTAAATTGGTGCTGAAACCCTTGCAGCAAAGCTTTCACTCAAGAAAAGTGAATGACGATTAGCTTAAGCGATAAAAAGACATTGGATATCAATACGGTTCGGATAACTAAAAACTGAGACTTGTCAGATGCTGAAAGGCTACTATTCTCGTGGTTTTGTCCAGAACATTGGCAATTACAAACCTTAACCGAACAGTATTGCATTGGATATGGGCGCAGGTTAAAAGGGTCTATTTTGTCCGGGTCAACGTGCGCCCCAGCAACATCAAACAAAGCCCCCTGCACAGGCTGATTTTCCTTCGTTTGTTGCTGATGGGTAGCAATTCTTATTTTCCACTGCACTAATGCGTCCGCATCCATGCTTAGGCTTTCTGGTCTGCTGCCACTTCTAGGAATTACAATGCCAGCAAACAGGTCAAGTTGATGGGTTTCCACAAAATTAACTCTGGTTTCAACTAAATTATTGTAGACCCCCTACAGACTATGCGATCACCTTTGGATTAACTGTCTTATCGGCGATAGTTGCTCCCGTGACTGTCCGAGGCATCGCTTCCCCCCGGCTAAGTTTTCGGCACAATGCTGTTGGTCTGCCATCAACTTCTGGTTATATCGATCTTTTCTGCTTGAAGGAAGAAGATACAATTTATAATTCTGCATTATTAAGATGTTGGTAAGTTGTCAGCTATTTTTAATTAGCTTGGATTTTGTCAAAAACTGCCCCATCTTCAAAAAACTTTTTCTGAATTTCATCCCATCCCCCCATATCTTGAGCAGTAAATAAGGTTCTGATTGGCACATACTGCTTTGTTACTTCGGCGGCTACCGTAGGATCTACTGGTCGAAAGCCTACTTTAGCAAATTCTCGTTGTGCTTCTGGCGTATAAAGATATTCAACAAATGCTTGGGCAATTTCTCTCGTGCCATGCTTATCAACGTTAGCATCTACTACCGCTACAGGATTATCGATAGAGATGTTCACGTCCGGGACTATGTAGGGCAATTTTTCGCCATTTAATCCCGCTAAAATTACTTCATTTTCGTAGTTAATTAATACATCTCCCTGTCCTTGCTTAAAAAATACGTCGCTAGATTCGCGCGCATCTCTAGGCAATACAGGGGCATTTTTAATTACTTTAGTGACAAAACCTAGGGCTTTTGCTTCATCTCCTCCGGTTCTGGTTACAGAACCCCACAAACCCAAAAAGTTCCATCTCGCACCACCAGAAGTTTTGGGATTAGCGGTAATTACGCCTACTCCTGGTTTGGCTAAATCTGCCCAAGTTTTGATGCCTTTGGGATTGCCTTCACGAGTAACTAATGCTGCTACAGATTTATGTACAATCGCATTATTGGGGGCTTGTTGTTCCCATCCTGGCTCAATTAATTTTGCTTGCTCAATTTTTTTGGTGTCTAAAGCCAAAGCTAAGGCTACGACATCGGCTTCTAAACCATCAATTACTGCGCGGGTTTGAGAACCGCTACCCCCGTAACTTTGGTTAAAAGTAATGTTTTGATTTTTTTCTTGTTTCCACTTTGCCGTAAATTGGGGAATGATTTTCTCGTAAGCGGCACGGGTAACAGCATAGGAGACTAGAGTTAATTCTTTATCACCCTCACTAGCTGCAATGCTTGGAGAGGTGCTAGTGCTGTTTCCTCCTGCCGAACAAGCAGCGATCACACTTGTTAATACTACTCCTACCAAAAATAACGCTACAAAGTTTTTCAACTTACCTTCGGTTATATGCCACCAACTCATACTTATTTCTCCTTCTAATCCCCGGTTAATCGGTCGGGATACCGGACTATCATATCAGAGTAGATGGTACAGGATAATTAAGCAACGGATAAAATTTTTGATTGTGAATCATTTGAGCTTTTTGACTGGCGCTATCAATAACACTGACAATCGTTTTGTAGGTCAAATAGCTGATGCACCTAATACCTCGTAAGCTACGGATCTCTCTATAAAACCCATTTGATATCTTCGTCTGTAACTACAAGCCTTATACGCTTATAGGTTTCATCTCTTTTGCTATCATTACTTCCTAGTTTCGCGCCTTGTGTCCACTAGGTTGCTGAGAACAGCTTCACTGTCCGCCTTTTATTCTAAGAAAAGCTCCCAAATGGGTTCTATAGACTTGCAACGCTTATGAAATGGGCGTTCTGAGGTAATTTGATGATGGTATTACTATCGTATCGAAGGTTTCGGTAAAGCTTTGCTGACAATTTAGATTAAAAGTAGCGTTGACTGCCTTTACTTGTCTTCCCATGACAATGAGCTTTAGGGCGATTACAGAACGGACAATTAATAACTCTAGGAAAAACTCTTTTGTCTTTGAGTTTACTAATCCCGCACTTGTTTCAGGCATTACCAGGTATCTCAGCTTAATATCTTAATCATCCTAAATAATTATCTACAGTATTCCTAGCAATATACTGTAGATTTTTTTGTGAAGCCTTGCTTTATTGAGTTAATCTATGCCATACTCCTCAGTTAAGTTATTAAATACGGTAAACCGATAAATTTACCGTAGATTAAAAACAGATGTAGTACATATTTTTACTAGCTTTTGAATTACGCTCTTTTGAGGAAGCCTAATTTGTTAAATAGATACCACTTATTCCTAGATAGCTTGAGCCACTGCCAGTGTTGGTTGAAGCAACGATACTCCAAACCTATTGAGCAAAGACAAATCCCGAAGGCGCGTCGTTTGCGTATTCTCAACTTTGCTTTACTGTTTGCTACAAGTCTGTGTTTGAGCTTGTTAGTATCTGCTTGTACGTCTACGGATTCGCCTTCTTTGCAGAACGAACGCACGGTTACGAATATTATTTCTAATCAAAGTGTTGAAAATAAAACGATTCGGATTGGCTATCAAAAGTACGGTACGCTCAATATTCTCAAAGCCCAAGGAAGTTTAGAGCAACGATTGCAACCTCAAGGAATTGCTGTGCAATGGATTCAATTTCCAGCCGGACCACAATTGTTAGAAGCAATGAACGCGGGCAGTATTGACTACGGGCATACAGGGGAAGCGCCACCGATTTTTGCTCAAGCGGCGGGCGCACCTATGGTATATATCGCTCACGAGCCACCCAACCCCAAAGGAGAAGCGATTTTAGTTGCTAAAGATTCGCCAATTCAAGATGTAGCTGGATTGAAAGGCAAAAAAGTCGCCCTAAATAAAGCCTCAAACGTGCATTTCTTTTTAGTTCAGGCGATCGCTGCCGCCGGTTTGAAGTATAGCGATATTAAACCAGTTTTTCTGCCACCCGCAGAGGCACGGGCAGCTTTTGAACAGGGAAGTGTGGATGCTTGGGCAATTTGGGACCCATTTTTTACAGCAGCGCAACGGGCAACAGGAGCGCGAGTGCTGAAGAATGCGGAAAATTTGGCGGCAAATCGAGAGTTTTATTTAGCGGCTAAACCCTTTGCAGACCGACATAGCGATCACATTAAAGCCATTTTAGAAGAAACCCAGAAGGTAGATACTTGGGCGAAAGCAAATCCGACAAAAGTAGCAAAGTTACTTTCACCGCAGTTAGGGATTGATGTACCGACTTTAGTAGAAGTGTCCCAGCGCCGTCCTTATGGTGTCCAACCTATGCAGAGCGAAGTTGTTGTATATCAGCAGCAAGTAGCAGATACGTTCTTTAAATTAGGACTGCTACCCAAGCAATTAGATGTTAAACAAGTGGCGCAGATACCGAAAAAGTAGATTTATGCCAGATATTCAAGCAGGAGATAATAAATGCAACTACTTTGGTTTATTCCAACTCATGGAGATGGTCGTTATCTTGGCACGGCAAGCGGGGGACGAGCAACGAATTTTCCTTATCTGCGGCAGATTGCTCAAGCGGTAGACGATCTTGGTTATACGGGGGCTTTGTTACCCACAGGGCGCTCTTGTGAAGATGCTTGGGTAGTAGCTTCAACCCTTGCCTCGGTGACGCAAAAGATGCGTTTTTTAGTCGCAATTCGCCCTGGTTTAATGTCGCCGGGAGTAGCAGCACGGATGGCAGCAACCTTTGATCGCTTATCTAATGGACGCTTGTTAATAAATGTAGTTACAGGCGGCGATCCGGTGGAATTGGCAGGAGATGGAGTACATCTAAGTCATGAAAGTCGCTACGAGTTGACTGATGAATTTTTAACCATATGGAGAGCAATCGCCTCTGGAGAAGAAACTAACTTTAACGGTGAATATTTCAACATTCAAGGTGGTAAGCTGCTGTTTCCATCGGTACAAGCACCCTATCCGCCCTTATGGTTTGGGGGATCGTCGGCGATCGCTCAAAAAATTGCGGCAAAGCACGTTGATGTTTACCTTACTTGGGGTGAACCACCGCAGCAAGTGGCAGAAAAAATCAATACTGTACGCAGATTAGCCGCAGATGAGGGACGCACTTTAAAGTTTGGCATTCGCCTACACGTAATTGTCCGCGAGACGCAAAGCGAGGCTTGGGAAGCTGCCGAAAAGCTGATTAGTTATGTGGATAATGAAGCAATTTCTTCGGCTCAAAAAGTCTACGCCCGGTTAGATTCTGAAGGACAACGGCGCATGACGCAGTTGCATAATGGCAGCCGAGAAGCACTAGAAATTAGTCCTAATCTATGGGCGGGAGTTGGTTTAGTGCGTGGTGGTGCGGGAACTGCAATAGTTGGAGATCCCGAAACTGTTGCCGCGCGGATGTTGGAATACGCAGACTTAGGAATTGATACTTTTATTCTCTCTGGCTATCCCCATTTAGAAGAAGCCTATCGTGTCGCTGAACTCCTCTTTCCACGTTTGCCTTTACAAAATTTACCCGTAGCAAATCAACAAGTAATGCTCAGTCCTTTTGGCGAGATTGTCGCCAATCAAAGTTTTCCTAAATCAAAAACGGCTCAATTAACGGTGGATTAAGTTTTATGCGAAAAAGATTGCCTAAATTATGGCTCAAGCAAATTACACCTTGGATAGTACCAATATTGCTAATTATGTTTTGGCAGTTGCTAGTTCAGTTTGGTTTACTTCAAGCGCGGGTTTTACCAGCACCGACGGCAGTAATTCAAGCCGCAATTGCTCTAGCAAGTTCCGGCGAACTACTACGTCATACGATCGCAAGTTCAACTCGCGCTATCGTTGGTTTGTTAATTGGCGGTGGAATTGGGTTTGTTTTGGGATTACTTAATGGCGTTTTTCCCATAGCAGAGAAGCTATTAGATAGCTCGATGCAAATGCTGCGAAATATTCCTCATTTAGCGATGATTCCTTTAGTAATTGTCTGGTTTGGGATCGGGGAAGAAGCCAAAATCTTTTTAGTTGCGGTCGGGGTAATGTTTCCCATTTATTTGAACACCTATCATGGCATCCATACCGTTGACAAAGGATTGTTAGAAATGGGCAGAATTTACGGACTCAACCCTTGGGAACAGTTCTGGCAAATTATTTTACCTGGAGCTATGCCTTCGATTTTGATTGGTCTGCGCTACGCCTTGGGAATTATGTGGCTGACTTTAATTGTGGCAGAAACGATCGCCGCCGATTCTGGAATTGGCTACATGGCAATGAATGCCCGCGAATTTATGCAAACAGATGTCATAGTTTTCAGCATTTTAGTTTATGCCTTACTAGGTAAACTTGCCGATACCAGTGCCAAAGTGCTGGAAGAAGAATTGCTCCGGTGGCATCCGAGTTATCAAATAGCTTAGGTAAAGAAAAATGAACCCACAGATTAGAGGCGCAGACTTAAAAGTGCAGGGTTTGAGTAAAACCTTTGCCAAACAGCAAGTCTTACACAATTTAGATTTAGCGATTTCACCCGGTGAATTTGTCGCTGTCGTTGGTCGTAGCGGTTGCGGTAAAAGTACCTTATTACGCTTATTGGCAGGCTTAGAGCCTCCTACTACTGGAAATATTTTAATTGATGGCGAACCTCTCAAGCAGATTAACCACTCTGCAAGGGTGATGTTTCAAGATGCGCGATTATTACTATGGCGACGGGTATTAGAGAATGTTGGGCTGGGTTTGCGTCACAATTGGCAAGCAAAGGCGCAATGGGCGCTGGAGCAGGTTGGTTTAGCTGATCGCGCCCAAGAATGGCCCGCAGTTCTTTCCGGGGGACAACGCCAACGAGTAGCTTTAGCCAGAGCTTTAGTCAGCCAGCCGCGTTTGCTTTTACTTGACGAGCCATTAGGCGCGCTGGATGCTTTAACGCGGATTGAAATGCAACGGCTAATTTCTAGTCTTTGGCAAGAGCAAAAATTTACCGCACTGCTAATTACTCATGATGTAGAGGAAGCTGTCGCCTTAGCAGATCGAGTAATCCTGATTGAATCGGGAAAAGTAGCAATGGATCTGAATATCGCTCTTTCTCGTCCTCGTCATCGCGGCGATGTTGCTTGCGCTGCCATTGTAGAACACATCTTGGAGCGGGTTCTAAATCCTGGCGCTACTAGCAAGACAAATTCACTTTCACTTAATTCAAGGAGTTTTTGATATGACGAATATTTTAGCGATTTCTGGTAGTCCTTCTCACCCATCTAAAACCTACGGAATTGTTGAGTATGCGACTACACTTTTACAGCAAGAAGGCTTGCACACTGATATTTTCTCCGTCCGCGATTTTCCGGCAGAAGACTTGGTATTCGGATGTTACGACAGCCCCAACCTAGAACACCCAAAAGCGTTACTCGCAAAGGCTGATGCAGTAATTATTGCTACTCCTATCTACAAAGCAGCCTATACTGGATTACTCAAAGCATTTCTAGATTTGCTACCCCAAAAAGCTCTACTAGGAAAAGTTATTTTACCGATCGCCACAGGCGGGACTTTGGCTCACTTGTTAGCTATAGACTACGCTCTCAAACCTGTACTATCTGAATTGGGAGCTAGGCATCTATTGGGTGGTGTTTATGCTGTAGACAAGCAAATTCAGTGGCTCAGTGACGGCAAAGCCCAGCTTGACGAAGAAATTGAGCAAAGGCTGAAACACTCCCTATATGACCTGGTAGAAGCGGTGCAAGCTCATGCGGGAGTTAAACAATTAGCTCTTAACTAATTTTATACTTACAAAGTTTTCCAGTTTCCACTTGCCAGTAGCAGATGACTCCTATCCATCTGCTACTTTCTTATTTTTGCAAGAAGTTTAGAGATGTTTGAAACTTGTAAGCGACTGTTGAATTGATTGGAAAAGGGCGCGACCTCGATATGATATAGCTATAAAGAGATAGGAAAACCGTATTGGTTGAGTTTATTCCAGAATTGACTCCAACGAGTCGTAGTTAAAACCAAAGTTCTTAAACTAAGTACCACTGCTGCA
>JAESGR010001155.1_pt1 | contig 10506 bp, 9 predicted proteins | sample 9269771 | NCBI WGS metagenome assembly JAESGR01 (sample SAMN15739572, study PRJNA653492) | algae metagenome | isolation source: Chroococcus sp. CMT-3BRIN-NPC107 and co-occurring heterotrophs from well... | place: USA: Clark Mountains Wilderness, California | collected 2010-04-18
CGACACGGGAAGCGCGAACTGCGCGGCCGCGGGCCCGGCCAGCGTGTAGCCGCTGAAGGTGATGGGCTTGTCGACGCCCGGCGCGGCCGTGTCGAAGTTGGCCGTGTTGCCCGGCCCCGCCACCAGCGTGACGCCCGCGGGATTCCCGCGCAGGCCCGCCAGGGTGGTGGACGTGGTGCCGTCGAAGGGCTTGTCCGCGCTGATGCCGTAGACCAGCATGCGCTGCGTGAGGGTGGCGCCGTTGGTGAGCGTGAAGCGTGGCGCGAAGTTGGTCGGCGCCGTGTACGCAGGCGGGTTGTAGTCGATGCGCACGTTCGCGTTCGGGCCGGTGATGGCCGCCGGCGGCGTACCCGGGGCGAACACCAGCGTGCCCGCCGCCGTGCCGGGACCGGTGCCGCCCGTGCCGGCGCTGATGACGAGGCCACTGGGCAGGCCGAGGCTTTGCGCCGGGATGGTGCTGCCGCGCGTGAGCGCCAGTGCCGAGGCGATGCTCACGTCGTTGTTGGCGCAGATCATCATGTTGCCGTCGGTGGTGGTCATGGCCGCGGCCACGTTCAGCACCGCGTTGCGCCCGGCGCTGAGCAGCACGCTGCCATTGGTGGTGGTGATCGCCGCATTCACGTTCACGTCGCGGCCGCAGCAGACGACCAGGTTGCCGTTGACGGCGGTGATCGCGCGGTTGATCACCACGTCACGGCTGGCGTTGAGGGTCAGCGTCGTCGTGCTCGGCGCGGCGGTCCAGCTCACCGCCTCGTTGACGAAGATGTCGCCGTTCCCGACGGGGCCGCTGTTCAGGCGGGTCACCGGGGGCGCGCCGGCAGTGGTGTCGTTCGGGCCCGCGGCCGTCGTGATGATGACGCTGTTGGTGACCAGCAGTGCCGAAAGCGTCGGGCCGCTGATGTTGTCGCCCGCGGCCGAGCCGATGGTGAAATCTTCCGGATCGATCAGCCATTCGCCGGTCTTGCCGAGCGCCGCCGCGGTGGTGACCTTCGCACCATCGTGCACGCGCACGCGCGCCGCCGAGGTTTCGATGAAGCCGCCCTGCCCGCCGTTCGGCGCGCTGGCGTCCAGCGTTCCCGCGACGTCGACGGTGCCCGCGGCCATGCCGCCCATGAGCCGGATCGTGCCGCTGCGCACGTCGAGCGTCTGCGCCTGGATGACGCCGGTGTTGTTGACGGCGCCGGACAGCAGCGAGCCGGCCGCCTGCGTGGTCAGCAGCACCTGCCCGCCGTCCGCCTGGATCACGCCGCCGTTGCGCGCCAGGGCGTCGACCGCCGCGCGTTCGACCGTGACGTGCAGGAGGTTGTCGCCCAGCACGTCGAGGCGGATGGCCTCGCCGGCGGCGAGGGCCACGCTTCCAAGGCGCGCCGAGATGCTGCCCTCGTTGGCCACGTGCGCGCCCAGCAGCGCGACGTAACCGCCGTCGGCCGCCGTGATCGAACCCTGGTTGATGACCGCTGCGCGGCTGCCGCCGCTGAAGCTGTGGCGGCCGGCCATGAAGTCGGCGTCCGAGATGTTCAGCGTCGACGCGACCAGGCCGCCGACGTTGACCGAGGCACCGGGCCCGAACAGCACGCCCGCAGGGTTCACCAGGAAGACCTTGCCATTGGCGGACAGCCTGCCGTGGATCGCCGAAGCGTCGCCGCCGAGCACCCGGTTGAGGGTCACCGAGCTGCTGCCAGGCTGCACGAAACGGACCGCCTCGCCGGCACCGACACTGAAGCCCTGCCAGTTGATGACGGCGCTGGCGCTGCCCTGCGTGATCGTGGTCTGCGCTCCCGTGGCCGCGATGCTCGCACTGCCGGCGGCGACCACGCCACCCGTGGGCGCGGCTTGCACCTGCCAGGACAGCAACAGCGACAGCGCGAGGACGGCGCGGGCAAAAGGCGGGCAGGTGGCGGAGGCAGAAGGGTCATGCATGGTGAAGTCCTGCTCAGAGGTATTTGACAAGCTGGATCCAGAAGCGGCCGGACCGGTCCGGCTCGGAGAGGGCGGGCTCGTCGCCCAGCTTCCGCGCGTAGTACGCCCGCAGCAGGAAGTTGCCCGGGTCGCCCCAGTTCACGCCCACGCCCACGCCACTGAGCGAGCGCCGGTTGTCGCCGGGGGCCCAGGGGCTGTGGTTCATCCGCACGCGGCCGCCGTCGACGAAGGCGACCAGTTGCATGCGGCCCGGCACGCCCTCGGGCAGCGGCGGCAGGTCCATGCGCGCTTCGACGGTCAGCAGCAAGCCTTCGTCGGCATAGGCCTCGCCTTCGGGGTAGGCCCGCACGCCGCTCATGCCGCCCAGGGACATCTTCTCGGACACGTCCAGGTTCTTCGACGCGAGCTGGCCGCTCGCGGCGCCGTAGAGGGAGAACGGGCCACCCAGGCGCTGCAGCCGCATCGCGGCGAAGGACAGCTTGTTGAAGTGGCCCTGGGTCTGCGCGGTGAGCGCGTCCTGCGCGCGGGCGGCGGGCGTCTCGATGTCGAGTTGGCCGGTGGCCCAGGTGGCCGAGTACGAGCTGAGCCCGCCGCCGCCGAAGTCGTCGCGGTGGTCCCCGAACACGCTGGCCATCAGCACGCGGGTGTTGCGCTCGGTCATCGCCGGCACCGCATCGATGTGGTCCTCGAACTCCTTGGCGTCCAGGGCGAGCTGCACGTACAGGTTGCTGCTGCGGCTGCGCACCAGCGGATAGCGGCCGTGGATGCTGGCGATGCGCGCGTTGCCGTGCGCCCCCAGGCTCTCGAATTCCCTGCCCAGCGAGTAATCGAGCCAGCTGTAGGCGATGCCCACCTGGCCGATGCCCACCTGCGCCTGGTAGGAGGCGCGGGCGTACTTCAGGCCGTCGGACGTCAGCAGCCGCAGGCTGGCGATGTCGCCCCAGCCCAGGGGCTCGTTGAAGTTGACGGTGGCGCCCAGGCGCCAGGCGCCGGTATAGCGATTGCCCGCGTTGTCGGCATCGATGCTGCCGGTCACGCGCCGGCCTTGTTCGAGGTCCACCACCAGGTCCGAGGTGCCGGCCGCCGTGCCGGGCACGAGCGTGGAACGGACGATCACGCCCGGCAGGTCCGACAGCAGCAGCAGCCGGCGTTCGACGGCAGGCGTGGTGAGGATGTCGCCTGGCGCCAGGCCGGCGAGCGCCGCGTCGGCCACGTGCTGCTTTACATTGGAAGTGTTGCGCAGGCGCACGGCGCCGAGGCGTCCTTCGCTCACGACCATCGACACGGCGCCATCGCGGATGTCCTGCGCAGGGAGGTAGGCCTGCGCGACGAAGTAGCCGTTGCGCCGGTAGTGGTCGCTGATGCGCGCAGCCATCGCCTGCAATTCGGCCAGCGACAGCTCGGTACCTGCGCGAAAGCCCGTGAGGGCCAGCAACTCCGCCTCGCCGTACACGGTGGCGCCCTGGATCCTGAGGGACTGCACCACGATCTTGATCGCGTTCGCAGGCGCAGCGGCGGGGCCGGTGCGCGGCTCGATGCGGATGGCGGGTTCGGCGCGCGGCGCGGCCGGTGCGGGAGGCACCTGCAGGGTGCCGGCAGACGGCGGCTGCTGGGCCCAGGCCGAAGGGCCCAGTGCTGCGGCCACCAGTAAGGCGTGGCGAAACAAGATCATCGAAGCCCCTTCTTTGGGGCCGAGCGTAGGAACTGGATGAGCTTGCGTCTGTACGCCAGCGTACAGGGCTACGGGCGCCGGCCGAAACGCCTGCCCGCCTGGTCCATGCACAGGGTCTTGATGCCGCCGCCGGCATAGCCGCCGCATTGCTGCCGCGCCTCCTCGTGACGCTCCGGGTTCGGGCCGCCCGCGGCGTCGTCGCGTTCGCGCGCCAGTTCCTCGCCGGCGACGGCTTTCGCCTGCGCGCGCTGCATGAGCGTCTTGGCTTCTGCGCGCGCGCTCGTGCGGGCGGCGTCGGCTTCCGCCACGCAGGCTGCCCGGGCGGGGCGCGCCCGGGCGTCGCAGCGCACGAGGGCAACGGCGTGACGGCTCTGCGCCGCCACGTCCAGCGCGCGGCGGCGCGCCTTGGCCGAGGGCCGGTCGCGTGCCTCGAGCTCCGCCCGCGCCGTGCGCGCTTGCGCACTCGCCTCGGCGGCGCACACGGCGCGCGGGTTGCCGGCCAGGCCAGCGCACTTCGCCCGCGCCGACACGTAGCGCGTCGAGATCGCCTCCTCGCGCGCACGGTAGTCGCCCCGGGCCAGCACCTGCGCCGTGGCCATCCCGCAGAACTGCAGCAGGAGCACGGCGACGATGACGACGCCCGGGCGCAAGGATGTCTGCCGGCTCACTTCGCCGGGGTTTCGGTCTGCCGCAGCAGGCCCCCTCCGGGCACGCTGCCCTGGGCGTTGCCGCCCAGGATGCGCTGCACGCAGGCATCGCGGTCCGCCACCGGCTGCGCAGCGCATCGTTGCGTGGCGTTGCCGGCGAGGTCCGCGCTCGGCCCGTTCGCCAGGCGGCCGCGACGCGCCTCGTCGTAGGCCGCGCCGGCCTCCTTCAGGCAGGTGGCGCGCTCCTGGCCGGACTCGCCGCGCAGGCAGCGGGCGCGCTCCTGCTGGTACTCGCGCTGCAACTGCGAAGACTTGGCCGGCCCGGCCGACCAGCCGGGCATCGCCGCGGCGGCCAGGGCAAGCGCCAGCCCCGCGCGAAGCGCAAGGTGATGCACCCGCATCACGGACGCACGCTGATCTCGTTGCGCACGGTGCGCACGCCGGAGACGTTGCGCGCGATCGATTCGGCGGTGGAGCTTTCCAGGTTGTTCTTGGCGAAGCCGGAAAGCAGCACGGTGCCGTTGAGCGTCTCGACCTTGATGCTGCTCGCATCGACGTTGCGGTTGTCCACGAAGCGTGCCTTGATGCTGGTGGTGATCGCCGTGTCGTCGACGTAGGCGCCGACGGTCTCCTGGCCGCGCGTGACGGCGCAGCCGGAGAGCAGGAGGAGCGAAGCGGCCAGGGTGCAGGCCAGGATGGATTGGTTCGTGTTCATGTTCATGTTCCTAGAAAGTAAAGTTCGGCTGGGGCGGGCGCGTCAGACGCGCGGCTCGCCGTTGCGGTTGACGGTGACGGTGCGGCCCGGGTCCCGCGCCATCTGGATGCGGTGCTCCTGGCCACGGAACTGGTAGGTGACGTCCCAGTAGCTGGGCTTCGCCTCGGCGGGGTTGCTGTCGCAGCGGCGCACGTCCTGCGTGATCGGCGCGGCGACCGCATCGTTGCGGCCGTACTGCGCGCCGAGCGCGGCGCCACCGAGCGCGCCTCCGACGGTGGCGATCTGCTTGCCGCTGCCGCCGCCGACCTGGTGGCCGAGGATGCCGCCGATCACGGCGCCTACGGCCGCACCGGGCAGGTTCATGCTGCCCTGGCCCTGCGCCTGCGGCTGGTGCACGACCTGCTCGCGTTCCATCCAGCAGCGCTGGGCCGGCGTGCCGACCACCGCGCGGGCGGACGTGACGTCGGCATCGAACAGCCTCTCGTCACGGCGACGACGGAAGTCCTGCGCCACCACCGGCATCGGCGCGTAGTCCGCTTCGGCGATGCGCTCGTTGGCCGGCAGCGGACGGACCGACGTGATCCGGTCATTGAGGCCCATCGCCTGCAGCGACGGGTATTGGCCCGGGCGCAGCACCGTGCAGCGGCCTTCGAAGCGGCTGCCGTCGCACGCCTGCCAGCGCTGGCCGACCACGATCACGGAGGAAGCGCGGTCGCTGAAGCCGGAGCGCTGCATGTCACCCACGCGCTGTTGCGTGGTGTAGCTGCGGCCGGCGAATCCTTCCTGCTCGTAGAAGGTGACCTGGGCCGAGGCCTGGGCGGCCAGGGCAAGCAGGGTGGCGCCGAACAGCGCGGGAACGATGGCTTTTTTCATTGGGGGACCTCTTTCAGCCCCTACAGTAGCCCTGCTGCCGAGCCGCGTCTGTCCGGCAGCGTACGGATCAGGCGCCTCTCTCTATACTCGGGCTGTACCCATGCTCGTCGCACAGGATCCTCGCAGTAACTGGCTCCTCGCCGCCCTCGCGGACGCGGAATGGGAACGGCTTTCGTCCGAATTGCAGCCGGTGCAGATGCCCCTGGGCAAGGTGCTGTACGAGCCGGGCAGCAAGCCGCAGCACGTGTACTTCCCCACCACCGCCATCGTTTCGCTGCTTTACGTGATGGAGAACGGCGCCTCGGCGGAGATCGCCGTCGTCGGCAACGAGGGCCTGGTGGGCATTTCCCTGTTCATGGGCGGGCAGTCCACCTCCAGCCAGGCCGTCGTCCAGGCGGCCGGCGAAGGGTTCCGCCTGAACGCGAGCACCCTCATGGCGGAGTTCAATCGCGGCGGCGCCGTGCTGCACCTGCTGCTTCGCTACACCCAGGCGCTGATCACGCAGATGGCGCAGACTTCCGCCTGCAACCGGCACCATGCCATCGACCAGCAGTTGTGCCGGTGGCTCCTGCTCACGCTCGACCGGCTGCGCTCGAGCGACGTGGTGATGACGCAGGAGCTGCTGTCCAACATCCTGGGCGTGCGCCGCGCCAGCATCAGCGACACGGCGGGCCAGCTGCAGAAGGACGGCCTGATCCGCTATGAGCGCGGACACATCGCGGTGCTGGACCGGGCCGGCCTGGAGCGCCGCGCCTGCGAGTGCTATGCAGTGGTGAAGAAGGAGTACGACCGGCTGCTGCCCGACATCAAGGCCACATGAAGCCCGTGGTGCTGGCCCTGGCCCGACAACAGGCATACACTTGCGCTTCCCGCTGATTCGGCTTCCCTTGTGCCTCAAGCCGATGGGCACCGCCCGCATCAGTTCGCCTGCGCACCCACCGGAGGTGCAGCCATGCAGATCCCCCAAATCGTCGACGCCTGGTCGTCCGCCAAGCGGCATCTGGCCAGCGTGGTCCCTTCGCGAGCCTTCGCTTTTTCGGTCACCGGCCCCGCTGTGAAGAAACCCACCCCCTCCCGGCTGAGCGACTTCATCCGCAACAACTCCGAAGAGATCCTCCTCGCCTGGGATGAATTCGCAGCGACCGTGCAGCACGGCGGCGCCCCGCTGGATGCCGTCACGCTGCGCGACCACGCCGCCGAAATCCTGAGCACCATCGCCACCGACCTGGCGCAACCCCAGTCCTCCGCGCAACAGGATGCCAAGGGCAAGGGGCAGGCGCCGCGCGACTGGGCGCCGACGCCGGCGGAGACGCACGCGGATTTCCGCATGGTGGCCGGCTTCGCCGTCGACGCGATGATCACCGAGTACCGCGCGCTGCGCGCGAGCGTGCTGAAGATCTGGGCCAAGCAGGGCGGCGGCAACACCTCGGACGACCTGGCGGACCTCACGCGCTTCAACGAGGCCATCGACCAGTCGATCGCCGAATCGGTGGCCCGCTACACGCGCCAGACGCGGTCGTCGACCGAGCTGTTCATCGGCATCCTCGGCCACGACATCCGCAATCCGCTGGGCACGATCATGATGAGCTCCGAGGCGCTGGTGCGCTCCGGCAAGATCACGCGCGAGGCGATCACCCCCATCACCAACGCGGCCGGCCGCATCCGCAGCATCATCGAGCAGGTGGTGGACTTCACGCGCGCGCAGACCGACGGCGTGATGCCGATCGTGCGCACGCCCTCCAACCTGGCGACGGCCCTCTCGCGCGTGGTGCAGGAAACGCAGGTGCGCCACCCGAGCCGCACGCTGCGCCTGGAGACCACCGGCAACTTCGACGGCAGCTGGGACGAAGGCCGCATCGGCCAGCTGGTCTCCAACCTCCTGGGCAACGCACTCCTGTACGGGGCTGCCGACACCGACGTGACCGTGAAGATGGGAACGACGGAGGACCGCGTCTGGTTTTCGGTGCACAACCTCGGCCCGGCCATCGCGGCGGAAGACCGGGACCGCATCTTCCAGCCGCTGGAGCGCGGCATCCAGAACCAGTACGGCTCCGACCGGCGCGAGCCGACCGGACTCGGGCTGGGGCTCTACATCTGCCGCGAGATCGTGCACGCGCACGAAGGCCGGCTCTCGCTGGCGTCATCGGACGCCGACGGCACGACCTTCATGGTGGAACTGCCCCGCGCCGCGGGGCTGGCGCCGCTGCCGGCCTAGCGCCGCGCCGCGTTGGCGGCCGCGCTGGCGTGCAGGCAGATCGCCGCCGCCGCGCCCACGTTGAGCGACTCCTCGCCCCCGGGCTGGACGATGCGCACGAACTGCGCCGCCCGCGCGGCGAGCGCGGCGCTCACGCCCTGCCCTTCGTGCCCCATCACCCACGCGCACGGCCAAGGCAGCGTTGCCTGGTGGAGGTAGTCGCCCTGGTGCGAACTGGTCGCCAGCAGCGGCACCTGCAAGCCGGCGAGTTGTTCCGCGGCGACCCCTTCGACCAGGCGCAGGCCGAAATGCGCGCCCATGCCGGCGCGCAGCACCTTGGGGCTCCACAGGGCCGCGGTGCCCTTGACCGCGATCACCTGCGCAAAGCCGAAGGCGCCGGCACTGCGCAGGATGGTCCCCACGTTGCCGGCATCCTGCAGCCCATCGAGGACCACGGAGGGCGCCTGCGGATCGATCCCGGGCGCCACCGGCAGCGGCAGCACGAAGGCCATGCGCGCCGGTGACTCCAGGCCGCTGATGCCGGCGAACAGGGCGTCGTCGACCAGCACCATGCGCTCGGCGGCGCCTTCCCATTCGTGGCCGCAGCGGTCGAAGTACGAGGCTTCGAACACGGCATGCGTGGGTTGCAGCCCGCGCTGCAGCGCCGCGCGGCAAAGGTGGTCGCCTTCGAGCCAGATGCGGCCCTGCTTGCGGTAGGCGTTGCTGTCCTGCGCCAGCTTGCGCAGGTCCTTCAGCAGGGGGTTGTCGCGCGAGCTGATCGCGACGGGACCGGAGCTCACGCGGCCTTCAGCTGGATCACGTCGCCGTCGGGCGTGGTGAAGGTCGCCGCCACCGGAGCGAAGTGCCGCCGGTGGTGGACGCAGGGGCCATGCGTGCGCAGCGCCTCCAGGTGCTCGGGCGTGCTGTAGCCCTTGTGCGCGGCAAAGCCGTAGAGCGGGAACTGCTGGTCCAGTTCGACCAGCATGCGGTCGCGCGTGACCTTGGCGATGATCGAGGCCGCCGAGATCGACTTCACCGTCGCGTCGCCGCCGATCACGGCTTCCGAGAGGATCTCCAGCTTCGGCAAGGCATTGCCGTCCACCAGCACCTTGGCCGGCTTCAGGCGCAGGCCTTCCACGGCGCGCTTCATGGCCAGCATCGTCGCGTGGTAGATGTTCAGCTCGTCGATCTCCTGCACGCTGGCCATGCCGACGGCGCAGCACAAGGCCTTCTCGCGGATCTTGTCGTACAGCTTGTCCCGCTGCAGCGCGGTCAGCTGCTTGGAGTCGTTCAGGCCGAGGATGCGCTTGCTGTCGTCGAGGATCACCGCCGCGGCGACCACCGGTCCGGCCAGCGGCCCGCGTCCGGCTTCGTCGACGCCGGCGAGCAGGCCGAGCGGATCCCATTCGAGCTTCTTTTGTCGCAGCTCAGCGCGCGAGAACTTTTTCGATGGCATCGGTGGCGAGGGTGGCGGTGTCGCGCTTCAATTCTGCATGCAGCGTACGGAATTTCTGCTGCACCGCGTGCATTCTCTCAGGCTGCTCGAACCAGTCTCCCAGCGCCCTGGCCAACAACTCGGGCTTTGCGTTGGACTGCAGCAACTCCGGCACCACAAAATCGCGGCACAGGATGTTGGGCAGGCCCACCCAGGGCTGCAGGTGCCGCGGCTTCATCAGCGCGTACGTGAGCCAGTGGGTGCGGTAGGAGATCACCATCGGCCGCTTGAACAGCGCGGTTTCCAGGGTCGCCGTGCCGCTGGCAACCAGTGCGATGTCGCACGCGGCCATGGCGGCGTGCGACTGGCCGGTCACGATCACCAGGTGCCGCGGCCCGGCGCCGGAGCGCGCGAGCTCTGAAATGCGCGACTGCAAGGTGGGCACCGCCGGGATCACGAACCAGGTGCCGGGGTGCTTTCTCTCCAGCGCCTTGGCTGCCGCCAGGAAGCGTGGCGTGAGCGCCTCGATCTCGGAGCGGCGCGAGCCGGGCAGCAGGGCGACCACGCGCGCTTGCGCCGGCAGCCCCAGCCTGGCGCGCGCACCCGCCTGGTCCGCCTCCATCGGGATCACGTTGGCCAGCGGGTGCCCGACGTAGGTCGAATCGACGCCGTGCCTGGCCAGCAGTTCCGGCTCGAAGGGGAAGATGCACAGCACGTGGTCGCAAGCGCGCTTGAGCTTTTCCACGCGCTTCATGCGCCAGGCCCAGATCGACGGGCAGACGAAGTGCACGGTCTTGATGCCGCCGGCACGCAATTCGGCTTCGAGCCCGAGGTTGAAGTCCGGCGCGTCGACGCCGATGAAGACCTCGGGCCGCTCCTGCAGCAGCCGGTCGCGCAAGGCACGGCGCAGGCGCAGCAGCTCCGGCAGGTGCCGCATCACCTCGGCATAACCGCTGACCGACAGCTTCTCGGACGGCCACCACGGCTCGAAGCCACGCCCCTGCATCTGCGGGCCGCCGATGCCCTGCGCCTGCAGCTGCGGCCAGCGGG
>JAESGR010001156.1_pt1 | contig 10497 bp, 10 predicted proteins | sample 9269771 | NCBI WGS metagenome assembly JAESGR01 (sample SAMN15739572, study PRJNA653492) | algae metagenome | isolation source: Chroococcus sp. CMT-3BRIN-NPC107 and co-occurring heterotrophs from well... | place: USA: Clark Mountains Wilderness, California | collected 2010-04-18
GGCGGCTCGATCCGCTTCAACACGCCAATGCTCTGGGCGATCGGCTTCATCTTCCTGTTCACCGTCGGCGGTGTGACCGGCGTCGTGCTCGCGAACGCCAGCATCGACGTGCAGCTTCACGACACCTACTACGTCGTGGCGCATTTCCACTACGTGCTGAGCCTGGGTGCCCTGTTCGGCATCTTCGCCGGCTTCTACTACTGGATCGGCAAGATGTCGGGCCGGCAGTATCCGGAGCACATGGGCAAGATCCATTTCTGGCTGACCTTCGTCGGCGTGAACTTGGCGTTCTTCCCCATGCACTTCCTGGGTCTGGCTGGTATGCCCCGCCGTATCGCCGACTATCCGGACGCCTTCGTCGGGTGGAACATGGTGTCGTCGGTGGGTGCGTTCATCTCTGCCGCCAGTGCCTTGTACTTCCTGCTCGTCCTCTACAAGACGTTCACGAGCGGCGAGAAGGCAGCCGACAACTACTGGGGTGAAGGTGCGACCACGCTCGAGTGGACGCTGAGCTCGCCGCCACCCTTCCACACCTACCACGACCTGCCCCAGGTCAAGTGACCGGGGCTCCTGGAGCGTTTCGATGGCGGTGAGCCTGCGGGCGACCGGTACGACGATGGAGGAGGCCGCGGCCTCCTCCGCGCGTGACTATGTGACCCTCATGAAGCCGAACGTCATGCAGCTCGTGGTGTTCACGGGCGCGGTCGGCTTGTTTCTCGCACCCGGTACCCTGCATCCCCTGCTGGCGGCGGTGACGCTGCTTGCGATCCTGGTGGCTGCGGGTGCCTCGGCGGCGATCAACAACTGGTACGACGTCGATATCGACGTGCGGATGGCGCGCACGCGCAACCGTCCGACGGCGGCCGGCCGCATCCAGCCGGGCGACGCGCTGGGCTTTGGCGTGGTCCTGTCGATCCTGTCGGTCATGGTCCTGGGGCTTGCGACGAACTGGCTGGCAGCCGGACTCCTGGCCTTCACGATCGGCTTCTACGTGTTCATCTACACGATGTGGCTGAAGCGGCGCACACCGCAGAACATCGTGATCGGTGGTGCTGCCGGCGCCCTGCCACCGGTCGTGGCCTGGGCGGCCGTGACCGGGCGAATCGACGTGCTGCCGGTCCTCATGTTCCTGATCGTGTTCCTTTGGACGCCGCCCCATTTCTGGGCGCTGGCACTCTACCGCAGTGGCGACTACGCCAAGGTCGGTGTCCCGATGCTTCCGGTGATCGCCGGTGGCGAGAGCACGCGGAATCATATCCTCTGGTACACGGTGGTCCTGGGCTCGGTGGCCCTGCTGCCGGCCTTCATGGGCTATCTCGGCCCCGTCTACGGCGTGGTGGCCTTCGCCTTGTCAGCGGAGTTCTTCCGTCGGGCCCTGGTCCTGCGGCGCACGCGCAGCGACGTCGTCGCCATGCGACTGTTCCGCTTCTCGATCATCTACCTGTTCGCGTTGTTCGCGGCGATGGTCGTGGACAAGGTCCTGCCGGTGGCGGTGCTGTGACTGGACGCATGATGAAGCCCAACCCTGACCAGAACCGCCGTCTCCGGACCAAGAACATCGTCGTGGCGCTCCTCCTCGTGGCGTTCGTCGTGGTGATGTACTTCCTCACCATGGTCCGCATGTCCGCGAACGTCCCGTCATGAGCGCGTCCAACACCAGGGTCGCGCTGGCCTGCGGTGCCATCATCATGGGGATGGTCGGCATCACGGCAGCGTCCGTCCCGCTCTATGACCTGTTCTGCAAGGTCACGGGCTATGGCGGCACCACCCAGCGCAGCGAGACCGCGTCCAGCACGGTCTCGGACGTCGAGGTGACCGTCTCGTTCAACGCCGACACCGCGCCGGACATGCCCTGGACGTTCAAGCCGGCCCAGCGTTCGGTGAAAGTACGGCTGGGCGAAGAGACGTTGATCTTCTACACGGCCGAGAACCGGTCGAAGCAGCCGGTGGCCGGGACCGCGACGTTCAACGTGACGCCGTTCGCGTCCGGCCCCTATTTCAGCAAGCTGCAATGCTTCTGCTTCGAGGAGCAGGTCCTGCAGCCCGGGCAGACGGTCGAGATGCCGGTATCGTTCTATGTGGATCCCGCGATCCTGGACGACCCGGATGCCCGGCACATCCGCGAGATCACTTTGTCCTACACGTTCTTCAAGGACGCGGAAGAGACGCGTAAGCTGTCGACCAAGTCGCCCGACTCCGGCCCGGGATCCAGCCCGGCACCGGCGGGTTGATCCGGTCGATCGGTCGTAGGTTCTGAGAGGAAGGCGAACATGGCGGCCAGCACGGACGTGGCGCATCACCACCACGAAAAACCGAATCATCCCTACCATCTGGTAGATCCGAGTCCCTGGCCCTTTGTCGGTTCGTTCTCGGCGCTCCTGTTCGTCGCCGGCATGCTCTGCTGGATGCATGCCGTGACTGGCTGGCCGTTGGTGCTGGCGCTGGGCGTGGCGGCCATCCTATACACGATGTTCGGCTGGTGGCGGGACATCATCAAGGAGTCGCGCCGGGGCGACCACTCCGAGCCGGTGAACCACGGCCTGCGCGTCGGCATGGGCCTGTTCATCGCGTCGGAGGTCCTGTTCTTCTTCGCGTTCTTCTGGGCGTTTTTCTGGGGTGCCATCTATCCGCCGGACCTGGTTCCGCAGGCTTGGCCGCCGGCCGGCGTTCACCCCGTGCCTGCGTTCGACATCCCGTTCCTGAACACGCTGATCCTGCTGCTGTCGGGCACGACAGTCACCTGGGCCCATCATTGCATCCGCGAGGGGGACAACCGCACTGCCGCGAAGGCCCTCTGGCTGACGGTTGGCCTGGGGGCGATCTTCACCAGCTTCCAGGTCTACGAGTATTTCCACGCCGTTCACGAAGGCCTGACGATCAAGTCCGGCATCTTCGGTTCGACGTTCTACATGGCGACCGGCTTCCACGGCTTCCACGTGTTCGTCGGCACCATGTTCCTGCTGGTATGCTCGTTCCGTGCGGCGATGCTGCAGTTCATGCCCGAAAAGCATGTCGGCCTCGAGGCGGCGGCCTGGTACTGGCACTTCGTCGACGTGGTCTGGCTGTTTCTGTTCGTGTGCGTGTACTGGTGGGGAGGCAGCCTCTCCTGGGTAACCAACCAGACCTGGTGACGAACCAGCGGACGTCCTGGCTGCAGGCAGGCCTCGCATCGCGATGCCCTGCCTGCGGCAGGGGGCCGCTGTTCGAAGGCTTCCTCACTGTCCGGCGCCGCTGCGAGGTCTGCGGTGCCGACCTGTCCGGGCAGGACAGCGGCGATGGGCCGGTCGCCTTCATCGTGCTGATCGTAGGTTTCATCGTCGTGTTCGGCGCCTTGTTCGCCGAGGTCGCCTGGCAATGGCCGATCTGGCTGCACATGGTCGTCTGGCTGCCGCTGACCGTCGTGCTGGTGCTCCTGATCATGCGGCCGGCCAAGGCCATCCTGATTGCGCTGCAGTACCGGCACCGCCGCGACGATTTCAGCCAAGGTGCCTGAGGCCCGTTCCATGCGTCGTTTCCGGCCAAGGCTGGTTCCCACCCTCGTCACCCTGCCGGTGCTGGCCGTTCTCGTGAGCCTCGGTACCTGGCAGGTCGAGCGCCTCCACTGGAAGACGGACCTGCTCCAGACCATGTCGGAGCGGATGGAGGCCGCGCCCGTGGATCTGCGTGACGTGGATGCACTGGATCCGGCAGCCGCCGCCTGGACCAGGGTGCGTGCCGAAGGCCGTTTCGTGACACCGGCAGGTGAGGTCCAGCGCTACGGCGTCGAGAATATTGGGGGCACGCTCGGCAGCAGGCAGCTCGGCGTGTTCGAGACCACCGAAGGTACCAGCCTGCTGGTCGACCGCGGTTTTGCCGCCGAGAACACGGCGCCGCCGCCGGAACCGTCCGGCAAGGTGCAACTGGACGCTGTCCTGCGCGACCGCAGCGGCGAGCAGCAAAGCTGGTTCGTGCCGGACAACGACGAGATCGCCGGCCGCTGGTATTGGCTCGATCTCGCAGCACTGGAGCAGGTCTATGGGCGCCCGTTGGCGCCACTGGCGCTCCAACTGCTGCCAGGCTCTCCCGGCGCCACACCGCAGGCCGCCCCGCCGCGGATCGACCTGCCCAACAACCATCTGGGCTATGCCGTCACCTGGTACGGCCTCGCCCTGGGCCTTGTCGCAGTCTATCTGGCATTTTCTTCGGAACGGACGGATCCGACATCATGAACGCGCTTCGTCGCACTGCAGGTCTCGCCGCCATTCTGATCTTCGGGATGATCGTCCTGGGCGGCGTCGTCCGCACCACCAATAGCGGCCTGTCCTGCCCCGACTGGCCCACCTGCTACGGCTACTGGTTGCCCTTGCCGTCCCTGCTCGAGCAGGTCCCGAACATGGGCTACGAGTACTACCAGGTCATGCTGGAGTGGGTGCACCGCCTCATCGGCGGGGTGGTGCTGGGGCCGCTCACGCTGGTGGTGGCGTGGCTCGGATGGCGCCATCGGTCGGCGCATCCGCGGATCGCGCTGTCGGCAGGCCTGATGGTGGGATTGCTCCTGGTGCAAGGTCTGCTGGGCGGCCTCACCGTCCTCGACCGCAACAGCCCCTGGTCCGTCGCCATCCACCTGGGCAACGCTCTCCTGCTGCTGGTCGTCGTCATCGGCATCCACGATGCGGCGCGCGGGCGCAGCGCGGCGATCAGCGAGGCGCCCGGCTGGATCCGCCCGCTGGCGCTCCTGGCCATGGTCACGGCCCTGCTGGCGATGATGTCTGCTGCCGTGACCGCCAAGTCCGGTGCCTCGCTCGCCTGCTCGACCTGGCCGGACTGCGGCGGAAGCTTTCTGCCGGACTGGGAGGACCAGCTCACCGTCGTCCACATGATCCACCGCTACCTGGCGGCCGCCTTTGCTCTGACGCTGATCGCGCTGCTGATCGGCTGCCTGCGTGACGGTCGTGTACCGCATGAGCTGCGCCGGCAGAGCATGGTGACCGCGGTGCTGGTCTGCACGCAGGTCATGATCGGCGCGCTCGTGATCATGATGGAAGTCCCGATCTGGAAGGCGGTGCTCCATCAGGCCACGGGCGTCCTCACCTTTGCCCTGGTTGCCGACCTGTTCTGGCGCGCCCGCAGCGTTCCCGTGGGCTCGCCGACCGTTCCAGGAGGGCTACGTGCCGCAAGCCTACGCTGATCTCGCCGACCGGTTCGCACGGATCTCCAATGTGGAGGGCGCGCTGGCGGTGCTGTCATGGGATGCCGCCGTGGTCATGCCCAAGGGCGGTGCCGAGGGCAGGGGCGAGCAGACCGCCGTGCTTAAGCGGTTCGCCCACGACCTGATCACGGCACCGGTCGTGGCCGAGCGCCTAGCCCAGGCGGACGACGAGACCCTCGACGAGTGGCAGCGTGCCAACCTCGTCGAGATGAAGCGCCGCCACGTGCAGGCTACCGCAATTCCGTCCGACCTCGTCGAGGCGATCGCGCGGGTGACGACGACCTGCGAGATGATCTGGCGCGATGCGCGCGCCAAGAGCGACTTTGCGGAACTGGCGACATCGCTGACTGAGGTCGTCCGGCTGACCCGGGCGCAGGCCGAGGCGCTGGGTGCCGCGCAGGGGCTATCACCCTATGACGCGCTGCTGGACCTCTACGAGGCCAACCTGCGCGACTCGACGATCGAGCCAATCTTCACGCGGCTGGGCCAGGAACTGCCGGGTATCTCCGAGGCCGTCATCGCCAGGCAGCCCAAGGCCATGGAACTCTCCGGCCCGTTCCCCATCGAGCGTCAGAAGCTGCTCGCCAGGGACATGATGGCGGCCGTCGACTTCGATCTCAGCCAGGGCCGCCTGGACGAGAGCGCGCACCCGTTCTCCGGCGGCATCCCCGGCGACGTGCGGATCACCACCCGCTATGAGGAAGCCGACTTCCTCCAGGCGATGATGGGCGTCCTGCACGAGTTGGGTCATGCCCAGTATACGGCAGGGCAGCCGGTGGCTTGGCGCCACCAGCCGGTGGGCGATGCCCGCGGCATGATCGTGCACGAGAGCCAGTCCCTGTTCACGGAGATGCAGGCCAGCCGCTCCAGGCCGTTCACCGCCTTCCTGGCGGGCCGGGCCCGCGCCGTGTTCGAGCGGGAAGACGATCCCGCCCTTTCGGCCGAAAACCTGTCCAGGCTGGTGAACCGCGTCCAGAAGTCCCTCATCCGCGTCGAAGCCGACGAGACGACCTATCCGCTGCACATCGTGCTGCGCTGGCGGCTGGAAAAGGCGATGATCAACGGCGACCTGAGCGTCGCCGATCTTCCTGCTGCCTGGAACGACGGGATGCGCGAGCTGCTGGGCATCGTGCCGCCTGACGACCGCCGTGGCTGCCTGCAGGACATCCACTGGCCGGTTGGCGCCTTCGGCTACTTCCCATGCTATACGCTGGGCGCGCTGATGGCAGCGCAGCTGTTCCGGGCGATGCTCAAGCAGGTGCCGGATGCGCTGGAGCATCTCGGCCGGGGCTCGTTCGGCCCGATCCTGGCCTGGCAGCGCGAGAACGTGCATCAGCAGGGCTGCCGGTATACGTTCGACCAGTTGTTGGCCCGCATCACCGGCGAGACCCTTGGTCCTGACGCCTTCCTGGACCACCTTCGCCTGCGCTACTTAAGCGGCGCATGATCTGACGCCGGAGCATCGAGAAGCAGCATGGTCGCCTATATCAGCACCCGCGGCGGCGCGGGCACGCGTGCCTTCGAGGAAGTGCTGCTGGCGGGGCTGGCGGAGGACGGCGGCCTGTTCCTGCCCGACGCGGTGCCGGCACTGTCGCCTGAAGCCTGGCGCTCGCTGCAGGGGCGCTCCTATGCCGAGACGGCCGAGATCGTGCTGTGGCCGTTCGTCGACGGCACGATCGAGCGGCCGGCATTCCGTGCGATGGTCGACGAAGCCTACGGCATGTTCAGCCATGCCGCGACGGCACCCCTGAACCAGATTGGTCCGGACGACTGGCTCCTCGAGCTGTTCCACGGGCCGACCCTGGCCTTCAAGGATTTCGCGCTGCAGCTCCTGGCGCGCATGTTCGAGCATGTGCTGACCAGGCGGGGTGAGCGGATCACCATCGTCGGCGCCACCTCGGGCGACACCGGCTCCGCCGCGCTGGCGGCCTGTGCCGGGCGTGCCAACATGCGGATCGTCATCCTGCATCCGTTCGGCCGCGTGTCGGAGGTGCAGCGCCGCCAGATGACGACGATGCTGGCCGACAACGTGTCCAACATCGCGGTCGAGGGCACGTTCGACGACTGCCAGGACCTGGTGAAGCAGATGTTCAACGACCGGGGCTTCCGCGAGGAGCACCGGCTGGCGGCCATCAACTCGATCAACTGGCTCCGTGTCGCCGCGCAGGCCGTCTACTACGCCTACGCGGCGGTGCGGCTGGGCGGGCTTGAAAGGCCGGTGGCCTTTTCGGTGCCGACCGGCAATTTCGGCGACATCTATGCCGGCATCATCGCCAGGGGGATGGGCATGCCGATCCACCGGCTGGTGGCGGCCACGAACAGCAACGACATCGTCGCCCGCTTCCTCCAGTCCGGCCGCTATGCCAAGGGCAACGTGATGCCCACCACCAGTCCCTCCATGGACATCCAGGTGGCCAGCAATTTCGAGCGGCTGCTGTTCGAGCTGGAGGACCGCGACCATGATCGCCTGCGCGCCCAGATGGAGCAGTTCCGCGCAGAGGGTTGGCTGTCGGTCGACGATGCCCATCTAGAGCAGGTCCGGGCATATCTGGTCGGCCATGCCGTCGACGAGGCTGAGGTGGCGGCGACGATGCGGGACGTGTTCGCCACGACCGGCGAGGTGATCGACCCGCATACCGCCGTCGGCGTCGCCGCGGCGAGGGCAGCGATCCCGGCGGGGGAGGCTGCCCGGGTGACACTTGCGACCGCGCACCCGGCCAAGTTCCCGGACGCGGTGGAGGCGGCCATCGGCCAGCGGCCGCAACTCCCGCCGCACATGGCGGGCCTGTTCGCCTGCGAGGAGCGCTACACCGTGCTCCCGCCGGACTTGCACATCATTCAGGATCACATCCGCAGGACGGCATGACCGAAAACTTTCGTCTGACGACGCTCCCCAACGGGATGCGCATCGCGAGCGAGCAGATGCCGCATCTCATGACCAGCGCCGTGGGTGTTTGGGTGGATGTCGGCACCCGTCACGAGCACGAGAGCGTCAACGGTGTCTCGCACCTCCTGGAGCACATGGCGTTCAAGGGCACCGAGACCCGCTCGGCCAAGGACATCGCCGAGGCCGTCGAGAATGTCGGCGGGCAGCTGAACGCCTACACGTCGCGCGAGCACACCGCCTACCACGCCCGCATCCTGGCCGAGGACCTGCCGCTCGCGACCGAAATCCTCGCCGACATCGTGGAGCACTCGACGCTGGACCAGACCGAACTGGAGCGCGAGCGCAAGGTCGTGCTCGAGGAGATCGGGCAGGTCGAGGACACGCCGGACGACCTGGTGTTCGATCTCTGGCAGGAGACGGCCTATCCCGACCAAGCCCTAGGGCGCTCGATCCTGGGCCCGCCCGAGATCGTCGGGTCCATGCCCCGGCAGGCGCTGGCCGACCACATGCGCCGGCACTACGGGCCTGAGCAGATGATCCTCGTGGCAGCGGGCCAGGTCGAGCACGAGAGGCTGGAGGAACTAGGCCAGCGCTGGTTCGGCGACCTCCAGCGCTCCGCGGTCGACCCGTTCGTGAAGGCCGACTACCGCGGCGGCGACCTGCGCGAGGAGCGTGAGCTGGAGCAGGTCCATCTGGTGCTGGGCCTGGAGGCCCTGACCTGCCACGACCCCGATATCTATGTGCTCAACCTCTACTCCTCGATCATGGGCGGCGGGATGTCGTCCCGCCTGTTCCAGGAGGTGCGGGAAAAGCGCGGCCTCGCCTACTCGGTCTTCAGCTTCGTCAACGCCTTTCCCGACACCGGCACGTTCGGCGTCTATGCCGGCACGGGCGAGGGTGACCTGGACGAGCTGGCCAGGGTGCTGACCGACGAACTGGCCGGCTCGACGGATTCGATCACCGAGGTCGAGCTCGTGCGCGCCAAGGCGCAAGCCAAAGCCGGCCTGCTCATGGGCCTGGAGCACTGCGCGGGTGTCTGCGAGGATGTGGCCCGCCACCTGCTGACCTTCGGCCGGCGGATCCCGCGTGACGAGATCCTGCGCCGGATCGATGCGGTCACCCATGACGACCTCAAGCGGGTGGCCAAGCGCCTGTTCGCCAACCCGGTACCGTCCGTGACGGCACTGGGCCCCTGCAGCAAGCTGCTGGACCACGACAAGCTGGCTGCTCGCCTGCGGCACTGATGGCATGAACAGGGACACAGGCGAGGGACTGTCGGCACCGCTGGCGGTCCCACTGTTCCGACGCCTGTGGCTCGGCAACATGGTGACGAACTTCGGCTGGCTGATCCAGTCGGTGGGTGCTGCCTGGCTGATGACGGAACTGGTCGGCACGCCTGACTGGGTCGGGTTGGTCCAGACCGCGCTCCTCCTGCCGATCCTCCTGTTCGCCCTGCCGGCGGGCGTGTTCGCGGACGTGGGCGACCGCCGGCTCGTCTGCATGGTCGGCCAGGCGACGATGCTCGTGGCGGCGCTGACGCTGGGAACGCTGACCTGGCTGGGCCTGACCGGCCCCATCACGCTCCTGGCGCTCACTTTCGCGCTCGGTGCGGGCAGTGCACTCGCCAATGCGCCCTTCCAGACAATCGTGCGGGAGGTTGTGCCGCGGCCGGCCATGGCAGCAGCGGTGACGCTCAACGCGATCAGCTTCAACATGGCCCGCTCGGTGGGCCCGGCGGTCGGCGGCGTCCTGGTGGCATCGATCGGCTCGGAAGCCGCGTTCCTGACCAACGCGCTATGCTACCTGCCCCTGCTTTTGGTGCTCCTGGCCTGGAAGCGGCCGCCCGTGCGCATGGCCATCCGCGGACGCATGGGCCGGGCCCTGGGTGACGGCATCCGCTTTGCCAAGGAATCGGACGCCATCCGCGCGGTACTGGCCTACTGTGCGATCTTCAGCTTCTGCGCCTCCAGCATCCAGGGCCTGCTTCCGCTGGTGGCCCGCGACCGACTGGATGGCGATGCCGTGACGTTCGGCCTTCTGCTGGGTGCCTTCGGGGTCGGCGCCATGGGCGGTGCCTTCCTTGTCCACCCGGCAAGACGCCGGTTCGGCACTGGCCCGGTGGTCACCTGGCTCGGGCTGCAGCTTGCGCTCAGCACGCTGGTGGTGGCCTGGTCGTCAAACCTCGTGCTCCTGTCCCTGGCACTGGCCTTGGCAGGAACGGCCTGGCTCGGTTCGTTCTCGTCGTTCAACATCGCGGTGCAGCACGCCTCCGCCGCCGGCCTCGAGGCAAGGCAGCTCGCGATCTACCAGACGATCGTGTTTGGCTCGATGGCAGCCGGCAGCTGGATCTGGGGCGAAGTTGCCCATCTCCTGGATGTCACGACTGCGCTCGGGCTGTCGGGCCTGATCCTCCTGGTTGGCG
>JAESGR010001157.1_pt1 | contig 10459 bp, 7 predicted proteins | sample 9269771 | NCBI WGS metagenome assembly JAESGR01 (sample SAMN15739572, study PRJNA653492) | algae metagenome | isolation source: Chroococcus sp. CMT-3BRIN-NPC107 and co-occurring heterotrophs from well... | place: USA: Clark Mountains Wilderness, California | collected 2010-04-18
GCCAAGAGTTACGGGCGGCGGAAGACCCCGAATTTGAAACTTTTTACACCAAAAACATTTTGCTGAATGAGGGCATCCGCGCTTGGATGGCTCCTCAAGATCAGCCTCACGAACAATTCCAATTCCCTGAAGAAGTGTTGCCTCGCGGTAATGCTCTCTAAAACTATTTGAGTCAACAAGTTTCCTAGAAACATAAAACCAAAACTCCTGCCAATAAGGTAGGGGTTTTTCTTTTTGCAGCCAACAATTACAAAATATTGTGTTATATTAAATGAAGGTGACAAACACCCAAAGCAATAAGCTTTGTCCCTATGAGATTAACGCCGTTAAGGCAACAAGGAGGTGATGCCCATGATAGAAAGTAGTATATCCTTGGGTCATCAAGTTGAAATGAGCCGGCTGCGCGCCGGGGCTGTTCTCTAAATAAAGCTTAGGCTTGCTTGGAGTTCCTTCCGGCAGTCTGGTTTCAACTTGAAGATCCACTACACCGCTCTTGCATAAGGTTAACCAACCTTAGCAGGAGCGGATAGCTTTTTGTAGGGTGTTAAATAAAGAATAAGGATAATTGTTTCCCAATTTTATACAAGGCGATCTTTCAGGCGACGCAGTAACAAAGAGTTTGTGACTACGCTAACAGAGCTAAACGCCATCAATGCCCCGGCGGCGGCAGGATTAAGCACAAAACCAAAGCTAGGTAATAGCAAACCCGCAGCAATAGGAATACCAAGGGTATTGTAAGCAAAGGCCCAAAATAGGTTTTGGCGAATTTTTAAAAAAGTCGCCCGACTAAGAATAATTGCGGCGACAACATCAGTTAAAGAGTCGCGCATTAAAACAATTTGAGCAGCTTCCATCGCTACCTCGGTTCCGGCTTTGAGGGCAATACCTACATCTGCTTGCGATAAAGCTGGAGCATCATTAATACCATCTCCCACCATAGCCACACGACGTTCTTGAGCTTGAAGTTGTTGAATTGCTTGGGCTTTTGCGGCGGGGCGCACTTCGGCAATAATATCAGCTTTTTTTATGCCTAATTGCGCGCCTACTACCTTAGCTACTTCTAGAGTATCCCCACTCAACATGACAACTTTTAAACCCATTAAGCGTAATTGCTCTACGGTGCTGTGCGCCTCGGTTCTTAAAGTATCGCTAACAGCTATTAACCCTAACAATTGACGGTTATGAGCTACAAATACTACGGTTTTTCCTACGGCTGCTAAAGTTAGACTTTGCGATCGCACTTGTGGGCTAATAGTAATATTATTCTGACTTAGCCACTGATAATTACCCAATAAAACTTGCTTGCCTTCTACTACCGCCGATACTCCTAACCCTGGCTCGGTATAGAATTCTTTCGCGGTAAAAATAAATAAATTTTGCTCTTTAGCTGCTTGAACAATTGCCGTTGCTAAAGGGTGACAAGTTCCGCTTTCTACTACTGCGGCTAGGTGCAACAGTTCGCTTTCTGACGATATTAAATTATTACTTTGAATAACTACAACATCGGTAACAGCAGGATGTCCGCTAGTTAGAGTGCCAGTTTTATCAAAAACTACTGTATCTAGCTGGTGTACTCTTTCTAATACATCTCCGCCTTTAATCAGTAATCCCTTTTGCGCTCCGACTCCCGTACCAACTAAAATTGCTGTTGGTGTTGCAAGTCCCATCGCGCAAGGACAAGCTACTACCATAACCGCTATGGCTAGTTTTAAGCTTAATAGTAACGGCGAAGGTTGGAGCAATTGGGCATTGGCTAGGGGTTGGGCATGGAGAGTCATATCGTGACTGCTCATCTGTGCAGGTAGCAATACCTCCGTCCAAATATGCGTACCAATAAAGTACCAAAATAAAAAAGTTAATATTGATGCTGCCAATACTCCATAGGTAAAATACCCGGCTACAGTATCAGCTAATTTTTGGACGGGAGCTTTGCGAATTTGGGCGGCTTCTACTAAGGCGACTATTTGCGCTAAAGTAGTGTCTGCTCCGGTACGAGTTGCTTGCAGCGCAAAAGCGCTAAACTGATTCAACGTTCCGGCAGTAACAGTATCCCCTAGCTGCTTAATTACTGGAAATGCCTCTCCAGTTAGCATTGATTCATCTACGGTTGTGCGCCCTGCTACTATTTCCCCATCTACAGGTATTTTTTCTCCTGGTAAGACTTGTATCCATTCTCCTACCCGCACTTGAGAGGCAGGAATTTCAACACTAGAAGTAGAGTAAAAATTATTATCTATAGAGGTTGCCTGGGGTGAAATGAGTCTTGCAAGCTGTGGTTGTAGTGCCAATAATTGCTTAAAGGCGGTGGCAGCTTGACCTTTAGCTTGTTGTTCTAGAGTTCTGCCTAGCAGGATAAACCCTAGTAGCATGACTGGCTCATCAAAGAAGCATTCCCAGCCCAAGGGGGGAAATAATAAAGCAATTACACTTGTTGTGTAAGCTGTTAAAGTTCCTAAGGCTACCAAAGTATTCATATTTGGCGCATTACGTCGCCAACCCTGCCAACCTTCAACTATTATTGGTCTGCCGGGAATGAGTAGGGTAAGGGTTGCAAGTCCCCAATGCAACCAAATATTTCTTAATATAGGTAGAGCTAATAAGCTTTCAGGCAGATGTCCTAAGCTAGAAAGAATTAGTAATAGCAATGCTAAAAATAATTGTTTTAAAGCTGAACGCGAGTCTCGTCGCTGTCTTTCGCTAAGGTCTTCTCCCGTTAGCGTCTCTACGGTAGCGTTGCGAGGTTGGGTAGGAAAACCCACCGCCGTTAACCATTCTGCTAGTTCCTGCGGCTCTACACTAGGCTGACACTCGACTATCGCAACTTCTGTCACCAAGTTTACACTGGTTGCGATCGCTCCTGGATACTTTGCTAGTTGTTTTTCTACGGTTTTAACGCAACCGCCGCACTTCATCCCAGTAATATCTAAGATAATTGTCTTACTCGTTGATGGTAGTGCCGTGTGGTTGGACGCAGAGGGGGCAAGTTGCATAGAATTGGCAGTTTCTTGTGTTACAACAGCTTAATACTTTTTTACTTTAGCGTTTCTGCGCTAATAGTGAAGTAGTCAAACTCAACCAATCTGTATTTAATTATTTACCAACAAAAAAGTACCTGTGGTAGCAGGTACTTTTTTGTTGGTGATCGTTAATCTTCTTGTAAACTATGACTACTAAGAGATTAGCCAAAAGCCGTTTTTCTGCCAGTATTGCTTTCTTAGTGTCTTTTCTAATTGTTCTGTAGTAACTAATTTTTTTTCCAGTAATAACTCGCCTAACTTTTTATTTTTAAGATATTGTTCTGTCAATACTTGATTTAATTGTTCTTGAGTTATTAGTTCTTCACCAACTAAAATCTCTCCTAGCCGAACATTTTGTTCTGTCAGGGCTTGGTTAACTTTATCGGAAGAAACTATTTGCTTTTCTACTAAAACCTCGCCCAATTTTTTACCAGTTTTGTTTTGGACGACTAAAGCTTCTTGTAATTCAGTTGTTGAAATTAGTCCTTTACGAATTAGCATCCTGCCTAGCATAGGCTTTGAAACCTGTTTTAGTGTTTTTGTAAACATCTTTCACCTTTTTGGCTCACGTAGTAGCTGTTTTAAGTCGCGGCTTTTCACGTAAACATACCAATAACAACCAAAAAACTTTTTTCTATTTATACAAAACTTTATTTTTTAATAAGTTTTTACGATGTTAGTTAAACAGTAAAGCTTAATAATGTTGCCTTCGTATCTGCAAAAAGAAATAAATCTATCAATTTTATTCTATTGATTTTTGCTGTGATTATCAAGTTGAGCCACTTCCCAAAATAAATAAACTAACAAGAGTACCGCTATTCCAAAGACTGTGAAGCAATATAGGAGCAAGGAGGTTGCGCGATCGCGTGTATACTACCCCTAGCACTATGCCTAAAACCATTAATGGCAACACTTCCGACAAGCTCAAGTGAGCAATAGCAAATAGAAAAGCACTAAGTAAAATGGCTTGCCATACAGAAAAGTAACGAGTTAATGAAGGTAATAAAAAACCTCTAAACAAAAACTCCTCAAATAACGGTGCAGCGACGGCTGCTGTAAAGAAAAATATAGCAAGTGCTATCTTATCTTGCCCTTCTAGAACCAATGATAGTAAAGGATTGCTACCACCCAGCCCTTGCCATAGTTTTTGATTGAGTAGAGATACAATAATTACTAAAGGTAATGCAGCGCAGTAGCCTCCTATACCCCACAAAAGCCAATTTCCCCGTAGCTTGAAACGAAACCAACTTGGGGGCAAAGGCAAAAATTTCTTGATTGATAAGTAAAGTACCGTAACAGCACCAAGGGCTAGAAACAAGTAAGTTGCCAAAGTATATAAAGCTTGGACTCGGACACTAGCAACGGCGGGCTTAATTTGCAATAAAGAAAATATAAGCGGGACAATTATCTGTCCCATCAAAAAAAAGCCGACTATAAATACTTGCCAAATTATTTCCCAATCCCAAGGAGTTGACCATAGCAACTCGCCATTTTGAGATATTACAGATTCTTTGCCTTTCGTGAGGCGATTAATAAATAAGTAAATTAATAATATCAAGCCAATCAAACCAGTTACGGCGGGAATACTGCTAATAATAGCTAGTTTCAACAATGCTGCTTGAGCTTGCTCTTGTTCGCTTGCTTGCAAGAGCGATTGCTCGTCAAAGCGCTGCTGTAGTTCGTAAAGCTGAGTTAGAGCGCGCCCTTGAAACCAACCTTCTAAGTTAGTTTGAATTAAAACTTCAGCATCCGGGAGTAGCTGAGGGGGATTGCTCCACAACCCTATCAAAACTGAAGCTGTAGACCCTAGAAAGTTATCTGGAGGAGAATTAATAACATTAAGCCATGTTTGAACTGCTGGCTCAATTTGCTGTTGCTGTACTTGAAGAATTCCTAAGCGTAAATTTAGTTCAGCAATTAATTTTTGAATTTCAGTGACGGATTTAGATAATTGTTTTTGCTGCGAGGAGCGAGAAGTGTCGATAATCGGGGCAAGTTGGGAATCGAGTTTGGGTACTGGCGTGTTGCTAGGTTTTTGGGCTAGTTGTGCCGCTTGATTTTCAGCTTTGTTTAAATTTGTCTGCGCAGATTTTAAAGCATCTTGGTACTGCTTGGTTGCAGCTTGCAAGGGATTATCGCCAAGGAGAGTTTTACTAGCTTTGGTAAGATTTGGCTCGGCGTTTTGAGCAGGCAACTGTTGGGCGCGAAGTAATAAATTAGTTTGGTATAGTTCTAAGCGGCTCTGAATTTGGGGTTGCTGCAAACTTGCCCACAGGCTGCTTCCAGCCAAGAAAATAATTGCTATAGTGAGCAGACTTAAAATTAACCGCTTAATTGTCATAAATCTTGAATTGCTAAAAAGTGCGTGAGGCAGAGCTATCCCGGAGGAAATCGCCACAAATTGCATTATGACATTTTGCCCTCTAATTGCCTAAATGAGAAAAAAAATTGAGTAGCAAGCTAACTGTCTGATAAAATGACGCTGATTTGTCTTGCGTTCACAAGGAGAAAAAGATTGACTACTCGCGCGATCGTTGTCCGCCACGGTCAAAGCACTTACAACACCGAGCGGCGCATTCAAGGGCGCAGCGATGTTTCAACTTTGACTCAAAAAGGTTGTGATGATGCCTTAAAAACTGGTAATGCCCTCAGTCACCTCAAGTTTGCAGCAATTTATAGCAGTCCTTTACAACGAGCAAAAACAACGGCAGAAGTCATCGGGCAGTGTTTAGCCACCCCTACTCAAATTCAAACTACCGATAATTTAAAAGAAATTGACTTGCCTTTGTGGGAGGGTATGCTTTCTCAAGAGGTCAAAGATAATTTGGGTGAAGATTATCGTTTGTGGAAACAGCATCCTGACGAATTTATGATGCTCTTACCTCAAAGCACCGGAGGCGAGAAAAAATTTTTTCCAGTCTTATCGCTGTACGAACAGGCACGGCAATTTTGGCAGGAAATACTATCGCGCCATGATGGAGAAACGATTTTAATTGTCGGGCATAACGGCATTAATCGAGGTTTGATTAGCACGGCGCTAGGAATTGCCCCCGATCGCTATCACTCTATTCAGCAATCTAATTGTGGCATTAGCGTCCTGAATTTTTCGGGAGAATTGGGACCCGTCCAATTAGAATCAATGAATCAAACCGGGCATTTGGGTGATGTATTGCCTTCTTTGCGCCCAAATCATCGAGGCGTAAGGTTATTGCTGGTACGTCATGGTGAAACTGAGTGGAATCGCCAAACTAAGTTTCAAGGACAAATAGATGTACCTTTAAACGATAATGGGCGATCGCAATCTCGCCTAGCTCAAGAGTTTCTTAAGGGTGTAAAACTTGATTTTGCTTATAGTAGTCCGATGCTACGTCCTAAAGAAACCGCCGAAATTATTTTGCACTCTCACCCCCACATTGAATTGCAATTGCTAGATGGCTTAAGAGAAATCGGTCACGGATTATGGGAAGGAAAATTAGAAACAGAAATCGAGCAAACTTATCCTGGAGAATTGGAGCGGTGGCGGAGTGTACCCCAAGAGGTGCTGATGCCTGAAGGCGAGAATTTAGAACAGGTACGCGATCGCAGTGTCAAGGCTTGGCAGCAAATTGTTACGTCTACCCTTAACCAGCAGTTGTCAACAGGTTTAGTAGTGGCTCACGATGCTACGAATAAAGTTTTGCTATGCCATATTTTAGGTTTGGATAACAAATATTTCTGGAACTTTCGCCAAGGCAATGGGGCTGTAAGTGTAATTGACTATCCTCAAGGGTTAGATGGTTTACCTATATTGCAAGCAATGAATATTACGACTCATTTAGGCGGTGGCGTATTAGACAAAACTGCGGCGGGTGCGTTGTGAAGCTAAACTCCTAAAAGTATGACTAGCGAATTGCTACAACAAGTGCGGGTAATAGATCCTGTTGCCAAAAGCGATCGCATTGCTGATGTGGAAATATGCGATGGAACGATTAAGGCGGTACAAGACAATATTACTGAGTGGTCTAGCGAAACTCACGTGCGCGACTGTCGCGGTTTAGTATTGGGATCTGGGTTAATAGATTTGTACAGCTATTCTGGAGAACCTGGTTTTGAAACTAGAGAAACTTTGTCATCAATGCTGGAGGCGGCGGCGGCGGGAGGTTTTACGAGGTTGTGTATTTTGCCCGATACTATGCCTAGCTTAGATAATCCAGCAGCGATCGCTGGCATAAATCAAAAAAGGCGAGAATTAAGCGCTCGATTACCTAAAATGTATGTTTGGGGCGCATTAACTATCGGTGTCCAAGGACAGCAAATGACCGAATTTGCCGACCTGGCGGCGGAATCTGTAGGTTTTGCTGATGGTAAACCCCTGCAAAATTTAGTATTGCTCCGGCGGTTATTAGAGTATTTAAAGCCTATGGGTAAGCCTGTAGCTTTGTGGTGTTGCGACCGCCTATTGGCAGGCAATGGGGTGATGCGCGAGGGTACAGACTCGATAATTTTAGGTTTGCCAGGTAATCCTGCCTTTTCAGAAACAACGGCAATGGCGGCGGTATTAGAGTTAGTAGGGGCAATTGGCACTCCGGTTCATATCATGCGAGTTTCAACCGAGCGCGGCGTTCAACTAATTACCCAAGCAAAAGACCGGGGATTGCCGATTACCGCCAGCACTAGCTGGATGCACTTATTACTCGATACCAAATCTCATTACAACTACGATCCTAATTTGCGTCTAGAACCACCTTTGGGCAATCCGCGCGATCGTCTAGCTTTACAAGAAGCTGTACGTTTGGGGATAATAGATGCGATTTCTCTCGACTTGGCTCCCTATACCTACGAAGAAAAAACCGTTGCCTTTGCTGAAGCACCACCCGGAGCGATCGGATTTGAACTAGCTTTAGGTTTGCTATGGCAAGATTTGGTCGAAAGCGGTCAATGGTCGCCTTTAGAATTATGGCGTTGCCTCAGTCTGAATCCGGCTACTTGTTTGCAACAAACTATTAAAGAAATCTGCCCTGGCAATCCGGCCGAGCTTACTTTATTCGCGCCTCAGCATTCTTGGCTTGTAGAAGCTAAAACTCTCAAGTCTTTAGCTACGAATACTCCCTGGCTAGGTCAAAAAATGACCGGACGAGCGATTCAAACTTGGGTAAGTAACTTTTAGTTTAATTCGCCAAGACGATTGGGAGGCCAAAAGCGGACTACAGCACGACCAATAATTTGATTTTTAGGGACAAAACCCCACATATGACTGTCGCAGCTATTGTTACGGTTGTCGCCCAGCATTAGGTAAAAATTTTGCGGTACGGTAATCGGACCTAGTTCGTAGTTGGGCGCATCGGCAATGTATTCTTCAGATAAAGCGCGATCGTTGATATAAACTCGCCCCTGGGTAACGTAGATTTTGTCTCCGGGTACGCCGATCAGCCGTTTGATATAAGCATCCTTGATTTGAGGAACTTCTGACTTATTGGGATCGGGATGCCAAGGATCTACAGCTTCTCCTGCCGTTGTTGGAGAACCAATTTGAGAACAAACTTTAGCGCTATTAGGAGGCATAAATACTACAATATCTCCTCGTTGCGGTGCTTGGAGGCGATAGCTTACTTTATCGATAATCAATTTGTCGTTGATTTGTAAAGTTGGTAACATTGAGCCTGTAGGAATCCATCGTGCTTCAGCGACAAAGGTACGAATTCCCAAGGAAAGAATAATACTTAGGGCGATTGTTCTAACTAGCTCGCCCAGCCATGAACCTTCACGCTCTTTTTGAGAATTGTTATCAGACACTTGCTTTAACTTGCGGGACATATATATTTAATAGCCTAAGTAATAATTTTTAGCTAAATTTTTCTTAAATACTCTACTATATTAAGTTTAAAGTTTTCTCAAGAACATATGTCGCGACAACTACAGCCCATAAAATCTAACTTCAAAAGTTGCTTCAATTTTTTACCTGTTTGAGATTGCCATGTCCTTTAATTCCAGCTTAGTTATTCGCCACGCTACAATTATGCTCCCGGATGGAGAATTTCTGGTAGGAGATGTGCTGATTGGCGATCGCTCCATTGTCCAAGTTGCTCCAGAAATTACCGCTCCAGGGATTAAAGAACTAGACGCAAAGGGTTTAACTTTGTTGCCAGGAGTAATTGACCCCCAAGTACACTTTCGCGAACCTGGTTTAGAACACAAAGAAGACTTGTTTACCGCTAGTTGTGCTTGTGCTAAGGGTGGAGTGACCTCTTTTCTAGAAATGCCAAACACTCGCCCACTAACCATCACTCAAGAAGCGCTTGATGACAAGTTACAACGGGCGGCGCAAAAGTGCGTAGTCAACTATGGTTTTTTTATTGGTGCTACTGCCGAAAATTTACCAGACTTATTAACCGCTCATCCAACACCAGGTATCAAGATTTTCATGGGTTCGATGCACGGGCCTTTGCTCGTAGATACAGAATCTGCTTTAGAAGCAATTTTTGCTCAAGGAAAGCGTTTAATTGCGGTTCATGCCGAAGATCGGGCTAGAATCGAACAAAGGCGATCGCAGTTTGCGGGAATCCACGATCCAAAAATTCATTCGCAAATTCAAGATAATCAGACGGCTCTACTTGCTACTCAACTTGCAGTAAAACTCGCCAATAAGTATCAACGCCGCCTGCATATTTTGCATATGTCCACTGCCGAAGAAGCAGATTTTTTGCGTCAGCAAAAACCAAACTGGGTAACGGCGGAAGTAACGCCGCAGCACTTGCTATTAAATACTAATGCTTACGATACTATTGGCACTTGGGCGCAGATGAACCCACCCCTGAGGTCACCCCACGATAACGAAGTTCTCTGGCAAGCTTTGTTAGATGGAGTTATAGACTTTATTGCTACCGATCACGCACCCCATACTCTAGAGGAAAAAGCTCAACAATACCCCAACACGCCGTCAGGAATGCCTGGAGTAGAAACATCGCTGCCATTGATGTTAACGGCGGCAATGCAGGGGCGGTGTACAGTGGCACAAGTAGCAAATTGGATGTCTACCGCCGTTACGAAAGGATACAAAATTGCCAACAAAGGTGTAATTTCTCCTGGTTATGATGCCGATTTAGTATTGGTAGACTTAAATACTTATCGCCCTGTCGTCCGAGAGGAATTGCTAACTAAGTGCGGCTGGAGTCCTTTTGAAGGCTGGAATCTCACCGGATGGCCGGTAATTACTATCGTTGGCGGTCAAATTGTTTACGAAAATGGCAAAGTAGATACACAAGTGCGCGGCGAAGCTTTAGAGTTTGCCGAAAGCTAGTTGTTGGCGCTTTCTAAGGCAACTTTTACCCCTAAAGCAACAGCAATTCTCATTATGGAATTTAACTAGAGTTAGGCGGGATTTGCAACTCTAGTCCCTCAATCATAAAGGTGAGCAAATGCTCCCAACTCTCAAAAACCCAGTAACGAGTCAAGGCACGCAGATC
>JAESGR010001158.1_pt1 | contig 10455 bp, 14 predicted proteins | sample 9269771 | NCBI WGS metagenome assembly JAESGR01 (sample SAMN15739572, study PRJNA653492) | algae metagenome | isolation source: Chroococcus sp. CMT-3BRIN-NPC107 and co-occurring heterotrophs from well... | place: USA: Clark Mountains Wilderness, California | collected 2010-04-18
ATCTGCGTGCCTTGACTCGTTACTGGGTTTTTGAGAGTTGGGAGCATTTGCTCACCTTTATGATTGAGGGACTAGAGTTGCAAATCCCGCCTAACTCTAGTTAAATTCCATAATGAGAATTGCTGGGCAGTGCGGGGAGCCAATGACGGGCTGTGGGATTGGAACCTTGAAACCAATAAAATTTATTTTTCTGTACGTTGGAAGGCAATGTTAGGTTTCCAAGAAGACGAGATTGCCACCGACCTCTACGAGTGGTTCAATCGCGTTTGTGCTGAAGATATCGAACAAGTCAGAGCCGAACTATCTGCTCATTTGGAAGGCTTGACTCCATATTTTGAAAACGAACATCGCTTAATGCATAAAGATGGAACCTATCGCTGGATGCTCAGTCGCGGACAAGTAGTTAGAAATAGTGCAGGTAAACCCTACAGGTTTGCTGGTTCTCAAACAGATGTGACCAGTAGAAGATCGGCAGAACAGCAATTGCTTCACAATGCTTTGTACGATTCTTTAACGGGTTTAGCGAATCGAGTATTGTTTTCTGACAGACTTGCTCACGTCCTCAGCCTTGCCAAACGCCGTCAGGACTAAAACTTTGCTGTCCTATTTATCGATTTAGATCGCTTTAAAGTTATTAACGATAGTTTGGGGCATTTGGTCGGAGATCAATTACTCAGCGCGATCGCCCAAAGATTGCGGGTTTGTCTGCGAGTTAGCGATACTTTCGCGCGTTTAGGAGGAGATGAGTTTGCTATTTTACTTGAGGATGTTCAGAACAAAGACGATGCTATTTATGTAGCAGAGCGAATTGGACATGAGTTGAAATTACCTTTTAGCCTTGGCGGACATGAAGTATTTGCTGCCGCCAGTGTTGGTATCCTTTTAGGTACAAAAGATTACGACCGCCCAGAAGAACTGCTACGCGATGCTGATACAGCAATGTATCGAGCTAAAGCCCAAGGTAAAGGCTGCTATGAAGTATTTGATATCGGTATGCGCGATCGGGCGATCGCCTTATTGCATCTGGAAAACGATTTGCGACGGGCGGTAGAAAACCAAGAATTTCAACTGCATTACCAGCCTATAGTGTCGCTCAAAGATCAAAAGATTATCGGCTTTGAGGCGTTAGTACGTTGGCACCATCCTCAGAGGGGGTTGATTGCTCCAATGGAATTTATTCCAATAGAGGAAGACACCGGGCTAATTATCCCTTTAGGTTGGTGGGTACTAAAAGAAGCGTGTCTACAGATGCGTGCTTGGCAGTTGCAATTTGTAGTTGAGCCACCTTTAACTATCAATGTGAATCTATCAGGGAAACAATTTACTCAAGTAAATTTAATCGAGCAAATTAACCAAATTCTTACTGAAACAGGTTTAGATGCTCACAGTTTGAAGTTAGAAATTACCGAAAGCTGCATTGTTGAAAATATGCAATCGGCGGCGCTAATGCTTTCAAAGTTGCAAGAAATGGGAATTCAAGTAGCTATTGATGATTTTGGCACGGGTTACTCTTCTTTAGCTTACCTGCATCGTTTTCCCGTAAACACTTTAAAAATCGATCGCTCGTTTATTAACGGCTTGGGAGGTGATGGACATGAAATCGTCAGAGCAATAGTTAACCTTGCTTGGAATTTGGGGATGGAAGTAGTTGCTGAAGGTGTAGAAACCGATCAGCAAATAACTCAACTTAACGGACTCAAATCTAATTCTGGTCAGGAATATTTGGGGCAAGGATATTTATTTTCTAAACCCTTAAACAGTGATGCCGCTACAGCCTTAATGTCAATTGGGCTGAGTTGCGCGAACAACAAAAAGTTAGGCGAAATGACCACCTATAAAGACTAAGACAAATATTTCTCTTTAGTCTTTCTAAGCACTTACAACCACAATAGACAGATTTTTCTATTAACAATAACTAGGAAACAATTCGATGAATAACTCTACCCACGAAACTACTGATACTCAACGAGCCTTAGATTTATCGCTATTGAGTCAACAAGAGATTAATCAATTACTAGGAGAATGGAATAATACTCAAGCTGATTATCCCCAAAATACTTGTATTCATCAACTATTTGAAGCACAGGTAGCAAAAACCCCGCACAAAGTAGCTGTTAGTTTTGAGGGAAAACAACTTACTTATCAACAACTAAACCAACGGGCAAACCAGTTAGCCCATCATCTGCTTTCGCTCAATGTCAAACCAGAAGTAATGGTCGGTCTTTGCTTAGAGCGAAGTCTCGATTTAGCGATCGGGCTATTGGCAATCCTCAAAGCTGGTGGTTCCTACGTCCCATTAGATCCAGCTTACCCCTGCGATCGCTTGGTATTTATGATCGAAGACTCGCAAATACCTGTATTGATTACTCAACAGCAATTGCTCGCTCAGTTCCCAACTTACCAGTCAAAGGTTGTAGTCATAGATAGCGACGAGCATTTATTTGCTGAAGCTAGCGACCAAAATCCACATAGCAACATTACTACAGAAAATTTAGCTTACACAATTTATACCTCTGGTTCTACAGGCAAACCTAAAGGCGTACAAATTAATCATAAAGCTGTAGTTAACTTCCTTTATTCCATGCGTCAGCAACCAGGAATTACAGAGCAAGATACGCTGCTTGCCGTAACTACAATTTGTTTTGATATTGCCGCTTTAGAAATCTTCTTGCCCCTAATTGTGGGCGCTAGCGTCGTTTTAGTCAGTCGGGAAGTAACAATCGACCCAGTAAAGCTAGCCAAACGTATTGAGCAGTCGGGAGCAACAATAATGCAAGCAACTCCCGCAACTTGGCGCTTGCTCCTAGCAGTTGGCAAGGCAACAAGCAACTAAAAATTCTCTGTGGTGGCGAAGCCCTCTACTGAGGGCTAGCAAATCAACTGTTAGAAAAGGTTGGTGCAGTATGGAATATGTACGACCCTACAGAAACCACTATTTGGTCGCTGGTTTATGAAGTTAAACCTGGTAAAAATTCAATTTCCATTGGCAGACCAATTGCCAATACGCAAATATATTTGCTCGACCACCTCCTGCGCCGCAAGTCAGACCCCACCAAGCCCGTTCCCATTGGCGTACCAGGAGAACTTTATATTGGTGGCGATGGTTTAGCTCGCGGTTATTTCAACCGCCCAGAAATGAACCAAGAAAAATTTATTCCTAATCCCTTTAGCGACGATCCTGATTCTCGCCTTTACAAGACTGGTGACTTGGCTAAATACCTTCCCGACGGCACGATTGAATTTATTGGCAGAATTGATAACCAAGTCAAAATTCGCGGTTTCCGCATTGAGTTAGGAGATGTTGAAGCAGCGGTTTCCGGACATTCTACAGTAAGAGAATCCGTGGTTATTGCCCGCGAAGACTTGTCTGGAGAAAAGAGCTTAGTTGCCTATGTAGTTCCAGAACCAAAGCTGCTAAAATCCCAGTTAGATGCTAATAATGAGCGGACTTCTCAGTGGCAGAATATTTGGAATGATGCTTATAAGCAGCCCATCCAAGCGCTAGAGCCAACATTTAATATCAGTGGTTGGAATAACAGCTATACAGGCTTGCTTCTACCAACCCAGGAGATGCGCGAGTGGGTCAACCATACGGTTAAACGGATTTTAGCCTTGCAGCCCAAGTGCTTGCTAGAGATTGGTTCGGTACAGGTTTGTTGCTATTTAGAATTGCTCCTTACTGCAACCGTTACTTGGCTACGGATATTTCCGCCGAAGCTTTAAGTTATGTCTGCAAGAATTTACAAACTAATTCTCAAGATTGGTCGCAGGTTCAACTAGCAAATCAAGCGGCGGTCGAAGCATTGGCAACATTAGAACCAGGCTCCTTTGATACCGCAGTATTGAATTCAGTTATCCAATACTTCCCTAGTATGGACTATTTGGTACAAGTATTAAAAAGCGCTGTAGAGAAAGTCCAACCAGGAGGTCGCATTTTTATTGGCGATGTCCGCAGCTTGGCTTTATTACCCGCTTTCCATACTGCCGTGCAATTGTATAAAGCGTCTGATTCTTTATCCACACTCCAATTGCAGCAGCGCCTCCAAGAGCGGATGGCGCAAGACAACGAGCTATCTATCGATCCAGCTTTCTTTAGTGCTTTAGCTCAACATATCCCAGAAATTAGCAATGTTGAAATTCAACTTAAGCGCGGTGAACATCGCAACGAGCTAACTCAATTCCGTTACGATGTAGTTCTGCACGTAAAAGCAGAGGTTTTTTCTACACCAGAACCTCTACGCCAAAATTGGCAGCCCGAATTGACTCTATCAGCAATTCGGCAACTGTTGCAAGAGTCACCAAAAGTTTTGCAGATCGCAAATATTTCTAATCCGCAAGTTGCCGTTGAGGTAAAAGCCGTAGAATTGCTCCACCAAGGTAGCGATGTGACAACTGTAGGCGACTTGCGTGCAGCTTTAGCACAGTTTGAACTCAATACTCTGGGCATCGATCCAGAAGATTTGTGGAACTTGAGTCACGAACTACCCTATAGATAGCATTCACATTAATTGGTCAAGTGGCGTTGATGATAGTTATGATGTTGTCTTTTGCCATCGCGATATCAACTACTCGCCAACAATCCCAACTTCTCTGTCTGCGATCACTACCCAAATCAAACCTTGGAATGCTTATGCCAATACTCCTAAAATATCGCAAACCTCTAGCGCTCTAATACCTCAGTTGCGTACCTTCTTGACAGAGAGCCTTCCTAACCATATGGTTCCAACTACTTTTGTAGTTATAGACAGTTTGCCTTTGACACCCAATGGCAAAGTCGATCGGCGATCGCTACCTGCTCCCAATCGCTTTCGTCCCCATCTGACCCAAGAGTTTGTTGCACCTACTAATCCTGTTGAGGAGCAATTGGCACAAATCTGGATGCAAGTTCTCAGTGTTGAGCCAGTAGGAATACACGACAATTTCTTCGATCTGGGAGGACACTCTTTGCTAACAGTCGAGCTACTTACCCGGATCAAAGAAACTTTTCAAGTAGATTTGCCTCTGCTGTGCTTATTCAAAGCACCGAATATAGCTGGACTTGCCCAAGCAATTGATGTTGCTCAACGTTTGGGCGTAGACGCTGCTATTGACAGTACAATAAATATTGATTTGTATGCTGAATCCGTCTTAGATCAAACAATTTACCCTAGTTCGACCTCTAATCAACTTTCTAGAGAAGTCAAACAGATATTCTTAACTGGGGCTACTGGCTTCTTAGGAGCTTTCCTTCTTGACGATTTACTCAAGCAAACCCAAGGTAATGTTTATTGTCTAGTCCGTGCTGCTAGCTTGGAGGAAGGTAAGCAGAAAATCTGTAACAATCTCACCCGCTACTTACTTAGCGATCGCTCTATTGAGTCTAGAATTATTCCAGTATTGGGAGATTTATCTAAGCCATTTTTTGGGTTGCACGAGCAACAGTTTCAGCACTTAGCAAGCATCCTTGATGTTATTTATCATGCCGGAGCATCGGTTAACTTAATTTATCCCTATGCTGCCCTGCGCGCCGCCAATGTCATTGGCACTCAAGAAATCTTGAGATTAGCAAGTCAAATGAAAATCAAGCCCGTGCATTTCATCTCTACTCTTGATGTCTTCCAAGCATCTATGTATTCAAAAATGAATGCTATTTCGGAGCAAGATGAGCTTTTGCAGTGTGAAGGACTAAGTGATGGTTATTCTCAAAGCAAATGGGTAGCGGAAAAATTAATGATGGCGGCACGCTCTAGAGGCTTACCCGTCTGCATATATAGACCAGGTATGATTACAGGACACAGCCAGACCGGTGCTTCTAAAACTGACGATCTAGCCTGTAGAATGATCGAGGGTTTTGTTTACATGGGCAGCGCCCCAGACTTGGATGTGAAGCTTAGTCTCACACCAGTGGATTACGTCAGCAGCGCGATCGTACATTTGTCTAAACAACGATCTTCTCTAGGTAAGGCTTTTCACTTAGTCAATCTTCAGCCGTTGCATCTAAGTCAGCTAGTCGCTGAAATTAACAATTGTGGTTATCCAGTCAAGCAAATTGCTTACGAACAGTGGCAAGTTGAATTAGTCAATGCTCAATCTGAAGATAACCCTCTAAGCCCAATTGCTTCAATGTTTACAAAAAAAGTAACTGAAGCTCAACTAACTTATATCGAATTATCCTCAATGGTGTTGCAAATCTTCGACTGTCAAAACACTCTATCGGGGGTTGCAAATAGCGTCATTACTTGTCCGGTCTTAGATGACAGATTAATCCGTACCTACTTATCCTATTTAGATCGTAGCGGCTGCCTTAAGCCTCAAACTCAAAATCTTTTAACTACTGATTCGCAAGGTATGGTTAAGAAAAATGGCAATAAATTGATTGAGGTAAGCTAGGCAATGGTAATGAGCAAGGTCGATCTTCCGTGGCATTTGCCATCAACATAACTATCAATTTCTCAAGGAGAAATTCACCTCTAGCGTGTTTTCCTCGATCGACCAGCAATACCAGTGGAGCAATTGGCTCCACTGGTATTGCACTACAAATTCATATTAAGACATACAATGGTTATGCTTATGGCTACTGCAAAGTTGGACTGGCGGATTTACGCTCTCAAACCTGGCAGTCGTACTGAGCGCTTCAGTTAGATTGCAGCGCTACGCCAAGGGAAAGTGCTTGCACCGATGACATTTGTTGGCTCCTGTAACCGCAACTTGTTCCAAATGTGGTTAGAGCAGTGTCTTATCCCTCAATTGCGACCAGATGATGTCATCGTCATTGACAATGCAAGGAGCCACCACTCCCAGACAATTGATGAGATTGTAGCAGAGGCTGGATGTGAGTTATGATATCTTCCCCTCTATTCTCCAGACCAAAACAAGATCGAGTATTGGTGGTTTGTCCTCAAAAACTGGATGCGGCAGAACGAATTTGACAGCTTTCATGATTGTGTTGATGCCGCCTTTAAACACTGTTTTAATGTATGTCCGTAGTGCTATACCTAATAATCTTAAGCATTTTCCTAATGATATTTTAAATTGTTTAGATATTGAGGCTCAACATCCAGATATTTTCCTGATACGCTTGTTCGATATCGACCCTAATTTAGTAACTAAGGTGGTTCGACAACAAGCTCAAGATTTGCAACGACCACCAACAACTATTGATGAATTACTGAATATTTTGAGTAACTAGGTACCAATATTTGCCAGCAAAGTCAAAAATCACCTATTGAGCTAGTGCGATCGCATTACATCAAAAACAAAAGTGCGATCGCGCCTTACAGTAGAGGGGTAGAGGTTTGTGTTGTTGTACATAACTAATTAGGGAGTTGAGGAAATGTCAGTAACTATAGAACAAGACCTAAAAGAGATTTTAGGTAAAATCGACCAAAAATTAGATGGATTACAAAAAGATATAGTCGAGTTAAAAATAGGACAAACAGAAATTAAAGGAGAAATCAAAACTTTAAGTGAAAGGATTAATGGCGTAGACGAACGGGTAAAAAATCAGGACTTTATCAGCCGAGGAATATTGGTCGGTTTAATTTTAGCGATTCTTGGCGGCTTGGCTAAATTATTTGGGTTTGTTGGCAATCCATAAAATAGATTAATTCATTTATTATTTAACATAATTAAAATGCGATCGCACCTTAACTAACTAGGCTAGTCGTTGTGACAGAACATTAAAGGCGATCGCACTTACCCATTTTATATTGACCTTACACGATCACTAGATATAATGTCTATACTGTTTTGTATATACACATTATGGAGTTTGAATGGGACGAAGACAAAGCTAATCAAAGAAAGCATCAGATTAGTTTTGAAGAAGCTGCCGAAGTCTTTTACTATCCAATATACGAAACTGTTGATACTCGATTTGAGTATGGGGAAGTTAGGCTAATTGGAATTGGTAGAAATAGTCAGATAATAATTTTGACCGTTGTTTATACTGAACGAGAAGCAAGAATTAGGATAATTTCAGCCCGTAGAGCCAATAAACAAGAAGAAAAACTTTACTATGAATACTGTACGCAAGCAGATTGATGAATTACCTCTAATGAGCAAGGAAAGGGCAGAAGAACTTAAATTAATGTCTGATGAAAATATTGATTATTCTGATATTCCGCCTCTAGATGAAGATTTTTTCAAAAAAGCTAAACTGGTGCAGCGTAAACCAAAAACTGAACAGATTAGCATCAGAATTGATACAGAAGTTCTGGAATGGTTTAGAAGTCACGCCACAGAAAAAGGCTATCAGACTCTAATTAACGATGTATTGAGAACTTATGTAATCCACCATTGACACTCTGTTGTTTAAGCGCGATCGCATGGATAGCAATAAAAAGTGAGATCGCACCTTAGAGTATAAGAGTAGAAGTTTAGGTTATATACATGACCAATCGCTTAGTCAAGAGTTGAACAAACTTTTGTAATAAGTCAAATTACTGTTTATTTAAAAAACAATGTCTCAGTTATCAGTTATTGCAGAACATATTGAAATAAACCCGGATGTTTGTGGCGGTAAGCCTCATATTGCTGGGCATAGAATCAAAGTGCAAGATATTGTCATTTGGCATGAAAAAATGGCAATGTCTCCAGACGAAATTGTTTCTCAATATCCTAGTATTACTTTATCGGATGTCTATGCAGCTTTGGCTTATTATCACGACCATCTGAAGGAAATTAGAGAACAGATAGAAGCAGATGAAGCATTTGCTAAAGAGTTAAAAATTAAAACTGCTTCTCTTGTACAGCAAAAACTTAAAGATACAGATGGCAGAAAGAATTAGGTTCCACTTAGATGAAAATGTTAGTAATGCTGTAGGAGAAGGGTTACGCAGGAGAGGAATTGATGTAACTACTACACCAGAAGAATCTCTAATTAGCGTATCCGATTTAGTACAACTAGAATTTGCTTTGTCGCAAAAAAGAGTTATTTTTACTCAAGACACAGATTTTTTAAGAATGCACCAAGCTGGAATTAGTCATTGTGGTATTGTTTACTGTTCGCAAGGTGCTAAGTCTATTGGAGAAGTAATCAAAGGTTTAATTCTAATTTGGGAATTGCTTGAACCTAATGATATCCTTAGAAAAGTTGAGTTTATTTGAGATGCGAGCGCATTATTTTCAGTAAAAAGTGATCGCACTTTAGCTAACTAGGTTAGTGGGTGTGGCAAAAATATCAAAGGCGATCGCCCGTCTATATTCATCTTTGAAAACTTTAGCTTGCTCTTTGTAAATCCGCCAAATACCAGCGAAGCCCACTTTCCTCAACATGATTGGTGACGATTCCTAAAGCTTCCAAGCTTTCTAAACACACATTGATTGCCTGCTTCTGGCGGTTAGCGCTTTTGAATTGGGCGGCAATTTGCTCGATTGTCCATTCGCCGCCTTGAGTGCGGAGCAAGTCGCGGACGGCTGCAAGCTGCTCTTTGAAAGCTTTGGGAAATTTTTGTTGTTCGACGGGAGCAATAATTTCTGGCGCAATATCAGTAACACCTTCCATAACTTGTTGAATTTGCACTTCACTTGGAGCTTGATATTCTGGACACAACCAGCGAATTAACCCATTACGTTCTTCTTGCGATCGCTGGGCATTTAATGCTACAAGCCGTTCTAAAATTGTCTCCTCTATTTCTGCTTTTGTCTTTCCACCTTCAGCCTTTAAGTCTTCCCATTCATAGGCATCAAACACGGCTGCATCTAGTTCGTCATGAATTTGTTTTAGGGTGGAAACTAGGGCTTTATTGTTAAATTCTCGGTCTTTATCGGTGAGGTTTACCCCGGCGCGGATCTTTTCTAGCAGGTTATACATGGCGGTGATGGTGACATCGGGATGCTGGGATTGGACGCGCTTGCGGTGGGAGTCGAGGCGGTCGCCTAATTCGCGGATTTTTTGCTCTTGTTCAGGGGTGGGAGTAGGAAAGGGGAAAGTGTAGAAACAACGCGCATGATTGTAAACTGGATCGTTACCAACACTCATCCATCCACCAGCAGCGATTGACCAAGAAATGTGAGCTTGACTCGAAAGAATACTGAGAAAGTAAGTATCTTCGAGAAAAATCATGACAATTCCACTTTCAGCAATCACCTTTGAAGGTAAAAACTGGAAAATCCTATATTTTGCTGTTCTGGTAGTTGCGATATATCGATCTACACTTCTCCAAACAGAACGATAACTTGCACGAGGTTCTCCAAATATCCACCATTTTTCCCTGTACACTTTACGATTGTTTTGGTCGCGTTCAGGTTTCACACGATCCATAATCCATTGATAAGCTTGTGGATACTTGAATATGAGTGTGCTTTGATCTTCTTTAAGCAAGTCGATTACATAACTGTCTATCGAATTTTTGCACTACAGTTGTAGATAATTTTAAGGAGCTTGGGAACGTTTACGGTAGTGATGGTAACGAGCAAGAGCTTGATGGTGTCGGCGCCAAAAAGACCAATGGAAGATCAAGTCTAAAGACCAAG
>JAESGR010001159.1_pt1 | contig 10451 bp, 7 predicted proteins | sample 9269771 | NCBI WGS metagenome assembly JAESGR01 (sample SAMN15739572, study PRJNA653492) | algae metagenome | isolation source: Chroococcus sp. CMT-3BRIN-NPC107 and co-occurring heterotrophs from well... | place: USA: Clark Mountains Wilderness, California | collected 2010-04-18
TTCCTGGGCTACTGAGCCGACTCCCGCAGAACGACCGTCGAACGATCACGCCATGACCGAACTCAGTGCCCTCTTCCACGGCTTCAGCGTCATCCTGACGCCGATGAACCTGCTCCTCATGTTCGTCGGCATCACGCTGGGCGTGCTGATCGGCGTGCTGCCGGGGCTGGGCGGCGCCAACGGCGTCGCGATCCTGCTGCCCCTCACCTTCACGATGTCGCCCACCTCGGCGATCATCATGCTGTCCTGCATCTACTGGGGCGCCCTCTTCGGCGGCGCCATCACCTCGGTGCTGTTCAACATCCCCGGGGAGCCCTGGTCGGTGGCCACCACCTTCGACGGCTACCCGATGGCGCAGCAGGGCAAGGCGGCCCAGGCGCTCACCGCAGCCTTCACCTCGTCGTTCATCGGCGCCTTCGTGGCGGTGGTGATGATCACCTTCCTGGCGCCCATGGTCGCCAGGTTCGCGCTGAAGTTCGGGCCGCCCGAATTCTTCGCGGTCTACCTGCTCACGTTCTGCAGCTTCGTCGGCATGGGCAAGGGCTCGCCCTTCAAGATCCTCGCGTCGATGACCATCGGCTTCGCGCTCGCCGCGGTCGGCATGGACACCGTCACCGGCCAGTTGCGCCTGACCTTCGGCATCGAAGGCCTGATGCGCGGCTTCGACTTCCTGATCGCCGTGATCGGCCTCTTCGGCATCGGCGAGATCCTGCTGTCGATGGAGGAAGGCCTGGCCTTCTCCGGCAAGACGGCCAAGATCAGCCCGCGCGTGGTGCTCGATACCTGGAAGCAGCTGCCCCGCTACTGGATGACGTCGATCCGCAGCTCGGTGGTGGGCATGTGGATGGGCATCACCCCCGGCGGCGCAACGCCTGCTTCCTTCATGGCCTACGGCCTGGCCAAGAAGATGTCGAAGGACGGCGCCAAGTTCGGCACCGGCCAGATCGAAGGCGTCATCGCACCGGAAACCGCGGCGCACGCCGCCGGCACCAGCGCCCTGCTGCCGATGCTGGCCCTGGGCATCCCCGGCTCGCCGACGGCCGCGGTGCTGCTGGGTGGCCTGCTGATCTGGGGCCTGCAGCCCGGGCCGCTGCTGTTCGTCGAGCAGAAGGACTTCGTGTGGGGCCTGATCGCCTCCATGTACCTGGGCAACCTGGCCGGCCTGATCGTGGTGCTGACCACGGTGCCGCTGTTCGCGTCGATCCTGCGCATTCCCTTCTCGATCATCGCGCCGGTGATCGTGGTGGTCTGCGCGATCGGTGCGTACACCGTGCACAGCGCAATGCTCGACGTGTGGCTGATGCTGCTGTTCGGCGTGATCGGCTACGTGTTCAAGAAACTCGACTACCCGCTCGCGCCGCTGGTGCTGGCGCTGGTGCTGGGCGACAAGGCGGAAGACTCCTTCCGCCAGGCCATGCTGGTGTCGCAGGGCGACCTGTCGATCCTGGTGTCCAACCCGCTGGTGGGCACGATCACCGGGCTGGCGCTGCTGCTGCTGTTCTGGCCGCTGATCTCCAGGCTGATCGCCAAGCTGCGCCCGTCCAAGCCGCCCGCGTTCGCCGCCGAACAGCCGGTCGACTGACCCGGCGAGCAGGAGCCGCACGATGACCGTGATCGCCCTCACCCAGGAAATGGGCTCGCTCGCCAAGGACGTCGCGCTGCGCGTCGCGGAAATGGGCGGACTCTCCGAGATGCGCAACGAGGTGGTGGAGAACGTGGCCGGCCGCATGCAGGTGTCCGCCAGCCTGATCCGCCGCCTGCGCGAGGGCAAGGCCGGACTGGTGGAGCGCGTGTCCACCGACAAGCAGCAGGTCGCGCTGTTCACGGCCGAGGAAGTCTTCGCGCAGGCCGTGCGCGGCAACACGGTGCTGCGCGGCTGGGGCGCCACCTGCCTGCTGCGCCCGGTGCGCCACGTGGTGCGCGTGCGCGTCACGCGCTCGTTCGACCGGCGCGTGGCCTGGGTAATGGAGAACCTGGGCACCGAAGATCGGGACACCGCGGAATCGGAAGTGCGCCGCAGCGATGCAGCGCATGCGGCCCGCATGAACGCGCAGTTCGGCGTGACCTGGGGCGATCCCCTGCTCTACGACATGGTGCTGAACACGGACCGCATCTCGGTGGACGCCTGCGCCGAACAGATCCTCACGCTCTCGCGCTCGGCGGAATTCCAGGAGACGGCGGAATCCCGCGAGGTGCTGCAGGGCCTGGCGCTGAGCGCGCGCGTGCGCGCGGCCCTGAAGGCCGACGACTCGACGAGCAATGTCGACGTGCAGGTGGAGTCGCGCGGCGGCCGCGTCACCTTGAAGGGCATCGTGGTCAACGAGCAGGAGAAGGAAGCCACCGAGCGTGTCGCTTCTTCCGTCGCCGGCCCCGGCCAGGTGGACAGCGACGAATTGCGGCTGATGTCGATTTCGCGCAAGTTCACTTACGCGAAGACGTAGTGCATTCGTAGGTTGGGTTGCCCGCAGGGCAACCCAACACCTGTTGGGGTCGCTGCGCGAACCCAACCTACCGGGAACGGAGACTAGATCTTCCCGCGCGACTTCAACCGGCTCAACGTCTCCGCCGAAAGATTGAGGTACGACGCCAGCTCCTTCTTCGGCAAGCGCTCCTCCAGCTCCGGATGCTTGCGCAGGAAGCGCTTCACGCGGCCCGGCGCATCGAGCAGGTGCAGCGTGATCGTGTGCGCCAGGATTTCGCTCATGTGGTGCATCACTTCGTACTCGAACGACTGCTTCAGCCCGGGGTGCCGGTCGATGAAAGTGACCCACTCGCGCAGCGGCAGCTTGGCCACGCGGGCCCGCGTGACGCACACGATGCTGTAGGGCGCCGGCGTGCCCAGGCGCCACGCAGCGTAGCTGGTCTCCATCTGCCCCTCTTCGGCGAAGCGCAGGATCATTTCCTTGGCTTCCTGGTTGCTCACCACGCGTTTCAGGATGCCGTCGAGGATGAAGTACTGCTCCATCTCGTGCACGCCCTGGTTCAGCAGTGCCTCGCCTTTCTGGCATTCCACCACCACCAGCAGGGGCTCCAGCTCCGCCATCTGGGCGGCGGTCATCGCCTTCAGCGCCACGTTGTGGGCGAGCTGGACGCGGATCACGTTGCGTTCGGGGTGTTTCTCGATCGTGGACATCGGTGGCGGGACGAGGCAACCGCCCGGAGGCACCGGGCAATTTCTTGAAAATTGACCGCAGTCAAGAGGGTTTGAGGAAGGCGACTTCTACCATTCTCGCACTCCCAAACCTGGACCCTGAAGACCATGACCACCGAAACGCAGGATCGCGAACAGACCGACGGTTTCCACCTCGTCATCGATGCCCTGAAGCTGAACGACATCGACACGATCTTCTGCCTGCCCGGCATCCCGATCACCGACTTCCTGCGCATGTCGCAGGCCGAAGGGATGAAGGTCATCTCCTTCCGCCACGAGCAGCACGCGGGCAACGCCGCCGCGGCCGCGGGCTTCATCACGCAGAAGCCGGGCATCTGCTTCACGGTCTCCGCGCCCGGTTTCCTCAATGGCCTCACGGCACTCGCGAACGCCACGACCAACTGCTTCCCGATGATCCTGATCTCCGGCTCCAGCGAGCGCGAGGTCGTCGACCTGCAGCAAGGCGACTACGAGGAGATGGACCAGCTGGCCATCGCCAAGCCGCTGTGCAAGGCGGCCTTCCGCGTGCTGCACGCCGAAGACATCGGCGTGGGCATCGCGCGCGCCATCCGCGCTGCCGTCTCCGGCCGTCCCGGTGGCGTGTACCTGGACCTGCCTGCCAAGCTGTTCGCGCAGAGCATCGACAAGGAAGTGGGCAAGCGTTCCCTGATCAAGGTCGTGGATCCCGCACCGAAGCAGCTGCCCGCGCCGGACGCCGTCAAGCGCGCCGTGGACCTGCTCAAGGGCGCGAAGAAGCCGCTCGTGATCCTGGGCAAGGGTGCTGCCTACGCGCAGGCCGATGCCGACATCAAGGCCTTCGTCGAGAAGAGCGGCATCCCTTACCTGCCGATGTCCATGGCCAAGGGCCTGCTGCCCGACACGCATCCGCAGTCCGCCTCCGCCGCGCGCTCCTACGTGCTCGCCGAAGCCGACGTGGTGATGCTGGTGGGCGCCCGCCTGAACTGGCTGCTGTCGCACGGCAAGGGCAAGACCTGGGGCGCGGGCGACAGCAAAGGCTGGGGCAAGCAGCAGTTCATCCAGGTCGACATCTCGCCGACGGAAGCGGACAGCAACGTCGCGATCGCCGCACCGGTGATCGGCGACATCGGCAGCTGCATCGCCGCCATGAACCAGGCCATGGCTTCCGGCTGGAACAAGCCGCCTGCGGACTGGACCGGCGCGATCGCCGAGCGCAAGGACAAGAACCTCACCAAGATGGCCGAGACGCTGGCGAAGAACCCGCCGGTGATGAACTTCCACTCGGCGCTCAACGTGATCCGCAACACGGTCAAGGACAACCCCAAGGCCTACCTGGTGAACGAAGGCGCCAACGCGCTGGACTTCACGCGCTCCATCGTCGACATGTACGAGCCGCGCAGGCGCCTGGACGTGGGCACGTGGGGCATCATGGGCATCGGCATGGGCTTCGCCGTGGCTGCTGCTGCAGTCACCGGTGAACAGGTCATCGCCGTCGAGGGCGACAGCGCCTTCGGCTTCAGCGGCATGGAAGTCGAGACGATCTGCCGCTACGACCTGCCGGTGTGCGTGGTCGTGATGAACAACAACGGCATCTACAAGGGCACCGACGTCAACCCGCGCGGCACCGAAGTGGCGCCCACGGTGTTCGTGAAGGACGCCAAGTACGAATTGATGATGCAGGCCTTCGGCGGCGTCGGCGTGGTCGCCCGCACGCCCGAGGAACTGGATCGCGCGCTCAAGGAAGCGATCTCCACCCGCAAGCCCACGCTGATCAACGCGATGATCGACGAGACCGCGGGCACGGAGTCGGGCCGCATCACGAACCTGAACCCGGCCGCGGCGAAGAAGAAATGAATTCGTCACCCCCGCGAAGGCGGGGTCCAGGGCTCCTGAATCCGCAAGCCCTGGATCCCCGCCTGCGCGGGGATGACAACCAGGTTTTCGAAACTCGATAGGAAGCAAACGATGGGCAAAGCTCTCGACGGCATCAAGATCCTCGACTTCACGCACGTGCAGTCGGGCCCGACCTGCACGCAGTTGCTGGCATGGTTCGGCGCGGACGTGATCAAGGTGGAAAAGGCGGGTGAAGGCGATGCGACGCGCGGGCAGCTGCGCGACATCCCGGACGTGGACAGCCTCTACTTCACGATGCTGAACCACAACAAGCGCTCGATCACGCTGGACACCAAGAACCCCAAGGGCAAGGAAGTCCTGATCGAGCTGATCAAGCAGTGCGACGTGCTGGTGGAGAACTTCGCTCCCGGCGCGCTCGATCGCATGGGCTTCGGCTGGGACCGCATCCAGCAGATCAACCCGCGCATGATCATGGCGTCCGTCAAGGGCTTCGGCCCCGGTCCCTACGAGGATTGCAAGGTCTACGAGAACGTGGCGCAGTGCGCCGGCGGCTCCGCTTCCACCACCGGCTTCGACGACGGCCCGCCGCTGGTGACCGGCGCGCAGATCGGCGACTCCGGCACCGGCCTGCACCTGTGCCTGGGCATCGTGACCGCCCTCTTCCAGCGCGAGCGCACCGGCAAGGGCCAGCGTGTCATGGCCGCCATGCAGGACGCCGTGCTGAACCTGTGCCGCGTGAAGCTGCGCGACCAGCAGCGCCTGGAGAAGAAGAAGGTGCTGGAGGAGTACCCGCAGTACCCCGAGAGCGAGTTCGGCGAAGCCGTGCCGCGCGCGGGCAACGCTTCGGGCGGCGGCCAGCCCGGCTGGATCCTGAAGTGCAAGGGCTGGCAGCACGACCCCAATGCCTACATCTACTTCATCACGCAGGCGCCGGTGTGGGCCAGCATCTGCAAGGTGATCGGTGAAGAGAGCTGGATCACGGACCCGAGCTACAGCACGCCCAAGGCGCGCCTGCCGCACCTGAAGACGATCTTCAGCCGCATCGAGGAATGGACCAAGACCAAGACCAAGTTCGAGGCGATGGAGATCCTGAACAAGTACGACATCCCCTGCGGCCCGATCCTGTCGATGAAGGAACTGGCCGAGGAAAAGTCGCTGCGCGACACCGGCACCATCGTCGAGGTGGACCACCCCACGCGGGGCAAGTACCTGTCCGTCGGCAACCCGATCAAGCTGTCCGACAGCCCCACCGAAGTCACGCGCTCGCCGCTGCTCGGTGAGCACACCGACGAGATCCTGGCGCAACTGGGCTACACCAAGGACCAGATCGCCGAACTGAAGGCCGCGAAGGTCTGCTGACCCGCGCATCCCGCACATCCACATTTAGATTTTTCAAGGGGCACCACATGGCCAACTTCCAAGGCGACAAGTCGAAGGTCCGTCAGATCCTGGACACGGTGAAGAAAGAAGGACGCGATTCGCTGACCGCGCCCGAGGGCAAGCTGATCTGCGACGCCTACGGCATCAACGTGCCGAAGGAGGCCGTCGTGGCGAGCGCCAAGGACGCGATGAGCACCTCGTCGTCCATGGGCTTCCCGGTGGTGATGAAGATCGTGTCGCCGGACATCCTGCACAAGACCGAGGCCGGTGGCGTGGTCGTCGGCGTGAAGAACGCCGACGAGGCCGCCACGGCTTACGACCAGATCATCGCGAACGCCAAGAAGTACAAGGCGGACGCGAAGATCCTCGGCGTGCAGGTGCAGCAGATGATCAAGGGCGGGCAGGAGACGATCATCGGCGCGATGACGGATCCCAGCTTCGGCAAGCTGGTCGCCTTCGGCATGGGCGGCGTGCTGGTCGAAGTGCTCAAGGACGTCACCTTCCGCCTGGCCCCGGCCACCGCGGCCGATGCCGGCTCGATGCTCGACTCCATCCAGGCTGCCGAAGTGCTCAAGGGCGTGCGCGGTGCCAAGCCGGTGAACCGCGAGGCGCTGCAGGACACCATCGTGCGCGTGTCGCAGCTGGTGAGCGACTTCCCCGAGATCTCAGAGATGGACCTGAACCCGGTGTTCGCGTCCGACGAAGGCGCGATCGCGGCCGACGTGCGCATCGTGGTGAACTTCAACCAGAAGGAAGCCCGCTTCCGTCCGGACGAGGCCAGCGTCGTCACCTCGATGAAGCGGATCATGCAACCCAAGGCGGTGGCGGTGGTCGGCGCTTCCAACGAGGCGGGCAAGATCGGCAACTCCGTGATGAAGAACCTCATCAACGGCGGCTACAAGGGCAAGATCTACCCGATCAACCCGAAGGACGCCGAAGTGATGGGCGTCAAGGCGTACAAGAGCGTCAAGGACGTGCCGGACGAGATCGACACCGCCGTGTTCGCGGTGCCCGCCAAGTTCGTCGCCGCCGCGCTGAAGGAATGCGGCGAGAAGAAGATCGCCGGCGCGATCCTGATCCCCTCCGGATTCGGGGAGACCGGCAACATCGAAGGCCAGGAAGAACTGCAGCGCATCGGGCGCGAGTACAACATCCGCCTGATGGGGCCGAACATCTACGGCTTCTACTACACGCCGTCGAACCTGTGCGCCACCTTCTGCACGGCCTACGACGTCAAGGGCTCCACCGCCCTGTCCTCGCAGTCCGGCGGCATCGGCATGGCCATCATCGGCTTCTCGCGCTCGGCCAAGATGGGCGTCTCCGCGATCGTGGGCCTGGGCAACAAGTCGGACATCGACGAGGACGACCTGCTGCTGTTCTTCGAGCAGGACGACAACACCAAGGTGATCGCGCAGCACTGCGAAGACTTGAAGGACGGCCGGGCCTTCGCCGAGGTCGCCAAGCGCGTCTCCAAGAAGAAGCCGGTGATCGTGCTCAAGGCCGGCCGCACCGCCATGGGCGCCGCCGCCGCTGCGTCGCACACCGGCGCGGTCGCCGGCACCGACAGGATCTATGACGACGTGCTGCGCCAGTCCGGCGTGATCCGCGCCAACAGCCTGCGCCAGATGCTGGAACTGTCCCGCGGCGTGCCGATCCTGCCGACGCCCAAGGGCGAGAACGTGGTCATCATCACCGGCGCCGGCGGCTCCGGCGTGCTGCTGTCCGATGCCTGCGTCGACAACGGCCTGAAGCTGCTCAAGCCGATGCCCGAGGACCTGGACGCGGCCTTCCGCAAGTTCATCCCGCCGTTCGGCGCGGCGGGCAACCCGGTGGACATCACCGGCGGCGAGCCCCCCATCACCTACATGAACACGGTGCGCCTCGGCCTCGAAGACGACCGCATCCACGCGCTGATCCTGGGCTACTGGCACACGATCGTGACGCCGCCGATGGTCTTCGCCCGCAACATGGTCGAAGTGGTCAACGAGATGAAGGCCAAGGGCAAGGTCAAGCCCGTGGTCGCATCGCTGGCCGGCGACGTGGAAGTGGAAGAAGCCGCGCAGTACCTGTACGAGAACGGCATCCCGGCGTACGCCTACTCCACGGAGCTGCCGGTGGAAGTGCTCGGCGCCAAGTACAAGTGGGCCCGCAACGCGGGGCTGCTGTAATCGGAGGCTGAATGGCAGGTCCACGCGTCATCCCCATTGCCGCGGCCAACGCGCTCCCCTTGCGGGAGCGCAAGCGCCAGGGTCCGAAGGGGCGCCGCCCCACGGACGCTGTGCTGGCCGAAGTGCGGCAGGTTCTCGGTGACGCGTCGCGCCAGAGCGACCTGCTGATCGAGCACCTGCACAAGCTGCAGGACACCTTCGGCCACCTGAGCGCCGCGCATCTCTCGGCCCTGGCCGCCGAGATGCGCCTGGCGCAGAGCGAGGTGTACGAGGTCGCCTCCTTCTACCACCACTTCGACATCGTCAAGGAAGGCGAGGACGCACCGCAGGCGCTGACGGTGCGCGTGTGCGACGGCCTGTCCTGCGAGATGGCCGGCGCGCAGCAGCTGCTGGCCAAGCTGCCCGCGATCCTCGGACGCGACGTGCGCGTGATCCCCGCTCCCTGCATCGGCCGCTGCGAACAGGCGCCGGCGGCAGTGGTCGGCCAGAAGCCCGTGCCCTGCGCGACCACCGAGAAGGTGCGCGAGTGCGTCAAGGAAGGCATCACGAAGCACGAGCCCGAAGGCTACATGGGCCTGTCGCAGTACCGTGCGGCCGGTGGCTACCAGCTGCTGGAGCAGTGCTTGAACGGCCAGCGCGACGTGGAGTCCATCATCAAGGTGATGGAAGACTCCGGCCTGCGTGGCCTGGGCGGCGCAGGCTTTCCTGCGGGGCGCAAGTGGCGCATCGTGCGCAACGAGCCCGCGCCGCGCCTGATGGCGGTGAACATCGACGAGGGCGAGCCGGGCACCTTCAAGGACCGCGTGTACCTCGAACGCGATCCGCACCGCTTCCTGGAAGGCATGCTGATCGCGGCGTGGGCCGTGGGCATCGCCAAGATCTTCATCTACCTGCGCGACGAATACCACGGCTGCCGCTCGCTGCTGGAACAGGAACTCGCGCGGCTCAAGGCCGACCCGATCGCCAGCCGGATCCCCGAGATCGAGCTGCGCCGCGGCGCCGGTGCCTACATCTGCGGCGAAGAGTCCGCGATGATCGAATCCATCGAAGGCAAGCGCGGCATGCCGCGCCTGCGGCCGCCTTACGTGGCGCAGGTGGGCCTGTTCGGCCGGCCGACGCTGGAGCACAACTTCGAGACCGTGTACTGGGTGCGCGACCTGCTCGAGCGCGGTCCGCAGTGGTTTGCCTCGCAGGGCGCCAACGGCCGCAAGGGCCTGCGTTCCTTCTCCGTGTCGGGGCGCGTGCGCAATCCGGGCGTGAAGCTCGCGCCTGCCGGCGTCACGATCCAGGAGCTGATCGACGAGTACTGCGGCGGCATGCAGGACGGGCACACGTTCTACGGCTACCTGCCGGGCGGCGCCTCGGGCGGCATCCTGCCCGCGAGCATGAACGACATCCCGCTGGACTTCGACACGCTGCAGCCGCATGGCTGCTTCATCGGGTCGGCGGCGGTGGTGGTGCTCTCGGACAAGGACACGGCGACGGCAGCGGCGCGCAACCTGATGCGCTTCTTCCGCGACGAGTCCTGCGGCCAGTGCACGCCCTGCCGCGCCGGAACCGCGAAGGCGCTGGCGCTGATCATGCAACCCAAGTGGGACCTGCCGACGCTGGCGGATCTGTCGCAGGTGATGCGGGATGCGTCCATCTGCGGCCTGGGCCAGGCGGCGCCGAACCCCGTGGATTGCGTGGTGAAGTATTTTCCGCATGAATTGGGGTAACGCCCAGACAAGTGAACGCAGAGGACGCAAAGGTTAGGCAGAGTGCGCAGAGGAATACCTTGAGGGTTTTCTCTGCGTCCTCTGCGTAACCTCTGCGCACTCTGCGTTCAAAGGCCTCTCCGAGGAACAAACACAATGAACGCCGTCACCCGCGCCGAACTGGCGCAGATCGAAGCGCCGGTCGTCACCTTCAAGCTCAAT
>JAESGR010001160.1_pt1 | contig 10445 bp, 8 predicted proteins | sample 9269771 | NCBI WGS metagenome assembly JAESGR01 (sample SAMN15739572, study PRJNA653492) | algae metagenome | isolation source: Chroococcus sp. CMT-3BRIN-NPC107 and co-occurring heterotrophs from well... | place: USA: Clark Mountains Wilderness, California | collected 2010-04-18
ACAGGCGGCGACTACATGGAGGCCCTCTATTACATCAAGCGGGAGGCTTCACTGGCCCACAAGGTGCTGATGATGATGCTGGAGCCCATCAACCACATGCGTGCCCAGGCCGGCCAGGAATCCCTGTTACAGGATGTGCGCGACCAGCACCTGAAAATACAGACGATGTACGAACAGGTGCTGGAGGATGTCAACAACCTGATGAGCCTTTTCTTTTCCTTTTCCGCCCAGCGCACGAACGATGTCATGAAGACCCTGACCGTCTTTTCGGTGTTTTTCCTGCCCCTTACTTTTATTGCCGGGATCTACGGGATGAATTTCGCGTACATGCCGGAGCTGACGAAAAAATGGGGCTATCCCGGGGTGCTGATCCTGATGGTGGTGGTGACCATCGGCATTTACCTGTGGATCAAGCGCAAGAAATGGCTGTAGCGACGGGCGGTGGTTCCGGGCTGCATCAGACCAGCCCGGCCATGAACAGGAGCAGGAAGGCTACGAGGATGCATTCGGCCAGTAAGAACAGCAAGGATTTGATGCGCCAGGAGGATTTCATGTTGTTTCGTTTTGGTGTTACAGGTCAAATATACCCGCCGGCGGGGCCAGGTAAAAAGACTTCCCGGCCGAACCGGCTGCATCCGCCCACCCAGGCAGGCGGGTTGAACGCTGAAGTGCACCAAACCGGTTCCCGGGGCGGTCCGGTTCCCGGCCTGCGTCACAATTTCTTAATATGCGGCCGGTGCCGGAGTCGGTACCTTGGGTGAAACCGAACGGCGTGCATTCCATCCTCCTTATACTGACCGGCCTGATCCTTTTCCTCTATGCCCTGAACAATCTCTCGCAGGGGTTGAAGGAGCTTTCGGGCGACAAGCTGAAAACCTTTCTGAACCGGTTCACCAATAACGTGTTCAAAGGCATTCTTTCCGGCATCGTAGTGACCATCCTGCTCGATTCTTCTTCGGTGGTGATCATCATGGCGATCGCCCTGGTCAGTTCCGGGGCGCTTACCTTCCGGCAGGCCATGGGCATAGTGATGGGCGCCAATATCGGCACGACGTTTTCTTCGCAGATCTTTGCCCTCAACCTGGGTGCTTATGCCGCCATCCCCATTGCCGGGGGCTTTATCCTCCTGTTCTTTGCGAAGAAGGCATTGTACCGGAACCTGGGGAAAGTGATCTTTTCCTTTGGCCTGCTGTTTTTCGGACTTTTCACCATCGAGGAAGCGGTAGCGCCCCTGAAAGAAAGCGACTATTTTGTTCACTGGCTCGTCACCCTGGAGCATACCTGGAAAGGCCTGCTGACCGGAACCGCCGTAACCATTGCGGTGCAAAGCTCCAGTGCAACAGTGGGCATGGTTATCGGGCTGGCCAACCAGGACCTTATTTCCCTGACCGCAGGCATTGCCGTGATGCTGGGTGCCGAGCTGGGCACCTGTGCCGATACCCTCATCGCTTCGGTTGGCCGCAGCCGGGCCGCTGTGAAAACCGGCCTGTTTCACCTGCTGTTCAATATCCTTACCATCCTGCTGGGCATGCTGCTGCTCCCCTATTTTACCGCCCTGGTCCTTTGGGTATCCAGGGGCATGGGCGTAGCCCAGACCATCGCCAATGCACACATGTTGTTCAACGGTTTAGGGGTACTGGTCCTGCTGCCCTTCCTGCCCCTGTTTGAGCAATTGCTGGAAAGAAGCTTCCCGGAAAAAAAGGGAACGGACGGCCCACGCCCCCTTCTCCCCAACGATGCCCAGCCGGGCTGAGAGAAGGAACATCAGGGCGCCCCTTCCCTTCCATACGCGTGGAAGAGGCAAACCAGTTCCGTGGTGATGAAAACGCAGTAGCGTGCAGGCATGCGCATTATTATTCAGAAAACCTTTTGGATGGCAGCGCTGCAGCACTCAATGATTTTTCGGCGAGGGTCCGGTAGTGCATCATTGCATTGGATGAACGGGGTCAATCCCACCCGGGCAAAGAAGTGACTGCATATGTGATAACTTGGACAACCAGAACAACAGCTTGAAAGCTGGATGCTCGGTCTGCCGAAGGAGCGCTTTATTCCTGACCAACATCAAGGGAAGCACCTGCACGAGGTCGTTTCAAACCCGCCGGTGATTCTCCACTCTCCCTTTGAACCCCTGTTTGGGCGGAAGGTCTATAGAAGCCCCTCCATCAGAATACCATTGTGATGTGAACAAAGAGCAGGCGGCTGTTCCGGAATGAACGGCTATACGACGGCAACAGCTCTCTGACCGTAGGACAAGTGCGCGCGCCAGAAATCTGCTGTCGGATTCATCTTTCTGCCCAGGATTTTTTCTGCCTCCGCTGCGCAGGCCGTGTTATCAAAGAACAACAGCCGGTACTGGTCATAGGTGATCAGGAAGGGGAAGAAAGGGCCGATGCCATACCTTACAATCCGCCGCACCCCCGCTTCATTCCACTCGTGGTACGAACAGGGCCCCGGGCAGGCAAGATCCAGCAGCTGGCGGTAACGGACAGGCTCCGGTCCTACTACATGCAACAACCGTACAGGGTGATCCCGTACTGCTAATTCCGCCACCAGGGCCACGAGGTCACTGATCAGCACCGGCTGGATGGAGGCAGCGAGGAAGCCTTTGGGAACAATCAGGTGCCGGTGGCAAAGCCGGGCCATGCTCCTCAACATCCTGAGTTTCTGGATCAGCATAGTGCCCGGTGTGCACACGATGGACGGACGGAGCACGGTGGTGCGTTCCTGCTGCAGCAACAGTTCGTCGGCCACTCCTTTCGTGCGCAGAAAAGGCACCGGGTGCGCAGGAGAAGCGCCCAGGGAAGAGAGCTGCAGAATCCTCGGATGGCCCAATTGCTCCCGGTGGTGCAGGATCAGCCGGGTTAGCCCGGCATGCACTTTTGCAAACCCGGCACTCCTTTTTTCGCGAATGGCACCAATGCAGTTGATGATGACGTCGGGCTTACCTAGCTGCTGCCAGTCATCGCGGAACGGATCGAACTTCAGCCAGTCAGAATCCCCTCCGGCGCGCCGGGAAGTACCGGTCACTTCAAGACCGTCCTGCTTCAGCTTCAGCCCTATGGCCTGGCCGATCTGTCCGCTGGCACCGAGGATAACGATCCGCATACAGTTGTTACCGGGTGTTTTCCGGCCGGAATAAAATGCTGCCGTCGCTTTTTACCTGCCAGGCGGCAATGGCATTCACATGATAGCCACCCATGTCCGGGCCCCTTGCTGCTTTCAGCTGGGCATAAGAGGGCTGGGTATAGCCGGTTTCGTCCACGGCCCGGCTCATGATCTCGGTGGCCCTGCCATCCCAGTGCCACAGGAAGCGGAATGCCGTATGGGCTTTGTCGAGTACGGGCACCTGCAGCTCGGCCGGGCGCCAGTTCTTTCCCCCATCGGTACTTACTTCCACCCGGGTGATCGCACCGCGCCCGCTCCAGGCAATACCCCTGATCGCTATCCAGCCCCGCTGCACCACTACCGGATAGGCAGGAAAGGTAATGATGGACCGGGCATCCATGACAAAGCTGAATTGACGCACCTTATCTTTTACCTGCTCGGTGTACTTGGACGTTTCCTCCCGGGTCATAAAGGGCTGGTCGGACACTTCGATCCGCCGGATCCATTTTACACTCGTGTTTCCTTCCCACCCGGGCAGGAGCAGGCGGGCCGGGTATCCCTGTGCGGGACGCAGGGCTTCTCCGTTCTGGGCATAGGCGATCATACCTTCCCTCAGGGCCTCCTGCAGCGGGATGCTGCGGGTCATCACGGCCGCATCGGAACCTTCCGCCAGGAACCAGGATGCTTTGGGATGTACCCCGGCCTCGCGCAGCAGCGTGGAGAGCAGCACACCCGTCCATTCGCTCTGACTCGTAAGGCCGCAGATATCCTGCGGGGTCAGCTGCTCCTTACCGCCCCGGTAGTTGCCGGAGCACTCCAGGAAAAAGACCCGGGAAAAAGAAGGAAAGCGCTTCAGATCCGCCAGGGTAAAAACGAGGGGGCGTTCCACCATCCCGTGGATCAGCAACTCATAGCGCTGCGGATCAATGGCAGGTACCCCGCCATGGTGGCGTTCAAAATGCAGGTCGGACGGGGTGATGGTTCCGTACAGGTCCTGCAGGGGCGTGCGGGAGGAAGTATCCGATGGCTTGCGCACCGGCTGCTCAAAGGGCGAGCGTTCGCTCCGTTGGCTGGGCAGTGGCCCGGGCACCTTGGTGGGATCCTGCGCGAACAAGGAATCGCGGGGTATCCCCGCCTGTACCACCTGTCCGGATGACTGTTTCAGAATTACGGCCGCCGCAGTGGCCGCCATACTCCCGAGGAGATACCGCCGGCTAACTTTCTTTTCCGTATGATGCGCATTACTCATGATCAGGGAACGTTTAGCGAATCTCCGGTCCGCCGGTGCGGTCGTCCGGAACAAATAATTTTCGGGCGGGCATGGCCACAGCGGGCAGGGTCCGGGCATCGATGACCCTGCCGGAATCAATCAGCCCGTTGGCGTACAGGAGGTAGGCCGTCAGCTGGTATACTTCCTCATCCGTCAGGGAGCCCGGTGCCGTGAAGGGCATGGCCCTTTTGATGTAATCAAATACGGTGGTGGCATAAGGCCAGTAGTTACCGATGGTCTTTGCCCGGGAGGTATCGCTGGATACCAGGTGGCTGTACGGCCCTTCCACGCCTGTTGCCCCGTGGCAGGAAGCACATTTGGCCGCATACAGCCTGCGGCCGTCCGGAACGGTTCCCGATCCGGGCGGAAGGCCCTTTCCATCCGGACGGACATCCTGGTCCCAGGCGGCTATCTGTTTCGCTTCTGCAGGTCTTCCCCATCCAAACCGCGCCGGCCAGTCCCGGGCCTCGGCTTCCGGGGCCGGTCTTTCAGATGATGGATGGCCGCAGGCACCCAGTAGGGCCAGCAGAACCACCCAATACCGGATCCCTGCCCCCTTGGCTGTTGTTTTGAAGTAACGTGTCATCTGTTTCCGTTGCATCTAACCAAAAAGCACATACGCAATGCCCAGGGTAATGAGTATATTGAACAGTTGCGCAATGAGGAAGGCATAAAGGGGACGCTTGCTGTTGTGCCGCCACAGGTCGGCAAAATTCGTTTCCAGCCCGATGCTGGTAAAGGCCAGGGCAAACCACAAGCCTTGCAGGTTCTTCAGGCTGTCCTTAACGGCTGCAAGGGTCGCCGGCGCAACGAAAAACGAGAACAGCAGCGAGGCGGCCACGAAACCCAGTACAAACTTGGGGAAGCGCTCCCAGATGACGCCCAGGGTAGGCCGCGCCGGTCCGCTGGGTCCTTCCTCCTTGCGGGTATAGGTCCAGTACACCGAGATGGCAAAGGCCGCTAACCCAAGCAGTACATTCTGCGAGAACTTGACGATGGTACTGATCTTCAGGGCGGTCTCCCCGACCAGCGTGCCGGAGGCCACCACGGCACCGGTGGTATCGATGCTGCCGCCGAGCCAGGCACCGGTTACCTCCTGGGGCAGGTGCATATAATTGGCCAGGTAAGGCATAAAGATCATCATGGGAATGGCCGTGATCAGTACCATGGAGATGACGTACGACAGCTTTTTGGAATCGCCCTTGATGGCCCCCGAAGTGGCGATGGCAGCGGATACCCCGCAAATCGACACGGCGCTGGAGATCATCATCCGCAGCTCGTCATCCACCTTCAGCTTTTTACAGACCCAGAAAGCAAAGTACCAGACCGACAGCACCACGGCCAGGGCTTGTACCAGTCCGAGGGATCCCGCCTTGAGGACGTCGGAAAAGATCACCCCGGTACCCAGCAGTACCAGCCCGATCTTAACGAACAATTCGGTGGAAAGGGCCGAGCGGAACCATTCGGGAAGGCGGAACAGATTGCTGATGAGCAGGCCGATCGTCAGGCTGAAAAGTACCGCCTCCAGGTTCAGGCCTTTGACAGCGGCATTGCCGGCAATGATCAGCGCCACAACGGTGAGCAGGTATACCACCGGGAAAACCACCAGGGAACTCTTTACCGGTTTGGCCGTCAGCCGGCTCCCGATCACCGCGAGGGCAAATACGACGAGGAACTGCAGGGCAATCACGCCGAGATTGGCCGGAGCAAGCACTTTGGAAAACAACTCGCTCCCGTTTTTCCATCCGAAGGAAGGTACCGGCAGGACGACCCCGGATAACGTAAGACCGATAATGAGAAAGCCGAGTACCACAACCACCCAGTCTTCATGGAGGGTAAAGGTCCTGGGAGGCGAATACGTTACTGATTCCGCATCAGGTGGCTGCACTGCATTTTCTGTGACTTGCATATAATTCAGGGGGTTTGATTTTAAAAATATCGTGTAACGCCTGCCGGGCCGCATGATAACCGCACATGCCGTGCACTCCGCCCCCGGGGGGCGTGGAAGAGGAGCAGATATACAGGCCCCGGGCCGAAGTCCGGTAGGGTGAATAGCGCAGGGCCGGCCGGGTAAACAGCTGTCCCACATCGAGGATGCCGCCATTGATATCCCCTCCGATGTAGTTCGGGTTGTGTGCCTCGAGCTGCGCCGTATTCAGGGTATGGCGGCCAATGATCCGGTCGCGGAAACCCGGGGCGAACCGCTCCACCTGCCGCTCGATGGCGGCGGTCATGTCCTTGGTAGAACCATGGGGCACATGACAATAGGCCCAGGCGGTGTGCTTGCCTGCAGGCGCCCGGGAAACGTCGAAAAGGCTTTGCTGGGCCAGGAGTACAAAAGGGCGTTCGGGATGGCCCCCGCGGGCGGCGGCCCGTTCGCCTGCCGCTATTTCTTCGATCGTGTTTCCTAGGTGCACCGTTCCGGCCTGCCGGCACGCTTCCGCCGTGAAGGGGATCGGCTCATCCAGCGCCCAGTCCACCTTGAACACACCCATTCCGTAGCGGTAGCGTTCCAGCTGCCATTGGTACAGCGAGGAAAAGCGGTAACCGGCAATGCGGAGCAGTTGCCGGGGCGTTACATCAAACAGTACCGCATGCGCGGAAGGCAGTTGCCGCAGGCTGCTTACGAAAAAGCCGGTCCGGATCTGCCCGCCTAGCGATATGAAATAGGAAGCCAGCGCCCGGGCAATAGAATGGGAGCCGCCCAGCGGAAGGGGCCATCCCTGCAGGTGACCGACCGCCAGCAGCACCAGACCGATCGCCGAGGTCGTCCAGTTGGACAGCGGCTGGATCGAATGCGCGGCCATACCCGCCCATAGCCCGCGGGCTTCCTTGCTCGTGAAGCGGCGGGCCAGGGTCAGCGCAGGGGACACTGCTTTTAACCCGAACCGGGCCATGGCCGCCGGGTGCTCCGGGAAATGAAGCGGGGCCAGGATATCCCGGTCGATCAGGGGCCAGTCTGCCACCACTTCCTGCATCAGCCGGCGGTAGGCCGGGGCGTCTGCGCCCAGTAAACGGGCCGTGTCTTCCACGCTTCCTTTCAGGACCGCTGCCGTGCCGTCATCAAACGGGTGGGCGGCCGCCACGGTTGGGTAGGCATACTGCAGGCCATGGCCGGCCAGAGGCAGGGTCCGGAAAAACGGCGAGCCTGCTGCCAGCGGATGGATCGCCGAGCAGGTATCATGCAGGAAACCCGGCAGGGTCAGCTCCTGCGTGGATAACCCGCCCCCGATTTCGTCCTTTCCTTCCACCAGCAAAACGGACAACCCGGAGCGCTGCAGGGTGATAGCGGCGGCCAGCCCGTTGGGCCCCGAGCCCACTACCACCGCATCATATTCTTTCTTCGGCAATTGCATCAATAAAACTCCTTTCTGCCTCTTGTTTTGATTTCGGGTACGATAACTTTTCGTCCGGATCAATACTCACCCGCTACGAGGGTGCTGCCGGATAACGTATAGGATTTCGGCGCCCGGTCCAGCACTACATAAATGGAATCCTTGTTTTCATTGATCCCGCTCAGGATCACCCGGTTTCCGTCCACGGTATCAAATTTCAGAACCATGCGGGCGCGCTTCATTTTTTCTTTGGACTCCTGAGCAATTCCCCGGGTTCTGCGGGCAGAGCGCGCACGCGGGTCGATCTTCCCGTCCTCGTTCCCGATAACGGCCAGTGCCGGTGCCGGAATCCAGGATCCGGCTGCAGCCGGTTGCGCTGCTTTTGTATCCGGAGCCTTTCCTTCCCGGGCTCCGCTTTCCCGGTTCCCTTCGCGCATCCGGCGCCGGATGGTGGCCGTATTTTTATCCTGCAGGTACAGGACCTTCCCGACCGTATCGGCGTCATAATAAAACACCCGCCGGCCGCCGGCTACGCCCGTCAGCTCAAAAGTCCGGTTAATGTCCCGCATGGGGGCACCGCCCCCGTTGGAGAGGTCCAGCTGCACCGGCTTATGTACTTTGAAGGTGAGCGTGGACCATTTCTCGAACGTCGCTTCCTGCCAACGTACGGAATCGAAAGGCGAATAGGGAATCACCTTGCCGTTGAGCCGGAACTCCGTTACATGATAGAGACCGCGCAGCGCGGCCACGCCTTTGGAGGAGGGCTGCTTGTAGGGGTCATACCGGAAGTTCACGTACTGCAGGTAAAACAATACCCAGAGAAAGAGGACTAAGGTGGCTGTCTTCAGGCCTGCCCGCGCCCCTTTCAGCCAGGGCTGCGTAAAGGAGGGGTAGTAAGCTTTTGGTTTCGCAAGGCGCTCCCGGATGAAATAATCATACAGGACAGGAATGTCCCGGATCATCAGGAATGCGGCCAGCAGGCAGAAATAAGAGCTGTACACATGCACGCCGCCATCATAGGCAAAGTTGACGTACACAATGTCACCCAGGGCCCCGAAGAGCAGTACCGCACCTAAAAAAGTGGTTTTCCGGAAAAACAAAAGGGTGCCGGCCGCCACCTCCACGATGCCGGCAAATACCTGGTACCAGGGAACAATACCGATGGACAGCCAGTAAATCTTCTGGGCGGTGAAATCGCCGAAATCGGTATTCAGTAACCCTTCCGACGGATAGGGCATCTGTACGGGGAACAGCTTGGTAAAGCCGAACCCGATGATGCCGATGCCGGCCCGGTAGCGCACGATCACCTGCAGCCAATAGTACAGGTCATTGTACGACCGGCGGTTACGGTCCAGGGCCGACCATACCAGGCCGAGCGCAACCGCCACCAGTGCGGTGATCACCCAGTTGGCATAGCCCAGCATCGTATTGCCGAAGAGCGCATTGCCCACGAAGCTGAAGCCGGATGAAAAACGGGCCAGGTCGTAGATGTCCCGGTAATGGAGGCGGGTCCAGTCGATGGAAAAGAGGTTACGGTACCAGTCGCCGTCGGTCGGCAGCGACATCAATACGAAGAATACGAAGGCTGCACGGAACAGGATCTTCTGCCCGGCCGTCCAACGGGAGGCGGTTGTCTTTCGATGCTCGCCTTTGTTCCGGCTGCCTTTGACTTCTATTTTTCCAGGAAGGGTCCTGGTAACATCCACGGTAGACATGTTCAGGCTTTTATGGTTTAATGATGGCTGCAGGTTACAGCCGGATGGGTTTATTTCTTCCTTTTGCCGCTTCCTGCAACAGGTATTTTTTCGGGATCCGGTTCAGCACCGCATACAGGGAATCACCGCGCTCATTCACTCCGTCCACGATGATCTGGTCCTTTGTTTTCCGGACAAACCGGAGGCTTAAGCTTTCGCCCTTATAGTGCCTGTTCTTGTTGTGCAGTTGCAGACGGTTGTTCTGCTCATCTATGCGGTAGGAGTAGTAATGCCGGCCGGCGGAACCGGCCAGTTCGTATTTGCGGTCGCTGTCCTTTGCGGCCACCTGTTCGACCAGCGCATGCTCCAGTACCACGGGCCGGTTGGAACGAATGCTGAGGGTGGCCCATTTTTCAAATACCACATCTTTCCACCGCAGCGAGTCGGTCAGGCTGTACGGAATGACCCGGTTATTGATGCGGAATTCCGTCACATCGTAGATACCGGCCGCACCGGGTAATCCATCCTCCCGGGGAAACGGGTACGGGTCCGTATGAAACCCGGTATACGTTTTAAACCCGTACAGGAATACAAAAAAGAACAGCACCCCTCCCTTGGCGGCGTACCGCCCCCATTTTTGCTGCTGCCGGGCCAACAGGGGCCGGAAGCGGTTCGGCCGGACGGCCCTTTCCTGGCCGAACAGGGTATAGAGCCGCACCGCATCAAAGGCAAAGAGGAACAGGGCCAGGGTAATCAGGTAAAAGCTGTACACATCCTCCCCGCCCTCATAGGCCAGGTTGGACATGAATACATTGCCGGTAAAAACGATGATGATGAAGGCACCGACCGTCGCTGTTTTCCGGTACAGCAACAGCAAGCCGGCCAGGATCTCCACCCCGCCCAGGAAGGATTCGTATCCGGGCACTATGCCCAGGCTCATGGAAAATACTTTCCAATGAGAGAAGTCGCCGTAATGGGTATTCAGGTTGCTGATGGAGGGATAGGGCGCCTGCAACGGGAAAAGCTTGATCATTCCGTACC
>JAESGR010001161.1_pt1 | contig 10443 bp, 8 predicted proteins | sample 9269771 | NCBI WGS metagenome assembly JAESGR01 (sample SAMN15739572, study PRJNA653492) | algae metagenome | isolation source: Chroococcus sp. CMT-3BRIN-NPC107 and co-occurring heterotrophs from well... | place: USA: Clark Mountains Wilderness, California | collected 2010-04-18
AGCCGCCTCGCCCCGCGCGTCATCGAGGAGCTGTAGTGGCCAACGCCATCGAGGTCGACCACGTCTCCAAGGAGTTCCGCCTCCAGAAGGATCGCGCCCACTCCCTCAAGGAGCTCATCACCCGGCGCGACCGCAACGCCGGGACCGACCGGTTCAAGGCCCTCACCGACGTCTCGCTCGAGATCCCCGAGGGCGCCATGTACGCCCTCGTGGGCCACAACGGCTCCGGGAAGTCCACGCTGCTGCGCTGCATCGCGAGCATCTACCGACCCACCAGCGGGTCGGTGCGCGTCGACGGGCGCATCTCCACGCTCCTGGAGCTCGGCGCCGGGTTCCACCCCGACCTCACCGGCCGGGAGAACGTGTACATGAACGCCACGATCCTCGGCATGGGGCGCAAGCAGATCGACCGCGTCTACGACGACATCGTCGCCTTCGCCGGCGTCGAGGAGTTCATCGACTCGCCGGTGAAGATCTACTCCAGCGGCATGTTCGTGCGCCTCGGGTTCTCGGTGGCCGTGCACGTCGACCCCGAGATCCTCATCATCGACGAGGTCATCGCGGTCGGCGACGCCGAGTTCCAGCGCAAGTGCTTCGACCACCTCTACGGCCTGCGCAAGCGCGGCGTCACCATCGTGGTGGTCACCCATGGCATCGGCACCGTGGAGACCATGTGCGACGGCGCCGCCTGGCTCGACCACGGCGTCCTGCAGATGACCGGCACCGGGCCGGAGGTGGCCGCCGCCTACATGGAGCGCGTCAACGCGGCCGAGCGGGCCGAGCGCGAGGCGGCCGAGGCGGCGGCCGCCGCCGAGGCCGCGACGTCGGCCACGCCCCTCACCAGCGGGGTGGCCGCGGCCCAGCTCGAGGACGTGCGGATCGATCGGGTCGAGCTGCTCGGGAGCGACGGCACGCCGACCAGCTTCGCCGTCCACCGGGAGCCCCTCACCGTGCGCATCTGGTACCGGGCGGTGCGCCCCGTCCCGCAGCCGGTGGTCGGCGTGGCCCTCTACTCCTCCACCCAGGTCCACGTGACCGGGACCAACACCAAGATCGACGGCGTCGACACCGGGACGTTGGACGGCGACGGCCACATCGACCTCTCGTTCGACGAGCTGCCGCTCACCCCAGGCGACTACGAGCTCACGGTGGCGATCGACGACCGCTACGAGCAGCACAACTTCGACCGGCGCGAGCGGGAGTACCACCTCACCGTGCGCGCCGGCGGCCGCCAGGCGCCCGAGGGCCTCATGGACCTGCGGGGCCGGTGGTCCGCCGGGTCGGGCCGCTAGGCCAAGCTGGGCACCATGGACGACATCGACGCCACCTCCGCGCCGGGCACGGCGCCGGCGCACGTGCCGGTCGACCAGGTGGTCGAGCAGGTGCGCCACGACCTCGCCGCCCGGCGACGGGCCGGCGAGCTGCCCCACCTCCCCGCCGGCGAGCTCGACCGCCAGTTCAGCGCCGTCATCGAAGCGGTCGACGCCGGCCTGGTGGAGGAGGCCGCCCTCGACCCCGGCGACCTCGCCGGCCTGGCCGTGCTCGAGACCTGGCGCCCGCCGGGAGGCGGCCTCACGGGTCGCCTCACCCGCCCGATCGTGCACGTCTGGTCCCGGCTCGTCGGCGCGCTCGTGCGGCGCCAGGTCGAGGGGTTCTCGCGACGCGTCGCGTACCTCGTCGAGACGCTGATCCACCGCCAGAACCGGCTCCAGGTGTTCCTGGCCCGCACGCACCTCGACCGCCTGCGGGGGCTCGAGCACCGCGTCGCCGAGCTCGAGCGCGAGGTCGAGCAGCTCCGAGGCGGCCCGCCCCCCGACCCGCGCTGATGTTCGACCAGCTGCTGGTCGGCGCCGCCCCGGGCGACGCCATCACGGGGTCGGTCCTCCTGCTCCAGCAGGAGCTGGCCCGGCTCGGACCGAGCGAGATCTACTCGCAGCACCTGGAGGCCGGGGTGCGCACGCCCGTGCGGCCGCTCGCCGAACTGGCCACCCGCCCCAACGCCGACCGCCCGCTCGTCTTCCACGCCTCGATGGGGTCGTGGCCGGTGTACCAGGCGCTGCGCGCCGAGCCCCGCCTGATCCTCGTGTACCACAACTTCTCGCCGCCGGAGCACTACGTCGAGTTCAACCCCGAGGTCGCCGGCGACCTCGTGCGCGGTCGCTGGGAGCTCGAGCAGATCCGACCTCGCGTCGAGCTCGCCATCGCCGTCTCCGAGTACAACGCCGAGGAGCTGCGGGCGATCGGCTACGAGCGGGTGGTCGTGGTGCCGCCCACGCCCGACGTCGACCGCCTGAACCGCATCGTCCCCGACCCGGCCATGCTCGGCCGCATCTCGAGCTGGTCGGCCGACCCCCTCGTGCTGTGCGTCGCCCAGCTCCTCCCCCACAAGCGCATCGAGCGCGTGCTGGCCGCCCTGGCCGTGCTCCAGCAGGAGCACCTCCCCGGCGCCCGCCTGGCGCTGGTGGGCGTCGATCGCTTCGAGAAGTACTCGACGGCCCTGCGCGTCATGGCCCGGACCCTCGGCCTGCGCGAGCCGCAGTTCCTGGGCCGGGTCACCGACGCCGAGCTGAGCGCGCTCTACCTGCGCGCCGAGGTCTTCCTGACCCTCAGCGAGCACGAGGGGTTCTGCGTGCCGGCGGTCGAGGCCATGGCGATCGGCGTCCCGGTCGTGGCGTCGGCCCGGGCGGCCATCCCGTCCACGGTCGCCGACGCCGGGCTCCTCGTCGACGACCCGGACGACCCCGCGCTGGTGGCGGCGCTCCTGCACCGGGCCACCACCGACGAGCACCTCCGCCGGATCCTGATCGGCCGGGGCGTCAGCCGGGCCAAGCGCCTCTCGGCGGCCACCAGCCTCCCCGAGCTGGCCCGGGCCGTGCTCTCCACGCGCCCCGACGCCCTGGAGCGGTACCGCCTGCTGCCGGACGGCTCGCCACGGCCCGCCGCGCTCGGAGGCGTCCGGTGAAGCTGGCGTTCGTCGTCCAGCGCTACGGCTCGGACTTCGTCGGCGGGGCCGAGAAGTACGGCCGGGCCATGGCCACCGGCCTCGCCGCCGAGGGCCACGACGTCACCGTCGTGACCAGCTGCGCCACGAGCTACGCCGACTGGGCGGACGTCTACGAGCCGGGGACCACCGTCGACGAGGGCGTGACCGTGCACCGGGTGCCGGTGGTGGCGCCGCGGGACAACGACCGCTTCATCCCGCTGCACCTGCGGGCCGTCGACGTCCACGACGTGCCCCTCTGGCCGTGGGCCCAGGAGCGCTGGGCCCAGACGATGGGGCCCGACCTGGCCGGCGTCGAGCCGCTGCTCGCCGAGGTGGCGGCGGCCGTCGACGTCACCACGTTCATCGGCTACCACTACGCCCACACGCTGCGGCTCACGCGCCACGCCGCCGCCTTCGGCCCCACGATGGTGGTGCCCACGGCGCACCCCGAGGGCGCGTTCCACGTGGGGCGCGTCGGCCAGGTCTTCCAGCACGCCGACCGGATCGTGTGCCTGGCCCCGGAGGAGGCCGAGCTGATCGACGGCACCTACGGCCACGGCGAGCGGGCGGTGGTGGTCCCGTGCCCGGTCGACCCGATCGACCGGCCCGACGACGACGCCATCGCCGCCGCCCTCGACCCCCTCGGCGTGGCGCCCGGTGCCTACGGCATCGTGGTCGGGCGGGTCGATCCCGCCAAGGGCAGCGACGACGCCGTGCGGTTCGCCTCGGCGTACCGCATCGGCGTCGACCCGTCGTTCCGCCTGGTCGTGGTCGGGCCCGGCGGCGACCCCACGACCGCCGTCGAGGGCGTGGTCTCCACCGGCTTCGTCGACGACGCCACCAAGGACGCCCTCGTGGCCGGCGCCGCCGTCCTGGTCCAGCCGTCGTACATGGAGAGCTTCTCGCTGGCCCTGATGGAGGGCTGGCTCCTCGATCGGCCGGCGCTGGTGCAGCGCCGCAGCCGCGTCCTGGCCGGGCACGTCGCCCGGAGCGGGGGCGGCATCGCCTACGGCGACCACCTCGACTTCGAGGCCGCCCTGGCCACGGTGCTGGGCGACCCCGCGCTGGCGGCCCGCCTCGGCGCCGCCGGGCACCGCTACGTGCGCCGCGAGTTCGCCTGGGACCGGGTGGCCGAGCAGTTCCTCGCCGCCGCCGCCACCGCATCCGACGTCGGGGCCCGCCGGCTCCACGGCCAAAGGAGCCCCGCACGATGACCGACACCAACCAGGCACGGGAGCTGGCCAAGCGGGCCGGGCGGGTCGCCCTCGGGCCCGTCACGACGCGCCTCGACCTGCTCCGGCGCGACATGGAGATCCTCTTCGCCAAGCACGCCGAGCTGGCCGCCTCCCTCGAGCAGGCCGTGGCCGCGAACCAGCGCCTCGAGGCGTACTTCGACCGCTACCGCGAGGAGGTCGCCGTCCAGCTCGGCGGCATCGCCGGCGACGTGCGCGACACCGTGGCGTCGCTGCTCGAGGAGCTGGCGCCCGAGGGCGGGCCCGGCTCCACCGGCGAGGCCCTGCGGCTGCGCATCGAGCACGCCATGCTCCACGCCGAGGCGATGGGCGCCGAGACCCGCCGGGCCGTGGAGCGCGACCTCGCCGACCTGCGCTCGAGCACCCGCCTCACCCAGTCCCTCGTGGAACGGGCGCTCGCCGCCGGACCCCCCGCCGGTCCGGCCACCGTGGCAGGCGCGCCCACCGACGACGCGCCCACCGATGGGGCCACCGCACCGGCCGCCCCGCCGGGGGGCAGCCGCCGGGCGCCCGCCTTCGCCCACCCGTCGCCGAGCTTCGACCTCCTGTACCGGGCCTTCGAGGACCGCCACCGCGGCACGCCCGCCGACATCACCGACCGCCAGCGCGAGGACTACCTGGCGCTGGTGGAGGGCCTCCCCCACCCGGACCTCCCGGTCGCCGACCTCGGCTGCGGGCGCGGTGAGCTGGTGCGCCTCCTCGACGGCGCCGGCATCGCCGCCGTCGGCGTCGACTCCAACCACGGCCAGGTGGCCGACGGCGAGGACCGGCTGTTCGCGGAGGACGACCTGTTCCGCTGGCTCGACGCCCAGGACGACGGCTCCCAGCGCGCCGTGCTGGCCATGCACGTGGTCGAGCACCTGCCGCTCGACCTGCAGGTGCGACTCGTGTTCGAGGCCCGCCGGGTGCTGGCCGAGGGCGGCCTGCTGGTGCTCGAGACGCCCAACGCCCTCAGCATCGGCACCGCCGCCACCAACTTCTGGGTCGACCCCACCCACGAGCGCCCGGTCCACCCGGCGTTCCTCGAGTTCCTGGCCGACGAGGCCGGCTTCGCCACGACGGAGCTGCGCCCGCTCCACGAGGTGCCCCTGTCGTTCCGGGGTCGCGACGACGCGCCGGAGCTCGCCGCGGACCTCGAGTCGCTCATCTTCGGCAGCGGCGACATGGCCCTGCTCGCCTGGCGCTGACCCCCACGCCCGGCGGCCCGCTCAGGTGGGGCGGTGGGCCTCGACGTGCCCGGCGAGGGCGGCGCCCAGGGCGTCCCACGTGAACCCGGCGGCCCACGCCCGGCCGGCGGCGGCGAGGCGCTCGCGCTCGTCGCTCGGTCGGGCCAGCACGCGGTCGAGGCCGTCGGCCAGCGGCCGCCAACCCGGCGCCACCAGCTCGCCGTTGGGCCCGCAGACCTCGTCGACGGCCGTGCCCTCGAACGCCACGACCGGCGCGCCGACGGCGAGCGCCTCGATCACGGGGAGCCCGAAGCCCTCGTGCTCGCTGGGGAACGCCACCGCTGCCGCCCGCCCGTAGAGCCAGGCCCGCTCCGCCTCGCTCACGAAGCCGAGGAGGTGGATGTCGTGGCGGTACGACGACGTCGCGACCGCCTGCCGGGTGCGCTCGACGCCGATCCCCGACACGGTGGCGAAGGAGTCGCCGGCGAGCACGAGGCCGAGCTCGCGCCCACGGGCCCGCAGCTCGTTGAACGCGGCCACCAGGAGGTCGACGCGCCGCCGGTCGTCGACGCCCCCCACGTAGAGCAGGTACGGCGTCCGGTCGAGCCCGAGCGCCTCGACGCGGTCGCGCTCCATGACGTTGAGCGGTGCCACCTCCGACGGCGGCTCGTGGCCGAGGAGCGCGACCTGCAGGCGATCGTCGAGGTCGGAGACGCCGTGCTCGTGGGCGAAGTCGAGGGTCGTGCGCGCCGTGTGCGCCGAGTTGGCGACGACGTGGGCGGCGCGCCGCAGCCCGTTGGCGAGGTTGCGCTCGTAGACCTTCCGCCGCAGCGCCCGCTCGGCGGCGACGCGGTGGCCCAGGCCGGCGCGTCGCGCCGCGCCGTAGTGGGGCCAGTACGTCGCCGGGTAGCGGTCACCGAGGACGAGCGGGATCTGGTCGTGCACCACCAGCACGGTCGGCACGCTGCTCGGCACGCCGAGCTGGAAGTCGAACTGGAGCAGCACGTCGCAGGCCTCGCCCATGGTGGCGACCTGCTCGGGCGAGAGGTTGTCGCGCACGCGGCCGAGGCGCCCGGCGGCCGGGGGCATGTCGACGGTGGTGGCCGGCCGCCCCGACGGCAGCACGCGCTGCAGCACCGGACCCACCGGCGGCCCGGGCGGGTCGTGGAAGCCCACGAACGCGTCGGTGGCGGGCAGCCGGCGGTCGAGCTGCACGCACGCCTGCCGCAGGACCTCGCCGATCCCGCGGAGCTGGTGGCCCACCTGCATGGCCCGGAGGTCGACGCCGATCCTCATCGGGCCACCTCGACGGCGCGCACGGCGTCGACCAGGGCCCGTGCCGCGTCGGTCCAGTCGTAGCGGTCGACGTTGGCCAGGCCCCGGGCCACGAGGTCGGCACGCGCCTCGGCGTCCAGGCGCAGCAGGTGCTCGAGCCCGGCGGTGAGCGCCACCTGGTCGGTCGGGTCCACGAGCACGGCGGCGCCGCCGGCCACCTCGGGCAGCACGGACCGGTCGCTGCAGAGCACCGGCGTCCGGCACGCCATGCTCTCGAGCGGCGGCATGCCGAAGCCCTCGTAGATGCTCGGGTACGCCGAGCAGCGGGCGCCCGTGTAGAGCGCCGGCAGGTCGTCGTCGGCCACGGTGCCGAGCAGCAGCCGGACCCGGTACCCGGCGGCGAGGGCGGCGTCGACCCGGGCGTGGATCAGCGCCTCGTTCCACGCGCCCGCGCCCACGAGCACCAGGGTGAGGTGGTCGGTGAGGTCGGCCGGGAGGGCGCAGAAGGCGTCGATGAGGCGGATCTGGTTCTTGCGCGGCTCGATGTTGCCCACCGAGATGACGTAGTCGCCGAACACGCCGTAGGCGGCCTTGACCTCGGCCACCTCGCGCTCGGATCGCTTGTAGAAGCGCCGGCGGTCGGCCGCGCAGCCGACGACGCGGATGCGCTCGCGGTCGGCCCCGTAGTGGTCGGCGATCTCGTCGGCCATGGTGGCGGTGAGCGCGGTGACGAGGTCGGAGCGCTCGACGCTGTTGCGGACCTCCCGCCGCAGGAACACGGCGTTGGGCCCGTCCACCGAGTCGGCGACCTTCTCGAAGGAGAGGTCGTGGACCGCGGTGATGGACCGCGAGCGCCCGAGCGGCCAGCGCACGTAGTTCGGGAAGAAGTACGTGCCCCGGCCGAGGAAGCGGTCCATCACCGGCAACCGCCCCTGCTCGGTGAGGCGCCGCAGGTGCGTGTAGGTGACGGGCATGGCGAGGGGGCGGATGGCGCGCAGGCCGAAGCGTGCGAGGTGCCCGACGCGCGCGGCCGGGACCGCCAGGCGGACGTCGAGGGCGACCTCGTCGGCGAGCAGCTCGTCGAGCGCCTGGAGCAGCGACATCGTGTAGTGCCCGATCCCGCTGAAGTGCTCGTCGACCAGCGGTCGCCCGTCGACGACGAGGCGGCCTCGGCTCGGTGTGGACAGCGGCACGCTGCGGGGCCTCGCGACGGGGACGGGGACGTCCGGGCGGCGGACGAGCGGCGAGCATACCGGCGCCCGACCGACCGGCCGGGGCACCGACCGACCGGCCGGGGCACCGATCGGCCGGGTCGGGGGCCTCCCCTAGGATCGGCGCCCATGTCTCCCACCAGGGCCCTCGTCACCGGCGCGCACGGCTTCGTCGGACGGCACCTGGTCGCCCACCTGGAGGCGTCGGGCGACGACGTCATCGGCGTCGACCGCACCGACGGCGGCATCGACATCACCGACGCCGCCGCCGTCGGCGGCCTGGTCCGCGAGGTCGCCCCGTCGGTGATCTACCACCTCGCCGGCTGGGCCGACGTGGGCGGGTCGTGGAAGGCGCCGGTCGAGGCCTTCCGGGCCAACGCCGAGGGCACGCTCAACGTGCTGGGCGCCGCCTCCGAGGCCGGCGTGGAGCGGGTGCTCGCCGTCTCCAGCGCCGACGTGTACGGCATCGTCACGCCGTCCGAGCTGCCGCTCACCGAGGAGTCGCCGCTGCGGCCGGCCAGCCCCTACGCGGCCTCCAAGGTGGCGGCCGACTACCTCGGGCTGCAGGCGTGGCTGGGCCGGAGCCTCCCCGTGCTGCGGGTCCGGGCGTTCAACCACCTCGGCCCCGGGCAGGGGGATCAGTTCGTGGCCCCGGCCCTGGCGTCGCGCATCGCCCGGGCCGAGCGCGACGGCGGCGAGGTGCTCACCGTCGGCGACCTCTCCCCCCGCCGCGACTTCACCGACGTCCGCGACGTCGTGCGCGCCTACCGGTTGCTCGTCGAGCACGGCCGGGCCGGCGAGGTCTACAACGTCTGCTCCGGCGTCGACCTCGCCGTGCAGGACCTGGCCGACCGGTTGCTGGCCCAGGCCCGCGTCCCGCTGCGCTTCGAGACCGACCCGTCCCTGCTGCGCCCCGTCGACCTCCCCGTCCTGCGGGGCAGCCACGACCGGCTCACCGCCGCCACCGGGTGGGAGCCGGCGATCTCGATGGACCAGACCCTCGCCGACCTCCTCGAGGACTGGCGGGGCCGGGTGGCCGGCGGCGCCTGAGCCTCAGGCCTCGGTGGCCACGGGATCGCCGGCCCGCACCGTCCAGGTGGCGGCGGTTGCGATCGGCGTCGCCTCGTCGGTCACGTCCTCGATCGTCCGGAACGTCGCCGTCAGCGCCTCGGGGGTCACCTCGACGGTCAGGTAGCCGTGGGCGTCGTGCTGCTGGCGCAGCTGCGGCGTGCGGGCCGAGACGTCGGCCGGGAACAGGATCGACGAGATCGGCGGGGCCATGAACTCCGGCGCCACCACCGCGCTCGAGGCCTCGAAGGGCCGCGCGTGGACGTCGAGCACCATGCCGGCGTGGTAGTCGCCGGTGAGCACCACCGGGTTCGACACGTCGGCGAGCTGGGCGATCAGGCGCTCGCGCGCCTGCGGGAAGCCGTCCCAGGTGTCGAGGTAGTAGCTGCCCTCGTCGGTGCCGGCGTCCACGCCCGCGAGCACCACCGGGTTGCCGAGCAGGTTCCAGGTGACGCCGCCGCGGCCGAGCGAGTCGGCCAGCCAGCCCTCCTGGGCCGCACCGAGTCGGCTGCGATCCTCGCCGAGGCGGGCCTCGCAATCGCCCTCGTCCGTGAGCGTCGACGCCCGGTCGGTCCGGCACGGGGGCACCGCCGAGTCCTGGCGCTCGTCGAGGACGTGGAGGCGGACGAGGTCGCCGACGGCGAGGTCGCGGTACACGGCAAGGTCGGCGCCGTCCGGCGGGTCGAGGCGCACGGGCAGGTGCTCCCACCACGCCTGGTACGCGGCCGCCTTGCGCTCCCGGCCGACCGCCTCGTCGGCGTCCTCCGGGAGCACGTCGCCCATGTAGTTGTTGGCGACCTCGTGGTCGTCCCACGTCACCACGAACGGGAAGCGGGCGTGCGCGGCCTGCAGGTGCGGGTCGACCTTGTAGGACGCGTAGCGCAGCCGGTAGTCGGCGAGCGTGGTGAGGTAGCGGTTGGGCTTCGGGGCCCCCTCGCCGTCGCCGGCCGGGTACTCGTAGATGTAGTCGCCGAGGTGGAGCACGGCATCGACGTCCTCGTCGACCAGGTGCCGGTAGGCGCCGTAGCGCCCCGACTCGCGCATCTGGCAGTTCACGACGGCGAGCCCGAAGCGGTCGGGCGAGCCGTCCGCCAGCGTGGCCGTGCGGCCGACGGGGCTGGTCCAGTCCGCGTAGCGGAAGCGGTACCGGTACGCGGTGCCGGGGCGCAGGCCGGTGGCGTCGACGTGCACGGCGTGACCGTGCGCGGCGGTGGCCGTGGCGACCCCCGCCGCCACCAGCTCCTCGAACGCGTCGTCGACGGCCACCTCCCACGCCACCTCGGCGTCGTCGTCGGGCATGCCGCCGGCGCCGTCGTCAGCCAGCGGCTCGGGCGCCAGGCGGGTCCAGAGCACCACGGCGTCGGGGAGCGGGTCCCCCGACGCCACGCCGAGCGCGAACGGGTCGGCGTCGAGCACCGGGCCCGGGCGCGGCTCCGGCGTGGCGACCCGGGTGGTCGAGGGTGCTCCGGAGCTGGTGCGACCGCCGT
>JAESGR010001162.1_pt1 | contig 10435 bp, 3 predicted proteins | sample 9269771 | NCBI WGS metagenome assembly JAESGR01 (sample SAMN15739572, study PRJNA653492) | algae metagenome | isolation source: Chroococcus sp. CMT-3BRIN-NPC107 and co-occurring heterotrophs from well... | place: USA: Clark Mountains Wilderness, California | collected 2010-04-18
ACGCCCAGGTGGCCGCCGAAGGCGGCGCCGAGGGCCGCCCCGATGCCGGCGATCTCGTCCTCCGCCTGGAGCGTGCGGATGCCGAAGCTCTTGTGCTTCGACAGCTCGTGGAGGATGTCGGACGCGGGGGTGATCGGGTAGCCGCCGAGGAACACCGGCAGCCCCGAGAGCTGCCCGGCCGCCACCAGGCCCCACGCCAGGGCCGTGTTCCCGGTGATGTTCGTGTAGGTCCCGGGCCGGTGGGCCGCGGGGCGCACCGAGTAGGGGTGCTCGAAGAGCTCGGCGGTCTCGCCGAAGGCGTGGCCGGCGGCGAAGGCGGCCCGGTTGGCCGCCGCCACCTGTGGCTTGGACCCGAACTTCTGGTCGATCCAGTCGAGCGTGGGCTCCGCCGGCCGGGTGTACATCCAGCTGATCAGGCCCAGCGCGAAGAAGTTCTTCGACCGCTCGGCGTCGCGGGGCTTCACGCCGATCGGCGCCACCGCGTCCTTGGTGAGGGTCGTCATCGGCACCTCGTAGACGCGGTAGCGGTCGAGGCTGCCGTCGGCCAGGGGGTCGCTGCGGTACCCGGCCTTGAGCAGGTTGCGCTCCTCGAAGGCATCGGTGTTCACGATCAGGGTGCCGGCGTCGACGAGCTGGTGGAGCTCGGAGCGCAGCGCCGCGGGGTTCATCGCCACCAGCACGTTGGGCGCGTCGCCCGGCGTCGTGATCTCGTGGTCGGAGATGTGGACCTGGAACGCCGACACGCCGGCCAACGTGCCCGCCGGCGCGCGGATCTCGGCCGGGAACTCCGGCAACGTCGACAGGTCGTTGCCGAACACCGCGCTCGCGCTGGTGAAGCGGTCGCCGGTCAGCTGCATGCCGTCACCGGAGTCGCCGGCGAAGCGGATGATGACCCGGTCGACCTCGACCGGCTCGGTGATCTGGTCAAGGTCGGCCACGGTGCCTCCTCGTTCGGTCCCCTGGGGCTGCTGCCCCACCGACGAGGGTAGCGACCGACGTCACACGATGTGCGGCAGCGCGCCCGACGGCGCGATGCCCGGCCGGCGGCGCCATCGGCGCCACGGCGAGGCACCGCCGCCGACCGATCAGGTGATGGACGCCTCGTAGATGCCCTTGATCGACTGGTCGAGCGTGGCGTCGAACTCGTCGTCGCTCTGCTGGGCGCTCAGCCCTTCGGTCAGGGCGCGGGAGAAGCTGGCGATCACGCCGGGGTTGCGGGCCAGCCGGGCGTTGGCGTCGTCGCGGGCGTAGCCGCCGGAGAGGGCCACGACCCGCACCACGTTCGGGTGCTGGACCAGTTCCGTGTAGAAGCCGTCGACCTCCGGCAGGGTCAGCTTGAGCATCACCAGCTCGTCGGCCCCCAAGCTCTCGAGCTGGGCGGCGATGGCCGCCTTCAGCTGCTCCTCCGCCTCGCCCTTCGAGGGGCTGTGGATGTCGACCTCGGGCTCGATGATCGGCACCAGGCCGGCGCCGACGATCTGGCGACCGATGGCGAACTGCTGCTCGACGAGGCGGCCGATGCCGGTCTCGTCGGCCACCTTCACGACCGAGCGCATCTTGGTCCCGAAGATGCCCTTGGCGACCGCCCGCTGGAGCAGCTCGTCGAGGCCGCCGATCTCCTTCATCACCTGCACGCCGTCGGCCTCGTCGGCCAGGCCCTTGTCGACCTTGAGGAAGGGCACGACCTGCTTGCGCTGCCAGAGGTAGTCCCCGGTGTCGAGACCCTCCACCTGGCGATCCATCGTCTGCTCGAAGAGGATGGCGCCCAGCACGCGGTCGCCGACGAAGCTCGAGCTCGTCACGATGCGGCTGCGCATCTCGTGCATCAGGTCGAACATTGCGGTCTCGCCCTCGTAGGCATCCTCCTCGATGCCGTAGAGCTTCAGCGCCTTCGGCGTGCTGCCGCCGCTCTGGTCGAGGGCGGCGATGAACCCCTTGCCGGTCCTGACCTTCTCGAGCTGTGCCTGATCCATGGTCGCGGAACCGTCCTGTGATCTCGCCGGATGTGTCCCCCCATCTTGGCCGACCGCCGCGCGGGCGGGCCAACGCCTCCGACGAGGTCACGCCCCGGCCCGGCTCCGTGACCTCGGCCAGCGCGGCGTCGAGCGCCGACGCCACCCGCTTGCGCTGGCGGACCGGCACGACGGTGGCGGCCACGACCTCGGTGCGGCTGGCGGTGGCCCCGCCGGCGCGGAAGAACCGCCGGCGCACCCGCCCGGTGACCACCACCTCGGTCCCCGCCTCCAGTGCGGCCACGGCGCTCGGGGCGTCGAACCAGACGACGGGCACCGACTCGGCGGGCCGACCCTCGGCGCGGGTGGTGACCTCGAAGGCGGTCAGCTGGTCCCCCGACGGGAGCTCACGGGCTTCGGGCGGGCGCGACAGCGCCCCTCGGACGATGACGACGTTCATGTGGCGATCCTGACGGCGCGGGCCACCGTGGCGGTGGCGGGAGCGGGAGGACGGCCGGACCGTCGAGCGGATCGGGGGCCGTGGCGGCCCCGAGGAGATGCCCCACCGTAGCGACGGGGGGTGACGTCGAAGCCGGTGCTAGCCCAGCGAGCCGGCCCGCTCGGCGGCGTCGGCGAAGTCGGGCTCGTGGGCGACCACCCACCGGAACAGCTCCCGCGCCCGGGCCAGGTCACCGGCGCGCTCGTAGAGGTCGGCGAGGGCGTAGCCCTGGCGCAGGGCGTGCACCTCGGCCCGCTTCACGTTGCGCTGGCTCTTCTCGAGCAGGGCGATCGCCTCGGCGAGGCGGCCCTCGTCGGCGAGCGAGCCCGCCATCACGATCCGCCCCTCCGTCACGAGGTCGGCGGCCGGCGAGCTCTCGCGCAGCTCGTCCCACAGCGCCTCGACGTCGCGACGGCGCTTCAGCGCACGGTAGGCGTCGGCCAGCACGGGGTGCTGCTCGGTCGAGCCGGTGAGCTCGCGGAACGCCTCGAGCTCGCGGACGGCGTCGGACCACCGGCCCAGCCGGTAGTAGGTGAGGCCCAGTAGCTCTCGCACCGAGGCAGCCTGGGGCGCGGCTTCGGCGATCGGCCGCAGCAGCGACCGGCTCTCCTCGAAGCGCTCCCGCTCGAACGCGTGGGCGGCATCGCGCAGCCGCTGGTTCGCCCGCGCGCCGCGTGTCGCCCCGAGCGCCGAGACCAGCTCGTCGCGCGCCACGGCCCCGCCCGTGCCGGCACCGGCCTGGCGCGCGGCGCGGCCACGGCGCTCCTTCGGCTCGAGGCCGTCGCCCGGCGGCGTGCGACCGCCTGGAGGCCGACCGGCGGCGGGGCGACGCCCCCGCTGGACCGCGCCCTGCGCCTGGCCACGCACGTCGTCGACCCGCTCCCAGCGGGCCTGCTCGTTGCCGGGGTCCGGGCGTTCGTCGCGCCCCGAACCCCCGACGGTGCCCCGTCGATCGCCCGGGCCGTCCGAGAGCCGGCCGGCGCCCTTGCGACCCAGGCTCCCCCACTGGCGGGGTCCGGCCGTCTTCGGCCCCTCGGCTCGCTCGCCCCTGCCCTGCCCCCCACCCTGGGCCGCGCCGCCTCGGCGTGGAGCCCCAGCGCCGCCGGGCCGGCCGCCCTGGCCGGCAGGCCTGCGGTCGGTCGGCCGGGCCTCGTCACTGCGCCGAGGGCCGTTCGGGCGCCGGCCGCCGGATGGCCCCGCGCCAGGACGAGCAGGCGCGTCGCGGTCGGCCGCCGGCCGACCCGGTGCACCCTCTGCGGGCCCGGGGCCCCGGCGGGGCCCGGCGCCGGGCGCGCCCCGGCGCGCACCGTCCTGCGGCTTCGGCGGCCGGGCCCCGCCGGTGCCGCGCCCGCTGCCGCTGCTCCCGGATCCTCCGCCGGCACGCCCTCGTCCGCCGCTCGGCGGGCGTCGGGAGGGGCCGTCGTTGGCGGGCATCGCAGGATCCTAACTGGCGACCTTCGCGGTCGATCCATCGTCCGAAGGCGCGACCCGCGGGTGCGGAGCGCCGGGGAAAACGACCGGAGGCCCCGCCGAAGCGGGGCCCCCAGTGAGAAATCCGGCGGCGACCTACTCTCCCAGGGCGAATCCACCCAAGTACCATCGGCGCAGTCTGGCTTAACTTCCGTGTTCGGGATGGGAACGGGTGTGACCCAGACGCGATAGCCACCGAAACCTGTTGTCAATGAGGGAGCGCCGACACGCGGCGCTCGACCCCTTGATGACTCCATAGCGAGCACGAACTTCTTAGTAGATCCAAGCCCTCGGCCGATTAGTACCGGTCGGCTGAACGTGTTGCCACGCGTACACCTCCGGCCTATCAACGTGGTGGTCTCCCACGGGCCTTACCTGGTTAACCCAGTGAGGAACCTCATCTAGAAACAGGCTTCGCACTTAGATGCTTTCAGCGCTTATCCCTTCCGCAGGTAGCTAACCAGCAATGCCCTTGGCAGGACAACTGGCACACCAGAGCTGCGTCCATCCCGGTCCTCTCGTACTAGGGACAGCCTTTCTCAAGTTCCTTCCGGCTACAGAGGATAGGGACCGAACTGTCTCACGACGTTCTAAACCCAGCTCGCGTACCGCTTTAATGGGCGAACAGCCCAACCCTTGGGACCTGCTTCAGCCCCAGGATGCGATGAGCCGACATCGAGGTGCCAAACCTTCCCGTCGATATGGACTCTTGGGGAAGATGAGCCTGTTATCCCCGGGGTACCTTTTATCCGTTGAGCGACGGCGCGTCCACACGCAACCGCCGGATCACTATGCCCTGCTTTCGCACCTGCTTGACTTGTAGGTCTCGCAGTCAAGCTCCCTTGTGCCATTGCACTCGACGGCTGATTGCCAACCAGCCTGAGGGAACCTTTGGGCGCCTCCGTTACTCTTTAGGAGGCGACCGCCCCAGTCAAACTACCCACCTGACGCTGTTCCCCATCCCGATCAGGGACGTGGGTTAGAGCTCCGTCATGAGCAGGGTGGTATTTCAAGGTTGACTCCACACTGGCTGGCGCCAATGCTTCCAAGTCTCCCACCTATCCTACACAACACATAACAAAACTCAACATCAAGCTATAGTAAAGGTCCACGGGGTCTTTCCGTCCTTCTGTAGCTAACGAGCATCTTTACTCGTACTTCAATTTCGCCGGGTCTGTGGTTGAGACAGTAGGGAAGTCGTTACGCCATTCGTGCAGGTCGGAACTTACCCGACAAGGAATTTCGCTACCTTAGGACCGTTATAGTTACGGCCGCCATTCACCGGGGCTTCAGTTCAAAGCTTCGCCCTTGCGGACTAACCTTTCCCTTTAACCTTCCGGCATTGGGCAGGCGTCACAGCGTATACATCGTCTTGCGACTTCGCACGCTGCTGTGTTTTTAGTAAACAGTCGCTTCCCCCTGGTCTGTGCCACCCCTTCGAGCTCCGGACGCGAGGTCCTTCACCCTACTGGGGTCCTCCTTCTCCCGAAGTTACGGAGGCATTTTGCCGAGTTCCTTAACCACAGTTCTCCCGATCGCCTTGGTATTCTCTACCTGCCCACCTGTGTCGGTTTGGGGTACGGGTACCATGTCAGCTCGCTAGAGGCTTTTCTAGGCAGCATGGGATGAATGACTTCTCCTTGAACGGATCGGCATTGCGTCTCAGGCTTGATGAGGTCCGGATTTGCCTAGACCTCGCCCTACGCGCTTACCCCAGGACAACCATCGCCTGGGCTCATCTACCCTCCTGCGTCCCCTCATTGCTAAACGCCTTCCAGTGGGTCGGTTCATCTCCCGAAGGAGATAGCCCCTTAGCAACCGGAACTTGTCTTGGGCGCGTACACGGTAGTACCGGAATATCAACCGGTTGTGCATCGACTACGCCTATCGGCCTCGTCTTAGCTCCCGACTTACCCTGGGCGGATTAGCCTTCCCCAGGAACCCTTGGGCTTACGGCGGAGGGGTTTCTCACCCCTCTCTCGCTACTCATGCCAGCATTCTCACTTGTATGCGCTCCACGACTGGTTCACACCGCCGCTTCGCTGCACATACAACGCTCCCCTACCACCCACGATGAATCGTGGATCCGCGGCTTCGGCTCTAGACTTGAGCCCCGTTACATTATCCGCGCAAGATCACTCGACCAGTGAGCTGTTACGCACTCTTTCAAGGGTGGCTGCTTCTAAGCCAACCTCCTGGCTGTCTGGGCAATCTCACATCGTTTTCCACTTAGTCTAGAATTTGGGGCCTTAGCCGGCGGTCTGGGCTGTTTCCCTTTCGACTGCGAAGCTCATCCCCCGCAGTCTCACTGCCGTGCTCTGGAGTCGTGGTATTTGGAGTTTGATTGGGGTCGGTAAGCTTGTAGGCCCCCTAACCCATTCAGTGCTCTACCCCCACGACTGAACACACGACGCTGCACCTAAATGCATTTCGGGGAGAACCAGCTATCACCGAGTTTGATTGGCCTTTCACCCCTATCCACAGGTCATCCCCCCAGTTTTTAACCTAGGTGGGTTCGGTCCTCCACGAGGTCTTACCCCCGCTTCAACCTGCCCATGGATAGATCACTCGGCTTCGGGTCTACAGCATGCGACTGAACGCCCTGTTCAGACTCGCTTTCGCTCCGGCTCCCCATCACTGGTTAACCTCGCCACATACCGTAACTCGCTGGCTCATTCTTCAAAAGGCACGCCATCACGGCCATGACCGAAGTCATGACGACGCTTTGACTGATTGTATGCCAACGGTTTCAGGTACTATTTCACTCCCCTCCCGGGGTACTTTTCACCTTTCCCTCACGGTACTGGTTCACTATCGGTCGTCTACGTATACTTAGCCTTATGAGGTGGTCCTCACAGATTCACGCCAGTTTTCACGGTCCCGGCGTTACTTGGGATGATCGAGCAGAGGCTGAGTACGTTTCGTGTACGGGGCTGTTACCCACTACGGCGCGCTTTTCCAAAACGCTTCCACTACGCATCAGCTTGATAACTCTGTGAAGGATCTGGTGCCCCTTCTCTCGAGTCCCACAACCCCCGATTGGCAACGCCACCAGGCTTTGACACCAATCAGGTTTGGGCTGATCCCGTTTCGCTCGCCGCTACTCAGGGAGTCACGTTTGTTTTCTTTTCCTCAGGGTACTGAGATGTTTCAATTCCCCTGGTTCCCTCTACCGGTGCTATGTGTTCACACCGGAGTACCGCCCGCTAAGGCGGTGGGTTTCCCCATTCGGACATCCACGGTTCGTAACGCTTTCTAGGCAGCTGACCGTGGCTTTTCGCAGCCGGACACGTCCTTCATCGGTAGTAGACGCCAAGGCATCCACCGTTGGCACTTTGTAGCTTGGAAGAACAAAGATGCTCGTGCTCGCTATGCAGTTCTCAAGGGGCCTCGTTCGGCCAGGCGGACCTGGCCCGGAGCGCAACAACGCCCTCGCCGCGAGGCGAGGGCGTCAGTGGAGCGCCCCTTCAGAACGGAACAGAGGACGGAACGGTTCTCGAGTGCTGCGCCGGCAGGAGGGAATAACGACCTACGACCACTGGGGCAACCTCGAGGACCCAACTAGCTAATGCTTCAACTTGGGAATCCCCTTCTCTGGATGAGAAGGATGAGACTCCTTAGAAAGGAGGTGATCCAGCCGCACCTTCCGGTACGGCTACCTTGTTACGACTTCACCCTAATCGCTGATGCCACCTTCGACAGCTCCCTCCCCGAGGGGTTGGGCCACTGGCTTCGGGCGTTTCCAACTTTCATGGTGTGACGGGCGGTGTGTACAAGGCCCGGGAACGTATTCACCCCGGCGTTGCTGATCCGGGATTACTAGCAACTCCAGCTTCATGGAGTCGAGTTGCAGACTCCAATCCGAACTGAGACCGGCTTTATGGGATTCGCTCCACCTCGCGGTTTAGCAGCCCTTTGTACCGGCCATTGTAGCATGTTTGCAGCCCTGGATATAAGGGGCATGATGATTTGACGTCGTCCCCACCTTCCTCCGAGTTGACCCCGGCAGTCTCCTACGAGTCCCCACCATGACGTGCTGGCAACATAGGACAAGGGTTGCGCTCGTTGCGGGACTTAACCCAACATCTCACGACACGAGCTGACGACAACCATGCACCACCTGTGTAGAACCCCGAAGGACACCGTATCTCTACGGCTTTTCTCTACATGTCAAACCCAGGTAAGGTTCTTCGCGTTGCCTCGAATTAAGCAACATGCTCCGCTGCTTGTGCGGGCCCCCGTCAATTCCTTTGAGTTTTAGCCTTGCGGCCGTACTCCCCAGGCGGGGCACTTAATGCGTTAGCTACGGCACGGAGTCCGTTGAATAGACCCCACACCTAGTGCCCAACGTTTACGGCGTGGACTACCAGGGTATCTAATCCTGTTTGCTACCCACGCTTTCGCTCCTCAGCGTCAGTTCCGGCCCAGAGCGCCGCCTTCGCCGCTGGTGTTCCTCCTGATATCTGCGCATTTCACCGCTACACCAGGAATTCCACGCTCCCCTACCGGACTCTAGCCAGAGCAGTATCGGGTGGTGTCCCAGGTTGAGCCTGGGGATTTAACACCCGACTTACTCAGCCGCCTACGAGCTCTTTACGCCCAATAAATCCGGACAACGCTTGCCCCCTACGTGTTACCGCGGCTGCTGGCACGTAGTTAGCCGGGGCTTCTTCTGCAGGTACCGTCTTGATTCGTCCCTGCTGAAAGGGGTTTACAACCCGAGAGCCTTCATCCCCCACGCGGCGTTGCTGCGTCAGGCTTTCGCCCATTGCGCAAGATTCCCCACTGCTGCCTCCCGTAGGAGTCTGGGCCGTGTCTCAGTCCCAGTGTGGCTGATCGTCCTCTCAGACCAGCTACCCGTCGATGCCTTGGTGGGCCGTTACCCCGCCAACAAGCTGATAGGCCGCGAGGCCCTCCCGAAGCGGAATCCATTTCCTCATCAGATCATGCGATCCGATGGGGGTATCCGGTATTAGCTCTCCTTTCGGAGGGTTATCCCGGTCTTCGGGGCAGGTTCCTCACGTGTTACTCACCCGTTCGCCACTAGGTCCACCACGGTGTTGCCACCGAGGAGGACCTCGTTCGACTTGCATGTGTTAGGCACGCCGCCAGCGTTCGTCCTGAGCCAGGATCAAACTCTCCATCGAGATCGTCAGCAGGCCCACCACGCAAGGCGGTGGACCGGCATCGAATCGGAGAGCCACCTCGAGGCCTGAACCTCTCGGTGACTGGCATCAGTCCAACCAACTAGCTTGAGTTTGTTGTCCTTGATGCGTAATTCATTATTAAACGGCCGCTGCGTTGCTCGAAAGCGCCACAGCGGTCGCCCGCATTAGCTTTTTCGTCCTCTATTCCGTTCTCAAGGTGCGCTCACCTCCCGGAGGAGGCCGCTGGCGGGTAGTCGAGCCCGGAGGCGTCGTTGCTACCTGCGTGCCCCGTTCCGACCGACAAGGCCGTGCGGGGCGAGTTGTTACCTTAGGGAGCTGGTCCGGGGGTGTCAAGCCTGGTTGGGCTTGATCCCCCGGGGCAGTCCCCGTGGCGGAAGAGCAACCTACGGCCGCCGCGCCCCGGTTTCCAAATCGGCGCGCTGTGCCATGGGTTACACCGCTGTGGTTCGGGCGTAGGCCCTGGTCACGGCCGGCGGGCGCCGAAGCGCCTCACCGGGGACCACGATACCGAGGCCCTCGCCGGACGCAACCGAACCGGCCGATCTCGCGCCTCTCAAAGCTCGGTGGTCACCAGGGCGTACGCCTTCTTCCCCCGACGGAGGAGCACGTAGCGGCCGTGGAGCAGGTCCTCGGCCGTCACCCGGCGGCCCTCGGACGCCCGCTCGCCGTTCACGTAGACGCCACCCTGGTCGATCGCCCGGCGAGCCTCGCCCTTCGAGGCGGTGAGGAGCTCGCCGTCGGCGAGCAGGTCGACGAGGTCGATCCCCGCCTCGAGCTCCGGGCGGGGCCGCTCGGCGTGCGGTACCTCCCGCCCGACCGCGTCCAGGGCGGCGGCGGTGGCGTCGGCCAGCGGCGCGCCGAAGAGGATGGCCGACGCGGCCTCGGCGGCGGCGGCCTCCTCCTCGCCGTGCACGAGGGCGGTCGCCGTCCTGGCCAGGAGGCGCTGGGCGGCCCGGCGGGAGGGATCGGCCTCGTGGACCGCCACGGCCTCGTCGACCTCGGCCACCGGGAGCAGCGTGAACTGGAGGAGGAACTGCCGGACCTGGCGGTCGTCGGTGGCCATCCAGTGCTGGAAGAACTGGTACGGGCTGGTGCGGTCGGGGTCCAGCCAGATGCGGGCCCCGGTGGTCTTGCCCAGCTTCGTGCCGTCCGGCGCGGTGAGCAGGGGCCACGCCAGGACCCACGCCGGCCGGCCGTGCACGCGGCGGATCAGGTCGACGCCGCCGAGCATGTTCCCCCACTGGTCCGAGCCACCGATCTGCAGCTGGACGCCCCGGTCCTCCTCGAGGCGGAGGAAGTCGTGGGCCTGCAGGAGCATGTAGGAGAACTCGGTGAAGGAGATGCCG
>JAESGR010001163.1_pt1 | contig 10426 bp, 6 predicted proteins | sample 9269771 | NCBI WGS metagenome assembly JAESGR01 (sample SAMN15739572, study PRJNA653492) | algae metagenome | isolation source: Chroococcus sp. CMT-3BRIN-NPC107 and co-occurring heterotrophs from well... | place: USA: Clark Mountains Wilderness, California | collected 2010-04-18
GCATGCGGAAGTAGTCGCGCAGGTCCCTCTCGGTGGTGATGCACATCGCGCGGGCGGCGATGCGCAGCAGGCCGCGCTGGGCCTCGTCGCGCGGCGGGGTCGGGGTCTCGACGACGGCGCGGGGCAGCACCTTCTCCGGCAGGCCATAGACCCGCTCGAAGCTGTTGCGGCGGGTGGCGGTGGTGAGCCGGCCCGTCCAGAACAGGCCCTCCAGCGCCCGCTTCGGCTCGTTCCACCCCCACCACTTCTCGCGTTTCTTCTGGCCCCACTCAAAGTCGGAGGCGGCGAGCGGCCCTCGGGTGCGGATCTCCTCCAGGGTGCGGTCGATGAGCTGCGGATGGTCGCGCAGGAACCGCGCGATGCCGGTCCAGACGCCGACGCCCTCCGCCGCGTCCGCCATCCGCCAGCGCAGCAGCGGCTGGGTGGCCGGCGGGATCAGCGAGGCCTCGTGGGCCCAGTATTCGATCAGTTTCGGCTTCTTCCCCCAGGCGAGCTCGTCGATCAGCGGCCGCGGATAGGCGCCGAGCCTTGCGAACAGCGGCAGGTAGTGGGTGCGCGAGACGACGTTGACGCTGTCGATCTGGATGACGCCGAGCCGCTCGATCATCCGCATCAGCTGCCGCGGGCCGATTGGGCCCTCGGGGCGCGGCCCCGCCAGCCCCTGGGCGGCGAGGGCGATGCGCCGGGCTTGCCCGGCGGTGAGGGTCTCGGTGGGGCCGGGCGCGCTCATCGGGAGAGATCAAGCACGGCTGTAACGCCCCCATCAACCGCTCATCCCGACGCAAGTCGGGATCCATCCGGCCGCCGGGCCGGCGCAGACCCCGTATTGGATCCCGGCTTTCGCCGGGATGAGCGGTGGAGTTAAACGGAGCCATGATCCGCCTGAACGTCGCCGAGCCGCTCGCCACGGACGCCCAGATCGCTCTGGGGCCTGAGCAGAGCCACTACCTGTCCTCGGTGATGCGCCGCCAGCCGGGCGACGCCCTGCTGCTGTTCAACGGCGCCGATGGGGAGTGGCTCGGCATCGTGCTGGACGTGCGCAAGAAGGGCGTGGTCCTGCAGGTGAAAGAGAAGGTGCGCGATCAGATCGCCGCGCCCGACCTCGAGCTTGTGGTGGCGCTGGTCAAGCGCGCCCGGCTGGAGACCATCGTCGAGAAGGCCGCCGAGCTCGGCGCGGCGCGGGTGCGCCTGGTGATCACCGAGCGGACCAACGCCGACCACGCCAAGGTCGCCCGGCTGCAGGCCATCGCCGTCGAGGCCGCCGAGCAAACCGGCCGGCTCGACGTGCCGCAGGTGCTGGAACCGGTAAAGCTGCCGAGGCTCGTGCAGGGCTGGGACGCGGGCCGCCGCCTGCTGTTCTGCGACGAGGGTGGGGACGCCGCGCCGGCCCTGCAGGCGCTGTCCGAACAGCCGGCCGGGTCCTGGGCCGTGCTGATCGGGCCGGAGGGCGGCTTCTCGCCGGTCGAGCGCGAGGTCCTGCGGGCGCTGCCCTACGCCACGGCGGCCTCGCTCGGCCCCAGGATCCTGCGCGCCGACACCGCCGCCATCGCTGCGCTCACGCTTTGGCAGGCGGCGCTTGGGGACTGGCGCACTTGAGGTTTCGCCGGTTGGCGCCCACCTGCCTGACAGCGTAAGGAACGCCGCCGGCCGCCAGGAGCGTCCTGCATGGTATTGGGGAGGGGTGTGGATGGCCGACGCCGCGTGCGAGGATCGTCCCCTGACGTTCGAGGACCTGGTCCGCTGGTTCGAGGCCGGCTGCAAGCCGCCGTCCGAACACCTGGTGGGCGCCGAGCACGAGAAGTTCGTCTTCCGCCGGGCTGACCTGGGTCCCGTGCCCTATGACGGTCCGGCCGGCATCAAGGCCCTGTTGGAAGGGCTGATGCGGTTCGGCTGGAAGGGCGTCTACGAGGGCGAGAACGTCATCGCCCTGGAGCGCGGCAAGGCCAACGTCTCCCTCGAGCCGGGCGGCCAGTTCGAGCTCTCCGGCGCGCCGCTCGCCACCATGCACGAGATCTGCGAGGAGACCGGCGCCCACCTGCAGGAGATCAAGGTCGTCGCCGACGAGCTGGGCCTCGGCTTCCTGGGGCTCGGCTTTACGCCGGTGTGGCGGCGCGAGGACGTGCCGGTGATGCCCAAGGGCCGCTACAAAATCATGCGGCAGTACATGCCGAAGGTCGGCGGCATGGGCCTGGACATGATGTTCCGCACCTGCACCGTGCAGGCGAACCTCGACTATTCGTCCGAGGCGGACATGGTGGCCAAGTTCCGCACCAGCCTTGCTTTGCAGCCGATCGCCACCGCCCTGTTCGCCAATTCGCCGTTCACTGAGGGCAAGCCGAACGGCTTCCTCTCGGGCCGGGCCAACGTCTGGACCGACACCGACCCGGACCGCACGGGCATGCTGCACTTCGTCTTCCAGCCGGGGTTCGGCTTCGAGACCTACGCCCGCTACGCGCTCGGCGTGCCTATGTATTTCGTCAAGCGCGACCGCTACATCGACGTGGCCGGGCGCGCGTTCGGCGACTTCATGAAGGGCGAGCTGGCCGAGCTGCCGGGCGAGACGCCGAGCCTGAAGGACTGGGCCGACCACACGTCCACCATCTTCCCGGAAGTGCGACTGAAACAGTACCTGGAGATGCGCGGCGCCGACGCCGGCCCCTGGAGCCGGCTCTGCGCGCTCCCGGCGCTGTGGACCGGCATCTTCTATGACCCGCCGTCGCTGGCGGCGGCCTGGGACCTCTGTAAGGACTGGACCACCGACGAGCACGACCAGGTCCGCGCCGACGTCGCCCGTCTGGGCTTGAGGGCCGAGGTCGGCGGGCGGACGGTGCAGGACATCGCCAAGGACATGCTGGCCATCTCCCGCCAGGGGCTGAAGAACCGCAATCGCCTCTCCGGCGGCCTGGTGGACGAGACCGGCTACCTCTCCGACCTCGATGAGATCGCCGAGAGCGGGATCACCCCGGCCGAGCGTCTGCTCGAGGCCTACCACGGGCCATGGCAGGGCGACGTGAGCAAGGTCTTCGAGGCCTTGGCCTACTAGGTGCGGTAGGGACCGTGCAGCTGCCCAAGTACGCGGTCCTGGAGAACGAGCGGCGGTTCCTCGTGCGGCCGCAGGCGGTGGAAGCGCTGGCCATCTCGCGCCGACGGCTGATCGAGGACCGCTACCTGACCGGCGGGCGCATGCGGCTGCGGGCCATCACCGACGAGGCGAGCGGCCAGCGCGAGTTTAAGCTCTGCAAGAAGTATGGCTCGGCCGACGCGGTATCAGAGCCGATCGTCAACATATACCTGTCGGAAGCGGAGCACGCGGCGTTCGCCATCCTGCCGGGGGCGGATATCGCCAAGCGACGTTGCTCCGTCGAGCACGCCGGCCGGATTTTCAGCCTCGATCTGTTCCTCGGGCGGCTGGACGGCCTCGCTATCTGCGAAGCCGAGGCGGCGACCCGCGAGGGCATCATAGCCCTTGCCTTTCCGCCCTGGGCCGCGGTCGAGATCACCGCCGACCTGTTCTTCTCCGGGGCCGCCCTGGCGGTGACTCCTGCCGCGGACGTTCGGCGAAGGGCGGCCGAACTCCTCGCCTGATCATCGTCGCGAAGCGTGTGCGGGGGCGGGCGGAGGCTACGACTCCGGATCGGCCACGTTTTGCCGCCAGCGTTCGCCCTGGCTGTAGCCGGCGCCGGTGTCGGTGTGCTTGACCACCTCGTCGACGCGGGCTCGGTCCTCGTCCCTGTGATGATCGATGGTCCGCGCGACCTTCTCGTCCACCTCGTAGACGTCCACCATCTTCGGGTCGAAGGCGATGCGGCTGGAGATGTCGGCGACGTCGTCTATCGGGTCCTCGTAGCTCCAGACGGCGTTCTCGGCGAGGTTGCCGTCCATCAGCAGGGTGTAATAGGTCGCCTGGCCCTTGTAGGGGCAGCGGGTCGTCTTGTCGGTGCGCGACATGTACTCCATCGAGACCGCTCCGCGTGGGAAGTAGACGACCGGGTTCAACCCCTCCTCGTGCAGGATCAGCGCGTCGTCGCTGTCCGCGATCAGATGGCCGGCGAAGAGGGCCCGCCAGCGGCGGCCGGCGCGTTCCAGTCGGATGGGGTTCGTCATGGCGCAGTCCTCCTGTCGGGAAGGTCAACGCGCAAGGCCCGGCCTAGCTCCGCGGGGCGCCGGCTTGCTTGTGCTTGCGCCCCTTGCATGGTTCTCTCCCGGCAAACCGTTGCGGTGCAGGTAGAAATTCCCTGTCCGCCGAGCAACAGGGACCGAAAAGGCCTCGTATGATCATCATCCTCATCGGGATTCTCATCACCCTCGCCACCGGGATCCCGGTGTTGCTGCAGATGCTGCGCAACCATCCGCGCGGCCTGATGATCCTGTTCTTCGCGGAGATGTGGGAGCGGTTCTCCTACTACGGGATGCGCGGCATCCTGATCTTCTACCTGACGCAACACCTGCTGTTCGACGACGAGACGGCGGGCGCCCAGTACGGCTCCTACACCTCGCTCGTCTACCTGCTGCCGCTGATCGGCGGCATCCTGGCCGACCGCTTCCTGGGCACCCGCAAGGCGATCCTGTTCGGCGCCGTGCTGCTGGTGCTCGGCCACTCGACGATGGCGATCGAGGGGCGGCCCAGCCAGGAGACGCTGGTCTACGCCGGCCAATCCTATCCCATCATCACAGAAGGCCGGATGGACGACCGCAAGGCGTTCATCGAGGTCGGAGGACAGCGGCTCGAGTTCGCCCAAGGCGCCGCGGGCCTCGAGGTGAAGGGGATGACCGCCGCCTCGCCGCTCCCGCCGGTGCTGCCGCAGGGCTCCTACACCGTCACCAAGAGCGAGGACCCGATCGGCAAGAACGCCTTCTACCTGGCGGTCTCGCTGATCATCATGGGTGTCGGTTTCCTCAAGCCGAACATCTCGACCATCGTCGGCCAGCTCTATCCGCAGGGCGATCCGCGGCGGGATAGCGGCTTCACCCTGTACTACTACGGCATCAATCTCGGCGCCTTCTGGGCCTCGGTGCTCTGCGCCGCGCTCGGGCAGCAGGTGGGCTGGTGGGCCGGCTTCGGCCTGGCCGGGATCGGCATGCTGGCCGGCCTGCTCGTCTTCATCTGGGGCAAGCCGCATTTGCAGGGCAAAGGCGAGCCGCCGAACCCTGAGCGCCTGCGCCAGCCCTTCCTCGGTCCGCTCAGCCGCGAGTGGGTGATTTACATCGCCTCGATCATCGGCGTCGGCGGCGTCTGGCTGCTGGTGCAGCGCAACGACCTGGTCGGCTGGGGCCTGGGGATCTGCACCATCCTGTCGTTGGCGTTCATCGTCTACTTCCTGATCTTCAAGTGCAGCCGCATCGAGCGTGAGCGGATGATGCTGGCGCTGGTGCTGATCTTCGGGGCGGTGGTGTTCTTCACCCTGTTCGAACAGGCCGGCACCTCGCTGAACCTGTTCGCCGCCCGAAACGTCGACCTGATGGGCGTGCCCGCCGCCCAGGTGCAGTCGTTCAACGCCGGCTTTATCCTGATCTTCGCGCCGATCTTCGCGGCCATGTGGGCCTGGCTGGCCCAGCGCAAACGCGACCCGAACCCGGTGATGAAGTTCGGGCTGGGCCTTATCCAGGTCGGACTCGGCTTCATGATCGTGGTCTGGGGCGCGGGGATGGCCGACGCCGACTATCGCCTGCCGTTGATCCTGCTGGGCCTGCTCTACCTGCTGCACACCACGGGCGAGCTATTCCTCTCGCCGGTAGGCCTGTCGGAGATCACCAAGCTGTCGGTGGCCTCGATCGTCTCCTTCATGATGGCGGTCTGGTTCCTGTCCTCGTCCATCGCTCAATACGTCGGCGGCATCATCGCCGGCCACGCGGGGACCGAAACGGTCGGCGGCCAGGTGCTGGACTCGGCTGCGGCGCTGCGGAGCTCGCTGGAGGTGTTCAACATGCTCGGCTTGTGGGGCATGGGCATCGGCGTCGCCTTCATCGCCCTTAGCTTCTTCATCAAGCACTGGGCGCATGGCGTGAACGAGCCCGGCGGCGGCGCCCAGCCCGAGCCGATCGCCCCGGTCCTCGACGGCGAGCGCCAGGCGGTGAGCCCGGCGGCGGTCAGAAGGGATCAGGGATAGGAGTTTCCCTCCCCTTCAGGGGAGGGTCGACGATGCAAAGCATCGGCGGGGTGGGGAGTGACGCCTGCAAGGCCAGGACACCCTCACCCGGTCCGGTCGCTTCGCTCCGGGCCACCCTCCCCATGAAAGGGAGGGAAGGAAGGCCCTAGCTTCCGAACAGCTTGCGTACGACCACGAAGAAGAACGGCTTCACCTGCACGTCGCGGTCGTCGACGTAGGCGATCGGGCTCTGGCCCCGCAGGCCGGTCCATACCGTGCGGGTGCGGCGCGCGCCCCGGCCGATGGGGTTCTGGATCTCGCCGCGAATGATCCAGCCGGGCGGCTTGTACTCGGCGAACAGCACCGTCCAGGCCTTCAGCTTGTAGGTGTTGATCTCGGTCAGGCCATAGGTCGTCTCCCGGAAGGCGCTGTAGGCGTCGATGCCCCAGCCGAGTCGCCGCTCAGGGAAGTCTTGGGTGAAGTGGGCCTCCCACTCGAGCGGCTTAACCAGCGAGATCTCGCGCGGAAGCCCCGTCGGTGGGTCGATCACCTCCGTCCAGCGGCGGGTCGCCTGCCCCTTCAGCAGGGCGTTCGACAGGCCGAAACGGTCCAGGGGCAGGGTGAGGCTGACGATCGCCTCGTCCCGCGTGCCGTCGCCGAGGTTGCCGGGCGCCTCGAAGCCGAGGATCGCGACGCGGTCGACGACCTCGCTGATCTCCACGTGGCGGCCGGTGAACGACACCGAGCCGTTGCTCCAGAACCGCCGCTCGTAGGCGACCTCGAAGATGTCCTCCTGCTGCGGCTCCAGGTCGGGGTTCCCGGCCACCACCTGCTGCCCGACCTGGCTGGCGGCGGTGAAGTCCTCGAAGCGGAGCTGGCCGACGTAGCGCTCCAGCCGCACCCGCACCTGGTTCTGCGGGTTGGGCGACCAGACCACGATCAGCCGCGGCTTCGGGTAGCGCAGGGTCTTCTCCAGCACCACGTCGCCGGAGGAGGTGACGGTAGACTGCTCGATGCGGATTCCCGCCTCGGCGCTGAGCGCTGGCGACGGACGCCAGGAGGCCGTGGCGAAGACCTCGCTCCGCTCCTCCTCGACCAGCACGTTGGCCGCGGGGAGCGGCACGGCCACGCCGTTTCGGGCGAGTCGCGTCTCGCTCTCCAGCGAGTTGAACGCCATCTCGAAGCCGCCCTTCAGCGAGAGCAGCGGGTGGGCCTGCAAGGTCAACTCGCCCCGGCCGATGGTCTCCTGGGTGTCCTTCTCCAGGCGGAGGGCCTGATCGAAGGCGAGGAGGTCCTGGAATTGGTCGGTCTCGGAGTCCTGGGCCTGGCGGATGAAGATGCCGTCGAAGGTCAGCCGCTCGGTGATCGGTCGCGACCAGCGCGCGCCGATCTCCCGCTGCAGGTTTTTGGTCTTGTTGACGAAGCTCTCGAAGCCCCCCGCCGGCACGTCGAGCTTCTGGTACTCGTGGCTTGAGCCCGGGTTGACGAACAGGCGGCCGTTTACACGCAGCTTGCCGCCGAACGCCGGCGTTTCGTAGGCGCCGGTGAGGTTGTAGCGCGAGCCGTGACCCCAGGCGTAGATGCCGCCCTGGATCAAGGGGACTCCCGACGGGCTGATCCGCAGTCGCGCGCCGTCGCCCACGTTGTCGGAATACCCGCTGCCGCCGGAGACCAGGGCCTCGATGCGGCGGCCGTTCCAGCGGCGGGAATACTCCAGGCGCGCGCCGTTCAGGTGGCGGCCGTCGGGGCTGTAGTGCTCGTGGACCTGGAACAGGCCCTGGGAGCTGGCGTCGGTGCGCTGGACGATGTTGGCGACGACCGGCTTGCCCTGCATGTCGATCCCCGGCGCGCCGCCGCGAATCACGTCTATCCGGGAGACGGAGGAGGCGGGGATGCGCTTGAGGGTGTCCTCCAGCGCCTCGGTCTTGGCGGCCGGCCGGTCGCCGTTGATCAGCACGTTGCCGGCCCCGCCCGCGAAGCCGCGCACCGTCTCGCCCTTGTCGAAGGTGAAGCCGGGCAGGCGGGAGATCATGTCGAAAGCGGTCTGAGGCCGGGCCTCGGCGAAATACTCCGCCGGATAGGAGCTCACGCCCCGCTGTCCCTCCGCCGGCGCCGCAGGCGGCGGAGCGGGCGCGGCCGGCGGCGCGACATCACCGGGCTCCGCAGCGGCCAGCGCCGCGGCCAAAGTGGCGGACAGGAACATGGACTCAGGGCTCCCCAGACGCTTGGGTAGCCCGCCGGACGTTGTTCGGCGAAGCTTAAATTTACAGCGTTCGCTGGTTTTTCCGTCAGGTGCGGCTTTCGCGCGACAAGGGTCGGCGAACGGGTTGCCCGGGCTAAGGGGGCCGAGCTACCGGCCCTTCGCTTGCGCTCCGGGCGTCCGTCGGTGCGATCGACCCGGATAGATCGCTCGGCTTCGCTGACGGCGCCTCACCCCCCGAAGCTCTTCCGCACGCGGACATAGAACATCCGGCCGAACTGCAAATCGCGGTCAAAGACCTCGGGGGCGAGGGTTACGTCGCGGCCGCCGGGGTAGACGTAGCGGGTCCGGCGCTGGCCCCGTTCGCCGGCGTTCTGGACGGCGAGGCGGACGTTGATGTCCGGCCGCGGGCGGACCTCCGCGAACAGCTCCACCCAGGTCTTCAGCTTGACCACATCGATTTCGTCGAAGCGGTAGTAGGTCTCGCGCCAGGCGCCGAACACATTGACGCCCCAGGTGGTGTTCAGCCGCGGTAGGTCGTGGGTGAAGTGGGCCTCCCACTCCAGCGGCCGAAGACCCGAGATCTCGCGCGTCTGCAGCGTCGTGGGGTCGGTCACCTCCGAGCGGCGCCAGGTCGATTCGGCCTGCAACTGGGCGCCTTTGAGCCCCAGCCTGGCGAGCGGCAGGGTGAGGTTCACGGCCAGCTCGTCGCGGGTCCCGTCGCCGATGTTGGCGGGGGCGTCGAACACCCCGTCCACGGTGCGGATTGGCGCGCGGTCGATCACGTCGGTGAGGTTCGACCGGCGGGCGGTCAGAACGACTGCGCCGCCGTCCCAGAATCGGCGCTCCAGGGCCGCCTCGACGACCCACTCCTGCTCAGGGTCGAGGTCGGGGTTGCCGGCCGTCAGCGTGCTGGAGTTCACCGAGTCGGAGGAGACGAAGTCCTCGAAGTCCAGCTGGCCCACCACCCGCTCGATGCGCAGCCGCACCTGGGTCCTGTCGGTCGGCGCCCAGGTGAGGGCGGCGCGCGGCTTCAGGAAATAGAGCGTCTTCTCGAGCTCGACATCGCCTTCCGCGGAGATGCTGGAGCCCTCGTAGCGCAGGCCGCCTTCCAGGGTGAGCTTGCGGTGCGCCTGCCAGACCGCCTTGGTGAAGACCTCGCCGCGCTTCTCCTCGACCCGCACGTCGCCGGCCGGGACGTCGATCGCCTGGCCGTCGACGGCCAGGCGGGTCACGCCCTCCAACCAATTGAAGGCGCCTTCCGCGCCCGCCTCCAATGAGAGCTGGTCGGATTGGCGGTAGGAAACCTTGGCCCGGCCAATGCTCTCCCCGGTGTCGGAATCGCGGGTGAAGCGGACGTCCTCGCCGGGCGCTTCGAAGTTGGAGCTGATCTGTTGCGACTCGGTCTGCTGGATGCCGACCAGCTCCAGCGCCGTACGGGCGCCGAAGTTGCGGGAATAGCGGCCGCCAAGCTCGGTGGAAACGGTATCCACCTCGTCGAGACCACGGGCGACGTACGGGGTCGGGAAGGTCACCCGGCCCAGCTCGTCGTATTCGTACACTTCCGCGAACAGCCGCCCGTTCACCCGCAGCTTGCCGCCGGCCAACGGCGTTTCGATGGCGCCGGTGACGTTGACATTGCGCACGTCGCCGTCGGTGTCGAGGAAGGCGGACTCGAGCAGCCGGCCGTCGGGCGCCAGGTGTATGGCCGGTCCCTCCCCCGCACCATCGTCGATGCCTTCCCCGCCGACGACGCCCGCTTCCCACGAGGTCGCGCCCCACTTGCCGGAGCCCTCCAGCCGCGCGCCCTGGGCCATGCGGCCGTCGTACGCCGCGTTGTTGGAGAGCGCCGCGAGGCCCCGGAAGCCGCCGCCCTGCTTGCGGATCACGTTGGCGATCACCGACTGCCCCTGCATGTCGATGCCAGGAGCGCCGCCGCGGATCAGGTCAATGCGCTCCACCTGCGAGAACGGGATGCGGCGCAGGATGGATTCCAGGTTGTCGCTCTTCGACGCCGGCCGCTCGGCGTCGATCAGCACGTTGCCCGCCGCGCCCTCGAAGCCGCGCACCTCTGCGCCGCCGCTGAAGGTGAAGCCGGGCACCCGCGCCAGCATTTCGAAGGCGTTGCCCGGGGCGAAGC
>JAESGR010001164.1_pt1 | contig 10423 bp, 6 predicted proteins | sample 9269771 | NCBI WGS metagenome assembly JAESGR01 (sample SAMN15739572, study PRJNA653492) | algae metagenome | isolation source: Chroococcus sp. CMT-3BRIN-NPC107 and co-occurring heterotrophs from well... | place: USA: Clark Mountains Wilderness, California | collected 2010-04-18
CTAGAGGTGTAGGCTCAGAGCCAGTGCTTGTGAGCGGCCGGTCCGGCGAAGGCGGCAGCCCGCCCTTGCCGGTACGGATGAAGGTGGAGCGGGCGGTGCCCTGGGCGGCGCAGCTTTCCCGCAAGAGCTGGTCGGCATCCAGGAAGGTGCCGGTGGCCAGCTGCAGGTCGCTGCCAAGGTCGGTCTGCAGGCCCGTGGTCTCAACGGAGGAACTGGCGGCGACGACGCTGTCAACCGAGATGACGGTGATGTCGCCCAGGATGCGCGCCTCGCCAGAGCCTTGGAGGGGCTGGCCGCTGCCGGTGAGCGACGTCACGGTGCTGCGGTTCAAGGCGATCGTGGGTGCCTGCAGCGTGATCAGGCTGGCACCTGCCGCTGGTTCGATGCCACTGGACGTCACCTCTCCGTCCAGCAGATAGATCAGGTCGGCAGCGCCCACGCTGATCCGGCCACCTTCGGCACCGGCTCCCGCCGTGCGAACGCCGGCATTATTCACGCGCAGCGTTCCTACCTGCAGACGAACATCGCCGGCAGGCCCGGAGCCGCGACCGGACGAGCCGATCTCCCCGTTGTCGCGGATCTCCACTAGGTCAGCCGCGATCTGCACCGATCCTGCCGGGCCGGCCGATCCCGTACTGGCCTGGCTGGTGATTCCGGTGAACACGTTTGCGCCGCCGCGGGAAACCAGCACGCTTCCAGCTTCGACGATGACATCGCCTGCACTGCCCGCTGTTGACGTGCTGCTGACGATCAGGCCGCCGTCGCGGACCTGGACATCATCGGCGCGCACAACCACCGAGCCAGCGTCACCCGAGCCAGCGTTGGCTTGAGCGGAGATACCGGTGGCATCGCTGGCGCCATCACCAGAAATGTACAACTGACCTGCCTGGACCTGGACGGTGCCGGCATCCCCGGTGGTGAAGGTCGAACTGGCAATGGCACCACCATTGCGCACCTCGATCTCATCGGCCTGGATCCTCACCTCACCTGCATCGCCAGTGATGCGGGGACCATCGGGTGCACCTGTTCCGGCGGTGGCGGTGATCCCCGTCGCCAGCAGGGCGCCGTCGTCTGAGATGAGCAGCTGCCCAGCCTCGATCATCACGATCCCGCCTTTGCCAGGCGAGGAGGTGGAACTGCTGATGATACCCCCATTGCGGACTTGCAAGTCATCAGCCTTGACCAAGATGGAGCCGGCTTCGCCGAGTGAGCCATTCTCGGTCTGGCCCAGGATGCCCGTAGCCAACAGCGCACCGTCGCCGGAGATCTGCAGCTGCCCGGCCTCTACCGTCACGATGCCCCCTTTGCCTTTTCGTCCGGTGCCGCGTGTCGTGCTGGCGATGGTGCTACCGCCGCGAATCTCCAGCTCATCGGCTGTAACCTTCACCACCCCTGCATCGCCATCACCCGACGTCGTGCTGCTGATCTCGCCCCCATCGCGGACTTCGACCCTGCTGGCGTCGATCAAGATCGTGCCGGCTTTGCCCGTGGATCCGCTATTCGCCTGGCCGGCGATGCCAGTGATGAGGGGCGATCCCAAGGTGCCGACGATCTCCAGGCCCTGGGTATCGATCTTGATCGTGCCGGCATTCCCCGTGCCGCTGGTGAAGCTGAAGATCCCTCCAACCCCGGAGATTGACAGGCGATCGGCCGCGATCTTCACGTTGCCGGCTGTGCCCTCACCGCCCAAGGTGCTGCTGGAGATGAACCCATCGACCATCACGAGTTCATCAGCGGCGATCTCGATGTCGCCACCGCGGGCTGTGACAGTGCTGTTCTCGCGCGTGTTGCTGACAATGATGCCACCGGCGAGGAGGAGACTGTCTGCTTCGACCTTGATGTCGGCGCCCCGACCAGCCTGGACGCTGGTCCCATTGATCGAGCCTGCCGCTCGCAGCGTCAGGGCTTGAGCTGAGACCACCAAGGGACCGGCGCGGCCTGTGCCGAGGGCATTGCTGGCAATCGTGGAGCCCTGATCGATCAACAGCGTATCAGCCTGAACACTGGTCTCCCCTGTGGCGTCCACGTTGCCAGTACCATTGAACACGCTCGTCCTGTTCTGGAGCTGGACCTGCCCGCCACGGATCTGCATCGTGCCGCCGCCCTCGCCCGTGACATTGATCAGCGATTGGCTGACGCTGATGTCGCCGGACGTGTTGCCTGTGACCTGGCCACGCTCGACTTCCGCCTCGCCGGGCCCGACAACGGCGGCAATCGTGACGTGACCAGCAGCCGCGCTGACAAGCGAGTTGTCGATCGCGACATTGCCACCCACGAGCGAGAGGGCTTTGCCCTCCTTGACCTCAAGCAGGCTCCCGTTGACGGTTATCCTGCTCCTGTTGTTGCCCAAGAACCCGAATGCCTGTGGGGCCGCCACGCTGAGCTGGCTGCCGGAAGGATCCAGGGCACTGAACACCGCCCCGTCCTTGAACCTGAGCTCGTCCGCCGTGCTGGCATGGAACGAGCCCGGCACGTCCAGTCTGGCGTTCGGCCCGAACACCACCCCGTTCGGGTTGACCAGGTAGACATCCGCGCCCGGCACGGTGGAGGCCAGCGTGCCGTCGATGGTCGAGGTCTGCCCGCCCGTCACCCGCGAGATCACGTTGTTCAGCCCGCCAGGGCCGGTGAAGGTCACCTTGCCGTTGGTCTGGACCCCGAACCGCTCGAAGCTGTGAAACAGGTTCTGGCCGCGGATCTGGCCGAGGTTTGCGCCGACCTCGATGTCGTTGCCGGACAGGTTCACCTTGGGGCCAAGCGTGCCGTCGGTGGCGACCTGGGCTGTGGCCGGTGCAATCGAGGTGGTAACGAGCAACATGGCGGTTACCGAGACGCAGCTCCGTCTGCACGACATCGTAAGATTCCGGCGGCACGTGATCAGGCTAGCGTGCCCATACTTGCTGGTAGCGAGCGCGTCAAAGATGGGCTGCAAGCGACCAAGAGCATCAGGCTCTGCTGCTCATACTGGTTCGCGCTACCTTCTGCTCGCCAGCCTCGGTGCCGAGACCGGGTGCACCTTACGGCTGGTGCGGTCACGCATGCTGGAGATCGTTGCTGAGCAGCCGTGCCGACGCGGCCCCGAACGCTGGATCGTTCTGATCCGGCTACATCACTCTTCTTCCGACTCCTGTTGACCTCCTGTTCCTGTGGCTGTCACTTGAGCCACCATTAGGTCTCGGTTAACGTCCAGGGCAATTGATCGATCCTCAGCATGTATCGCTCCTCGCCTGGCAGGATGCCCGCGTGGGGCAGAAATTGCCAAGGGAGGAACATGAGAATGCAGTTCTCCAAGCTTGCTCTTGGAACAGTTCTGCTGTCGACCGTGGCGGTTGCGGCAGCGGCACCAGCGAGTGCCGCCGATCACAAGGATGCGCCCTACGTGGCCGAGCGTCCGCCAGTCGACATCAACGACGTGTACATCTTCAAGCGGAATGGCCGGCTGGTCGTGGGGATGACCATCAATCCGGTCTCCGACCCCGATTTCAACAGCAGCTACCACTTCTCTCCGGATGCGCTCTACCGCTTCGCCTTCGATATCAACAACGACGGCGCCACCGACCGCGCCATCGACGTCACCTTCACGCCTGTCTCGCGCGGGGTACAGACGTTCACCGCCCGCTTCCCGAACGGCACGACCGTCACGGGCAGCACGACGCCGCCCACGACGCTGTTCGACACGCCACCAGCGCCGGTGGTCACCAGCGGCCCTGGTGGCATCAGCATCTTCGCCGGCCAGCGGGACGATCCGTTCTATTTCGATCTGGTCGGCTTCAACCGCTTCGTCGCCGCCCATGCACAGCGCCCAGGCCAGACCGCCAGCGACGCAGAGGCAGCCGAGTTCCGCGGCGAGGACAGCTTTGCCGGCCTCAATACCTCGGTGATCGTGATCGAGCTTCCGGTCGAGGTGGCCAGCGGCGGGCCGCGGCGGTTCGCCTTCTCCGGCTTCACCTACTTGCGTGCCGACGCAGCCCGCTCGGCCCAAGGCACACCCACCGCCACCGTTGGCGGCATAAGCTATGAGCAGTTCGACCGCATGGGCAATCCGGCGGTGAACACGGTCTTCCTGCCGTCTGCCATGAAGGATCCATTCAACCGTAGCCTGCCTCGGAACGATGCCAGCAACTATGCCGACGAGGTCCTCGCGGCGCTCCGGTTCTTCAACACACCACCGGCCAATGTGGACATCCTGGCCTCGGTCGCACTGCCGGACACCATCAAGTACGACTTCGGAGCTCCGCAGCGCTACCCGAACGGTCGCCAGCCACAGGAGGATGTCGTCGATACCCTGCTCAGCCTGATCGTCGGCAGACCTGTTGCCGATGGCGTGCATCGCAACGACCTGGGCTTCCAGAACAAGTTCCCCTACTTCGCACGGCCGCACCAGCCGCAGGGCGGCTAGGCCCCAGGCATGGGGCGGCTGCCGATCGCGTGCATGGCGGCCGTGGCGGCCGCCATGCTGTTCGTGCAGCCGGCGCAGGCCGAGCCTTATGTTCCTGCGGATGACGATGTCGTCCTGGAGCACCTGCCGCTGCCCGCCAGCCAGCAGTTCCAAGAGCTGCGTGCCCTGGCCCGCCAGCTTGCCGAACAACCGGACGATCTGGATCTGGCCCTGGCGGTGGCTGGTCATTACCTGGATCTTGGACGGGCAGAGGGCGATCCGCGCTACTATGGCCTGGCTCAAGGAGTGCTGACGCCTTGGTGGTCGCTGCCTGTGCCACCGCCCAGGGTGCGGCTGGCCCGTGCCACCGTCTTGCAGTCTCGGCATGACTTTGAGGGTGCACGCGTCGATCTGGATGCGGTGCTGGCCGCCAACCCCGCCAATGCCCAGGCACTGTTGAGCCGCGCGGCGCTGCGCGAGGCACTGGGGGATATCACCGGCGCCGAGCGCGACTGCGCCAAGGTGATCCGATTGCTGCCCGGTCTTGCCGGCAAGGCATGTCTTGCCAGTGCCTTCAGTCTCAGTGGCGCTGCACGGGCAGGCTACGCCGAACTCTCAGCCGCTCTCGCGGACACGCCGATGACGGAGCCTGATCTCCGCCTCTGGGCGCTGACGACACTGGGTGAGATCGCTACCCGCCTGGGGGAGCCGGCGGCGGAGCAGCACTTCCAGGAGGGGATGGCACTCGGCCGGAGCGTCTATCTCCTCACCGCCTATGCAGATCTCCTGCTCGACCAAGGCCGCGATGCCGAGGTCATCCAACTGCTGGCAGATGAGACGGCCGAGCCATTGATCCTGCGCCGCGCGATCGCCATGCGGCGCAGCGATGATCCGGTCGCCCACGATCTGCAACGCCAGCTCGCCGCCAGCTTCGCAGCGGTGCGCCTGCGCGGCGACGTTCCGCATCGGCGTGACGAGGCTCGTCTCGCCCTGCAGCTCGAGGATGATCCATTCAAGGCGCTGCAGCTCGCCCAGGAGAACTGGGAGGTACAACATGGTCCCGCTGATGCCCGGCTTCTGCTCGAGGCGGCCCGCACCGCATCCATGCCCGAAGCAGCGCGGCCGGTTCTCGCCTGGCTCGCCGCGACCCGTATCGAGGACGTGACCCTCGCCCGGCTGGCCGAGCAGTTCGCCGGCAAGGGCTCATGATCTGTCGCCTGGTTGCAGCGCTCCTCCTCGTCCTCCTGACGGTCACGGCGGGTCCGGCCGCCGCCCATAAGCCTTCCGATGCCTACCTGCGCCTGACGCTTGCTGAGGACGGTGCCCAGGGCTCGCTTGATATGGCCGTGCGCGACCTTGATCTCGTCATCGGCCTGGATGGCAACGGCGACGGCGCGCTCACCTGGGGCGAGCTCAAGGCCCGCCATGAGGCCATGGCCGCCTATGTCCAAAGTCGCCTCACCCTCACCGGAGGCAACGGTAAGTCGTGCCCGATCCGCCCCACCGGCCACCTGGTGGACCGGCATACCGACGGCGCCTATGCGGTGCTGCGCTTCACCGCCCCCTGCCCCGGCGCCGCCTACCCGCTGACGCTCCGCTACGGTCTCTTCTTCGACCTCGATCCGACGCACCGGGGCCTGCTGGCGGTCGATGATGCTGCGGGAACGAGCGGCATGACGGCCGTGCTGTCGCCGGAGCAACCGGACGTCCTGATCAATCCTGCCGCGGCACCGCTGGAGAGTTCAGGATTCCGCCATTTCCTGATCCTGGGTCTTGAGCATATCCTTCTCGGCTATGACCACCTGCTGTTCTTGCTTGTGCTGCTGCTGCCGGCTGTCTTCCGGCGCGATACTTCGACGGGCGACACATGGCGTCCGATCGGAACCGGCCGCCAGGCGGCGGTCGACCTGGTGAAGATCCTCACCGCATTCACGCTGGCGCATGGCCTGAGCCTGACAGCCGCCATGACGGGCTTGGTCGAGCTGCCGACCCGCCTCGTCGAAAGTGCCATCGCCGTCACCATCATCCTCACCGCAATCGACAACATCCGCCCCTGCCTGCCGGCGTCGCGTTGGCGCGTGGCGTTCGGCTTTGGTCTGATCCATGGCCTGGGCTTTGCGAGCGCACTGGGCCCGCTCGACCTATCCGCGCTCGACCTCATGGTGGTCCTGGCCGGCTTCAACCTCGGCATCGAGGCTGGCCAGATCGGCGTCGCCCTCCTCTTTCTTGCCGCCGCCTTCCCTGCCCGCACCGTCTCCCTCTACCCCCGTGCCCTTCTCCCCGCCGGCTCGGTGGCAGCCCTGCTGCTCGCGAGCCTCTGGCTCGTCGACCGGGCCTTGGCGGTAAGCATCGTGCCGTTCTGATCCTGCAGCGGGCTTCACCTTTCTCATGAGCAGGTCCGCGCATCATGGACAGGATGATGCAGGATGGTAGAGCTTCCGATAGGCTTACACCTCTTCGCGCATGCGTTAGCGACTCACTCATTGGATTGAAGACCGGTCTTATTGTGGAGCTGGACCAGCGATACTGGCCAGAGGACTCCAGAACAGGACCACCGGCATGATTATGGCTCGGGTTGTTGAAGAGCGAGATAAGGCGCGGGACTCACTTGATCCTGCAAAAATCAATCTTTGTGTAGCCAAAGGCCATCCGAAGTGGATCTTTCGAATGCAGCGGGGCAATTGGTGCTTGGGTCCCTGTGCCGATGCTTGACTGCAGCTAGGCATCTGCGGTGTCACCCTCCCTTCCAAGGCATGAGTCAGGAACGATCACGCCGAACCCCCGACGGCAGCTGAGCCTGCGAATAGCGCTCATCCTCATCGTACTCGGCAGCGCACTCCCGTCCGGGCTTCTTCTCCATCTGGCCTGGTGGCGTACCACGACGGAGGTGAGCCAGGATCTCGTCGATACGCTCGAGACGCAGATCACGGACGCGGTGGGTCGTGCCTGGTGGGGACGAGTAGCCGAAGTCGAAGGAGCCTCGCGGATCCTGCGCGAAGCATTTCTCACCGCCACGACGACAGCGGATCGGGAGCGGATCCTCATGACTTCCGCCACCTCGTTCGGGACATTGTCCTGGCTCCTGGCGATCCCTGACGAAGGCGAGATCATCGCCGTCGAGGAAGTAGCGCCCGACAGATTGCGGTTGTTCAGGACGGACCAGTTCGGCCACATCCGGCATGCGTCCGAGCTTGGACGCGGCTCACAGGCAAGGCACGAGATCGATCTGGAGTCTGCTGGAACACTAACCCTCTCCGGCCAAGCGTGGCTCGATCAGGCACGACTCGCGGCCAATCCGACATGGATGTCGCCGTGACACCGGCAGGGTCAGAGCGTGCCGTTGCCTACGTGGAAGCTGCAGATGGGTCAGTCATTGCATCGATGATCGGATATGACCGGTTCGGGCGTCTTCTCGGGGAAATACCGGTCGGACGAACCGGCCGATCCTATGTGCTCGGGCCGGACGGTGCGATCGTTATTGCCGGGCACGCTGAAGAAGCACCTCGCCTGTCCGGTCTGGACACGGTGGCAGTTGCGGCCGGTCGGATCATCGCGGCACGTCCTGACGACGACAAGAACGTGCTCGAGAAGGCGCGTGTAGAGGTAGACGGAGCGGGTTATGCCGTCGGCCTCTCTCCGCTCTGGTTTCAGGGGTGGCAACTCGCCGTGATCGTTCCAGAGGCCGAGTTCCTCGGCCCGATCGACCAGACGATCCGCAACATCGTCATTGGCCTGACCGGCTTTATCCTCCTCGCCAGTGCCCTTGCGATCGCGGCGGCAAGGTGGCTCGTGGCGGTACCGATGGCACGCGTGGTCGACGATCTTGGTCATGTGGAACGCTTTGAGCTTGAGCGTGTGCCGAGGCGACACTCGCGCCTCCGCGAGATCGATCGTGTGTCCGAAGCCATCGTGCGCATGAGCACGAGCTTGGCCGACTTCGGCAAGTTCATTCCTACTGATCTCGTCCGCTCGCTTCTGGCCGATGGCATGCGTGCCGAGCCCGGCGGCAGCAGGCGGGAGATTACGCTTCTCTTTGCCGATCTGGCCGGGTTCACTGCCTTGTCCGAGCGTCTGGGCGATGGGATCGTGCCGGTGCTCAGTGCATATCTCGACGTAGCGTCACAGGCCGTAGCCGCAGAGCATGGCACCGTCGACAAGTTCATCGGCGATGCAGTGATAGCATTCTGGGGTGCCCCGGGTGCCGATCCGGCACAAGCCCGCCACGCTTGCCGCTGTGCCCTCGCCATCGCCTCGTCAGTCGAGCGGATCCAGCTTCCTCCTGATGTCGAACACGACCTGCGTGTGCGCATCGGCCTCCATTCAGGTCCTGCTGTGGTGGGCAACGTCGGATCGATGTCCCGTCTCAACTACACGGCCCTGGGCGACACGGTGAATCTCGCCAGCCGGCTGGAAGGGCTGAACAAGATCTACGGGACGACCATCCTGCTCGGGTCTGCCACGCGTGAGGCTGCTGGCGAGAGCATCCTGGTGAGGGAGATCGACACCGTTGCCGTTTATGGACGCCTCGAAAGCGTCACGATCTTTGAACTGGTCGGTCTCACCAAATCGAGCCGACGCCCCGATTGGATCACCGCCTACGAAGATGCTTTGGCCCTTTATCGCACCCGCCGCTACGCACAGGCCCTCGATGCTCTCCAGCGTGTCGCCCAGCTTCGTCCAGACGACGGGCCAGCTGAACGGCTTGCGGCTACTTGTCGCCAGCTTCTTGCTCATCCGCCGGGCGTCAACTGGAGACCCGTCACCACGCTCGATATCAAGTAAGCGGCTTTAGCAGGCGACTGCTTTTAGTCGGGCCTCTTAAGCAGATGGGGCGAACCGGTCTCAACCATTATGCCCTCTCCCGCAACAGAAGAGGCAAGGCAAATCAGTACCGATGACAGCCCTTCTTGTTAACTCGGGCTTTGTAGCCTTTGGAGACTGGCCTGCCCCTTCTCTGATCCAGCTGCTATGCAACTCCCCGAGCTTGGTTAGCTTGGCGGGCGAACGCCTCCGGGGTCAAGTTCCCCAGGGCGGAATGCGGGCGGTTCTAATTGTAGCTACACCTCCATGCCTTGATCCGATCCCGAGCATCGGCCATCGACAAGAACCACGAGGTGTTCAGGCATTCCGCTCGCAAGCGGCTGTTGAACGCCTCGATCAAGCTATGATCTGTTGGCTCCCCCGGTCTCGAGAAGTCGATCTCAACACCATTCAAGTAGGCCCACTGGTCGAGCGCCTTGCCGGCGAACGCCGGACCGTTGTCGACCCGCAGGCTCTTGGGGTCGGTCCCGCAGCACCATCAGTCGGTCCAAGACCTCGACCACTTGGTAGCTTCGAAAGCTCGCTCTCGGTACCGTCGCAAGCGCCTCTCGCGTGTGGCCGTCGATCACGGTCAGGATCCGGAACGGACGGCCGTCGAACAGCTGGTCGGGCTTGAGCGGTGCAAGCCGGCGGCCCGGCATGCCCGATGCTCGCTGACTTGGTAGGCCATCCGCAGATGCTCGACCACGTGCCGGCGGCGAGAGGGCGTCACCATGTTCGGCGCACGACATCCTGCAGCATGGTCTTGTCCAGAGTAAGATCGGCGACCAGCTGTTTTCAGCCGCTTGTTCTCCTCTTCAAGCTGCTTTGAGTCGCTGGATCTCCGGCACGTCCATGCCGGCAACGTGCTTTTTCCATCGGTAGAACGTCGGCTCACTGACCCCCAGCTTGTGGCAGATCTCCTCGACCGTGACTCAGCCTGCCGCAGGGCAAACGCGATCTGCTCCTCCGTGAACCTCTTGCGCTTCATGGCACCTCCTGCCCCAACGGGGCAATTGTACCCGAAAAGTTGCGCTTACGCCGGACCAGTTTGCGGGTTCAGGACCAACCGCCTGCGCAAATGTCGTGGGTCGGATATCGACTCCTGACCACTGATTACATGTTCTCTTAACCTCCTTGTCTTGCGGTCTGGACTGATCCAGGCTGTGGATGGGAGGAAGGGCAATGGCATCAGCAGCACGCAGGGTGGTGGCGAAGGACCCGCACGAGAAGCTGGCGCATCGGCGG
>JAESGR010001165.1_pt1 | contig 10421 bp, 10 predicted proteins | sample 9269771 | NCBI WGS metagenome assembly JAESGR01 (sample SAMN15739572, study PRJNA653492) | algae metagenome | isolation source: Chroococcus sp. CMT-3BRIN-NPC107 and co-occurring heterotrophs from well... | place: USA: Clark Mountains Wilderness, California | collected 2010-04-18
CGGCGGAGTACTCGCCTTCGGTGTTCTCGCGCACGATGTACATGTCGATCTCGCCCGGTTGCCGCGGGCTGCCGTCGCGGCGCACCACGGGCGCGATGATGCCCGGCATCAGGCGCGCCGGCCGCAGGTTGACGTACTGGTCGAACTCGCGGCGGAACAGCAGCAGCGAACCCCACAGCGAGACGTGGTCGGCGATCTTCTCGGGCCAGCCCACCGCGCCGAAGAACAGCGCGTCGTGGCCGCCGACCTGGTCCTTCCAGTCGTCCGGCATCATCTTGCCGTGCTTCTCGAAGTAGTCCCAGCTCGCGAAGTCGAAATGGTCGAAGGCGAGGTCGATGCCGAACTTGCGGGCGGCGGCGTCCACCACGCGCAGGCCCTCGGGCATGACTTCCTTGCCGATCCCGTCGCCGGGGATGACTGCGATGCGTTTCTTGCTCACGGGTTGCTCCTGAAAAACGAGAGGGATTCTTCCAGGAGGAGGCCAGGGGCCTCCTCCGCGATGTAGTGGCCGCAGGGCAGGCTGCGGCCGCTGAAGTCACCGGCGTACGGCGCCCACAGGGCGGGCACGTCGAAGTTGCGGCCGACCGCGCCGTGCTCGCCCCAGAGCACGCGCAACGGCTGCGCGAGCTTGCGGCCGGCATCCAGGTCGGCCTGGTCGTGCTGCAGGTCGATGCCGCCACTGGCGCGGTAGTCGGCGCACACGGCTTCGGCGGTGTCCGCGATGCAGGCGCAGCGTTCGTATTCCGCCAGCGCCTCGGGCGCGAAGGCCGACAGTCCCGCGTGGCGCGCACCCATGACGGCGCGCACGTAGCGGCGCGGGTCGGACGCGATCAGTGCTTCGGGCAGCGGCGGCGGCTGAATCAGGAAGAACCAGTGCCAGTAGGCGCGCGCGAAGGATTCGCTCGTGTTGCGGTACATGGCGAGCGTGGGCGCGATGTCCAGGAGCATCAGCCGCTCGACCGCCTGCGGATGGTCCTGCGCCAGGCGGTGCGCCACGCGCGCGCCGCGGTCGTGGGCCAGCACCTGGAAACGCCGGTGTCCCAGTTCGCGCATCACCGCCATCGCGTCGAGCGCCATCTCGCGCTTGGCGTAAGCCACCGACTGCTCGCCTGCCGCCGGCCGACCGGAGTCGCCGTAGCCGCGCAGGTCCATCAGCACGACCTGGAAACGCCCGGCCAGCTGCGGCGCGACGCGATGCCACATGGCATGCGTCTGCGGATGCCCATGCAACAGCAGCAGTGGCGCGCCCTGCCCCGCGCGGCGCACGTTCAGCGCGACGCCATCACGCGCGAAGCGCAGCGACTCGAAACCTTCCAGCATGGCGTGATTCTGGCAGGCCGCAGCGGCCGGGCCTCAGCGCGTTGCCGGCGCCCGCACGGCCAGGCTGACACCGATCGCGGTGAGCGCGGTGCCCGCGATGATCAGCACCGTGATCGGCTCCTTGAACAGCAGCCAGGCCATGAGCGCGGTCGTGGGCGGCACCAGGTACATGAGGCTGGTCACGGTGGTGGCGGCGCCCTTCTGGATCAGGATGTAGAGCAGCGACGAGCCGCCGAGGGTCATGCCCAGCACCGACCAGGCCATCGCACCGGCAAGCTCGCCGTTGAGCGAGCCATCGGGCAGCAGCCAGCGCATGGATTCGGTCTCCAGCAGGGCCAGCGGCAGCGTGATCGCGAACGCGGCCGCCAACTGCAGCAGGTTGGCGGTGCGCACGTCGCAGGGCTGCACGAAGCGTTTCTGGTACAGCGTGCCGGCGGTGATCGACACCAGGGCCATGATCGCCAGCAGCAGGTTGGTCCCATGCACCTCGCCGAATCCGAGCTTCTGCCACACCACGAGCACGAGACCGGCCAGCCCCAGGGCGAGCCCGGCCCATTGCCGCCTGCCCACTTCGCCGCCCCACATCGATACCCAGACCGCGGTCAGCACCGGCTGCAGGCCCACCAGCAGCGCGGCAAGCCCGGCGCCCATGCCCAGCTTCACGGCGGCCCAGACGCCGCCGAGGTAGCCGGCATGCATCAGGATGCCGGTGACGGCGAGATGGGCGACCTGCCGCCGGTCGCGCGGCCATGGCACGCGCGCCACCCATGCCCAGCCCAGGAAGCACAGCACCGACAGCGCAAAGCGCAGCGCCAGGAACTTCATCGGCGGCGCGTGCGGCATCCCGTAGCGCGCCACGATGAAGCCGGTGGCCCAGATGACGACGAAGACGGCGGGCATCGCCCGCAGCAGCGGATCGGCCCGCCCCGCGACCGCGCTCATCGCTTCACGCGCCTGCGGATCTCGGGCAGCGCCTTGCGCAGGTAGTAGATCATCGACCAGACGGTGAGGATGGCCGAGACCCAGATCAAAAGGTGGCCCCACAGGCGCGTGTCGATCACGCCGAACAGCGTGCCGTGGAACAGCAGGAAGGGGATGGCGATCATCTGCACCGTCGTCTTCACCTTGCCCAGCATGTGCACGGCGACGCTCTTGGACGCGCCGATCTGCGCCATCCATTCGCGCAGGGCGGAGATCGCGATCTCGCGGCCGATGATGATGAGCGCCACGAACACGTCGGCGCGCTGCTGGTCGACCAGCACGAGCAGCGAAGCGCAGACCAGGAACTTGTCGGCGACCGGATCCAGGAAGGCGCCGAAGGACGAGGCCTGGTTCAACTTGCGCGCGAGGAAGCCGTCCAGCCAGTCGGTGGCCGCGAAGACGATGAACATCACGGTGGCCACCAGGTTCTGCAGCCGCGGCTCCATGCCGAGGTAGAACACGCCCACCAGCAGCGGGATGGCGACGATGCGCGTCCAGGTCAGGAGCGTCGGGACCGTGAAGAACATGGAGAGGCATTGTGCATGACAGAGTTCTCGTCATCCCCGCGCAGGCGGGGATCCAGGGCTCCGAGCAAGCGGCCCGCGGGCCGCCTGCCCCCGAAAGCCCTGGATTCCCGCCTGCGCGGGAATGACGCCCCTAATGCAATGCCCGATAAATCTCCTCCGCCAGCTCCCGCGAAATCCCTTCGACCGTGGCGATGTCCTCCACGCTCGCGGCCGCGACACCGCGCACCCCGCCGAAGCGCTGCAGCAATCTGGCGCGCTTCTTGGCGCCGATGCCGGGAATCTCCTCCAGCTGGCTGCCGCCCACCCGCACCCGCGCGCGGCGGGCGCGCATGCCGGTGATCGCGAAGCGGTGCGCCTCGTCGCGGATCTGCGCCACCAGCATGAGCGCCGCCGAATCGCGCCCCAGGTAGACCTTCTCGCGGCCATCGGCGAACACCAGTTCCTCCAGGCCGACCTTGCGGCCCTCCCCCTTTTCCACGCCCACGATCACGGACAGGTCCAGCCCCAGCTCGGCGAACACCTCGCGCGCCATGCTCACCTGCCCGCGGCCACCATCCACCAGCACCAGGTCCGGCAGGCGCACCGCGCTGCCGCCGCCGCCCACCTTCACCTTCTTCGGCGCGGCGTCCGAGGCCAGCGGTGCCGGCGGCGCCGCCTCCGCGGCCTGGGGCGTCGGCGCCGCCTGTTGCGCTTCCTCCACCTGCGCCGCGGCGATCTCCGCCTGCTCCGCCTCTTCGGAAGGGGTCGCATCCGGCGTGTCGCGGCCGGCCTGCGCCAGCCGCGCGTAGCGCCGCGTCAGCACCTGCCGCATGGCCGCATAGTCGTCGCCGGGCGTGATGCCCTCGATGTTGTAGCGGCGGTACTCGCGGTTCTGCATCTGGTGGTGGTGGAACACCACGCACGATGCCTGCGTCGCCTCGCCCGCGGTGTGCGAGATGTCGAAGCACTCCACCCGGAAGGTGTCCAGGTTGTCGGGCGCCAGGTCCAGCGCCTCCACCAGCGCGCGCGTGCGGGCCTGCTGCGAGCCTTCTTCGGCCAGCAGGCGCGCCAGCTGCAGCTGGGCGTTCTTCTCCGCCATCTCCAGCCACAGCCGCCGCTGGCCGCGCGGGTTGTGCACGGCGGTGATGCGGCTGGCGGTCTGGCTGCACAGCGCTTCCACGAGGCGCGGATTGACGGGGTGGCTGGTGATCAGCGCGGAAGGCACCGGGATGCCGATGTAGTGCTGCGCGATGAATGCCTCCAGCACCTGTTCTTCCACCGGCTGGGCGGCCACCGCATCCGCGGCATCGTCGAACTCCTGCATCGCCGTCGCGTCCTCGACGTGACTCGGAAAGGAAGCACGGTCGCCCAGGTGCCGGCCGCCGCGCACCATGGCCAGGTTCACGCAGGCCTTGCCGCCCTGCACCCGCACGGCGAGGATGTCCACGTCCTTGTCCGATGCCGTCTCCACCGACTGCTGGTGCAGCACCTTGGACAGCGCGCCCATCTGGTTGCGCAGTTCGGCGGCCTGCTCGAACTCGAGCTTCTCCGCGTGCGCCATCATCCTGCCCTCCAGCGCCTGCAGCACCGTCTGCGTGTCGCCGCGCAGGAAGGCCTCGGCATGGAGCACGTCCTGGTGGTAGTCCTCGGGCTCCACCAGGTTCACGCAAGGCCCGGAGCAGCGCTTGATCTGGTACAGCAGGCAGGGGCGCGTGCGGTTGGCGAACACCGTGTCCTCGCAGGTGCGCAGGCGAAAGACCTTCTGCAGCAGCTGGATCGATTCCTTGACCGCCCACGCGCTCGGGTAGGGGCCGAAGTAGCGGTGCTTGCGGTCGACCGAGCCGCGGTAGTAGGCCACGCGCGGGAACACGGCCGCCGACGGTGAACCGCCGCCGCGCGCCGCGAAACCCTGCTTGTCCGGCGAGCCGGTGATCTTGAGGTAGGGATAGCTCTTATCGTCGCGGAACAGGATGTTGTAGCGCGGCGCCAGCGTCTTGATCAGGTTGTTCTCGAGCAGCAGCGCCTCGGCTTCCGAGCGCACGACCGTGGTTTCCAGCTTGGCGATCTTGCCGATCATGTGGCCGATGCGCGTGCCGCCATGGTTCTTCTGGAAGTAGCTGGACACCCGCTTCTTCAGGTTGCGCGCCTTGCCGACGTACAGCACGCCGCCTTCCGCGTCGTAGTAGCGGTAGACGCCGGGCAGCCCCGGCAGGGCCGCCACCTGCGCGAGCAGTTCTTCGGAATGCATGCCCGTATTATCCGAGCCGCCATGCACTGGGACATCTTCTGCAGGGTCATCGACAACCACGGCGACGCCGGCGTCTGCTGGCGCCTGGCCGCGGAACTGGCCGCCCGCAGCGAGCAGGTGCGCTTGTGGATCGACGATCCGGCGCCGCTGCAGTGGATGGGGCCGCAGGGCGCGCCCGGGGTGGAGGTCATTGCCTGGGGCGATCCGCTCCCGCAAGTGCAGCCCGGCGACGTGGTGGTCGAGGCCTTCGGCTGCGACCCGCCCGACGCCTTCGTCGCGCGCATGGCCGCCCTGCCCCGCCCGCCCGCGTGGATCAACCTGGAATACCTGTCCGCCGAGGGCTACGTGGAGCGCAGCCACGGCCTGCCCTCGCCCGTGATGCAGGGCGTGGGCCGTGGCCTGCTGAAGCACTTCTTCTATCCCGGCTTCAGCGACCGCACGGGCGGCCTGTTGCGCGAGCAGGACCTCGCCGCGCGCCGCCGCGCCTTCGACCGCCGTGCCTGGTTGCACGGGCAAGGGATCGACCCGGATGCGCAGCTGCTGGCCAGCCTGTTCTGCTACGAACCGCAGGCGCTGCCCGAATTGCTGGAGCAACTCGCCACCGCATCGCGGGCCACGGACCTGCTGGTGACGGCGGGCCGCGCAGCCGCCGCGGTGCGGGCTGCCGGCGGCGCCAGGGGCCAGCTGCGCGTGCACGAACTGCCCCTGCTGAGCCAGGCCGACTACGACCACCTCCTGTGGTCCTGCGACCTGAACTTCGTGCGTGGGGAGGATTCGCTGGTTCGCGCCCTGCTGGCCGGCGCTCCCTTCGTGTGGCAGATCTATCCCCAGCACGACGACGCGCACCACGCCAAGCTGCAGGCCTTCCTGGACTGGCTGCAGCCGCCGCAGGACCTGCGTGACTTTTTCCTTCGATGGAACGGCATCACGCCGTCGCCGCTGCCGCCGGTGGCCCCGGTCGCATGGACGCCGACCACAAGGCTGGCCCTCGAGCGGATCCAAGCGCTGCCCGAGCTTGCGGCGAGCCTCGTGCGCTTCGCTGCCGAGCGCGCTAGAATATAGGGCTTTGCGCTACAGGCTACGGCCTGGCAGGCGCTTGGCCATGCCGCCCCCGCAGTCACCGACCGTTTCTTGCGCGCACCGCGGCCTCTCACCGGGACACACCTCATGAAAATCGCTCAAGAAATCCGCGCCGGCAACGTGATCATGTACACCGGCCAGCCGTGGGTCGTGCTGAAGACCGAATATTCGCGCGGCGGCCGCAACTCGGCGACGGTGCGCATGAAGCTCAAGTCGCTGCTGAACAACCAGGGCACGGAAACCGTGTTCAAGGCCGACGACAAGATGGACCAGATCGTGCTGGAGAAGAAGGAGTGCACGTACTCCTACTTCGCCGACCCGATGTACGTCTGGATGGACGCCGAGTACAACCAGTACGAAGTGGAAGCCGAGAACATGGGCGACGCCCTGAACTACCTCGAAGACGGGATGCCCGCCGAAGTGGTGTTCTACGAAGGCAAGGCCATTTCGGTCGAAATCCCGACCAGCGTCGAGCGCGAAATCACCTGGACCGAGCCGGCCGTCAAGGGCGACACCTCGGGCAAGGTGCTCAAGCCCGCCAAGCTCGCCACGGGCTATGAGATCGGCGTGCCGATCTTCGTGGCGCAGGGCGACAAGGTCGAGATCGACACCCGCACCGGCGAATACCGCCGCCGCGTGTAAGGCAGCTCCACCCTCACCGAGGCTCCGCAAGGAGCCTTTTTCCTTTGCGGCATGGCCACCAGCGACTTCGACTTCGACCTCGGCAGCATCGCGGTGCCCTTCCGCATGCAGCCCGGCCTGCGCAAGCTGCCGGCGCATGCGCGGCACCTGACGCCGCTCGCACCGGGCAGCGCCTTGTGGCTGGAGAAAAAGCGCGTCGTCGACAGCGGCGCCGTCCCGCTCGTGGTGCCGGGCTTCGACCGCACGCCCGCACTCGCGGCGATCGAAGCACAGGCCAAGGCGGAAGGCCTGCCTTTCAGCCAACCGGTCGAGCTCGCCTTCGCCGAGGACTTCGCCGTGCTGGAAGGCGTGGGCACGACACTGCCCTGGCTGTCGGTGGCCGTGCCCTCGCACTGGGCGCCCGAGGAGAAACTTGGCCTCCCCTTCGGCGCGGTGCACGCGCCGGTGGCGGACAACCAGGTGCTGCTCGCGGCGCAGAAGCACCTGGTCCAGCTGGCCACCTCCGGCGAGCGCCTGGAGCGCTTCGTCTGGACCCTCACGCCCAGCGGCCGCTACGACCAGCATCCGGTGCGGCAGGCGCGCACACCCTGGCCCGATGTCCTGGATCTGGAGGCTTTCGCGGCGCAGTGCTTCGTGCGCGCCGAGCGCCAGACCTTCTTTCCCGTTCCCGGAGCCGACCGGCAGGCCGTCTTCACGATCCGGGTGATGCTCGCGCCGCTGCTCGAGGTGGCGGCCGATCGCGCCCACGCACGCCGCCTGCATGACTCGCTGGGCTCGATGAGCGAAGCCGTGCTCGCCTACAAGGGCCTCGCACCGGCCCGAGACCGCCTGCTCGCGTGGCTGGCGGCGCGAGCGGCCTGATGGAGCTGCTGGCGCGCATCGCGCAAGTCATCGTCCCCGTGTTCCTGATCGTGGCCATCGGCTACGCGTATGCGCGGCGCGTGCGGCCGGACATGACCGGCTTCAACCGGATCGTGCTGGACGTGCTCTCGCCCACCATCGTGTATACCGCGCTCGCCGGAAAGGACTTCGACTTGCGCCAGCAGCTGCCCTTGCTGGGTGCCGGCGCACTGCTGATCCTGCTGACCGGCGTCGTCGGCTGGGGCGTGGCACGCGCGGTGCGCACGCAGCCACGCACGCTCGTGCCGGTGGTGATGTTCACGAACTGCGGCAACATGGGCCTGCCACTGGCGCTGCTGGCCTTCGGGCCGCAAGGCTTCGGCGCCGCGGTGGCGCTGTTCTCCATCAGCAACCTGATCCACTTCTCGCTGGGCTCGCGCATCACCAGCGCGCAGGCCAGCACGCGCGAGCTGCTCCTGAGTCCCCTGATGCTGGCCAGTGCGCTGGGCGTGGCCAGCGCACTGAGCGGCGTGCGGCCGCCGGACCCGCTCTTCACGGGCCTGAAGATGCTGGGCGAGGCGATGGTGCCGCTGATGCTGTTCGCGCTGGGCGTGCGGCTGACGCAATTGCAGCGGCGCGACGTGCCGCGCGGCCTGCTCGGTGCCTTCGCGCGCCCGCTGGTGGGACTCGCCGTCGCCCTGCCCCTGGCGTGGGTGCTCGGGCTGGACAACACGGCGCGCGCGCAGCTGATCCTGTTTGCCGCGCTGCCGCCGGCCGTGATGCAGTTCCTGCTGGCCGAGCGCTACGGGCAGGAGCCGGAGCGCGTCGCGGCCATGATCCTGCTGGGAAATGCGCTGTCGATCGTGTTCGTGCCGCTGGGACTCGCGCTGGCCTTGTGAGGTGTTTCTCCCTCTCCCGCAGGCGGGAGAGGGAGTTCAACGGTGCAGCAGCACCCAGACCAGCAAGCCGCCCACCAGCAGCGCGGATGCGACGATGGCGGCCCACATGAAAGGCATCAGCGCCGCGCCGCGCTGCGGCCTCGCCGCCAGTGGCTCGCTGCCCGGCCAGGGCGCCGCATGCGGCAGGCTCTCGGCCAGGTCGCCCGCGTTCTCCCGCTTGAGCAGGTCGAGGCTGATGCGCTGCTTGCCGTCCTGGCCAGCGGTGCGCAACCAGAGGTCGACGACGCTGCCTTGCAGGCGGGCATGCACGATGTCTTCCAGCGGGATCTTCACGCGCTCTTCCTTCCAGGCCAGCCCCTCGCGGTAGCGCCCGGAAATGCGCAGCACCCGGGTCTGCACGCGCACTTCGACCTCGCCCTTGAACAGCGGCACCGTCACCGGCCCGCGCTCGACTTCGAGCACGCGGGCGGCATGGATGCCCTGCACGACGGAGTAGCTGCTGCCCGCGCGGCTGTTGTCGCTGGCAGCAAAGTCCGGCGGCGGCTCGCCGCGCAGAAGCTCGCCGACGGTGACCCGCACGCCGTCGGCGCCGACCAGCACCTGCTTGCTGTCCAGCGCCTTCTTCACGCGCATGCCGACGATGGTGCGCCGGTCGTACGGGCCGACGCGGCGGCCGTCGAGCAGCACGTGGTAAACGGGGTTGTGCACCCTGGTCCCCCTCCTGGTTTGCCGCCGAGCATAGCGGCCGCCCCCGCCCGCGTGAAGCCCGGCAGCCCGCCGAAAGCGGCCACAATGGCCTCTTATGTCTTCGACCCGCAACATTCACGACCGCAGGCTCGCCGATGCCTGGGCCACGCTCAAGGCCCATTCCGACGCCGGCCTGCCCCTGGACCCGGATGCCAACCGCCTGGCGTTCGCCGATCCCGAATTCCTCCTGCGCCGCGAAACGCGCGGCATTCGCATCCAGCTGGAACTGCTCAAGCCCGACCTGGAGCAGCAGGCGCACGGCATCGAGAACACCATCGTGGTGTTCGGCAGCGCCCGCTTTCGCGACCAGGCCAGCGCCGACGAACTCGCCCGCAAGGCCGAGACCGCCACGCAGCCGGTTGCCGCCGACGCCGGTGGCGAGACCGGTCCGCAGCCCATCGACGCGCGCCGCGCCAAGGCACTGGCGCGCAATGCGCACTATTACGAGAAGGCCCGCGCCTTCGGCCGCATCGTCGCCGAGTACAGCGCCGACAAGGAGCCGCGCGACAAGCTGTTCGTCTGCACCGGCGGCGGCCCCGGCATCATGGAGGCGGCCAACCGCGGCGCCCACGAGGCCGACGGCATCAGCGTGGGCCTCTCGATCGCGCTGCCGATGGAGGAGGCGGCCAACCAGTACGTCACGCCGGCGCTGTCCTTCAAGTTCCACTATTTCGCGCTGCGCAAGATGCACTTCATGATGCGCGCGAAGGCCCTGGTCGCCTTCCCCGGCGGCTTCGGCACCCTCGACGAACTGTTCGAGGTGATCACGCTGGTGCAGACGCGCAAGGCGCGCCAGGTGCCGATCGTGCTGTTCGGCTCCGATTACTGGAAGCGGCTGATCAACTTCGAGATGCTGGTGGATGAAGGCGTGATCTCGCCGGCCGACCTCGACCTGTTCCAGTTCGCCGACGATCCGCAGACCGCCTGGGAAATCATCCGGGGCTTCTATCGGCTCTGAGCCGCATGGCCAGCCAGGTGCCGCCGCCCACCGCGGCGGCCACCGTCCAGAACACCGGGCCCACGCCCACCAGCGCGCCCGCCGCGCCGAACAGCATGGGCATCGTCACGCTCGAGGCGTTGATCACCATCATGCGCGTCCCCAGCGCCTCGCCATGCCGATGCTCCGGCGTGATCTGGTGCAGCATGCTCATGATCATC
>JAESGR010001166.1_pt1 | contig 10420 bp, 8 predicted proteins | sample 9269771 | NCBI WGS metagenome assembly JAESGR01 (sample SAMN15739572, study PRJNA653492) | algae metagenome | isolation source: Chroococcus sp. CMT-3BRIN-NPC107 and co-occurring heterotrophs from well... | place: USA: Clark Mountains Wilderness, California | collected 2010-04-18
TATTAACATCATATTGAATACAGCGGCTGCTCATGCATGCCGGTTTCATGAACCGGTTTGAGGCCCTAAAAAACCTTCCACTTATCCCGGCTTTTCTCCATTTATCAAACCATCTGGAAACAGTGACTTTTTAAACAATTGATTCTTATTGCTTTATAAAACATACAGTAGCTTACCTTCCTCATTACTAAAAAAAACTTGGTACTATGTGTTGCATAGTACTTAAAAAAGCCATAGGTTTGTATCGTCAACCACAATCAACATAAACCGGTTCGCTCCATCCCGCGCCGCTCCGGCGGGGCGGGAGGAAGGAACCAAAAAAGGAAGACCCATGAATATTGAGAATACACAGAGCCAGATGCGGAAGGGAATCCTGGAGTTTTGCATTCTGTCCATTATCCGCCGGGGAGAGGCCTACCCCAGTGACATCGTGGAAGAAATGAAAGGCGCCAATCTCCACATCCTGGAAGGAACCCTGTACCCGCTGCTCACCCGCCTCAAAAATGCCGACATGCTGACCTACCGCTGGGTGGAAAGCAATTCGGGACCTCCGCGGAAATATTTTTCACTGACGGAAAAAGGCGAGGTCTTTTACAAGGAACTCGAGCAGACCTGGCAGGAACTATCCAACGGCGTAAATGCACTCACCAACCGACAGGTAAACAATCTCTAAACTTCAACCAAACCAAAGTAAGATGAAAAAGATTATTAATATAAACTTATCCGGACGGGTCATTCCCATCGAGGACGCCGCCTACGAAAGTTTGCAACGGTATATTGAAAGCCTGCGGCGCTACTTTGCCGGCGAAGAAGGCCGCGACGAGATCATCAACGATATCGAAAGCCGTATCGCCGAGCTGATGAATGAAAAGGTACGCAAAGGCGCTTCTGCCGTCACCGAAGCCGATATGGACGAGATCATCGCCTCCATGGGCCGCGTGGAAGACTTCGAGCAGGCCGACGCTGCCGAAACCACTACCACAACGGCTGCCGGCAGCACCGGAACGGCTTCCACCCAGGATTTCGTATTCGGCTCCGCTACCGCCCGCCGCAAGGGACGCCTGTACCGCGACGCTTCCGATAAGATCGTCGGCGGTGTGTGCGCTGGTATCGCCAACTATATGAACGTGGATCCCGCCATCGTGCGGCTGCTGTTCGCCATCATCACTTTCGGCGGTTTCGGCATGGGTATCTTCCTCTATATCCTGCTGTGGATCATCCTCCCGGCCCGCGACCTGGAGGCTTATGTGGGCAAGCGGCTGTTCCGCAATCCCGAAGACCGCATGATCGGCGGCGTGGCCGGCGGCCTGGCAGCTTACTTTAATAAGTCGGCCAACACCATTCGCCTCATCTTCGCCGCGCCCCTGCTGCTCAATATTTTTTTCAGCCTGCTGAACGGCATCTTTGATCCCTGGGACCATGACTTCCGTCCCATTGACTTTGCCTTCGGCTCCCTGACCGGCACCTTCCTGCTTATCTATATCGTGCTGTGGATCGTGCTTCCGGAAGCCCGCAGCTCTTTCCAGAAGATGGAAATGCGCGGCGAAAAAGTAGATGTGAACCGCATCCGCCAGAACGTAAAAGATGAAATGGACCAGTTCAAATCCCGCGCACAGGCCTGGGGTGAAGAGGTCAAGACCTCGGCCCAGGCGTTCAGCGACCGGGCCCGCACTTTTGCGAGCAACCGCGGTCCTGCCTTTGCCGAAGAAGTAGCCCAGTTTACCCGCAACAATCATTTCGGCCATGCGATCGGCGTTCTGGTCAAGGCCTTTTTCCTGGTGGTATTCGGCTCCATTGCCTTCGGACTGTTCGTAGCCGTACTGGCCCTCATCAGCAGCGGCGTGACCGTACCGGTACACAACTTCCTGCTCGACGGTGCCTGGCAGAAAGCTTCCCTCTGGGGCGTGCTCCTTTTCTTCTTGGCCGTGCCCCTGATCGGCATCATTACCTGGATGATCCGCCGCCTGATGAAAGTGCGCACCCGCAGCCGCTACCTCGGCTGGATCTTCGGAGGCCTGTGGTTCCTGGGCTGGGTATCCCTGGGTATATTCATCTCTTCGCTCCTCCGCGACTTCCGCTACCGCGAAGAGACCGCGCAGACCGTAAACCTGGCCAAACCTGCAGGCAACCGCATGCTGGTACGGGTAGATGAGCCCGAGATCCTGTACAGCGGTACGTACGGCTGGATGAACTGGGACAACGATGACCAGGGTGGCTGGGACATCAGCGAAGATTCCCTGCACATGTCGCATGTAGACCTGCAGCTGATCGTGAGCCCCGACTCGCAATACCATGTTACGCTCCTGAAACGCAGCGCCGGCCGCAGCCGCCGCGAAGCAGCCGACCGCGCCGGACAGATCCTGTATACGGCTTCGTCTGCCGACAGTGTACTGATTCTGGGCAGCGGCTTCAGCATCGCAAAAGATCAGAAGTACCGCGGACAGCACGTGGTGGTGCAGATCGCCGTACCGGCCGGGCGCCAGATCGTGTTCGACCGTACGGTTCCCGACCGCCTGCACGAGTACAATGTCATTGTAGGGGAACGCCGCTCCTGGAGAGGACGCAACTGGGGTAATAACGACGACTGGGACGGCGGATCGTACTATGGCTTTGAAGCGGGCAAGGTATATGTGATGTCGGCGAACGGCAGCCTGGAAGAGTTCGGGAAACCGCTGGTGCCGCCGAATTCCACTATCGATTCCGTGTACGAATACCGCCCGAACGCCGAAAACCGGGGCAATGCCGATTCCATCGAAGCGGAGCGGCTCCGGATCCAGGAGGAGCGCCGCCGCCTGGAAGAGCGCGAACGTGAGCTGGATGCCGCCTCCCGCGATGCCTCCACTACTTTCCGCAAAGGAAAGACACCCGTGAAGGCCGATGCTTCCTTTCCGCTTCCCATCTCCATCGTTTCGCTCGTGATCTGACCCCACATACACCAACGGCTTGGTTGAAGTTAGATGGCTTTCCAGCCGTTTACCTGGGAAGGCTCCCTTCGGGGAGCTTTCTTTTAACCACGGATTAGCTTGATTTAGTAAGGATTACCAGGATCACTGTTCTTCCCGCCTGCAGGCATACATGGCATAACTCAAGTAAACACAGCTACATTTAAATTTTCACATCCGAGTCCTGCAAATTGAATATTGATTATTCTCCTGTAACTCTCATTTCCCCATACTACCTGTACAACAAATACTACCAATACAACACTCCCTTAACCAATCAATCATGAAAAAGATCCTGCTTTTCTGCATCCCGCTTTTCTGCCTGCTCGGCACCACGACCGCGCTGCGCGCACAGTCTTCACCGGCGGAACTCGACCGGATGATCCGGGAAAAAGACAGCCTGTTCTGGACCCTTTATAACCGCTGCGACGCTGCTGCCATGCGTCCCTTTTTCGCTACGAATCTTGAATTCTACCACGACAAAGGCGGCATCACCAGCGGCCTGGAAGCGTTTATCACCAGCGTGCAACAGAACCTGTGCAGCCGGCCCGGATGGCGCCTGCGCCGTGCAGCCGTACCCAACACAGTAAATGTATTCCCGCTGGCAGGCAACAACCAGCCCTATGGTGCCCTGATCAGCGGCGAGCATCTATTTTACGAAACGAATGGTGCCGCACCCGAACGCCTGGTAGGCCGCGCCCGCTTTATGCACCTCTGGCTTCTTCAGAACGGCGAATGGAAAATGACCCGAATCTACAGCTACGACCACGGACCGGCCAACTAAACGTTGAGGCGGGAGCAATCCTCCTACAGGTATGAATCCCTTAAACAGTAAACGGTGAATGCCCAAAGTATCAGAAAGGGCATTCCTCTCAATCTAAATCCTTCTTTTCTCCTTCGCCCTGCGCGAAACGGTAATCCCGTCATCCAGCTCCAAACCCCCAAACCATAAACCCAAACCATTTCTGCTATGAACAAAAAACTCCGCTTTGCTTCCGGCATCCTGCTGATGCTCGTGCTGACCGCCGGCCTCGTGTTCCTGCTGGCCTGGAAGTCGCCGCCCTATTACGAAGTGGCCGGCGCGCCCGCAAAAGCCACACCTTATATTCCCTTTGCCCGGTATGATGCCGAGCACCCGCGGCCCTACGTGGTGCAGCAGCCCGGCGTGGTGGTTTTCGGCGCCGAGCACACCCGCGATCCCAAACACCCGCAGATGGCACGCATCGAACAGGAGTGGAAGGCGCTCCGACCCACCGTTGCCCTGGTGGAAGGGCGGCTGGGGTTTCTGCTACCCGGCATTATGGACCCGGTGAAGGAACTGGGCGAAGGCGGAAAGGTGAAAGCCCTTTCCAAAAAAGACGGCATACCCGTTTACAACTGGGACCTCTCCAAAGAAGCGCTGGCCGCCCTCCTCGTAAAGCGGTTCTCTGCCGAGCAGGTAGTGCTGGCCCAGGTGCTCAATCCGTACTTCAGCCAGCTGCGCTTCGGCCGTCCGGAAGATGAAGCAGCCTTCCTGGAGCCTTTCTTCAAACGCGCTGCGTATGTAGGACTGGAAGACGAGGTACGCACAGTGGCCGATATCGACCGCCTCTGGAAAAAATATTTTCCGCAAACCGACTGGCGCACCGTTTCCGACGAAACCCCGCTGCCCGGCTTCCTGTCGGAAATAATGACCGTCAGCAACGACCTGCGCAACGAGCAGCTCATTGCTGCCGTTCAGCAGTTGCGGGCCCGTGGCGAACGCGTGTTCCTCATCTGCGGTTCCAGCCATGCCGTTTGCGTGGAGCCGGCCCTGAAAAATCACAGATGACGCTGATGAGCAACAGTGATAGCGCTGATGTTTCCGGTGGCGGATGCAGGTGCACAGGTTGCTGGCATCAGCGCAAATCAGGAGACAACCGGAGTGACAAGGTCCCATCACAAAATCATGTAACTAAATAGCGCTCGCAGCTCGTAGCTTGAAGCTTGAAGCTTGCAGCTTGCAGCTCATAGCTCGCAGCTCGCAGCTATCTCCCATCTACATACGCTGCTTCTGCGGCTGCCGCATCCATCACTGCGTAGCGCTTCACGCCATTGATCGCTACTTCATCCAGCACATCCACCAGGTTGGTATACGTGGAAGCATCCAGTGGCTTGATAAGGAGCATCAGTGCATCCTTTCCGTCTTCATGGGTGCGGCGCAGCACCTCCTGCTTTTTCCGGATAAAAGCACCGAGGCCCATGCGTACATCATAATTCAGGACCTGAATGGCGCCGGAGGCCGCAGCAGCTTCCCAGCTTCCCTCGTACGCGTAGACTTTGTTCTCCGCTCCCAGCAGCAGGGTGAGCGAGGCCGATGCACCGATGGGCATGGGCGATCCATCGGCTGGCATGAAAAGCTTAAGGGCCTTGTTTTCAAAAAGTGTCGAGGTAAAGATGAAGAAGGTGATGAGCAGGAAGCCCAGGTCGACCATCGGGGTCATATCCACGTGGGGAGCCGCCTTCACCACAAGGCCTTTGGAGCCTTTGGCGGGTTGCAGTTGCAGTTGTGCCATGATGCCGGTTTTCTCAATAGATGAAACGGCCGTTTGATTCCATAAGCTGGAACAAAATATGCATAGCTTCGTATCAATACTTCGCTTATGGATACCCTGATCGTTGGCACCGACTTTTCCCCTGCAGCCGACAACGCCCTCCTGTATGCCGCCGCCCTGGCACGATCGCTCCGCCTGCAGCTGCAGGTGATCCACGTGTACGATATTCCGGCCACCATGAACGACATGCCGGCTATGATGGTGTCTGGAGAGGAACTGCAGCGCCTTTCCGACGAAAGCCTGAACCGCAGCCTCGAGCGGCTCCGCCGGGATTTCGGCGACCTGACCTTCAGCGGCGAAAGCCGTCTTGGCTCGGTAACCGACGAAATGAACGATGCCTGCCGGAAGGAAAAGGCCTTTGCCCTGGTAGTCGGCAGCCACCCGGCCACGGGGTTCGAGCGCATGGTATTCGGCTCTTCGGCCACGGCGCTGCTCCGGCATGCCGTCTGTCCCGTAATTGCCGTTCCCGAAGCGGCCACTTTTACACCCCTGCAGCAGGTATTGCTGGCCACCGACCTCGCCTCCGGCGCGCCCCTGAACCTGGCACCGCTGCGTCAGCTGCTGCAGGCCTCCGGCGCCCGCCTGCACCTGGTACACGTGCGCACCGGGGAAGAAGGACCAAAAGAAGCGGCAGCCAAAGAAGCCCTGGTCCGGGAACTGGCCGACCTGCAACCCGCTTACCTCGAGATTACCAATGAAGACCTTACTGAAGGACTGAATGACGCCGTACGGCAAACCGGCGCCGAGCTGCTGGTGTGCATCCCGCACCATCATTCCGTACTGGAACACCTCTTTTTCAAAACCCATTCCGAAGCAGTGCTGCAGAAGGCACCGGTGCCGGTTTTATTCCTTCCGGAAGAGCGGCCGTAGACCGGTTGGAATTGAACTGTGTTGGAAAATATTCAATACGCAATATTCAATGTTCAAAGTTCAAAAAAAGGCAGATGGTATCTGCCTCTTCTTGAGTATTGAATATTTCCCTCCTTAAAACTCCGCGCTTTTCGGTGTCCTCGGAAACGCGATCACATCGCGGATGTTGCCCATGCCCGTAACGAACTGCACCATGCGTTCAAAGCCCAGTCCGAAGCCGGCATGCGGCACGGTACCGAAGCGGCGGGTATCCATGTACCACCACAGTTCTTCAGCCGGGATGTGCATTTCCTGCATGCGGGCTTCGAGCCGGTCGAGCCGCTCCTCGCGCTGGGAACCACCGACGATTTCACCGATGCCCGGCGCCAGGATGTCCATGGCGGCAACGGTTTTTCCGTCTTCGTTCTGCCGCATGTAAAAAGCCTTGATCTCCTTCGGGTAGTTGGTCACGATCACCGGCTTTTTAAAATGCTTTTCCACGAGGTAGCGTTCATGCTCGCTCTGCATGTCGATGCCCCATTTCACCTCGTACTGAAATTTCTTTTTCTTGTATGCCGGCGATTGCAGCAGGATGTCGATGGCCTCGGTATAGGTAATGCGCTCGAATTGGTTCTCGGTTACGAACTGCAGCTTCTGGATGAGATCAAGCTCGCTGCGTTCCGCTTGCGGCCGGCTCTTTTCTTCTTCCAGCAGCCGCTGGCGCAGGAATTCAAGATCTTCCGAATTGTGCTCCATCGCGTAGCGGATAATGTACTGGATGAATTCCTCGGCGAGGTTGGCATTGTCTTCCAGGTCGTAAAAAGCCATCTCCGGCTCGATCATCCAGAACTCTGCGAGGTGCCGTGCCGTATTGGAATTCTCGGCACGGAATGTAGGCCCGAACGTATAGATTTCACCAAAGGCCGTAGCACCCAGTTCCCCTTCCAGCTGTCCGCTTACCGTCAGGTTTGTGGCGCGGCCGAAGAAGTCCTGCGAAAAGTCAATACCGCCGTCTTCTTTGCGCGGCGGGTTATCAAATGGCAGCGTGCTCACGCGGAACATTTCACCCGCGCCTTCGGCATCGGAGGCCGTAATGATGGGCGTATGCAGGTACACAAATCCCTTTTCGTTAAAGAATTTATGTACGGCAAAAGCGAGGCTGTGACGGATGCGGAATACGGCGCCGAACGTGTTGGTGCGGAAGCGCAGGTGCGCGATCTCGCGCAGGAATTCGAGGCTGTGTTTTTTGGGTTGCAGCGGGTATTTTTCCGGGTCGGAATCACCCAGGATCTCCAGTGTGTTGGCTTTCACTTCGAGTTTCTGGCCCTTGCCCGGCGAAGCGATCACCGTGCCGGTCACTTTTAACGATGCGCTCGTTGTAATCCGCTTCAGGAGCGACTCTTCAAACTTTCCCAGCTCCAGCACCACCTGCAGGTTGTTATTGGTGGAACCGTCGTTGAGGGCCACAAACTGGTTATTGCGGAAGGTGCGTACCCAGCCCATGACCGTTACTTCCTGACCAGCCGGTTCTGCAGCCAGCAATTCCTTAATCTTTACACGTTTGTTAAACATACTCTGGAGGATGAGCCGCAAAGATAATCACCGCATTACCAGCACGATAATTGTGGATGTATTATGTTACCCGGCAGGTACAAAAATTTTTCGATTTTGGATATAAACTGTATAATTGCACCGGAAATAGGTGAGAGATCTTCACATTAGCCCTCCAACACCGGTTCATTTTCAACGAATTCCATTCAAAATTCAAATTCTGTAGCGAATCAGCGTGGTGTTTTGATTTAGCTTTTAAACATTAACTTTTCCTTATGTACGATATTTTGCAGTTGAACGACATGCTTGTTCCCGAATTGCTGGACATAGCCGAGCAATTGGAAATCGAGAATGCGAAGAAACTGGACAAGCAGGGACTTATTTATAAGATCCTGGACAAGCAGGCGGTGATGGGTGGAGATGGCAAAACGAATGGAGCCGAGCGTCCCAAGCGGCGCAGGATCGTGAAAGCCTCAACTGCAAACAGCACAGAAGAAGCACTGGTGGAGAATGATCCCGAACCGGTGGTGGAAGAAAAGAAGCCGGCACGCAAAACCGCTCCCAAGAAAGAAGCGGCACAGCCGCAAGCCCAAACTCAGGGCCAGGGCGAACGTCCGAAACGCGGCCGCAAAAAAGCCGATGACCAGGGTCAGACACAATTGCCGCTGGAAACCGAAGCCGCCGTGGTGGAAGCCCAGCAGCAACAACCCCAGCAGGCACAGGCCCCTGAAGAAAATTACAACGAACAACCCGCACAGGCCCCCGAACGCAACAATCAGCAACCGCAGCAACAGGGCGGGGCGGCAGCCAAATATTACCCGCAACGCCGCGAACAGGTGTTCAACATCGAGTTCGACGGTATCATCCGCGGTGAAGGCGTACTGGAAATGATGCCCGACGGCTATGGTTTCCTGCGCTCTTCCGACTACAACTACCTTTCCTCTCCGGATGACGTATACGTTTCCCCTTCGCAGATCAAGCTCTTCGGCCTTAAGACCGGCGATACCGTTGACGGTACCGTGCGTCCGCCGAAAGAAGGCGAGAAATACTTCGCCCTGCTGAAGGTGGATGAGATCAACGGCAAGAAGCCCGAAGAAGTGCGCGACCGCGTGCCCTTCGATTACCTCACCCCGCTGTTCCCCTTCGAGAAACTGAACCTGTTCACCCGCCCCGACAACTACAGCACGCGGATCATGGACCTGTTCACCCCCATCGGAAAAGGACAGCGCGGACTGATTGTGGCCCAGCCGAAGACCGGTAAAACCATGCTGCTCAAAGCCGTGGCCAACGCCATCGCCGAGAACCATCCCGAATGCTACCTCATGATCGTGCTTGTGGACGAGCGCCCGGAAGAGGTGACCGATATGGAACGCAGCGTACGCGCCGAAGTGATTGCCTCTACCTTCGACGAACCGGCCGAAAAGCACGTAAAGGTGTCTACGATCGCCCTGCAAAAAGCAAAGCGCCTCGTGGAATGCGGACACGATGTGGTAATCCTGCTCGACTCCATCACCCGCCTGGCCCGCGCACACAACACCGTAGCGCCCGCTTCCGGTAAAGTGCTCTCCGGTGGTGTGGAAGCCAACGCCATGCAAAAGCCGAAGCAATTCTTCGGCGCCGCCCGTAAGATCGAATTCGGCGGCTCGCTGACGATCATTGCCACGGCCCTGGTGGATACCGGCTCCAAGATGGATGAAGTCATCTTTGAAGAATTTAAAGGTACGGGCAACATGGAACTGCAGCTGGACCGCCGCCTGGCCAACCGCCGCATATTCCCCGCCATTGACCTAGTATCAAGCTCTACCCGCCGCGACGACCTGCTGCTGGAGCGCGATGTACTGCAGCGGATGAACCTGCTCCGGGTGTACCTTACCGATATGAATTCAGAAGAAGCAATGCATGAACTGCTGCGCCGCATGCGCGGAACAAAGGACAACTACGAGTTCCTGGCAAGCATGAACGGCTAAGCCCGCTTCCCTGTATGGTCTTATTTTTGAAAGCTTCTTCCTACTAAATCTCTACAGTATGAAGAAGCTTTCAATTTTTAGCCTGGCCACTATCCTTACCCTTGGATTCGCCGCCTGCTCCAACGAAGCCGGAAACAGCACAACCGGAAACGCTGATTCCACCGGTACCACCGCTGCCGGAGACAACGAGACCGCGGCGGCTGCAACTACCGCAACTTCTACAGGAAACTACGCGGCTATGGCCGACTCCTTCCGCACGAACAGCGAGGCCGGAAATTATGTGGACCCCCGCACCGGCAAATCCATCCGCATCTCCGTGGACCCGCAAACCGGCGCCAAGCTGAACGCCGAAACCAACGAGCCGGTTACCCGTTATGTGGACCGCCGCAGCTGGTGGGTATATGATGCCAGCAACGACCAGCAAATCGGAGAAGCCCGCATGGACAAAGGCACCCTGAAGTTTAAAGGGGAGAACGACCAGTGGGTGGATTACGACATGAAGTGGAAAGTAGATGAAGGAGACGGAGAAGTAAAAGGA
>JAESGR010001167.1_pt1 | contig 10418 bp, 10 predicted proteins | sample 9269771 | NCBI WGS metagenome assembly JAESGR01 (sample SAMN15739572, study PRJNA653492) | algae metagenome | isolation source: Chroococcus sp. CMT-3BRIN-NPC107 and co-occurring heterotrophs from well... | place: USA: Clark Mountains Wilderness, California | collected 2010-04-18
CCGCTTGGCCGGGGCGTCGGCGAACGGGTGGACCGGCCGAATCTGGAACGAGCCCGCCTTCGCCGAGAGCAGAGCCAGGATGTCGGCCAGCCGGTCGCCGCGGTGGATCAGCGTGACCGTTCCCTTGTCCCGAACGGCCGCCAGCAGGAAGCCCGTCCAGGCCGCCAGTCCGCCCTCGGCCATCCACGCGTCGCGCTTCGCCGGCGCGGGGGCGCGCAACGCCGCCGGATCGTCGAAGAACGGGGGGTTGGCCATCACCGCATCGAACCGCGCCTCGCCGAGCGCGGCGAACCCCTGCGCGATGTCGAAGGCCCGCACCTCCACCCGGGTGGTCAGGCCGTTCTCCAGCACGTTGCGTCGGCCGAGCTCGGCCGCTCTCGGGTCGCGCTCCAGCCCAAGCAGGCGCGCCCCGGAGCGGCGGACGGCGGCCGCCAGCAGCGCCGCGCCGGCCCCGCAGCCCGCCTCCAGCACCCGATCGCCCGGGCCCGCGTCGCAGGCGGCCGCAAGTAGAGCGGCGTCCATCCCGGCCCGATAGCCCGCCCGCGGCTGCAGGAGGACGAGGCGTCCGTCCAGCAGCCGATCCTCGGTAGTCTGTTCTGAAATGTCGGGGGAGGCGGGCAAGCTCATGCCGAAGGGGACGGAAACCGTTGCGCTGCTTGACCCTGCCCCATCGGCTGACCATTGTCGCGGCCAAACGGCGGGCGCTTCGCCCGGCCGCAGTTGGAGCGCTTTTCACCGTGGATGACGCCAGTGCGGCCGTCCGGAACAAGCCGCCGTCGGTCGACCGGCTGCTGAGCCTCGCCAAGGATGACATGGCCGGCGTCGACGCTCTGATCCGCGAGCGGATGCAGAGCCCGGTTTCGGTCATCCCGGCGCTCGCCGAGCATATCATCGCCGGCTCCGGCAAGCGGCTGCGCCCGCTGCTGACCATCGCCTCAGCGCGCGTCGCCGGGGCCGAGGACGACGCCTGCCTCAAGCTGGCGGCCGCGGTGGAGTTCATCCACACCGCCACCCTGCTGCACGACGACGTGGTGGACTCCTCCGAGCTGCGCCGCGGCAAGGTCGCCGCCCACCTGATCTGGGGCGCGCCTTCCAGCGTGCTGGTCGGCGACTTCCTGTTCGCCCGGGCCTTTGAGCTGATGGTCGAGGCCGGCTCCATGGCTGCGCTGGAGATCCTTGCCCGCGCCAGCCGGGTGATCGCCGAGGGCGAGGTGCTGCAGCTGACGCGCGCCCACGACCTAGGTCTCACGCAGGACGTCTATCTGCAGATCATCCGCGCCAAGACCGCCGAGCTGTTCGCCGCCGCCGCCGAGGCGGGCGCGGTCAGCGCCGGCGCCTCGCCGAGCCAACGGGCCGAGCTGCGCAAGTTCGGCCAGGACCTGGGCCTGGCCTTCCAGCTGGTCGACGACGCCCTCGACTATTCCGGCTCGTCCGAGGCGTTGGGAAAGAACCCCGGCGACGACTTCAGGGAAGGCAAGGCGACGCTGCCGCTGATCCACGCCATGGCCCGCAGCGGGCCGGAGGAGCGGGCCTTCTGGACCCGTACCGTGGACCTGCGCGAGCAGGCCGACGGCGACTTCGAGCGCGCCTGCGAGCTGATGGTACGCTCCGGCGCTCTCGAGGCCACCCTCGGCCTCGCCGCCGACTACGCCGCTAGCGCCAAGGCCGCGCTCGCCCCCTTCTCCGGCTCCAACAGCTGGCGTCCCGCCCTCGAAGACCTCGCCGATTTCGCGGTCGCCCGCCGGACGTAGAGCCCCAGCCAAAGGCTTAGCCTTTGGAACCCAGCCAAGCCTTGCGCGCTCCCTTTTACCACGAGGGAGACGACCTTTTTGAAAGCTGGATACCGCTTGGCCCGTCTGGGCGAGTTCACCCCGCAGTTCCCCGACGCGGAGGCCCTTCACCAGGGGCTGGCCCGCTGGAACCGGCGGCGGCTGGCCGTGGGCGCGCCGTCCGCTACTTGGCGTGAGGAGATCGGCGAGGAGGCGCGTATGCGCCGGCTGGAGGGCGCCTTCGTCGAGGCGTTCCGTGCGCTCGTCGCCCCCGAGGTGGAGGGTGTTCCGACCGACGCCGCCAGGTTCGTGGCCTGGTTCGAAGAGCTGAAGGACACGGGCCCCGGCCAATACGACCAGCTGTTCGCCTGGCTGGAGGCCGACGCCAGCCTCGAGGACTTCAAGTGGTTCCTGACCCAGGAGGCGGCCGGCGAGGCGGGCTTTGACGATCTGGTGGCGCTCACCCAGGTCAAGATGCCTGCCCGGGCCAAGCTCGAGCTCGCCCGCAACTACTGGGATGAAATGGGCCGCGGCAACGAGGCGGGCATGCACGGCCCGATGCTCGACCGGACCATCCAGGGTTTCGAGCTGAAGCCCACGATCGAGAGCACCCTGTGGCAGTCACTGGCCCTGGCCAACACCCTGACCGCCTTCGCCACCACCCGCCGATACGCCTATCACTCGATCGGGGCGCTCGGGGCGGTGGAGCTGACCGCGCCCACTCGGGTCGCCTGCATCGACGCCGGGCTCAAGCGCCTGGGCGTCGAGCCGGCCCTTCGCAAGTACTTCGGCCTGCACGCGGTGCTTGACGTCGAGCACTCCAAGGCCTGGAACGCCGAGGTGCTGATCCCGCTGGTGGAGGCCGACCCGTCCTGCGCCCGCTACATCGCCGAGGGCGCGATCATGCGTCTGATCCTCGGCGAGCAGTGCTTCGAAGCCTACCGCGCCCACCTCTGGGCACACGAGCACCCGGTGGTCTACGCGGCGGAGTAAGCGACCTCTCCCCGCAACGCGGCGTAGGGTGCGGGGCGCGCGGCCGCATGGCCGCGCCCGGCGCGAGGCCACGGAAAACGTGAGAAGCGGCGAGGCCCTCCTCACCCAACCCTCTCCCCCCGCGGAGCGGGGGAGAGGGCCAGGATCAACCCGGCGAGATCATCTTCTCCGGGCGGACGATTTCGTCGAACTCTTCGTTCGTAACGTAGCCGCCGCCGACGGCCTCCTCGCGCAGGGTGGTGCCGTTCTTGTGGGCGGTCTTGGCGATCTTGGCGGCGTTGTCGTAGCCGATCTTCGGTGCGAGCGCCGTGACCAGCATCAGCGAGCGCTCGAGGTTGGCCTTGATGTTGTCCTCGCGCGGCTCGATGCCGACGACCATGTTGTCGGTGAAGGAGATGGCCGCATCGGAGAGCAGCCGGCAGGATTGCAGGAAGTTGTAGGCCATCACCGGGTTGAAGACGTTCAGCTCGAAGTGGCCCTGGCTGCCGGCGAAGCTGATCGCCGTCTGGTTGCCCATCACGTGGGCGCAGACCATGGTCAGGGCCTCGGCCTGGGTCGGGTTGACCTTGCCCGGCATGATCGACGAGCCGGGCTCGTTCTCCGGCAGGGCCAGCTCGCCAAGGCCCGCGCGCGGGCCCGAGCCCAGGAAGCGGATGTCGTTGGCGATCTTGAAAAGGGCCGCGGCGGCCGAGTTCAGCGCCCCGTGGCTGAACACCATGGCGTCGTGGGCCGCCAGCGCCTCGAACTTGTTCGGTGCGGTGACGAACGGCAGATGGGTGATGGAGGCGATCCGCTCGGCCACCTTCTCGGCGAAGCCAACGGGGGCGTTGAGGCCCGTGCCTACGGCGGTGCCGCCCTGGGCCAGCTCATAGAGGCCGTAGAGGCTCTCCTTGATGCGCCGCACGCTCATGGCGACCTGGTGCGCGTACCCGCCGAACTCCTGGCCCAACGTCAGCGGCGTGGCGTCCTGGGTGTGGGTGCGGCCGATCTTGATGATGTGGGCGAAGGCCTTGGTCTTGGCGTTCAGCGCCGAGTGCAGATGCTCCAGCGCCGGCATCACGTGGCGGGCCACCTCCTCGGCGCAGGCGATGTGCATGGCCGTCGGATAGGTGTCGTTCGACGACTGGCTCATGTTGACGTGGTCGTTGGGGTGGACCGGGCTCTTGGAGCCCATGGTCCCGCCCAGCATCTCGATCGCCCGGTTCGAGATCACCTCGTTGGCGTTCATGTTCGACTGGGTGCCAGAGCCGGTCTGCCACACCACCAGCGGGAAGTGGTCGTCGAGTTTGCCGTCGATCACCTCCTGGGCGGCGGCGACAATGGCGGCGCCGACCGCGGGGTCCAGCTTCCCCAACGCCATGTTGGCCTCGGCGGCGGCCCGCTTGACCACGCCCAGGGCCTTGATGATCGGCTGCGGCTGCTTCTCCCAGCCGATCTTGAAGTTGCTCAGCGAGCGCTGGGTCTGGGCGCCCCAGTAGCGGTCGGCGGGCACCTCGATCGGCCCGAAGGTGTCGGTCTCGGTGCGGGTCGCGGTCATCCAGGGCCTCCGGCGATCAAACTGCGCCAGCGGTTTAGCGAGGTGAGGAGGAGTTGCAAGCGGCGGGAGTGGCGGTGGGCGCGCGAGGCCGCTAGTTAGGGCCGGTGACCGACGCCTGGACCCAGCACGGCAAGGTGCGCGCGCGTGAGGCGGAAGGCGCGATCGAGGTGGTGGTCGATGGGCTGACCACCCAGGCCCGCTACTACAAGCCGCTGATCTACGAGTTCTTCCGCAAGGTCTGGCGCGGCGCGCGGCCCGGTTGGGGCGAATTTTCCGTCGAGATCATCATGGAATATGTGGGCGAACCCCCCTGGCTCGACCTCGACAATCTGGCCAAGGCCATCCTGGACGCCATCAAGGGCTATGTCTTCCACGACGACGCCCAGGTCGCGCGCCTGCTGGTGGAGCGCCGCCCGGGCGAGCGCGAGCGGATCCTGATCAGCGTGCGGCGGATCGGCGGCCTGCCCGGCGCCTGACCGTTCAGGCCGCCTCGGCCGGGCTGAGCGAGATGTCGACCATGATCTCGCCCGAGATCTCCTCCAGCGCCGCCTGCACCGCGTCGGCCTTCACCGCCGGCGGCAGGCGCAGGCGGGCGTCCATGTGGAACAGCGGGGCGCCGGAGTGGGGCTCGACGCTGATGCGGGTCTCGAAGGCTTCAATGTTCGCGCCGACCGCGCTCAGGGCGCCGGTCACCTGGTGCACGATGCCGGGGCGGTCCTGGCCGACGAGGCTGAGGTCGACCGCCTCGCCCGCCGCCCCTGCGCCTTCAACGGCGGGGGCGATCCGCACCTCGAGCCCCTGGGCGTCCACGTCGCGGACAGCGGCGCGCAGGGCCTCGACGCGGCCAGCGTCCAGCTCGACCAGCACCGACCCGACGTAGAGGCCGCCCAGCCGGCTGAGGTGACTCTCCAGCCAGTTGCCGCCGGCCGCGAGGACGGCGCCCGCGAGCGCCTGCGTCAGCCCGGGCCGATCGCTTCCGATGACGCTGAGGATCAGGGTGGCCATGGGCGACTGGAGCCATGCGCGCCGGCCGCAGTCAATCCACCCCACCTGCCGCCGGACGTCTCAACGAGACCCAAACGAAAACGGCCCCGTCGGGACGGGGCCGTTCTGGTCCAGGTTTCCCTGGGAGACGAGGAAGACCTAGCGGTACTGCTGGATCCGAGTGGTCCGCAGGCCCGCCAGGCCGTGCTTGTCGATGGACCGCTGCCAGGCGAGGAACTCCTCGCTCGTCAGGCGGTAGCGCTCGAGCGCCGCCTCGAGGGTCAGGAGACCGCCGCGAACGGCCGCCACCACCTCGGCCTTGCGCCGGATCACCCACCGGCCGGTGTCCGGCGGCGGCAGGTCGTTGATCGTCAGCGGCGCGCCGGTCGGCCCGATCACATAGGCCTCGCCGCGGCTGTTCGTGCGCGTTTGCTGCTGTTGCAACATGGTTTTACGCGTCTCCCACCATCACTTCTCAGGAGGGACCATACGCCCGCGGCCATAACAGTCGGTGAATCCCGTAGGTAAAGAATTGACTAATCATTCCTGTTCCGATGTAAGAAAATGGTACAGGTCGGGATGTCACCGGCTGCTAGCTCTCGTTAACTTCTACTACTAACGCTTAATGTTGAGGAGTTCTTCCAACATCTGATCGGCGGTCGTGATGATCTTCGAAGAGGCTGAATAGGCCCTCTGGGTAGTGATCAGGCCGGTGAACTCGGCAGAGAGGTCCACCGTCGAGGCCTCCAGCGCCTGTGGCGCGATGTTGCCGGCGCCGGCCACGCCGGCCTCCTTGATCGTGAAGTCGCCGCTCATCAGCGTCGGCACATAAGCTCCGCCCGAGACGCCCAGAAGGCCGTCCGGGTTCGGGAAGGTGGCCAGGCCGATCTGGGCGATCTTGCGGACCTCGGTGTTGTCGAACGTCGCCGAGATGATGCCCTTCTCGTCCACCGACACGCCGACGATGTTGCCGGGGCTGGCGCCGTTCGGGTTCACATAGTCCACCGCGGAAGGGGCGGAGTACTGGGTGAGCGCGTCGACGTCGAAGGTGATGCTGTTGTCCTCGACGCCCAGCGCCGTGGCCCAGGCGGGCGCGGCGCCGCCGGACGCGTTGATCACCAGCGGGGAAGCGAAGAGCGGGCTGGCGGCCATGTTGATGGTGCCGTCGGGGTTGAACACGACGTTGCCGGTCCGGAGCGGGCCGCCGCCCTGGATGTCGCTGGTGGGGACCGCGTAGATTTCACCGCGCCAGGTGTTCGCCGCCGCGTCGCGCACGAGGCCGACCTCGAGCCGGCGCTTGCCGCCGGCGGAGTCGATGACCGTCAGCTCGACCACGAAGTCGGGGCGGTGACCCGTCGTGGGATCGGTGGCGTAGTCCTCCATCTCGCCGACGGCGTAGCCGGGCGTGACGGTCTGGTCCTTGTTCAGGTTCGCCTTGATTTCCATGCTGGTCGTCTTGGCGACGGCCGAGCCCAGGTCGCGGACGTTGATCGGGCCCATCCGGGTCAGGTCGGCGGGGCTGCGGTCGACGGTCCCGTCCAGGTTGATCGGCCAGCCCTGCAGGTACTATCCCTGGTCGTTGACCAGGTAGCCGTCGCTGTCGACCGCGAACGAGCCCGAGCGGGTGAAGAAGCGGGCGTCGGAGGGGGCGAGGGAGGCGCCCTTCTGGGTGACGACGAAGAAGCCCTCGCCGGCGATCGCCATGTCGGTGGAGGAGTTGGCCGCCTGGATCAGGCCCTGCTGGCTGACGTACTGGCGGTTGATCGCCTTTACGCCGCCGGCGCTGTAGGCGCCCGACAGGTACTGAGAGGTGACGATGTTGCCGAAGTTCACCTGGCTACGCTTGTAAGCCACGGTGTTGACGTTGGCGATGTTGTCCGAGAGTGCGGCGAGGGCCGAGGAGTTGGCCAACAGTCCCGACACCCCGGCACGCATTGCGCTGCTGATGCTCATTTTGGTCTGCCTTGGTCCTTGATGAGAGTTGGTGAGAGGCCGCGTTCAGCGGCCGCCTGGAGGCCTCAGGCCCCCGTCGGCTCCGGGGACGGTTCGCCGTCCTCCTGTGCGATGGCGTCTTCCAGCCAGTTGTTGTTGTCCGCCTCTTCCGACTCATCGCCGGTGTCGGAGGTCTGGCTGGTTTGGCTGGTGCTGGTGGTCGCCGGCGGATCGGCCAGGGTGATGGTGCTCACCGCCGTCCATTCCATCTTGGCGCCGCCGACGCTGATCAGCGTCTTGCCGTCCTTCTGCTCGACGGAGTTCACCACCCCTTCGATGAAGGTCACCGAGTCGATCAGCTTCTTGGCCGAGTCGATCGCAGTGACCCTGAGGGTGTAGACGCCGTCCGGCTGCTTCACCCCGGCCGAGTTCTTGCCGTCCCAGGTGAAGGCGTGGTCGCCTTCGCCGTTCTTGCTGGGCGAGCCGACAAAGACCACGCGGCCCTTGTCGTCCAGCACCTCCAGCTTCACGTTGGCCGCGGTCCGGTCGAGGTTGTAGATCCAGCTGGCCTTGCCGTCCTTCATGGCGACGTCGTCGCTGACGGCGCGCACCTTCTTGCCGATCAGGCTGACGGCGTCGGCGACGCCGGAGTTGTTCCCGGCGACCAGTTTTTCCAGCAGCTCGTTGGTCAGAAGCTGCTGCTCGACCCCGGTCATCTGGGTCAGCTGCTCGGTGAACTGGTTGGAATCCAGCGGCGAGAGCGGGTCCTGGTTCTTCAGCTGCGTGGTGAGCAGCGTCAGGAAGGTCTCGAAGTTCTGGGCCAGGCGGGCCTTGCCCAGGGCGGTTTCCTGGGGCGGGGCCTGAGTGGCTGTGACGGCGTCGACGGCCATGGGACGCGACTCCTTTCTCTAGATGCGGATGTCGAGGGCGGCGCTGGGCCGTCTCGAGAGTTTGGGGGGCAGGGCGGCCTGGTCGGCGGCTTCGCCGGTCGCCAGGGCCTGGGCGAACGCGCGGCCGGCGAAGGCGCCGCCGTCCTGGCGCGCCTCCGGATCGCGGCCAAACCGGGAATTGTCCGTCAGGTCGAAGGAGAGGCCGCCGGAGACGTCGAAGCCGGCCTGCTCCAGCGCGCGCTGCAGCTCGGGCGCGCGGCCGCGCAGCTCGGCGGCGGCCTGTGCGGAGTCGACGGCGAAGGCCGCGGTCATCTTGCCGGCGGCGCCGATCTCGATCTGCACATCGACCCGGCCGAGGCCGGCGGGCTGCAGCTCCACTTGGAACCGCGTGGAGCGGCCCTCCAGCTTGCGGATGATCTCGGCGGCCAGGGCGGCGACAGTTTCCGGCGCGCCGCGCACGCCCGGCGCGAGATCGCGCGGCGCGGCGGCTTCGGCGAGGGCCGGCGAGGCCGGGGTCGCCGCGGACTCCCCGGTCCGAGGCGCTTCGGCCTTGTCGGTGGGGGCCAGCGGGGCCGGCGCGGCGACGCTGGCGTCGGTCGCGGCCTTGGGCTGCTCCGGCGCGGGCGCGCCGGCGGGGCGGGCCGCGAGCGCCGGGGCCGGATCTTCGACGGCGGCCGGGGCGGCGGCGGACGCCTCCGTCCTGGCCTGGCCGGGTTCGCGGGTCGCCGGTTCGCGGCGGCGGGTGGGCGTGGCGTTGGGGAGCGCAGGCGTGGCGACGGGCGCGGCCTCGGCCGCAGCCTCCAGCGGCGCCTCGGCAGCACCCTCGGCGGGCTCCTCGGCCGCGGGCGCAGCCGCATCGCCAAGCCCAGTCGGCACGGACTTGGCGTGCACAACCGCCCCCTGCAGGAGCGGGTGAGGCGCGGCGGCGCGGTCGGCGGGCGGCGGGGCCACGCCGGGGTCCTTGGGCTGTGCGGGCAGGGGCGACTCGGCGGCGGCCGGAGCGCTCGCATGGGCCGGGCGCGCCTCAGGCGTCGCCGGTTTCGCCGGCGTAGCCGGCTGCGCAGGGCCCGCGCCCCGCGCCGGAGCGGCAGGCTGGGTCGGGACGGCGGCGTGGGCGGGCGGCGCCGGTTCGGCCGGCGCCGTCTTGGTCTCTCCGGGCGCGCGTTCGGCCTTCGGCGCGGCGTCGGCAGCGCCCAGGGCCGGCGGCGCGGCTTGTGCGGCCGGACCGGCTTCGGCCAGCCGGGCCGCCGCCTTCTCCAGGCCAGGGGCGGATGCGCCGTCCGCCTGGGCGATCAGCGTCTCGATCCGTTCAGCGGCTTTCGCCAGGCCGGTCGCCGGCGCACCGGCCTCCGGTTCGGCGGCCGTCACGGCCTGCGGCGACACGGCGGGCGAACCCTGCGCGGCGAGCGGCGGCCAGGGTTGAGCCGGCGCCGGGGCGACGGCCGCGTCGGGCAGGATTTCTGTGGCCGTTTCGGACGCTTCGCCCTCGGCGGGCCCGGCGCTCGCGGCGTCTCGGGCACCCTGGCCAAGCGCGGACGGGGCGGGCTTGGCGGTCGGCATCTCCACCGGCGCGGCCTCGCCCGAGAAGCCGGCGAGCAGCTGCTCGAACACGTCCGCCGGCTGCCCAGGCGTGGCCGCCGCGCCGGGCTGGCCCGGCGTCGTCGGCATGGTCGGAAGGGCGATCGGAAACGCGAACATTGGGCGGGGGTCTTGCCTTGGAAACGAGAGCGCCTGCTGCGCCAGGTCCATTCGACACCCGCCGAGCAACCCCTGGGCCAAGTTTCCGCCACAATCCCAAGTCGCTGAAACGGCACAGATTTCCCAGTTCCGTTAAGACCTCGGGCACCACCCCGCGGGCCGAATTTGCCGGGCTGCCGGCGTCCGATAGGCGCGCCTTGCCGAGGCGTGGATCACCTCCTAGCCCCGACGCTCAGCGCGAGGGGAGAGGATTGAGGAGAGGGGCGACGCCGGCGTTTACGCTCCACCGGATGGTGGCCTAGCTCCCGAAAACCGGGCCCGCTCGACCTGCCGCTTCGAGAGCGAAGAGGCCGCTCCACGCCTCTCCTTAGTCCTCTCCCCCCGCACTTCGTGTCGCGGGAGAGGAGACGGGTGCGCGCCTATACGCGTCAGCTCGGTCAGACTGGCCCGCCTCTTGCGCCGTGTGGTCGCAACGCAACCGGCCTTGGCAGAAGATGGCACTGAAAACGTTCGACTTTTCCCGGAAAGCAAAGGGTGCGTTCATCACGCCCTGGGCAGTTTTCGCCGGGTCGAGCGTCAGGGTTTGCCGAGGGGAGGCCTAGAAAATGTCGCTCC
>JAESGR010001168.1_pt1 | contig 10400 bp, 10 predicted proteins | sample 9269771 | NCBI WGS metagenome assembly JAESGR01 (sample SAMN15739572, study PRJNA653492) | algae metagenome | isolation source: Chroococcus sp. CMT-3BRIN-NPC107 and co-occurring heterotrophs from well... | place: USA: Clark Mountains Wilderness, California | collected 2010-04-18
TCTTCCAGCATTTCAACCTGCTCTCGGCCAAGACCGTGCGCGGGAACGTGGCGCTGCCGCTCACGGTCGCCGGCGTTCCGAGGAGCGAGATCGGTCCGCGGGTCGACGAGGTGCTGCGCCTCGTCGGTCTCGAGGCCAAGGCGGAGACCTACCCGTCCCAGCTGTCGGGCGGCCAGAAGCAGCGCGTCGGCATCGCCCGCGCCCTCGTCAGCCGTCCGGAGATCCTGCTCTGCGACGAGGCGACCTCGGCCCTCGACCCGGAAACCAGCCTCTCGATCCTCAACCTCCTGCGCGACATCAATCGGCGCCTCGGCATCACCATCGTGCTCATCACCCACGAGATGAGCGTGATCCGCGAGATCTGCAGCGACGTGGTGGTGCTGGAGGGTGGCCGCGTCGCCGAGATGGGGCCGGTCTGGCGCGTCTTCGGCAGCCCGGAGCATCCGGCGACGCAGGCGCTCCTCGAGCCGCTGACCCGCGGCCTGCCGGACGACCTAGCCGCGGCCCTGCAGCCCCAACCTGCGCCCGGTGCGGCGACCGTCTTGCAGATCACCTATTCCGGACAGGGGGCGCCGGATCTTTCCGCCCTGGCCGCAGCCGCCGGCGCGCCGGTGCGACTGCTTCAGGCCGGCATCGAGCGCATCCAGGGCCACGCGGTCGGCCGGATGCTGATCGCCGTCGCGGCGGAGGCCGGGCCTGACCTGGAGGTGCGGTTGCGGGCGCTCGGAGGGAGCATCGAAAGGATCGGCTATGTCCCAAGCGATGATTGACCGCCTCTGGCAGGCCTCCTTCGACACCCTCTTCATGGTCGGCATCTCGGCCGGGATCGCGGTCCTGGTCGGGCTCCCGCTGGCGCTCTTCCTCGTCACCTCGGCGCCGGGCGGCATCTTCCCCGCGCCCAGGGCCAACCGGGTGGCCGGAACCCTGGTCAACGGGTTCCGCGCCGTGCCCTTCATCGTGCTGCTCGTGGCGCTCATCCCGTTCACCCGGCTGGTGACGGGCACGACCATCGGCGTCTGGGCCGCCATCGTGCCGCTGGCGGTGAGCGCCACGCCGTTCTTCGCCCGGATCGCCGAGGTCTCGCTGCGGGAGGTCGATGGCGGGCTGATCGAGGCGGCCCAATCCATCGGCTGCCGGCGCCGGCACATTCTCGTCCACGTCCTCCTTCCGGAGGCGCTGCCGGGAATCGTGGGCGGCCTCACCATCACGGTCGTCTCGATGATCGGCGCCTCCGCCATGGCGGGCGCGGTCGGCGCGGGCGGCCTCGGCGACGTGGCGATCCGCTACGGCTACCAACGATTCGACACCACCGTGATGGCCGCCGTCATCATGATCTTGATCGCCCTCGTCTGCCTGGTGCAGTTCGCCGGCGATCTCACCGTGCGACGGCTGCGGTCGCGTTGAGGATTGCTCGGCCTGTTCCGACGAGGCTCGCCCGACCTGCAGGCCGTCGCGCGGGAGCTCTCATGGACGGCCTTCGTCGCCCAGCCTTCCACCCCACGTCCGATCCGCGCGGCACTTCGGCCGCGAACCGCCTGCGCGACCTCGCGCGCTGGAAGTACGGCCGGATCGGCGCCTGCCACCTCAACGGCCGGCACCCGCCCCGGCACGGAGCGTTCTGATGGCCGTGAAGAAGCAGATCCGGCTCAACGCGTTCAACATGAACTGCGTGGGCCACATCAACCACGGCCTCTGGACTCACCCGCGCGATCGCTCCTCGGAGTACAACACGCTTCGCTACTGGACCGATCAGGCCAAGTTGCTGGAGCAGGGCCTGTTCGACGGCCTCTTCATCGCCGACATCATCGGCGTCTACGACATCTACGGCGGCGGCATCGAGGTGACGGCGCGCGAAGCCGTGCAGCTTCCCGTCAACGATCCGACGCTCCTCGTCCCCGCCATGGCGGCGGTGACGGAGCACCTGGGCTTCGGCGTCACGGTCAACGTCCACAACGAGGCGCCCTACACCTTTGCCCGGCGGGTCTCGACGCTCGATCACCTCACGCAAGGCCGCATCGGCTGGAACATCGTCACCGGCTACCTCGACAGCGCCCATCGCGGGCAGAGCGGCGGCCGGCTTCCCGACCACGACCGGCGCTACGACTACGCCGACGAGTACCTCGACGTGCTCTACAAGCTCTGGGAAGGAAGCTGGGCCGACGACGCCGTGCTCCGGGACCGTTCGGCGAGGGTGTTCAGCGACCCCGCCCGCATCCGTCCGGTGGCGCACCACGGCGAGTTCCTCGACGTCGAGGGTTATCACCTGTCCGAGCCCTCGCTCCAGCGCACGCCGGTTCTCTACCAGGCAGGCGCCTCGGGCCGCGGCCGGGCCTTCGCCGGGCGCCACGCCGAGTGCGTGTTCATCTCCGCCAGCGACCGGGCGGGCGCCCGCAACGCGGTGCGCGCCATCCGGGCCGAGGCGGTCGCGGCGGGACGCCGCCCCGAGGACGTGAAGATCTTCGTTGGCATCGCCGTCATTCCCGGGCGCAGTCGCGCGGAGGCCGAGGAGAAGCGCGCCGAGTATCGGCGCTATGCGAACCCCGAGGCGGGCCTGGCGCATTTCTCCGCCTCGACGGGCATCGACTTCGCCCGCTACGGCCTCGACGACGCCATCCCCTACGGCCCCGGCAACGCCATCCAGTCCGCGACGGCTGCCGCTGCACGGCGTGGGCTGACGAAGCGCGACCTGCTCTCGGAGCTCGAACTCGGCGGCCGCTACGCCGTGCTCGCGGGCGACGCCGTCTCGATCGCCGACGAGCTCCAGTCCTGGATGGAAGAGGGCGAGGTCGACGGGTTCAACCTCAGCCGCATCGTGGTGCCCGAGAGCTACGCCGACTTCATCGACATCGTGGTCCCCGAACTGCAGGACCGCGGGATCTACAAGACCGCCTACGCGGAGGGCTCGCTGCGCGCCAAGCTCTTCGGCCAGGGCGACCGGCTGCCCGCCCGCCATGCCGCCAACGCGTTTCGCCCCAGCGCCGAGACCGCGGAGGGGGACCGATAGCAACCGACAACCGCGCCAGAGCAGTGGCAAAAGGTCCGCCAGACGGATGACGCTGACTGTCAGCGGTCTCGTGCCGACCGATTTCTCAGTGGCGCAAGAGGATCAAGGGCAGCGCCGCCTTCAGCGTCCTTCCAGCAATGGCCTGAAATTCTCCAACCAGCTTCGCAGCCATGCCTCGAAGCCCAGCTTGGCCCCAGCTTCGCTCTGGGCATGACCCCAGGCATCCTCCGCGAGCGGGCTCGACCACGTCCACAAACGGTTCGAGCCGTCGAACGCCACCGCACCCACTTCCACGGTGCCGACGTGGCCCACGACGCGCCTGAGCGGTACGTTGGCGACGGTGTCCTGCGTCCAGGTGATGGGGGCCTTCGGCACGGGATCACAACCGTCGACCTCGACGCTTGTTCAAACCGGCGGCCTGCCGCAACGATCAATGGCCCAAGCAAGTTCTCAGGGGGAACCGGATTATGGGAACGGACTGACGTGATCGAGGCCATCAACCGGGCGATGAACGCGCTGGATGCCTATTGGGCCAAGCACGGAACGCCTGATCCCCGCGTCATCGCTCAGGTGCATGCGAAGCTCGAGGAGCACGCCTCTGGCTGCAGCGACGATTGGCAAGCGCTGCTGAATAATGCTCTGCGAGACCTCGGCTACGATGTCGAATGGCGCGGCGAGGACGTTCACGCTCTCACGCCGATGCCGGCCGAGGGAACTCAGGCGGACTAGTTCGAAGCGGGACCGCATCCTGCGCGGCGTATCGATCCTACAATGCGCCGTCAGAAAAATCGCTTAAGGTCCGTCAAGTCAGTGGGCACGCGTCCTAGGCCGGATGATGAAAAGCGCTGCAGGAGCCATCTGTGTATGTGCGACATCCATACTGGCCTTTCTGCTGACGACGTCTTCGGGGTCTGCCGCTTCGGTACGTGAACGGCCCAAGGTGACGATCTACACGGCCATCGAGAGCGAGCAGGTGGCGTGGATCAGCGAGGCCATGGCGCGGGCGGTGCCGGAGGCCGACATCGTCTGGGTCCGCGGATCGACGGGGGTGATCACGGATCGGCTCCTGGCGGAGCGGGACGCGCCGGGCGCCGATATCGCCTTCGGGATCGGCGCCTCGAGCTTGATGCTCCTGGAGATGGCGGATCTGCTGGCCGAGTACCGGCCCGCCGGGGTCGAACGGCTGCGTTCCTTCTTCCTCGACCAGACGCCGCCCTACACCTGGACGGGAATGGACGCCTATGTCGGGGCCATCTGCTTCAACATCGAGGCGGCGAAGGCGTCCGGCCTGCTGCGGCCGGTGCTATGGCGGGAGCTGCTGGCGCCCGGCTTCAAGGGGCAGATCGTGATGCCGGATCCGAACCTGTCCGGAACCGGCTTCCTCCTCGTCGCCGGCTGGCTGCAGAGCATGGGCGAGGCCGCGGCCTGGACCTTCATGGACGCGCTGCACGAGAACGTCGCGGCCTACCTGCCTTCGGGCTCTGCGCCCTGCCGCGAGGCCGGTCGCGGCACCTACGCCGCCGGGCTGTCCTTCGACATGCGCGCGACCACCGAGCGCGCGAGCGGGTCGCCGATCGAGATCATCGTTCCCATCGACGGCGTCGGCTGGGAGCAGGAGGCCTTCGCCATGCTCCGGACCGCCCGCCGCCCTGACCTCGCGCGGCGCATCCTCGATTGGGCGGCCTCGCGGGAGGCCAACGAGATCTACGCCCGGAGCTTCGCCATCGTCGCGCACCCCGATGTGGCGGGCGCGAATCCGGATTATCCCGCCCACGCGGAAGCGCGGATGGCGAAGATCGATCTGCGCTGGGAAGCCGAGCACCGCGAGCGCATCCTGCGGGAATGGACGCGACGCTACGGCAGCAAGACACGCCCCTGATCGGGCCGGGCTGCGAGCACGAAACAATCCGCGCAATGATGTCGAAAAGCCGGGGGCTTAGACGTCCTTCGACAGACGGTCGCGAATGACCGCGGATTGGGGAACGCTATGCTCGGGATGCTGGTACGCTTGATCATCGCAGGAGGCCTGATGGCCGGCAGCGCCTACGCGCCGCTCCTTCGCGCCGAAGCGGGCGTGACGGCCCCGCGGACGACGGACGACCGAACCTTCCGGTCCTGCCCGACGCCGCGCGCGGCGGCCGTCCGAGCCTGCATCGCCTGAGGCGGGCCGCCGATGCGCCTCCCCGCCCTTCTTCTCGCCGTCAACTTCCTCGCCGCCATGGCGCTCTCGGCGGCGGCCTACGGCACCTGATCAATCCAAGAGCCGCACGCCCTCGAACAGGTGCCGCCCGAGCGGATCCATCTGAAAACCCACGACATCGCGACGCGCCACCATGTGTACGAGCGTGTGGGCCAGGGGGACCCAGGGCGCCTCGCGGCGGAAGATGCCCTGTGCGGTCCGATAGAGCCGGGCGCGCTCCTCGCGGTCGACCGCGCGGCGCGCGGCCTGGACCGCGGCGTCGTATTCCGGATCGCACCAGCGGGCGAGATTGGCGCCGCCGGGCGGGGCGGCCTTGCAGCCGAGGAGGATGTACAGGAAGTTGTCCGGGTCGCCGTTGTCGCTCGTCCAGCCGTAGAGCATCATCGACGGCACGCCGCCGTAGAGCGCCGTCCGGTAGGCGCCCCAGCTCTCCGTGACGAGGCGGACACGGATGCCGACGCTGGCGAGGTCGGCCTGGATCATGTCGGCGACGCGCCGGCCGTTCGGATTGTAGGGCCGGCTGACGGGCAGGAACCACAGGTCCGTCTCGAAGCCGTCGGGTAAGCCCGCCTCCGCCAGGAGGCGCCGCGCCGCGGCCCGGTCGAAGGCGATCTCGGGCAGGGCATCGTCGTGGGCCCACATCCCCGGCGGCAGCGGATTCTTGGCGGGACGCCCGGAGGCGCCGAACACGCCCTCGACGATGGCGCTGCGATCGATCGCGGCAGTGATGGCGCGCCGCACCCGGACGTCGTCGAGCGGCGCGCGCGTCGTGTTGAGGGCGAGATAGGCGACGTTCAATTCCTCGCGGGCGAGGAGCGTCAGGCTCGGATCGGCCCGGATCGCGTCGAGATCGGCGGGGCCGGGAAAGGCCATGACCTGGCACTCGCCCGCCTTGAGCTTGGTGAGGCGCACCGCCGCGTTCGGCGTGATCGAGAACACGAGACCCTCGATGGGGCGCCCGCTATCCGCGGCATCCGCCTGAGGCCGGCGCCAGTAATCCGGGAAGGCGCGATACCGGATCGCGAGATCGGGCCGGTAGCCGGCGAAGACGAAGGGACCGGTGCCGATCGGTGCGCGGGCGAGCTCCTCGGTCGCGTTCGTGGCTTCGAGAAGGCTCGCATATTCCGCGGAATGGATGCTGCCGAAGGCCTGGGCGAGATTCGCGAGGAACGTCGCGTCGGCCTCTCTCAGGCGGATGCGGACGTTGCGCCCATCGATCTTCTCGATGGCCTCGATCAGGTCGGGAAGGCCGAGATCGCGAAAATAACCGAAGACGTTGCCGCTCGGCTGGAACTGGTGGCCGGGCTTCCACTGCCGCATCAGCGAGAACACCACGTCGTCGGCATTCATTGGCCGGCCGGGCGTGAAGCGGGCATTGGCGTGGAAGCGCACGCCGTCGCGCAGGGTGAAGACGTAGTCGCGCCCGTCCTCCGAGACGGTCCAGGATTCCGCTAGCGCCGGACGGAGGTCGGTCGTGCCGGGGATGAACTCGACGAGGCTGTTGAACATCTGCCAGGTCGCGTTCATCGCCGTCGTCGTCGTCGCGACCGCCGGGTCGAGGGATTCGGGATTGCCCTCCGAGCAGAAGACGAGGGTGCGGGCGGCCGCAGGCTGGGCCGCGAGGAGCAGGGCAAGCAGCAGGGCGGGGCGCGAGCGTCGGTCAAGCCTGGGCATCAGGCGCTCCCGACGTCGGCGTGCTGCCGCGCTGGCCCGAGCATGGTTGGCCCTCCGCGCGCATCCGAGGCGAACTCGACGCTGATCACGGTGCCGCTTCCGGGCTGACTCTCGACGGCGATGCGACCCTTCAGCGTCGCGGTCACGAGGTTGTGGACGATGTGCATGCCGAGGCCGGTGCTGCCGCGCGCGCGGGCGGTCGTGAAGAACGGGTCGAAGATCCGGGGAAGGTTCTCCGCCGCAATGCCGCGGCCATCGTCCACGACGTCCAGGCGGACGAATCCGGGCGCCGCGTGGGCGACACGGACGACGATCTGCCCGCCCCGCTCACCGCCAAAGCCGTGCACCACCGCGTTGGTGATCAGGTTCGTCACGACCTGAGCGAGGGCACCGGGATTCGTGTTGACGGTCAGTCCCGCCGAACATTCGTGCCGGACCACGTGGCCGCCCTTCCGCAGCATGGGCTGAAGGCTCGCCAGGAGGTCGTCGAGCCAGGCATCGATGGCGAAGGTGCGATGCTCGTCCGTCGCCCGATCGACGGCAACCTGCTTGAAGCCGTGGACGAGGTCCGCGGCCCGCGCGAGGTTGGCGTAGAGAAGGGCCGCACCTTCTCCGACTCGGTCGACGTAATGCGTCAGCCGCGAGCGCGAGAGCGCGTTCTGGGCCACGAGCGCCTGGAAGTCGCGCGTCTCGTCCCGCACGATCGTGGCGGTGGTCAGAGCGATCCCGAGCGGCGTGTTGATCTCGTGGGCCACGCCGGCCACGAGTTGTCCCAGGGAGGCGAGCTTCTCGGCGCGGATGAGGTCGTCCTGAACCTGCTTCAGCTCGACGAGGGCGGCGTCCGCCTGGTCCTTGGCGCGCCGCAAGGCCCGCTCGCGCCGTCCGATCTCCGTCACGAAGAAGTACGTGGCTCTCGCGATCTCCCCGAGCTCGTCGCGCCGCTGGGTGCCGATGACGGTTCCCGCCGACGGGTCTGCCGCCAGCGCGATCATGTCGTCCTGGAGCTGGCGCAGCGGCACGGTGATCGAGCGCGCGACCGCAAGAGCGGCGAGCGAGCCGAGCAGCAATCCGCCCGCGGCGCCGAAGAGCAGGATCTGCCGGAGGAAGCTGCCCAGGCGGTCGGCATCGCCGACGAAGGCGTCGTTGAGCGTGCGCGCGCTCTCGCTGACGACGGCCGCGACGCTGTCCATCTCGGCGAGCATGGCGCCCTGGCGCTTGAGCCCGTCGATCGTCGTGGCGAGGCGGGTGCGCCAGCCGTCGATGGCATCGATCATCTCGCCCTGGATGAGCGGGGAGATCGGCAAGGCGGCCGTCTTGGTCGAGAGGCGCTCCCCCTCCCCGACCATGGAGGCCGCCGTGACGGTGTCGCGCCGCGCCAGCGCGTCGGCCGTGCGCTGCCCGAGCTTGAGGGTGGTGATGGCGACGTCCTGCGTCGCCTGCTGGGTCTCGTTCGCCTCGATGGAGTAGGTGAGGAGCTGGGCGACCTCGTCGTGCAGCGTGCGCTGGCCGGACGTGTCGATCTTCAGGAGGCGCTCGCTCCAGGCCGCGAGGGCCGCGGGTTGCGACGCGCCCGCGTGGTCCGGCGCCGCCTCGTCGAGGCCCTGGCCCGCCGAGAGGGCTTCGAGCTCGTCGGCCTCGCGGGCGCGCCCCTCGCCGCGCAGGGCGGCCGAGAGGCTGCGGCTCGCATTCTGGAGGAGGGCGATGTCGGATTGCGGCCGGCCCGCGGCCGGCGAGGGCTCCGCCGGCGCACCCGCTCGGACCCGGGCGACGGTGATCTCCGCCAGGATCGTCCGGAGCAGATTGAGGTTGGCGACGATGTCGCGCGTCGCGCGCAGCTTGTTCACCTTCTCGCTCAGGGAGCGGACGAGGTCGGCGTTCGACGCCTGCTGCCGCAGGCGGGCCCGGTCGGCCAGCGTGATCAGCGTGTCGGCGCGTTGCGCCATCTCCGCGGTCAGGCCGTCGCTCTCCCGGGTCAGGCGGATGAGGTGGTTCATGCGCTCGACGTAGCCCGCCAGGGCACCCCGCGCCGAGGCGATGCCCGAGCTCTGCTCGCTCGTGCGCGCCAGCCCGCTCAGGGCGCCGAGCCCCTTGCTCGCCCGCGCCGTCAGGGTCGCGAAGGTGTCGGCGTGGGCTGCACGCTCCGAAGGGTTGGCGGCAACGTAGGCGTCGCGAATCAGGCGGGCGGAGCTGAGATCGTGGTAGACCTGGCTCGCGACCAGCGTGCCGTCGCGCGCGCGCTCCGCCTGGGCGAGCAGGAACCAGCCCGCGACCGCGATCGCCGCCGCGATGAGGATGGGCACACCGCCGACCAGCGCGATCTTACGGCCGACCCGCATGTCCCCATCCCGCCCGTTTGCTTCAGTTTAATGTCTTCCTGAAGTCGGGCAAGCACAGGGGCAGGTCAGTTCCTGGTGATATCCGCAGCCGGCCTGCGGGGTGGGCTCGCAGCCCGTGCGTTCGGTCGAACGCCGAAACGCGCCTCAAGGCTCGGTTCAGCGGGCGGCCGGGTCGGGGCCGGTTCATCCCGGCGACGCCCATGAAGGAGCTGGAAGAGCCGATCGAGGCTCTCGGGGTCTGCCTCGAGTGCTGAGCGCGTGAAGTGGGGCATCTCGATCCCCTCACTGCCGCTTGGACGCGGTGCGCGCGGGGCTCGGCGGCGTGGGGGCGCGGTTCTCCCCGTCCCGACGATCCAGGCTGATGAGCCGAACCTGGCGAATGGGCGCCCGCTCGCCCGAACTTCCGGGTGTCGTGTCCTGGCGCCGCACATCACCAACGTCGGGGCAATTGGCGGGGCGGTAGGGCCAGGCCGCCGACGCGCAGCCCGATGCGGGCTTCGCCTCGACGGCGGGCAGAGCGGCGTCAGGCTCAGCGGAGGCGCTGCGGGCAGGAACGGCGGCGAGGGCTGCAAGCAGGCCCGTCGAGAGCGAGGCGGCGACCGCGATGACGATGATGAACTTGCCCATGACACCCCCCTCGACGCTTGGCGCCGTCGTTGGTGTCAGCTCTAGGCGCCGCCAATGTCCCCAGTTTTGCTTCGCTCGTCACAGGATACTGGTATTTCAGCGCGATTGTTTCTTCGATGCGGCGCCCACGAAACAATTGCCGAGCTTGCGCCTCGCTTCCCGCGGAGCACGACCCTCAGTCGCCATCGGGACGGAAGACGTAACCGAGGCCGCGCACGGTCTTGATGTAGCGCGGATTGGCCGGGTCCGGCTCGATCTTCTTGCGGATCCGGTTGATGCGCACGTCGATGGCGCGGTCGAAGGCGTCGGGGTCGCGGGCATCGGCGAGGTCGAGCAGGCGCTCGCGCGAGAGCGCGCGCTTGGGATGATCCGCGAAGGCCTTGAGCAGCTCGAATTCCGAACGGGTCAGCGCCTGCTCGGCGCCCTCGCTGTCCCGCAGGCGCAAGGCGTCGAGCTCGAGCCACTTGGTCCCGAAACGGACGCGGCGCCCGGGAACTTCCGCCGGCGCGGCCGGCATCTCCAGCTGGGGCGCCGGTCCGCTCCCTCGCCGCAGCACCGA
>JAESGR010001169.1_pt1 | contig 10400 bp, 8 predicted proteins | sample 9269771 | NCBI WGS metagenome assembly JAESGR01 (sample SAMN15739572, study PRJNA653492) | algae metagenome | isolation source: Chroococcus sp. CMT-3BRIN-NPC107 and co-occurring heterotrophs from well... | place: USA: Clark Mountains Wilderness, California | collected 2010-04-18
CGGCCCACCGCTCGAGGGAGTAGGCCGACCGGTGGTCGCTGTCGCCGTGGCCGGAGAGGTCGACGGCGACCACCCGGTACTGCTCGGCGTAGGGCGCGGCCACGTGGGTCCACCAGTGGGCGTGGGCTGCGCCGCCGTGCACGAACACCAGGCCCCGCCGGCCGGGGTCACCCAGGCGACGTAGTGGATCCGGGCGCCGGCCACCTCGACGTGCTCGTCGGTGGACGGCACGGCCAGGGCCCGGCGGAACCACCCCGGCGCGTCCGGGTCGGGTTCGAGGTCGTCGACGGCGTCGGGCACGGCGGCGACCGTAGACGCGGCCCCGGTCAGTCGGCGGCGGCCGCCTCGCCGGAGGATGCCGCCCCCGGCAGCACCCGGTAGGACTCGTACACGCCGTCGAGGCCACGGATGGACCCCAGCACCACGCTCAGGTGGGACGGGTCGCCGAGCTCGAAGTCGAACCGCATGGCCGCCATGCGGTCGCCGCCGGTCTTCATGTTGCAGGCGAGGATGTTCACGTGGTGGTCGGCGAGGGCGCTCGACACGTCGCGCAGGAGCCGGGGCCGGTCGAGGGCCCGGACCTCGATCGAGGCGACGAACGACCCGCCGGCGAAGTCCTCGTCCCACTCGACCTCGATGAGGCGGTCCCGCTGGCCGGCCTGGAGCGAGACGGCGTTGGCGCAGTCGGCCCGGTGCACCGACACGCCGCGGCCACGGGTGACGAACCCGATGATGGCGTCGCCGGGGACGGGGGTGCAGCACCGCGAGAGCTTCACCATGACGTCGTCGAGGCCCTCGACGTGCACGCCGGCGCCGGGGCGGGTGGCCCGCATGCTGCGCGTGCCGCTCACCGTGGTGGGCAGCTGCTCCTCGCGGCCCGGGTCGCCGGAGCGCAGGAGCCGGCTGATCCGGGCCACGACCGCCTCGGGCGACACGTGGTGCTCGCCGATGGCGGTGTACAGGGCGTCGGTGTCGACGTAGTTCAGGCCCGTGGCGACCTCGTCGAGCACCGTGGCCGGCAGCTTCTGGGTGGGGAGCCCCTCGCGGCGGAGCTGCTTGGTGAGGTCGTCGCGCCCGGTCTGCAGCGCGTCCTCGCGGCGCTCTCGGGAGAACCACTGGCGGATCTTGTTGGCGGCACGAGGCGTCTGGACGATCTGGAGCCAGTCGCGGCTCGGGCCGGTGCCCTCGACCTTCGACGTGAAGATCTCGCACGTGTCGCCGGAGGTCATCTGGTGGTTGAGCGACACCAGCCGGCCGTTGACCCGGGCGCCCACGCAGGCGTGGCCGACCTCGGTGTGCACCGCGTAGGCGAAGTCGATGGGCGTGGCGCCCTTCGCCATGGTGACGACCTTGCCCTTGGGCGTGAAGACGTACACCTCGTCCTGCTCGAGGTCGACCTTGAGGGTCTCCATGAACTGGGCGGGGTCGGAGGTCTCCTGCTGCCAGTCGACGATGCGGTTGAGCCACGCCAGCTCGTCGGTGGGCGAGCCGATCTTGTAGGCGAAGTGGGCCGCCACGCCGAACTCGGCGCGCTGGTGCATCTCGCGGGTGCGCAGCTGGACCTCCAGCGGCTTGCCCTGGGGTCCGACCACCGTGGTGTGGAGCGACTGGTACAGGTTGAACTTGGGCATCGCCACGTAGTCCTTGAACCGGCCCTGCACCGGACGCCACGTGGCGTGGATCGAGCCCAGCGCCGCGTAGCAGTCGCGCACGGAGTCGACGAGGACGCGGATCCCGACGAGGTCGAAGATGTCGTCGAACTGGCGGCCCTTGACGACCATCTTCTCGTAGATGCTCCAGAGGTGCTTGGGCCGGCCGCTCACCTCGGCGTCGACGCCGAGCTCGGCGAGGCGCTGGCGCACCTGCTCGAGCACCTGCTCCAGGTAGAGCTCGCGCTCGGGGGCACGGGTGGCCACCATGTGGTCGATCTCGGCGTACTGCTTGGGGTGCAGGGTGGCGAAGCTGAGGTCCTCGAGCTGCTGCTTGAGGTCCTGCATGCCGAGGCGGTGGGCCAGCGGCGCGTAGACGTCGAGCGTCTCGCGAGCGATGCGGGTCTGCTTCTCGGGCGCCATGGCGCCGAGGGTCCGCATGTTGTGGAGCCGGTCGGCCAGCTTGATCATCAGGACCCGGAGGTCCTTGGCCATGGCCACCAGCATCTTGCGCATGGACGCGGCCTGCTGGGCGGCCTTGGAGTCGAACTGGACCCGGTCGAGCTTGGTGACGCCGTCGACGATGCCGGCGACCTCGGGGCCGAAGCGGGCGGCGAGCTGGTCGAGGGTGACGCCGGTGTCCTCCACCGAGTCGTGCAGCAGCGCGGCGGTGATGGTGACGTCGTCGAGGCCGAGGTCGGCGACGATCTGGGCGACCGACAGGGGGTGGTGGATGTACGGCTCGCCGCTGCGGCGGGTCTGGCCGACGTGGGCCGAGGCCGCCAGCTCGTAGGCCTCGGAGATCATGGCCGTCGAGGTCTTGGGGTGGTGGGCCCGGAACGACGCCAGCAGGGGCGCGGTCTCGACCGAGGCGGGGGCGCTCGATCGGCGCCACGGCAGCACCCGGCTCACGGTGGGCATGGGTCGAGCCTACGGCCCCAGGCCGGGCCTCCCGCTCCCCTCCGGCGCCGCCGGCACGGGCCGGGTCAGGAGGTGACGAGCGAGGTGATGCGGTGGTCGCCCAGGGCGGCGCGGCCGCCGAGGAAGCCGAGCTCGATCAGGAAGGCGAAGCCGACGACGCTGGCCCCGAGCTTCTCGGCCAGCCGGGCCGTCGCCGCCGCCGTGCCGCCGGTGGCCAGGACGTCGTCGACGATGAGGACGCGGTCGCCGGGGCGCACGGCGTCGCGGTGGATCTCGAGCAGGTCGGTCCCGTACTCGAGCTCGTACTCCTGGCGCTCGATCTCCCAGGGCAGCTTGCCGGCCTTGCGGACGGGGACGAAGCCGGCGCCGAAGCGGTACGCGACCGGCGCGGCGAGGATGAACCCGCGCGCCTCGGTGCCGAGCACCTTCACGACGCCGTCGTCGGCGTAGGGGTCGGCGAGCGCGTCGATGCAGGCGGCGAAGGCGTCGGGGTGGCCGAGCAGCGGCGTGATGTCCTTGAAGACGACGCCCTGCTTCGGGAAGTCGGGGATCTCGCGGATGTGGCCGGCCAGGTCGACGCCGCCGGTCACCGGCGGCGTCCCTGCTTGCGGGGGCGAGGCGTGCCGCTCGGCGCGTAGGGCGCCGTGGGCCCGGCCTTCACCGACGCCATCACCGGGTCGAGCTCGGCCTCGGTCTTGACGACCTCGGCGCGCTGCGGCACCGAGCCGGAGCCGCGTTCGGCGATCTGACGGCGCAGCTCCCGGTAGCGCGGCTCGCGCTCCTTGAGCAGGGCGAGCAGCGGGGTGGCGATGAAGATCGAGGAGTAGGCGCCCGAGAGCAGGCCCAGGAACAGGGCCAGGCCGAACTCCTGGAGCGTGCTGGCGCCGAGGACGAAGGCCCCGACGATCAGCACGGACAGGATCGGCAGCAGCGACGTGATGGACGTGTTGAGCGACCGCATCAGCACCTGGTTGAGCGACCGGTTGGCCATCTCGCTGTAGGTCATGCGGCCCTTGGCGTCGAGCAGCTTGGTGTTCTCGTTCACCCGGTCGAAGACGACGATGCCGTCGTAGATCGAGAAGCCCAGCATGGTGAGCAGGGCCACGACCGTGGCCGGCGTGACGGGGAAGCCGAAGAGCGAGTACAGGCCGAGCACGACCAGGAGGTCGTGGAACAGGGCCACGACGGTGGCGATGGCCATCTTCAGCTCGAAGCGGATCGTGATGAAGATCGTGATGGCGATCATGAAGACGACGAGCGCGTTGCGCGCCTTCTCGGAGATCTGGCGCCCCCACGACGGGCCCACGGTGTCGACGGTGATCTCGGTCGCCGGCGTGCCGGTGAGCTCGGCCAACCGCTCGGTGACGTCGCCGCCGATGCGGGCCCGCTCGGCGTCCTCGAGCTCGGAGAGGTCGGTGATCTGCACGGACATGCGGTCGGCGGCCCGGCGGGCCGCCGCCGGCGCGTCCTCGGCGCCCTCGAGGGTGCTCGGGAGCTTCTCGATCTCGGCCTGCAACGAGGCGAGCGGGGCCGGGACCTCGTCGGCGAACGGGCCGTCGACCGCCTCCAGGTCCTCGCGCACGTCGTCGATGCGGCCCCGGGCGTCGGCCGGGACGTCGCCGCGCAGGCCGCCCAGGGCGTCCTCGGCGTCGCGGAGGGCGCTCCTGGTGGCGTCGGCCGGTTCGGCCGACGCCTCGGCCTCGACGCGGAGGAAGCGGGCGTTGCCGCCCCCGGTTGCCTGCGTGACCTCCTGGACCTGGACGTCGTCGTAGCCGAGCTCCTCCATGGCGTCCTGGACCTGCTCGACCTCGGCGTCGCCGGCCTCGACCTGCCACACGGTGCCGCCGGTGAAGTCGATGCCCAGGGTGAGTCCACCGGTGGCCAGGCGGGCGATGCCGAGGAGCAGCAGCACCCCGGAGATGGCGAACCACAGCTTCCAGCGACCGACGATGTCGACGTTCGTGTCGCCGTGGTAGAGGCGCTTGAGGCCACCACCCTTGGGATCCCGGACGGGGGCGCTCACGGGGCCACCACCTTCGCGTTGGAGGGGACGGCCTGGTCGGTGGACGAGCCGATGCCGAAGAACTTCGCCTTGGCGAACCGGGGCGAGCGGGCCAGCAGGAGGATCAGCGGCCGGGTGAAGAGGATGGCGACGAACAGGTCGAGGATCACCGACAGCCCGAGGAAGTAGGCGAAGCCCCGCACCGGGCCGACGGTGAGGTACCAGAGGAGGAAGGCGCCGATGAAGGCGGCGCCGTTGGCGGTCAGCACCGTCTTGATGCCGCTCTGGTAGCCCCGCTCGGTGGCGGCCCGGACCGAGCGGCCGGACCGCAGCTCGTCCTTCACCCGCTCGAAGACCACGACGTAGGTGTCGACCGTGGTGCCGACCGAGACGATGATGCCGGTGATGCCGGCCAGCGTCAGGGCCAGGCCCTGGTTGGCGGAGAGGGCGCAGATGAGGCTGTACATCAGCGCGCCCCACACCACGAGGCTGATGACCACCACCATGCCGAAGCCGCGGTAGTAGAGGATCATGTAGAGGGCGAGGCCGGCGATGCCGATGAGCCCGGCGATGAGCCCGGCGCGCAGCGAGTCGGCGCCGAGGGTGGCCGACACCTGCTGCAGGGCGGCCTGCTCGAACTCCACCGGCAGCGAGCCGTAGCGCAGCACGAGGGCCAGGTCCTTGGCCTCGCCCTCGGTGAACCCGCCGCTGATCGTGAACTGGTCGGCGGCGAGGTCGGGGCCGTTCACCGCCGGGGCGGAGAGGACCTCGCCGTCGAGCACGATGGCGATGGCCCCCCTGCCCTCCTGGTTCTGGGCGGGGCAGGTCGGGCCGCCCTGGTAGCACTCGTTGAACGCGGCGTTGGCGTCGGCTTTCTGCGAGCCCTTGACCGCCACGTTGACGGTCCACTCGTTCTGGAGGGCGGCGTTGGCCCGGCTCAGGGCGTCACCGGTGAACCCGACCTCGCCCAGGGTGTAGACGAGCTGCCCGTCCTCGGAGGGGAACTGGCCGCCGGCGGCCGGCGCACCCGGCACCGCGGTGGTCGTGGTGGTCTCGGGGCCGCCCGTGGCGCCGTCGCCGCACGAGCTGCTGGTGCCTCCCGCGGTGCCGGGCACCGCGGTGGTCGTGGTGGAGGGGTCGCCCGCGACGGTGGTGCTGGTGGCCGGCGCCGTCGTGGTGGTGGTCGCCGGGGGCAGCGTCGTGGTGGTCGGCGGCAGCGTGGTGGTCGTGGTGGTCGGCGCGAACTGCACGGGCAGGGCGCCCTCGCCCGACCCGATGCCCACCATGCCGGTGCCGTCCTCGCCGCTCGCGACCAGCCCCTGCTCGTCGGTGCCGGCGCCGGCCTCGGTGGTCGTGGGCTCGGCCGGCGCGGTGGTGGTCGAGCCGTCGGCCGGGGCGGTGGTGGTCGACGCGTCGTCGCCGGCGACCGTGGTGGTCGAGGCGTCGCCGGCCTCGGTGGTGGTGGTCTCCCCCTCGGCGTCGGTGGACACCGAGACGGCATCGGGGTTCGGGGCGAAGGCCTGCACCGGGCGGAACTCCAGGCGGGCGGTGCAGCCCACCAGCGCCTCGGCCTTCTCGCGGTTCTTCACTCCTGGCAGCTGGACGATGACGGTTCGGCCCTGGCGCGTGATGTCGGGCTCGGCCACGCCGAGGCCGTCGACGCGCTGGCGGATGATGTCCTTGGCCTTCTCGACGCTCTCCTCGGAGGGCAGCCGGCCGTTGACCTCCTTGGCCTGGAGGACGACCGAGAACCCGCCCTGGAGGTCGAGGCCGAGCGTCGGCTGCGTGTCGGTGACGACCGTGGCCCCGAGGCTGATGATCGCCAGGAGGACGGTGAAGATCAGCGGCGTGAGCAGGCTCCGCCGGGTCACGCCGGGCCCCCGGCGATCGGTCCGTCGTGCTGGTCGTTCACTTCGTCCTCCGGGTCGGTGGGGGCGTCGGCCGCCTTGGCGACGGCGGCACGGGCGAGGGTCAGCTCGACGCCCGGGGCCACCTGCAGGCCGACGGTGTCGTCATCGAGGCGGGTGATCGTGCCGTGGATCCCGCCGGCCGAGATCACCCGGTCACCGACCTGCAGGGCGGCCACGAAGGCCTGCTGCGCCCGTGCCCGCTGCTGCTGCGGGCGGATGAGGAGGTACCACCCGATCCCGATGAACAGGAAGGTGACGACGACGGTGGCCAACGGGGATCCAATGGGAGCGGGAAAATGCCTCGTGAACCATAGGCGCGCACGGGTGCTGCCCAGGGATCACCCGATCGGCGCTCCGACCCCGGGACGGGCGGGCGAACGACGGCCCGACCGTCCGCCTCCCGATCAGCCCCAGACGTCGAGGACCGCCCGCCGAGCGGCGTCGTAGCGGCCCTCGGCGATGGCGGCGCGCAGCCCGACCACGAGATCGGACAGCCACGCCACGTTGTGCACGGTGAGGAGGTGGGCGCCGGTCGGCTCGCCCAGGCGGTGGAGGTGGCGGAGGTAGGCGCGGGTGTAGGTGGCGCACACCGAGCAACCGCAGGTGGGGTCGAGCGGGCCCTCGTCGCGCTCGTACGCCAGGTTCTTGATCATCAGCCGGCCTTCGCCGGTGAGGACGGTGCCGTGCCGGGCGTGGCGGGTGGGCAGCACGCAGTCGAACAGGTCGACGCCGAGGGCCACGGCCTCCACGATGCTCGCGGGGTCGCCCACGCCCATGAGGTAGCGGGGCTGGTCCGCCGGCAGGTGCTCGAGGGCGGCGGCCAGCGCCGGCACCATCTCGGCGCGGGTCTCGCCGACCGACAGGCCGCCGATGCCGTAGCCGTCGAAGCCGAGGGCGACGGTGCGCTGCGCCGACTCCCGGCGCAGCCCCAGGTCGGTGCCGCCCTGGGAGATGCCGAACTGGGCCTGGTCGAGGCCCCGGTCCTCGCGCCAGCCGCGGCCCGCCTCGAAGGCCCGCCGGCCCCGCTCGGCCCACACGGCGGTGCGGTCGACGGCCGCCCGGACGAGCCGGTCCGTCGACGGCAGCGGCGGGCAGACGTCGAGCACCATCTGGATGTCGCCGCCGAGCTTCGACTGGATGTCGGCGGCCTCCTCGGGGCTGAGGTGGTGGGTCGAGCCGTCGTAGGTGGACCGGAACGTGGCCCCCTCGTCGGTGACCTTCGGCTTCAGCGAGAAGATCTGGTAGCCGCCCGAGTCGGTCAGGACGTGGCCGTCCCAGGCCATGAACCGGTGGAGGCCGCCGAGGTCGGCCACCAGGTCGGCGCCCGGCTTCAGCATGAGGTGGTAGGTGTTGCCGAGGATGAGCGGGACGCCGAGCGCCCGCAGGTCCGGCGGGGTCAGGGCCTTGACCGCCGCCTTGGTGCCCACCGGCATGAACAGCGGCGTCGACAGCTCGCCCCGGGGCGTGGTGATGGTCCCGGCGCGCGCCGCGCCGTCGGTGGCGTGGACGTCGATCGTGAGCTTCACCGGGTGCCCTCCGGGGCGCGGTCGAGGAGCATGGCGTCGCCGAACGAGAGGAACAGGTAGCGCTCGGCCAGGGCGGTGGCGTAGAGGTCGCGCCAGCGCGGCCCGACGAACGCCTCCACCAGGGCCAGCAGCGACGACCTCGGCACGTGGAAGTTGGTGAGCAGCCGCTCGACGAGGGCGAAGTGGTGGTCGCCCCGGATGAACAGGTCGGTGGCGCCCTCCGGCCGGCCGGTGGCGGCCCAGCTCTCGAGGGCTCGGACGACGGTGGTGCCCACCGCGACGACCCGACCGCCGAACCGGTCGGGTGCGCCGGCGCCCGACCCCAGGCGAGGGCCCAGGACCTCCTGGGCGGCGGGCGGGATGCGGTAGCGCTCGGCGTGCATCGGGTGGTCCTCGACGCGCTCGGCGGTGATGGGGCGGAACGTGCCCAGGCCGACGACGAGCTCGACCCGGACCAGCGTGACGCCCCGGGCCCCGCAACGGTCCAGCAGCGCGTCGGTGAGGTGCAGGCCGGCGGTCGGCGCCGCCACCGACCCGGGGTGGGCGGCGTAGACGGTCTGGTAGCGGCCGGGGTCGGCGAGCGGCTCGTGGATGTAGGGCGGGAGCGGCACCTCGCCCACGGCGGCCAGCGCGTCGAGGTCGTCCACCCCGCCGTGGACGGTGACGCGTCGCCGGCCGTCGTCGCCCAGCCGCTCGCCCACCTCGACGACGAGGTCCGCCGCCGGGCCGTCCGTCGCCGTGGCGGGGACGAGGCGGGTGCCGTCGGCCACCCGCCGGCTCGGCCGCACCAGCGCCTCCCACCAGCCCTCGGGCCGGCGCTCGAGCAGGAGCACCTCCACCGCCCCACCGGTCGCCTTGCGCAGCGGGAGGCGGGCGGGGATCACCTCGGTGTCGTTGACCACCAGCACGTCGCCCGCGTCGAGCAGCTCCGCCAGGTCGGCGACCGCCCGGTGCGCCGGTGGGCGGTCCGGACCTCGGTCCACGAGCAGGCGGGCGCTGTCGCGCGGCTCGGCGGGCGTCTGGGCGATGGCCTCGGCCGGCAGGTCGTAGTCGAGGTCGGCGGCGTCCATGGGCGACCGCCGATCCTACGGACGGCCGGGACCGCTCCCCCACCCGGGCGGTCAGGGACGGCGTGCGCCGCCGAGGTCCCGGAGCGCCTCGATGGCGCTGCCGGCCAGCACGCGGGCGCCGAGGCCGATCGCCGACTCGTCGAGGTCGAAGGCGCTGGCGTGGATGTCGACCCGGGGGGTGCCGGGGCGGTGCACGCCGAGGCGGAGGTAGCCCAGCGGCGCCAGGTCGCCGTACCAGGAGAAGTCCTCGCCGCCGGCGCTCTGGCTGGTGGGCACCACCGATCCGGCACCGACCACCGAGCTCGCCGCCCGCGCCACCTGGTCGACGGCCCACGGGTCGTTGACGATCGGCGGGGCGCCGCGACGGTGCTCGAGCTCCCACGTGGCGCCGAACGGCTCGACGATGGCGCTCAGGAGCCGGGGCAGCAGCTCCGGCGCGGCGTCCCAGGCGCCTCGCCCGGACGCGCGCAGCGAGCCGAGGAGGTGGGCCTCGGACGGGATCACGTTGGGCGCCACGCCGGCGTGGATCGAGCCGAACGTGAGGTTCAGGCCGTCCCGGGGGTCGGTGAGGCGGCCCATCCCCATGGGGAGGTCGACCACCACCCGGGACGCGACGTGGACGAGGTCGGCCGTCTGGTGGGGGCGGCCGGTGTGGCCGCCCGGGCCCTTCAGGTGGATCTCGATCTGGTCGGCCGCCGAGGTGATGGGCCCGGCGCTCACGCCCACCGTGCCGACGTCGTGACCGGGATCGGCGTGGAGGCCGAACACCGCCTCGACGCCCTCCATCACGCCACCCGCGACGAGGGAGACGGCGCCGCCGGGCACCGCCTCCTCGGCGGGCTGGAGGATGACCCGGACGGTGCCGGCGATGTCGCAGACCTCGAGGGTGCGGGCCAGCGCGATGGCGGCGCCCACCGTGGCGGTGGCGTGGAGGTCGTGGCCGCAGGCGTGGCAGACGCCGTCGATCGTGGACCGGTACGGGACGTCCTTGGTGTCGGGCATCCGCAGGGCGTCGATGTCGCCCCGGATGGCCACGATCGGGCCGCCGCTGCCGATGTCGCAGATCAGGCCGGTGCCGGGCGGCGCCACCTCCGGGTCCAGGCCGGCGGCCACGAGCCGGTCCCGGAGCACCTCGGTGGTGCGGTGCTCCAGCCACGACGGCTCGGGGTGCGCGTGGAGCTCGCGGCGGAGGGCGATCAGGTCGCCTTCCATGCCGGCCACCACGTCGGCCACGACGTCGTGGGGCGAGGCCGCCTCCGCCTCCGGGCGCGTCGTCGGGCCGCTCATGCGCCGAGCTCGTCGGTGGCGAGCTCGCGCACGAG
>JAESGR010001170.1_pt1 | contig 10388 bp, 10 predicted proteins | sample 9269771 | NCBI WGS metagenome assembly JAESGR01 (sample SAMN15739572, study PRJNA653492) | algae metagenome | isolation source: Chroococcus sp. CMT-3BRIN-NPC107 and co-occurring heterotrophs from well... | place: USA: Clark Mountains Wilderness, California | collected 2010-04-18
CGCATGTCGGCGTTCGCCGCAACCGCCCTCGCCGCTCTTCTCGTCCTTCAGGCCGCGCCTGCGCAGGCCGGATGGTTCGGCAAGAAGGACAAGCCCGGCGAGGCCGCCGCGGCCGACGCCAAAGCCAAGCCCGAGGCCAAAGGCGCCGCGCCGGCCGCACCAGCCCGGGCGACCCCCGAGGAGCGCGCGGCGGTGGAGCGGATGGATCCCCTAGCCCGCGCCGCCTTCTGGGCCCGCGAGTTCGACCGCAACCCCACGGACGCCGACGCCGGCGTGAAGCTGGCTCGCGCCCTGCGGGCGATGGGCCGCAACGACGAGGCCGCCTCCACCGCCCAGCAGGTGGCTCACCTTGCGCCCACCAACGTCGAGGCCCAGCTGGAGCTGGCCAGAGCCCACATCGCCCGCGGCCAGGGGTTCTACGCCCTCGCGCCGGCCAACGCCGCCGCCGCGCTGGCGCCCCGCGACTGGCGGGCGGTCTCGCTGCTGGCGATCGGCTACGAGCAGGCCCAGCGCCCTGACGAGGCGCTCGCCGCACACCGCCGCGCCCTGGCCCTCGCGCCGGAAAATCCCGCCGCGATGACCAACCTCGCCATGTTCCTGGCCGCCTCCGGCCAGACCGCCGAAGCTGAGCAGCTGCTGCGCCGCGCCGCCGCCCTCCCGGGCGCGGACATGAAGGTGCGCCAAAACCTGGCGCTGGTGCTCGGCCTGCAGGGCCGCTTCGACGAAGCCGAGACGCTCGCCCGCCAGGACCTTCCCCCCGAGCTGGTGGCCAACAACATGGCCTACCTGCGCTCGGTGGCCGGCGCCGGCGCGCCCGCGGGCGGCACCCGCAGCTGGGACGCGATGCGGGCGCAGTAGCTTGGCCGCGGCGATTGGGCGCGGTCCGTTAAGGTTATGGAATCATAAAGCAGTTTAGCCTGTGCTGGACGCGACATCCTTGGGGGAGGACGTCGCCTTCGGCGGGACTGCCCGTCGCCAGGCGGCGGTAAAACGTGAAAGCACTCGTCGTACTCGGCACCCGGCCGGAGGCCATCAAACTGGCCCCGGTGATCCTGGAGCTCCGCCGTCAGGGCGCAGGCCAGGTCGTCGTCTGCACGACCGGTCAGCATCGCGAGATGGTGCGCCCGGTGCTCGATCTGTTCGGCATCACGCCGGACTTCGACCTCAACCTGATGCGGCCGAACCAGAGCCTCAACTACCTGGCCGGCGCGGTCACGTCGGGCGTGGGTCAGGTGATCGATGAGGTCAGGCCCAGCGCGGTCGTGGTGCAGGGCGACACCACCACCGCCTTCGCCGCCGCGCTCAGCGCCTTCCACGCCAAAGTCCCGGTCGCCCACGTGGAGGCCGGCCTGCGGACTGGCGACGTCGCCTCCCCCTGGCCGGAGGAGATGAACCGCATCCTGATCGCGCGGCTCGCTGACCTGCACTTCCCGCCCACGCGGCTGGCCTACGACAACCTGAGGGCCGAGGGCGTCGCGGCCGATCGGATCCTGCTGTCCGGCAACACCGTCGTCGATGCGGCCCTGGAGGTCGTTCGCCTCACGCCCGCCGAGCGCACCCTGGAGCTCGACCGCCGCTTCGGGCTGTTCGACCGCAACCTGCCGATGGTGCTGTTCACCATGCACCGCCGGGAGAGCTTCGGCGCGCCGATGAAGCGCACCTTCGAAGCGCTGGCCGCCTTCTGCCGCACCCACGCCGTGCAGGTGATCTTCCCGGTCCACCCCAATCCGCAGGTGCGGCAGCTCGCGGAGACCATCCTGGCCGACGTGCGCGGGGTGCAGCTGGTCGCCCCGCTCGAATACGACGAGATGATCCACCTCCTGCAGAGGTGCCGGTTCGTGATCACCGACTCCGGCGGTCTGGTGGAGGAGGCGCCCACCTTCCGCAAGCCGGCGCTCGTGCTGCGCGAGACGACCGAGCGGACGGAGTCCATCGAGGCGGGCTGCGCGGTGCTCTGCGGCGTCGGCAAGCCCACCGCTTGGAAACTGGGCGCCGAGCTGCTGGCCGACGGCGAGCTGTTCGCCAAGATGAGCCTGGACACCCGACCCTACGGCGACGGCCGCGCGGCGGAGCGGATCGCCGCCCGCCTCCTCAGCCGGCGCAACCGCTCAGCACGCGCCGCCTGACGGCCGTTCACATGCACAGGACATCAATGGAGAAGACCATGTCGTTTGTGGGCAGGCCGCTGGCCATCGTCCTGGCGTTGCTCGGCCCGGCCGCCGCCGCGTCGGCCGAGGAGCAGTCCACCGTCAACGTCTACGCCGGCAGCGCTTCAGTCAGCGACGGCTACGAGGACCGGGACTACATCGGCGCCTATCTGGCGGTGTTCGGCGACGGCGTCGGCTTCCATGCCGACGTTTCCTCCGTTTCGCGGGAAGAGGACGCCACCTTCGGCGCCGTCGGCGTCTCCTGGGACGCCACGGAGTCCCTGCGCCCGCAGCTGATGGTCGGCACCAGCTCGGACAACTTCAACATCCTGCCGGAGGTCTTCGCCTCCGCCCAGCTGCGCTACAAGCCGGCGGGCGCGGAAGGCTGGGTCATCACCCCGCGTCTCACCTACCGCAGCTACCGCTCGGGGGGCGAGGAAGTGCAGCCGGCGATCGACGTGGTCCGCTATCTGCCGCCGGCCGACGCCAGCGGATACTGGGTCCTGCAGGGCGGGGCGGCGCTGTCGCTCAACAGCTCGGACGAGAACGGCTACTCGGTCAGCGGCGGCGTCCAGACCGTGCGCGCCAACGGCCTGACCGCGGGCCTGGCCGGCGAAGCGGGCAAGATGACCTACGACTCCCTGCTGGGGATCGGAGTCGAGTCCGATTTCTGGGCGCTGCGGCCGTCGCTGGGCTACCGGATCACCCCCAAGCACGAGATCTACCTGCGCGGCGAGATCGCCGAGACGGACTTCTACGACGTGCAGGGCCTGCTGCTTGGCCTGAAGCTCGGCCTCTAGCAGCGGGATGAGCCTCACCGCGCAGATCCTCTTCCTGCTGCTGTTCGCGGTGAGCAGCCTGCTGTCTCTGGTCTTCCTCGTGCGGCAGATCGGCTTCTCGCTTGTGGCCATGTCCCGGCCGCAGGCCAGCCCCTTCAGCCGGGCGCCGATCACGGAGTGGCCCAGCGTTACGGTGCTGGTGCCGGCGCACAACGAGGAGCGGGTCATCGCCGGCTGCCTCGAGCACCTGCTGGCGCTCGACTATCCGGCCGACAAGCTGACCATCCTGGTGGTCAACGACCGCTCCAGCGACGGGACGGCGGCGATCGTCGACGACTTCGCCGCCCGCTCGGGCGGCCGGATCCGACCGCTGCACCGGCCGGCCTCGGCCCAGCCCGGCAAGCCCGCGGCGGTCGCCGACGCGCTGCGGCTGGTGAGCAGCGAGCTCCTGGTGTTCTTCGACGCCGACTACCTGCCGCAGCCGCCACTCCTGAAGAAGCTGGTCGCCCCGTTCGTCGATCCGCAGGTCGGCGCGACCATGGGCCGGGTCGTGCCCTACAACACCCAGACCAACCTGCTGACGCGGCTGCTCGATCTGGAGCGGCGCGGCGGCTACACCATCGACCAGGCGGCGAGAGGGATGTGGAACCTGCTGCCGCAGTTCGGCGGCACGGTCGGCGGCATCCGCATGTCCGCGCTGGCCGCGGTGGGCGGGTGGTCGGCGGAGACGCTGGCCGAGGACACCGACCTCACCTACCGGCTGTTCATCGGCGGCTGGGGGGTCGAATACGTCGACGACGCCATGTGCTACGAGGAATCGCCAGAGAACTGGGAGGTCCGGTTCCGCCAGGTGCGCCGCTGGGCCTGCGGGCACAACCAGTGCCTCTTCAAATACTTCGGCGCGGTGGTCAGCACGCCGCGCCAGACCCCGCTGCGCCGGCTGGACGCGGCCCTGGTGCTGCTCTTCTTCCTGTTCCCGCCGCTGTCGCTGTTGAGCCTGGCGGCGGCCCTGGCCTATCCGACGCTCTACTCCTATCCGCCGTTCAACTTCGCGGTCGTGTCGGCCCTGTCGTTCGTCATCGGCTTCGGCAACTTCGCGCCCTACTTCCAGATCGCCGCGGCCGCGATGCGCGACAGGCAGGTCGCTGCGCTGGCCATGCTGCCGCTGATCTTCCTGTCCTCGGCGATCAGCATGGTGGCCGCCACTCAGGGCCTGTTCTTCGCGCTGCGCGGCCTGTGGTTCAACGCGCACCTGTCCTGGGACAAGACGGCACGCTTCAGGAGCCGCCATGTCGGCGCTTAGCGTGTTCCTGCCCACGGCCCTGCTGGTCGGCCTCGTCGCCTTGCACGCGTTCTACTACTGGCTGCACCGCCACAGTGCGAGCCAGCATCAGGTCGAGCTGCCCGCCGCGCCCGACCGGGCGCTCGAAGCGCGGCCAGCGAAGGGCGCGTTCCTGGCGCTGGACCCGACGACCGAGGGCGCGCCCCGCCGCCTGGAGGGCGAGTACGCCGTGGTTCGCAAGGGCCGCACGCCCTTCGCCGCCTCCGCGCCGGCCGGCGCGGCGCGCCCCGCGGTCACCGCCGCGCCGCGCTTCGCCTGGGCGTCCATCAAGCTGGCGAACCGCGACCTGACCAACCCGCTGGTCTGCGGGGATGACCTGCGGCTGCTGGGCGACTGCGCCTTCGACGGCGCCGTGAAGGTCGCCGGCGACCTCACCATCAACGGCCGCGCGGTGTTCCGCGAGCCGGTCACCGTCAACGGCTATGTCCACGTCACTGGCGAGGCGGTCTTCGAGCAGGGCCTGCTGACCAAGTCAGACGCGGTGGTGTCCGGCAACCTGGTCATCGGCAGCCGCAGCGCCGCGGCCTGGGTGGTCGCCCGCAAGCTGCGTATCGAGGGGGGCCTGGCGCTGCACGGGTCGGTTTCGACCGCCCACGGCGTCGAGCTGGAGGCAGCCTGATGCGCGGGGCGGCGTTCGTGCTGACCGCAGGGGCCGTCGCCGCGGCCTGCTACACCGGGCTTCCGCAGCTCGAGGCGCTGGTGCTCCCGAGGCTGTTCGGCCTGGCCTGCGAGCCGACCCTGTTCACCCTCAGCTGCGACTACGCGCCGGACGGGGGCTTTGAGCACCGGACCTTCGCGGTGCTGTGGGCCAGCTTCGGCCTGGCGCTGGCCGCCACCCAGATCTTCACGCGCCGGACGGTCGCCTACCCGTTCCTGATCACGCTGTGCCTGCTGGCGATGTTCGCCCTCGGCTTCGACACCCTGCTGGGCAGGCCGGTGATCCACGGGGCCAAGATCATCAACGACACGATGAACGTGCTGAGCTTCGTGATCCTGGCGAGCTTCCTGCTCACCTTCCTGATGGCCCGCAACGAGGGCCTGAGCTTGGTGCGGGTGATCGCGGCGGTGGCGAGCTCCTACTCGGTCAAGGTCCTCGCGGTCGTCGCGTTCGCGGCCCTCCATCCGCAGCTGATGGGCGCCACCGAGCTCTACTTCCTCTATGTGATCTACGCCTTCGGGGTGTTCACCATCCACATCATGACGGTGAGCGGCCTGCTCATGAGTCTTGGCCCCGTGAAGCCGGCGCCGCCCCGGGAAGCCCAAGCATGAGCCGGCCGAAGATCGCCGTCGAGGACTCGGTCAACGGCCTGCGCGGCCTCGCCCTGCTGCTGATCGTCACCACCCACTATGTGCCGAGCGGCCTCTTCTCCTTCAACCTGGCCAAGCCGACGGCCTCGGTGCTGTTCGTCGCCACCGGCTACTTCCTGACCTCGATCCTCACCCGCTTCGAGGCCCAGCTGAACGGCGGATTCGGCGAGCGGGCGCGGGCCGCCGCCGCCATCTTCGGCCTGCGGCATGTGCGGGTCTGGCCGGTGCTAGCCTGCGTGATCGGCTTCTACGTCGTGCTGGGGCTGGTCGATCGCGGGCCGCTCACCTCGCAGATCCTGACCACCTGGCCGCTCTACCTCGGCTACATGGGCAACGTGCCCAAGATGCTGTTCGAGGGGCAGGCCTTCCCCGCCCACTTCTGGCTGATCAGCGCCCAGGAGCAGCTGGTGGCCATCTATCTCCTGGTCGCGCTGGTGTTCGGCCTGCGCACGCTGAAGGCGCTGTTGTGGTGGATGATCCCGCTCAGCCTCGGCGCCCGGGTGTTGGGCGGGGCCCTGTTGATGCCCGAGCATCCGGCCCTGGCGCTGGAGACCCCGCTCGCGGTCGCCGACGCCCTGTCCATCGGCATGCTGCTCGGCTTCGCCGTCCGCGGACAGGTCAGCCGCACCACGCTGCGGCGGCTGGCGGTCGGCCTCGGGATCGGGGTCCTGATGGTCTGGGCGATGCTGCCGAACCTCAACGCGGTCTACTTTAGCCTGGCCCCGTTCGGGGTCGCGCTGCTCGCCTGCGCCCTGGTGCTGACGGTGACGGACGAGTTGCGGGCCGACAGCGTCCACGCCGGCCTCCTCGGCTCGCCGCTGCTGGTGGTCTGCGGTCAGATGAGCCTCAGCCTGTTCCTGCTGCACCCGCTGGTGAACACCGTCCTGACCCTCAGCTACCCGAAGCTGGCCGGCGCCATCATGCCCTGGTGGTTGCTGCTGATCGTCGGCCCGCCGCTGTCCCTGCTCGTCAGCTTCGTCTTCTTCCGGCTGGTGGAAGTTCCCGTGCGGCGCGCCCGCGGGCTGGTCAATCCAGCGCCGCTGCGTCCGGCGGCCGCCTGAGGCTCAGGCCGCCTCGGCACGGTCCGCCGCCGGCTTCGCCCCCGCCGGCTTCGAGAACGCCATCACGCCATCCTCGATCGGCGAGTAGCGCAGGGTGAGGAGGTCCAGGGCGTAGTTCTGGTGCAGCTTCCACGGCGGCTTGGCGCCCTGCTTGGGAAACTTATCCATGGCGCGGAGCACATAGCCCGAGGTGAAGTCGAGCCAGGGCAGGCGCGGCATGTCGGGGTCGGTGTTGCGAGGCGTCGCCTGCCGGGCCCCGGTCTTCTTCATGTGGTTGAGCAGCCGGCAGACGTAGTCGCACGTCAGGTCGCACTTCAGCGTCCAGGAGGCGTTGGTGTAGCCGAAGGCGGAGGCCAGGTTCGGCACGCCCTCGTACATCATGCCCTTGTAGCTGAGCAGCTTGCCGGGCTCGACGGGCGCGCCGTCGACGGTGAGGGCGATGCCGTTCATCACCTGGAGCTGCAGGCCCGTGGCGGTGACGATGACGTCGGCTTCGAGCTGCGCGCCGGACTTCAGCTTCAGGCCAGTCTCGGTGAAGGTCTCGATGTGGTCGGTGACCACCGAGGCGGCGCCGGCCCTGATCGCCTGGAAGAGGTCGGAATCCGGCACCAGGCAGAGCCGCTGGTCCCAGGGATTGTAGCTGGGGGTGAAGTGGGTCTCGACATCGTAGCCTTCGCCAAGTTCGGCCCGGACCATGTCGATGATCCGCTGCTTCACCGCCTGCGGCTTCCTGCGGGCCATGCGGAAGAACCACATCCCGAACAGCACATTGCGCCAGCGGACGATGCCGTAGGCGAGCTTCGCCGGCAGGCGCCGGCGCAGCTTGTTGGCCACCGCATCTTCGGCCGGGCGCGAAACCACGTACGTCGGCGAGCGCTGCAGCATGGTCACGTGGCCCGCGGTCTTGGCCATTTCGGGCACGAGCGTCACCGCCGTCGCGCCGGAGCCGATCACCACCACCCGCTTGCCGGCGTAGTCGAGATCCTCCGGCCAGGCCTGCGGATGGACAATGGCGCCCTTGAACCGCTCCATCCCCTCCCACTGCGGGGTGTAGCCGCCCTCGTAGCTGTAGTAGCCGCCGCACAGGAACAGGAAGTTGCAGGTGAAGCGGACGGTTTCGCGGCGCTCGCCGTCGGAGCGGACCGCCTGCACCTGCCAGGCCGCATCCTCGCTCGACCAGTCGGCGCGGACCACCTTGTGGCGGAAGCGGATGTGGCGCTCCACGTCGCCCTCGCGGGCCGTCTCGCGCACATAGTTCAGGATCGACGGGCCGTCGGCGATGGCCTTGGCCTCGGTCCACGGCTTGAAGGCGTAGCCGAGGGTGTACATGTCGCTGTCCGAGCGGATGCCCGGGTAGCGGAACAGGTCCCAGGTGCCGCCGATCGCCTCGCGGCCCTCAAGGATCACATAGCTGCGGTCGGGCGCCTTGCGCTGCAGGTGGTGCGCTGCGCCGATCCCCGAGAGCCCTGCGCCCACGATCAGGACGTCGAAGTGTTCCATGCCTTATCGCCGATAAGTTTCCAGCCGCGCAGCCATACCGCAACTTCGATGCGGTGTCGCCCGGCGGACGAGGCGCGAGATTTTTTCGCCGCCTCTGTCGGCCCGGAGCATACTGGGGCGTCCTAAGCATGAACGAGGCTCCATCGATGCTCTACGCCATCCTTTGCTACGACTCCGAAGACGTGGTCGGCGCCTGGACCAAGGAAGAAGACGAGGCCGCCATCAAGCGCCTGGAGGTGGTCGAGGAGAAGCTCGCCCGGCAGGGCCGGCTGGGCCCGGTGGCCCGCCTGCTGCCCACCACGGCGGCGACGACGATCCGCAAGGGCCGCGAGGCGATGGTCATCGACGGGCCCTTCGCGGAAACCAAGGAGCAGCTGCTCGGCTTCTTCATCGTCGAGTGCGCCTCGCTCGATGACGCCATCGAGACGGCCAAGGAACTGGGCAAGGCCTCGAGCTCGGCCGGCTCGTTCGAAGTGCGGCCGCTGGCCGTGTTCAAACCCCATGAAGTGACGAGAGCTGACGAGGTGCGTGCATGAGCGACATGGCCTGGATCGATGCGGCGCTGACCTCGGCGCGTCCCCAGGCCGTGGGCGCGCTGCTGCGCTACTTCCGCGACCTCGACACCGCCGAGGAAGCCTATCAGGACGCCTGCCTCAGGGCCCTGAAGTCCTGGCCCCAGAACGGACCGCCGCGCGATCCGGCCGCCTGGCTGATCATGGTCGGCCGCAACGTCGGCATCGACGGGGTGCGCCGGCGCAGCCGTCAGGAGGCGCTGCCGTCTGAAGAGGTGATTTCCGATCTCGACGATGCGGAGACCGCCGCCGTCGATCAGGTGGACGCCGCCGACTACCGCGATGATGTCCTGCGCCTCCTATTCATCTGCTGCCATCCGGAGCTGCCAGCCACCCAGCAGATCGCGCTGGCCCTGCGGATCGTCTCGGGCTTGTCGGTGAAGCAGATCGCCCGCGCCTTCCTGGTCGGCGAGGCGGCCATGGAGCAGCGGATCACCCGCGCCAAGGCCCGCATCGCCAAGGCCGAAGTGCCCTTCGAGACGCCCGGCGCCATCGAGCGCAGCGAGCGGCTCGGGGCGGTCGCTGCCATGGTCTACCTGATCTTCAACGAGGGCTATTCGGCGAGCTTCGACGCGGTGCAGGCCAAGGCCCCGCTGTGCGAGGAGGCGATCCGCCTCGGCCGGCTGCTGCTGCGGCTGTTCAAGGCCGAGCCTGAGATCATGGGACTGGTCGCCCTGATGCTGCTGCAGCACTCGCGGGCCCCGGCCAGGTTCGACGCCGAGGGACAGGTTGTGCTGCTGGACGATCAGGACCGCAGCCTGTGGAACCGCAAGCTGATCAACGAGGGGCTGGCGCTGATCGACAAGGCCATGCGCCACCGCCGCCGCGGCCCCTACCAGGTGCAGGCCGCCATCGCCGCCCTGCACGCCCGGGCCGAGCGGCCGGAGGACACCGACTGGGCGCAGATCGACCTGCTCTACGCCGCGCTCGAGGAGCTGCAGCCCTCACCGGTGGTGACGCTGAACCGGGCCGTGGCGGTCTCCAAGGTGCGCGGCCCCGAGTCGGCGCTGGCGATGATTGCGCCGCTGGCCGAGCCGCTCGCCGGCTACTTCCATTTCCACGGCCTGCAGGGCGGCCTGTTGATGCAGTTGGACCGCAACGAGGAGGCCCGCGAGTCCTTCAACCGCGCCATCGCGCTGGCCAACACCGCCGCCGAGGCGGCGCACATCCGCATGCACCTCGACCGCCTCGCCGAGCCGCAGCGCCGGGCGCGGTGATCCGTCCGCTTCAGCCGAAGGAGACCTGACCATGACCATGACCGACGCGCCGGCCACGCCGAGGCCGCGCCCGCTGCGTTCAACGTCCACCTGCAGGTGAAGGGGATCCAGGACTGGTGGAAGCGGGCGCTCGACGCCGGCTGCGAGGTGAAGATGCCGCTCGAGAAGCAGTTCTGGGGCGACTTCTACGGCGTGCTCCGCGACCCGTGGGGCGTGGAGTGGTCGCTGGGAGAGACCGCGGCCTGATCGGCCCGCGGCGGCCCCGCCGCTTGTCAGGACAGCTCGACCGTGGCCCACTGTCCCCAATCACAACGGGGGAAATGTCCAATGCGTCCTATGATGATGGCCGCCGGCCTGGCCGCCGCCTTCGCGGTCGCCGCCTGCGGCGAGCAGGCCGATAAAGCCGCCGAAGCCCCAGCGGCCGAAGCGCCGGCCAAGCAGTCGCTGGGCCGCCAGCGGCAG
>JAESGR010001171.1_pt1 | contig 10384 bp, 7 predicted proteins | sample 9269771 | NCBI WGS metagenome assembly JAESGR01 (sample SAMN15739572, study PRJNA653492) | algae metagenome | isolation source: Chroococcus sp. CMT-3BRIN-NPC107 and co-occurring heterotrophs from well... | place: USA: Clark Mountains Wilderness, California | collected 2010-04-18
CAGCGGGGCCAGTTCGCCCATCACCGCCGCCGCCAGCCGCTCGCCGGCCTCGCGGCGCAGCTGAGACAGCTTCTCAGCCTCCACCCGGTAGGCGGCCTCGATCGCTGCGAGGTCGGTCTCAGCGCCCTTCAGCTCGTCCTCGGAGGATTCGATCGCCCGCAGCTGCTCGGCGAAGCGGGCGCGCAGGCCCGGCAGCTCCTCGACGGAGACGTTCAGCTTGCGGGCCATGGCGCGCAGGGCGAACAGCCGCTCCTCGGCCTTCTCCAGCTGGTCGGGACGGAAGTCGAAGGCGTCGGCGGCCGAGTCGATGGTCGCCTCGGCCTCCTGGGCCTCGACCAGCGCCCGGTCGACGGCGTCGGCGGCCGAGGCGAGCCGGCGGACCGCGGCCCCGTCCTCGGCGGCGCCGGCGGCCAGCGCCCGCTCGATGGCCCGGGTCAGCGCCCGGTGGGCGCCGGCGAGCTTGGCGGTGAGGCCGTCGAAGCCCTGACGGGCGGCGGCGATGTCGGCCAGCGCCTTCTCCGAGGCGCCCAGCACCGCCCGCTCCTCGGCCAGCGCCGCCTCCTCGCCCTCCTGCGGCTCGAGCCGGTCCAGCTCGGAAAGGCGTAGGGTCAGCTCCTCGGCCTCGGCGGCGGCGCGTCCCACGGCGGCCTTCAGGTCCTCCACCCGCTCCCGCGACTGGGCCACCGCGCTCCACAGGGCGTCGACCTCCGCCAGCTGCGGCCCGGCCCCAGCGAAGGCGTCAAGCATCGGGCGGTGGGTCTTGGCGTCCAGCAGGCCGACGGTCTCGTGCTGGCCGTGCACCTCGACCAGCATGTCGCCGATCTCGCGGAGCACGCCGACGCTGGTCGCCTGGTCGTTCACGAAGGCGCGGCTGCGCCCATCGGCCGCCAGGGTGCGGCGCAGGACCAGGTCCTCGTCGCGGGCGTAGCTGAGGCCCTTCTCTTCCAGCAGGTCCCAGACCGGGTGGTCCGGCGCCGTTGCGAAGACCGCCGAGGCCACCGCCTGGGTCGCCCCCCGGCGCACCAGGCCTGCGTCGGCGCGCGCGCCGGTCGCCAGTCCCAGGCTGTCCAGGATGATCGACTTGCCGGCGCCGGTCTCGCCGGTCAGCGCCGTGAGGCCCGGGCCGATGGACAGGTCCAGCGCCTCGATCAGCACCACGTCCCGGATCCAAAGCCCGATCAGCATGCCGGACAGGATCGCCTCGAATCAGTGAAGTCGAAAGCGCTGGCTACTGGGCGGAGCTTTCCGCCGCAGCCTCGGCCGCCGCGGTTGGCGTTTCGGCCGCAGGCGAAGCCTCAGCCGGCGCGGCTTGCGCAGCCTGCACAGGCTCGGCCGCGGGCGGCGGGGGGGCGGTGGTCACCTCCGGCGGGCGCACGGTGGTGTCCTTGCGTTTGCCCCAGGGGAGCGGCACGCGCGGCAGGAAGCGGCCCGAGGGCCTCGCCGTCGCCGGCTGCAGGCCTTTGTCGGTGAGCAGGTCGTAGGCGTCCTTGTACCAGACATCGCCCGGGTAGTTGTGGCCGAGGACGGCGCCGTTGCGGCGGGCTTCCTCGAGCAGCCCCAGGGTCAGGTAGGACTCCACCAGTCGGTAGAGCGCCTCGGGCGTGTGGCTGGTGGTCTGGTAGCGGTCGACGACGGTCTTGAAGCGGCCGACGGCGGCCAGGGTGTCGCCGTTGCGCAGGTACCAGCGCCCGACGGTCATCTCCTTGCCCGCCAGCTGGTCGTTGACCATGTCGATCTTCAGCCGCGCGTCGGCGGCGTATTCGGTGTTTGGATAGCGCTGGGCCACCTCCTGCAGGGCGGCGAGCGCCTGGCCGGTGGCGCCCTGGTCGCGGCCCACGTCGACGATCTGCTCGAAGTAGCAGATGGCCTTCAGGTAGTGGGCATAGGCGGCCGCCGGGTTGCCCGGATAAAGCGAGATGAACCGCTCGGCGTCGGCGATCGCCTCGGGGTAGTCGTTGCCCATGTAGTGAGCATAGGCGGTCATCATGATCGCGCGGCGGGCCCACTCCGAATAGGGGTGCTGACGCTCCACCTCTTCGAAGTACTGCACCGCCTGGTCCCACTGACCGCGGTCCAGCCGGTCGGCGCCGGTCGCATAGAGCAGCTCCACCGGCCGCTCTTCGTAGGCCAGCTTGGGCTTCTTGTCTTTTCCGGCGCAGCCGGCGAGCGCGACGGCGGCGATCACGGCCGCCATCGTCGGACGAGCCCAGGTATTGTGAAGCAAGGACACCTTCACCTCAAAAGCGGAACCATCGCGCGCCCCCGCGCCACGTTAACCCCCTCTCTACACCACCCCGTGGGGGTAGCAAACGGATGCGAGGTCGCGGGGCCGACGCTTCGGTTAGATCGGGGCGAGCTGGACCGAGAAGGGAACCACTGCGGGCGTGGCGATCAGCCCCTCCAGCTCGTAGATCTCCGGCTCCACGTAGGTCACGCCCAGGCTCTCGAGCACGCCGCGAAGCTTGGGGATGAAGTCCTCGTAGTGCTCGCGCGTCTCCCAGACGTCGACGACGCAGAAGCCTTCCCCGTCGCCGAAGCCGCCGAAGTGGGCCAGCACGCCCAGCGGCAGGTCGCTCGCCGTTCCTGTGATGATCGCCTTGTAGGCCGCCAGGTCGACCTCGCCCGACCTGTAGATCGCCATGAGCGCCATTCTGCGCTTCCTCCGCTCGCTCAGCCCAGGCCGCCGCTTCTTCGGCGCGCGGTCCCGCGCTTAACTTAGATCAAGGCTTAGCGGAGTGCAGCAATAGGAATCGCCGGGCGCACGGCCGACGAGCGGACCTGGACCTTTGGAGTCAGACCGCCGCCTTCAGCGGATCGGCGAAGGTGCGCCAGCGCCAGGCCGAAGGCTGGGCGAGCAGGGCGCGGACGAGGGCGTTGTTCAGGCCGTGGCCGGCGAGGATCCCCTCGAAGCGGCCGAGCAGCGGGCCGCCCAGCACATAGAGGTCGCCGATGGCGTCCAGCGCCTTGTGGCGCACGAACTCGTCGGGGCGGCGCAGGCCCTCGGGATTGAGGATCCGGTCGCCCTCGATGACGATGGCGTTCTCCATCGACCCGCCGCGTGCCAGGCCCATGGCGCGCAGGGCCTCGACCTCGTGGAGGAAGCCGAAGGTGCGGCAGTTGGCGAGCTCGGTGCGGAAGGCGGCCTCGTCCATCGCCATGTCGATGCGCTGGCGGCCGATGGCCTTCGACGGGAAGGCGATCTCGAAAGCGACCTCGAAGCCCTCGGCGGGCGAGAGGCTGGCGCGCTTGTCGCCGTCCACGACCTCGACCGTGTGGAGGATCTCGATGAATCGGCGCGGCGCTTCCTGGCGGCGCAGGCCGACGCGGTCCAGCACGTCGACGAAGGGCTCGGCCGAGCCGTCCATGATCGGCATCTCCGGCCCGTCCAGCTCGACCATGGCGTTGTCGACGCCCAGCATGGCCAGCGCCGCCATAAGGTGCTCGATGGTGGAGACGGTGACGCCCGCGGCGTTGCCGATGACGGTGCCCAGCTGGGTCTTGACCACCAACTCACCGTTCGCCGGGACGCGGTTGTCACGGTCGGTCACGTCGGTGCGGACGAAGACGACGCCGGTGTCCGGGCCGGCCGGGCGCACGGCGATGCGTGCATGCGCGCCGGTGTGGACTCCGATCCCGGCGAGGACCGCGGGGCCTTTCAGCGTGTGCTGATACGCAGATGCGTCCAAAGCTCGCGACCTTCCAACTCGAGGCGGCTTGCCGGCCGCGGTCTGTCCCAGGCGTTGGGATAAGGTGAATGCTGCGGCGCCACAAACCACATCCTGTTTCCGAATGTTTCGCCTGCGCCGTGGCCGAATTGCGGCGAAAACCTCGGGGAATTCAGCCGCTTACCTGAACGACAACGGGCCCCGGCTGAGCGCCGGGACCCGTTTAGAACGCCTAACCTTAACGGCTCGTTTACCGAAACCGCACCCGAGCCCTGGGCGCTAGTTGGCGAGACGACGCAGGAAGGAGGGGATCTCCAGATCCTCGCCGTTGTCCGCCTGCTCGATCTCCTGCGGGGCCTCGACCGGCTGGGCGCCGCCGCGGCTGGCGACAGGGCGCGGGGCCGGCGGCGGCGCGTCGTAGCGAGGACGGCCGCCGAACAGGCTCATGAAGCCGCCGCGCGGCGGGCGCCGCTCGGTGACCACCGGCTGCGGGAACAGCGGGGCCGGGTCCTCGAACTCGGCGACCGCCTCGTCGACGATTTTGGTCACCGGCGCGGGGGTCGGGGCCGGCATCGGCTCGGGCGCGGCGGCGGCGGTCAGCAGGTCGCCCTGCAGTTCTTCCGCGGGCTCGGCGAAGACCGTCTCCGGTTCGATTTCGACCGGTTCGGGCTCGACTTCGGCGAACACCGGCTCGGGCGCGGCGGCGACCGGCGGCTCATAGGCCGGGACCAGCGGACGCACCGGCTCGGACTGGGCCAGGGCCGGGCCGCGGGCCATCGTCCGCCGCTGGACCTGCGGCTCGATCATGGTGATGGAGCCGGAGTCCATGCCGGTGGCGACCACCGAGACGCGGATCACCCCGTCCAGGGCCGGGTCGAAGGCGGCGCCGAAGATGATGTTGGCTTCCGGGTCGACCTGCTCGGAGATGGCGTTGGCCGCCTCGTCGACTTCCAGCAGGGTCATGTCCAGGCCGCCGGTCACGTTGACCAGCACCGCCTTGGCGCCCTTCAGCGAGACTTCGTCCAGCAGCGGGTTCTGGATGGCGTTCTGGGCGGCCATCAGGGCGCGGTCTTCGCCGGTGCCCTCCCCGGTGCCCATCATCGCCTTGCCCATCTCGGTCATCACGGTACGGACGTCGGCGAAGTCGAGGTTGATCAGGCCCGGCAGCACCATCAGGTCGGTGATCGAGCGCACGCCCGAGTGCAGCACCTGGTCGGCCATGCCGAACGCTTCGGCGAAGGTGGTCCGCTCGTTGGCGATGCGGAACAGGTTCTGGTTGGGGATGACGATCAGGGTGTCGACGTAGCGCTGCAGCTCGGCGATGCCGGCGTCGGCAAGGCGCATCCGGTGGCGGCCTTCGAAGTGGAAGGGCTTGGTCACCACGCCCACCGTCAGGATGCCCCGTTCCCGGGCGCACTTGGCGATGATCGGAGCAGCCCCCGTGCCGGTGCCGCCGCCCATGCCGGCGGTGATGAACACCATGTGGGCGCCGTCGAGGTGCTCGCCGATCTCCGGCACGCTCTCCTCGGCCGCGCTCATCCCGACCTCCGGGTGAGCGCCGGCGCCGAGGCCCTGCGTCACCTGGACGCCGAGCTGGATGCGCCGGTCGGTCTTCGAGAACGCCAGTTGTTGGGCGTCTGTGTTGGCGACGACGAACTCGACGCCTTCGAGGCCCGCCTCGATCATGTTGTTGACCGCGTTACCGCCAGCCCCGCCGACACCGAATACAACGATGCGCGGCTTGAGCTCGGTCTCTTGCGGCGCCGAGAATGCGATTGCCATGGACCCCACGTCCTTCCGCCAAAATCAGGTCAAACGCCACGCGACCCGCCCGCGAAGCGCCCTTGGTTAGGATGCGGTTAACTAGGCGCCCGACACCCCTAACGAGTGGTTAATCGGATAGCCTGAGTCGGCTTTTCGTCGACGCGGCGGGGCGCTTTTTTCCACAATGGATGGCGGGGGTTAGCTTGACCATTGGAGCCCCGCGCCGCCCCCTGGCCAGGGCCGCTCAGGTCTGGGCGGTGTCGACCGAGACCCACGGCATTCTCGGCTAATTCCAGCCACTTACGCCTGCGACCGCAGACCCGCTCCACCGCAGCGCGCCCCCCGCGCCCGGCGGCCGCGGACCGATTCCTAGAGGTTTTCGCGCAGCCAGGCTGCGGCGCGAGCGACCGGATTGGCGCCCGGGTCGAGCGGTTCGCGACGAATTTTCGCACTCGCCAGGGCCTTGGCCGAGACCGCCTCGCGCGGGCCGAAGGCGGCCTTGTGGAGGATCCCAGCCGCCGCGCAGAAGGCCGGCCCCGAGGCGGCGTCCGCCAGGTGCGGCACGCGCCGCGGACGGCCCAGCCGCACCGGCCGGTCGAACACCCGCACCGCCACTTCCCGGACGCCGGCCAGCTGGCTCGCGCCGCCGGTCAGCACCAGGCCCGCGCCAGGCTCCACCGGCGCGCCGGAGGCCTTCAGCCGGTCGCGCAACAGCTCCAGCGTCTCCTCCACCCGGGGCGCGATGATGCCCTTCAGCAGGGAACGGGGTGCGATCACCGGGCCCGCGCCCGGATCGTCGCCCCGCGGCGGGGCCTCGATCATCTCGCGGTCCTCGTTGGCCGAGGCGATGGCCGAACCGTGCAGGGTCTTGATCCGCTCGGCCCCCGCGATGGAGGTCGACAGGCCGCGGGCGATGTCGGCGGTGACGTGCTGGCCGCCGACCGGCACGCTCTCCACGTGCACAAGGCTGCCGTGGTTGAACACCGCCGCGCTGGTCGAGCCGCCGCCCATGTCGATGCAGACGGAGCCCAGGTCCATCTCGTCCTCTTCGAGGGCGGCCAGGGCTGAGGCGAAGGGGCCGGCGACGACGCCCTCGAACTGCAGGTGGGCCCGCTCGACGCAGGCGCCCAGGGTCTGGAAGACGGCTTCGTTGATCGAGACGACCAGCAGCTCGACGCCGAGCGTGCGGCCGAACATGGCGCGCGGGTCGCGCACCCCGCCCTGCCCGTCCACCTGCCAGGCGATCGGCAGGATGTGGGCCGCCCGGCGGCCGGGCAGCTTCACTTGGGCGAGCGCGGCCTGGATGGCGCGGATCAGGTCCTGGTCGCTGATCGGCCGCCCGCCGAGCGAAACCCGGCTGGAGACCCGGTGGCTGGCCAGCTGGCCGCCGCTGGTGGAGACGGTGACGCCCTGCACCGAGACGCCGGCGACGTTCTCGGCCCGCTCCACCGCCTGGGCGATGGCCTCGCTGGCCTCGTCGAGGTTGACGATGGTCCCGCCGCGGACGCCGCGCGACTGGACGTAGCCGACGCCGGTGGTGGTCAGGGTGCGGTCGACCCGGCGCACCCCGTCGGCCTTCATGATGAAGCACGCCACCTTTGAGGCGCCCAGGTCGACGGCGGCCACCACGGGCACGCGTCCCAGCGCCGCCTTCAGGCTCTCCCGGCCGCTCGCCTCCCGGCGCTCCTCGGTCTTCGGTCCCGACTTGCCCACCTTGCCCATTCCCTTCAGGCGCCGCCCGCCACCAGTTGGCCCGGCAGCACGCCATCGCGTGGCCGGACCGCAACCACGTTCGGATCGCGCAGGTCGATCCGTTCAAATCCGAGTTCGAGAATGCGGGTGCGCTGGTCGAGCTGTTCGAGCTGCAGCAGCGCCGCCTCCTCGTCCACCGCCGGCAACTGCACCAGGCTGCCGTCCTTCAGCCGCAGGTCCCAGCGCCGGTCGTCCACCCGGATCAGCGCCTCCAGCCGATTGGCCAGCCGTGGCCGCGCCGCGACCGCCGGCAGGATCTGGGCGGCGTGTTCGTTGGCGCCCACGCCGACCACTAGCGGCAGGTTCGGGAACCTCGCCGGATCGGCCTTGGGGATGATCCGGCCGTGTTGGTCGACGACGCGGATGCGGCCGGCGTGCTGCCACACCGCCAGCGTCTTCCGCTCCTTGACCGCGATGACCAGGGTGTCGGGCAGCAGGCGGACGATGCGCACATCCTCGACCCAGCTGACCTCCATCACCTTCTGGCGCATGCCCTCCAGGTCGAGGCCGAGGATCGGCTGGTCCTTGTAGAGGCCGGTGACCGCCAGGATGTCCTTGGTCGCCATCTCCGAGGCGCCCTGGACGTGCACGGCGCCGAGGCGGAAGCCGGCGGCCCCGAAGGCCTTGTCGACTCCGCCGGTGATGGCGCCGCCGACCATCTCCGCCCGCCCGCCGGTGCCGAGCACCGCGCTGACGGCGATGGTCAGCACCGCGCCGGCGGCGATGAGCGCTTGCTTGGGCGTAAGTCCCGCCCCCTGGACGGCTTGAAGCTTGCCCGCAGGCTGCGGACCGCGCGCAGGCGCAGCCGGCCGCCCGCGGCCTGGCTTAGCGGACGCTTTCGCTCGAGGTCTCGCCGATACGCGCGATCCCTCCCGCACCGCCGCGGGCATAAGCGTCCTCCGTGATCCAAAGCACCAAACGGTCGAAATCCACGCCCTTGTGGGCCGCCTGCTCGGGAGCGAGCGAGGTGGGCGTCATTCCAGGCTGTGTATTGACCTCTAGAAGGACCAAAATGTCGTTAACGTCGTCATAACGCAGGTCCGACCGCGTAACCCCGCGGCAACCAAGGGCCGCGTGTGCACGCTCGGAATATTCCAAGCATCTTTCAATGACTTGCCGCGGCAAGTTCGCGGGCACGACGTGCTCGGAACCGTCTTCGCCGTACTTGGCTTCATAATCATAGAAGCCGGTTCTGGGGATGATTTCGGTGACCGTCTGGGCCTTGCCGTCCATCACCGCCACGGCCAGCTCCTTGCCCTGGATGAAGGGCTCGACCATGACCTCCTCCCCGTAGGTCCAGCTGGGCTCCACGACCTCCTGCGGCGGGCGATTCGCCCGGTCGCGGACGATGAACACGCCCACCGAGGAGCCTTCCGCGTTCGGCTTGACCACATAGGGCGGCGGCAGGACGTGGTCTCGGGCGACCTCGAAGCGGTTGAACAGCCCCCCGCCCGGCACCGGCACGCCGGCCGCGGCGATCACCGCCTTGGACTTGGCCTTGTCCATGGCCAGGGCCGAGGCCAGCACGCCGGAGTGGGTGTAGGGGATCTGCAGCGTTTCCAAAACGCCCTGGACGCAGCCGTCCTCGCCCCACGCCCCGTGCAGGGCGTTGAAGCAGACGTCCGGCTTCAGTTTGGTCAGCACGTCCGCCAGGTCGCGCCCCGCGTCGATGCGCGTGACCTTGGCGCCCAGCCGCTCCAGGGCGTCGGCGCAGGCCCGGCCTGAGACCAGGCTGACCTCGCGCTCGGAGGAGATGCCGCCCATCAGGACGGCGACGTGATGTCCGGAAAGAGGAAGGGTCACGGGGCCTCCGCGGCTAGCTTTCGAAAGTCGATGTCGCTGGCGGCGACGGTGTAGAGAAACGATGTCCAAACCGCGACGCTCTGGGCGAGCTTTTTCGGGTCCACCTTGTCGAAGGTGTCGTCGGCGGAGTGGTGCAGGTCGAAGTAGCGGGTGACGTCCGGCGACAGGCTGGCGACCGGCGCCCCCATCCGCACCAGGTCGGCCACGTCCGCCCCGCCACTGGTCGCCGCTTCCGGCGTCAGCACCACCTCCAGCGGCGCTATGGCCGCGGCGAAGGCCTGCATGGCCGGGTGCTTCGTCGAGGCCTTCGGCAGGCGCACGCGCCAGATCGGCCCGTCGCCGGAATCGCTCTCCGAGACGACGACCATCTTGCCGACTTCGTCCTTATGGGCCGCGCCGTACGCCTCGCCGCTGTCGGCCAGCTCCTCGGCGCCCCACATCACTACGCGGATGGTCCGCCGCGGCCGCTCCGTGGCCACCAGCTTGGCCGCCGCGGTGGTGATCGCGATGCCCGCCGCGTCGTCGATGGCGCCGGCGCCCGGGTCCCAGGCGTCCAGGTGGCCGCCGACGACGATCACCTCGTCAGGCGCCTCGGTCCCGGGGAGCTCGCCGACCACGTTCCAAGCCGGCACGCTCTCCCGATAGGTGTTCTGCATGTTCAGCTTGATGCGTACAGGTTGGCCGCGCGCGACCAGCCGTTCCAGCAGCTGGGCGTCCGGCGGCGACAGGGCCGCGGCGGGGATCACCGGCGCGTCTTTCGGCCGGCTCATGGCCCCGGTGTGTGGCAGGCGGGTGTCGTCGGTGGAGCTGGAGCGGGTCAGGTAGGCTACCGCGCCCCGCTTGGCCGCCTCGGCCGCTCCCTGCGTGCGGTTGCGGTTGATGTAGCCGTAGCCGGAGCCATCCTGGGTCTTTGGCATCGGCTGGCTGACGACCGCGATCTTGCCCTTCAGCGCGCCAGCCGGCAGCGCCATCAGCTCGTCCATCGAGCCGAACAGCGCGATCTCCGCCTCGATCCCGCCCTTCGGCGTCGCCCCCGAGCGGCCGAGGCCCAGGATGTGCAGCTTGTGCGGATAGGGCGCGACGACCTCCGCGCTCTCCTCGCCCCGCAGCCAGGACTCGGCCCGGAATTCCTCCACGTGGACATTGGAGAAGCCCAGCGCCTTCAGCTTGGCGACGCCCCAGTCCCTCGCCCGCGCCATGGCCGGCGAGCCCGTCGGCCGGGCGCCGACTTCGGTGGTCAGCGACTCCACCAGCTCGTACGCGGTGCGGTCGGCCAGCGCCCTGTCCCTCAGCGCCTCGGCTCGTGACGTCAGGTCCTGCGCCTGGGTGCTGAACGGCAGGGCGAGGGCGGCGGCAAGCGAGGCGAGGACGAGAAGGCGCATGCATCGCGGGTGCGCCCG
>JAESGR010001172.1_pt1 | contig 10380 bp, 13 predicted proteins | sample 9269771 | NCBI WGS metagenome assembly JAESGR01 (sample SAMN15739572, study PRJNA653492) | algae metagenome | isolation source: Chroococcus sp. CMT-3BRIN-NPC107 and co-occurring heterotrophs from well... | place: USA: Clark Mountains Wilderness, California | collected 2010-04-18
TCCCTGTGGGGGTGCCGGTTGAGTTAGGGCCCATTTGACTTCAAACCGTTGTAGGGGGTAGCTGGCTGAAACTAAGATCAGCTTCAACGAAACGTTGAAAGTTGAGCCGGTGGATACCGACGACCTGAGATTGCTCGTGCGCATCGCCCGCCTCGGGAGCATCAGCGCGGCAGCCCGCGACTTGGGCCTTACACCGGCCGGCGCGAGCGCCCGGCTTGCGAGGATGGAGAAGGGGCTCGGCGCGCGGCTCCTTCACCGAACGACCCGGCAGGCGACCTTGACCGAGGATGGCCTCGCCTTTCTGCCCCACGCCGAGCACGTCCTCGACGCTGCCGAAGCTGCGCGCGCGGCGCTCGGGCGCGAGCAGGTCATGCCGCGCGGCACGCTCCGCGTGGCGGCTCCAGCCTCGTTCGCGCGCATGCATATCGTCCCGGGCCTGTCCGAGTTCTGCAGCCGCTACCCCGACTTGATCATCGACCTGCGCATCTCCGACAGCATCGTCGATCTCGTGGAGGGCGCGTTCGACGTGGCGGTCCGCTACGCTGACCTTGGCGACTCTTCCTTCGTCGCGCGGCGTCTTGCTCCAGACCGACGCGTGTTGGTCGCGTCGCCCGAGTACCTCGATCGGCGCGGACGGCCGAACACGCCCGACGATCTTGCCGAGCATGCGTGCCTCGTTGTCGGCACGCTCGATCTCTGGACGTTCAAGGGAGTGGACGGGGATCCAATCGCAAAGCGGGTTGTGCCGGCGCTCCGCATCAACGACGGCGGCGCGGTGCGTGACGCGGCCTGCGCGGGGCTCGGCGTTGCGTTGATGGCCACTTGGTGCGCGGCCGATGAGATCCGAAGCGGTGCCCTCGTGCCTGTGCTTCCGGAATACCCGCAGGTCTCAACCCAGACGCTTTGGGCGCTCTATCCCACCTCGCGCGAACTCGCGCCGAAGGTGCGGGTCTTCATCGACTGGCTCGTCGCTCGTTTCGGACCGGAGCCCTATTGGGATCGCGACCTTGACACCGTCCCTGGTCTCGCTCGCCTGACCCTGGACGATAGCTGAAGGATCAGCACGGGAGCCGCTTCCACTGCGCCTGCGGCCTGGTCGACGCTACGCGTCAGGGTTCCGTACCGGCCTTGCGCCGCCTCGTAGCGGCCCGGCAGATTCTGCTCCGTAGATGCGGAAAGCTGCCGGGCTTCTTCCAGCCAAGCTCGGCCGTTCCGGGTCGACCAAATTGCCGATAAGCAGACCCTCCGAAAGACCGAGAAGGGTGGTTTGCCGCCACCCGCCAAGGCAGCTGACACCGACACCATCGTTGGGCGTTGGGATGGCAGAGAAAACTAGAGGCGCCCGTCACTAGCCTGAAACATGGCCTGGAAGACCCTCTGGCTGCCGGCCACAAGGGTAGGGGCAACTGGTAGATCTCGACGAGAGATCCTGACGAAGCCATAGTAGGCCGACAGAAGGTCGTCGTCGGGTACTCCGATCCACAGGCGCCGCTTCATCGGCTCTTCGTCGACGCTGATCAGCATCATGTCCTCGGGATATCCGAGCGATGCGGACTGCGCCTCGAACAACTCACGAATGAACCCCTCGCTCCCGACGTCGATCAAGCGCGTCGCCCAGATCATGAAAGTGTCACCTGCTGCCAGCCACTGCGCGGACCCGATCCCTGTTCAAGCTGTAGCGCGGGTCACGGGTGGGAGCACTCAGACGTCCTGGAGATAGGCGCAGCGATTCAAAGGCGTTCCGCGAGGTCCCGCAAGGCCGCGGGTATCGCACCATTCATTGCTCCTGCTGCTGGCTCCTGAGCGGCGGTTTGCAGCAGTTGCAGAACCTTACCTCGGTCGAGCGATTGGCGATCCGACAAGCAATTAACGATCACCTGCAGCGTGTACTCAATGGCTACGATCCGATCCTCCAGCTCCTGCTGTTTCGTCTCCATTCGTGTCTTCATCGTTCTGTTTTTAAGAGCGATGGTAGCCGGATCAGCCGACGGCGGAACCCTCAGCTTCGCGAACCTGGGCAGGGCCCAGGACTGGATTGAGGGACGGCTTGCCTCGGCGGCTCACCCCTAATGAGCACTCAGCGGTGAAGGTAGCTACACTGCGCCTGCAGGACGTCAGTTGCCGCGAGCCTGCAAGGCGTCGAGCGCCGCCTGGATTTCTGACGAGGCACTGTCGAGGCTGACAGGTGGGAAGGCCTTCTCCAGGGCGATGCTGATGCCATGGACACAGGGGCACCTGCGCGTGCCTGCTCGCGGCATCCAGGGACGTGAGTGAGGCCGGGTCATCGTGCGCTCGGGATGCCAGTTCGCTGACGGGCAGCCTGCCTGCCTGTCCGGGGGCTGAGAAGAACGCTTCGAGTTGGGGTGGGGTTCGACCCAACCTGGCGGAACGTCACCCCTTCTCAGGTTGAGCGAGCAGTGTCGCAGTACGGGCCATGTTCCGCTTCTTGGCCAGAGATTTGATAGGGATATCCATCGCCTTGCCGGTGCCTCAGGTCATCTCTGGGCGTTGCTGTGGCCTATTGGCTGATCTTCCGCCGCGAGGTCGGATCGGTGGTGAGGTAGGTCGCGGCTGCCAAACAGACCCGAGCGCCAAGCCAGGAGAGCAAGGCCACCCACCGCAGCGCCAACCGCGCCGATGACGATGAGGTCGCCCAGCCCCGATCTGCCGAAACCAGACTGCTGGCGTGCTTTCAGCGCCTTCACCTTGCCGCGAATGAACAAGCGCGTGGCGTGCTCAACCTCTTCACGCGACAGGAGCTTACGGGCGGTTGGGATCAACTCATGGGCGTGACGGTGTAGGTGCTGGTCAACCAGAAAGGCGGCATCTCCGAAAGCGTCGAGCCAGCCGTCCGCATCCTTGCGGCGTGACCGGGCCAGATCTGCCAAGGGTCGCATGAACGCCTTGTGCTCGCCCTCCAGCTCTCTGACGAGATGGCGTGTTTCGGAGCTGCGGCTCAGGGGCTCGTAGAGGCTGGCCCGGACGGCGTCGGCGTGGGTCTCAAGCTGGTCGATGAGGTCGCCAAGAAGCCGCTCACGGTTCCGAACAACACTGCGACCACCCAAAGCGTTTGGAATGTCGTGGATGAGCTGCGCGATGTTCTCATGGTCACGCTCGATCAGCTGCCAGACGTCCATGCACGCTTACTCCTTACAAGATCCCTTCCAACTCTCTAGCACCTAAGCCGTTCCTCACCCTGATCGATGCTCTCTCCTTCGGGACGCTCTCCCGCACGTTCCACCTCCAGCCCCGCCGGCACCCGCCGCGCGGGGCTTTTTGATCCTTCACGCTCCGCTAACCGACTCAGGCCATGCCTTTAAGCAAGCTCGGGCTTCAGACCGAGATCGATCTTGCTGGCGCCCCGGTGACACGCTGGTGGATCAACAGAAAGCCCGTCCGGCACACGCCGAGGCGGGCTTTTTCGTGGGCGGTTATGCGCTTGACCCATACGGTGGCGGTTGAGCTTCGCTCGGAACGAAGCGCGGCTGCTGGTTGTTGGCCTTGATGACTCGAAGCATCCCACCGGACCAACCCATCCCGTCTGCGTCCGAGATGCCAACCCGTGAAGCCGTGCTCGCTGACCTTCTGCTGCGCTACGCTCGTCATTGTGTCTTGCTCGACGAGAAGGACGAAGCGATTGCGGTACTTAAGGAGGCCGAGAAGGCGCAGGGGCGCGGCTTAGCCGAGATTGCAGCCGCTAAGGCGGAATGATGCTGTCACGCGCCTCTCAAGGGTCGTCTATTGGGTCTTCGGCTCTGGTTCTCTCAACGCCAGCTCCGACTTGGCCTTTTGTTGCAGGCTCACCCTGAGTGCGCCCACCCTCAACTTATGCTGAAGGGTCTGCGTTGATGTCCCGGCAAACGGCCTTTGCGACGCCCACCGCGCCTTGACCATCGCCGATACCGGCCTCTCCGACATCTTCAGCACCTAAGTCGCGTTCGCTTTCTGAAACGCGCCATGCACACTCTAGGCTGCTCGCTGGCGCGCAGAGCTTCTCGCGTTCTCGACTCACGGCTGTCTATCGACGAACGCGCCAGCGTCCTTCGCTGACCATCAGCAGCGACGTCACGAGGCCGCTCAGCAGTAGTGCAACGAGACCAAGGAGGAACAGGTCTTCGCCAAGCCCACTTGGCACTGGCCGACGCATGAGGAGCGGCCAGATCTCTGCGCAGAGAGCTACACCGGCAGGGAAGAACAGCACGAAGCACAGGGGTGGGAAGAGCCAGCGGGGCATTCAGCAAAGTAGCCGAAGGCTCAGCACTAATCCATCAGAGTGGCTAATGCAGCTTGCGGCTGGTCCGGCTCAACTCGCGCTCACCAGCCTTGATCCTCTCTGCCGCTCGACGGATCGCAATCTTTGCATCCTGAGCAGCAACCATCCTATTCACCGCGGCCATAGCTTCGCTGCGCGACATCTGACTGGGGGCAAGATGAAGCCCCCGGCAGGGACAAAGGCGATATGCGCCAGGGCAACGCCAGAGGCATCCTCGATAACGAAGCAGTCCGACCTCTCGACGACCCGCCAGGGAGGGTACGGGGCTGGGCCTGTCGATGATCTACGGGTTTGCCCAACAATCGGGTGGGCAGGTGCGCATCTACTCGGAGGTCGGTCAGGGCACGACGGCCTGTATCTACCTGCCCCGCCACTACGGCGAGGTCGAGGACGAGCTTATTGATCGTACTGCCGAAGCGGTCCCGTGCTTGGCGCAGGGCGAAACGGTGCTGATCGTGGACGACGAGCCGACCGTGCGCATGCTGGTCTCCGACATCTTGGAGGATCTCGGCTACACGGCCATCGAGGCGGGCGACAGCGCGGCGGGTCTCAGGGTGCTACAATCGGACGTGCGCATCGACCTGCTGGTGACCGATGTCGGGCTTCCTGGCGGGATGAACGGGCGGCAGATGGCCGATGCGGCGCGCGCGTCGCGACCCGATCTGAAGGTGCTGTTCATCACGGGCTACGCGGAGAACGCCGTCTTGAGCAACGGACACCTTGCGCCCGGTATGGCGGTGCTGACCAAACCCTTCGCCATCGACACGATGGCCGCGCGCATCCGATCGATGATTGAAGGTGGCAAGGAGCAGGCGCGGCACTCGTAATCCTACGTTCTTCATGCAGCAGGCACAGAACGTTCGCTTCTGGGCGAGAGGCTAGGGGCCGGTTACCCCCTCTGAGACCTCAGGCTTGTCCGCGTTCTTGCTGCCTATCGGGCCAGAGGGGAGTGGCCGAGAAGGATGGGAAGCGGACAGATCAACAGCCGCACTGTTGGGTACTGGCCCTAGTACGGCGCCACCCAAATTTCATGCAGGCCATCAGCATCCTCGAACCAGTAGACTTCCGAGATCGGGTTTACGCCGCACGCCGGATAGGTTCGAACGATCCCGTGCACCAGTCGCTCTGCAACCTGACGGTTCTCGATCGCGAATGCGAGTAGACGGGGGACCGAGGCTTCGGTCCTATTGAGTTCTCGGACGTGGATTACATGGGACATGAAATCTTCGCCTTTTTTAAAACTGCAGTCGATAGACGTGTGTAGAATGCAATCCGTTCAGGCAGGTTCAACCGACAGCTTAAGCGAAGGTAAGCGGAGTCCTCCTGCTTTCCTGACCGGTTCTGCGCAAAGGCATGTCGGGTCCAAGGAACACGAAACATCCGCGATCTGACCACAACGCCTTCAGCCCGTTGCGGCGTCAGAGCCGATTGATGCTCGTCGCGCCTCGAAGGCGATCGCCGAGGCACTGGCAGTGTCGGTTCGCTCAAACATTCAATCGGCCTTTCCCGACCTCCACACGCAGTCCGATCAGGATTGACGGCCCACGTAGAGGTCGCGCCAGGCTGGCGGGCACCTCGAAGAAAAGCTCGGCACGTTGGCCAGTGCCATTGCCTCGTACACTCCGATCGCGACGGCGCGAGCCAACGTGTTGGCCGCCGCCTCCCCAATCCGGGCGAGGGCGCTGACAGGGTCTACCAAGGGTACCTGGCCCGTCGAGACGGCAAAGACCACATCGCCGTCGAGCGGCGTGTGAACAGGGTGGATGGCACGGGCGAGCCCGTCCTGTGCCATCACCGCAAGATGGCGCGCCTGTGCCTTCGAGAGGCGGGCGTCCGTTGCCACTACGGCCAGAGTGGTGTTGGCGCCGGGCAGGTTGGTCCTTGGCCAGCTGAAGGCTTCCTCCGGCATGATACTCGGGAAGCCAAGCCCGCCGAACTCTTGACCCTGCTCATAGGGCGCGGCCCAGAAGTGTGGCCCTTTGCCGACTGTGACCCGGCCAAAGGCGTTGACCACCGCCAGCGCTCCTACCTGCACCTTGGTCTCAGCAACCTGTGCCGAGGCCGAGCCGAGGCCACCTTTTAGGTTTGCGGTATATGCGCCGAGCCCGGCACCAACAGAGCCCAACGCGAAATCCCGGCTTGCAGCACGGGTCGCCGCGTACCCTAGTTCGCGATAGGGTGGGTAGCGGCCCCAAGCCTTGTCGCCCCCGTTGAGGAGATCGAACAGGATCGCGCCGGGCACAATCGGCACCCGTGCATGGCCGACCGCAAAGCCCCGCCCCGTCTCCGCGAGATGCGCGACGACACCTGCCGCAGCGTCGAGCCCAAAGGCAGAGCCTCCCGAGAACACAAGGGCGTCGATGCCTGTGACTGTACGCTCGGGATTGAGAAGGTCGGTCTCGCGGGTGCCCGGCCCGCCTCCGCGCACGTCCACACCCGCGACGACAGGTTGATCGAACACGAGCACGGTAACACCGCTTGCGAGCCGGGCATCGTTCGCATTGCCAACCCGGATGCCAGGGAGGTCGGTGATCAAGGTGCGCGCCATAAGGACACTTCGTGTCAAAGCCGAAACCTAGGTCACGCTTCAGGATTTGCGACAGCTTTGTCGAGGTGTTGGCGCAAGTGCTCATAGCCGCTGGCGCGATCGCCGCTGATCGAGGTCCGAGACGCGGTCGTGACCTTGTGGCTGGCCAGGCGCACCGCCCCACCAACGGCACCGCGACGAACTTCCGCTTCCGAGGATCGCGTCGATCGTCTGCTACGGCGAGGTGGGGTCGGCAGCAGAACGTCTGCTTTGGGACCAGGAGCTCAAGTCGGCTTCCGACCCAATGCGGAAGTCCGGCTCGTTTCAGCTTTGCTCCAGAAGCGGACCTGAGCATTATGCCGGAAGCAGACGTGCCGCTTCCGCGTAAACCTGGGCGTAGAAACCCACTCTGATCCTACTTCGTAGCGGACATTCGTCTCCAGGCCTGCATTTGCGATAGGACATCTCGGGCAGAGGGCGTACGGTTAACAAATCGTTGGCTGGCATTGTCGGGCGCCAACGACAGAGAGCTTTGCGTGCTCCCGCCTTCCACGGAGGCGCCGACTTGCCCACCCACCCATTCCTACATGCGTTGCCTCCCTCGCATCGCTACCGCGCCTTGCTGCTCGGCCTCGGCGGAAAGATCATTTGCGTCAGAGCCATCGCGGCAGGCGATGACGCCGAAGCCTCCGGCATCGTTCGCGATATGCTGGACGGACGCGCCGTGGAGCTTTGGGACGGCGGCCGTTTCATCGAGCAATTTGGCCCCATCCAGACGTAAGTACTGCCTCCAATCACACCTGGCTTTCGGCTGAGAAAGAGCCCAGGCTGCCGCTGCGCATTAGGGAGAACGCGGGGCTTGAAGGGCGTCGCGCCGTGGTGGATCTCACGCTCAGGACGGCCTGCTTTCTCTGCAGGCGGTCGATGAGGCTTAGCCCTAGCTTCTTTGAGGGTCGAAGGACCCCGGAGTGGGACCTGACGGTCTGCATGCCTTGCTATGAGAGGAAGTAGGAAGGGCTCGTTACCGAACAGCCCCCGACCTTGCTCGCCTACTTTCAAGCGAAAAGCATCGAACCGACACTGACGTCACGGGATTGATCACTTGGCCAAGGCGGATGTGTCAGCCCCCATCTTCAGAGACACGTGGAACGGCCGACTGAGATCTGCCTTGGGGTTGAATCAGCTTCGGGCCATACGCCACAACGACGCCGCGCGGCGCAGCGCCACCCGCCGAAACGCCAGCATCAGTGGTCTGGGCTTGTGTCCTTGCACGATCGCAGCGCGTCGAGAGCTGTTAGAAGCCGGGCTGAGGCCGAATGCTCCTCCTCCATCGGGAACGACAGAATGAGGGCAGACCTGATGCCCTCCAGCGCTGAACTCCTGTCCATATCGGGCTCGTAGACCCGCTCGGGTGCTGGACATGAAATCATGATAGGTCCGCTCGGCTGAGCCGATCGAATGACGAGCAGTGCTTCTGCCCAAACCAGAAAGAAACGGTACACGCGAGTATTGGTTGCTCGTAGGTAGTGACGCATGGCACACGCGGAAGAACCCTGCCGGAATTCCTTTTCCGGCCGTGTGAACCGTTCAATGACGTGGCGCTGTTGATGTCCGATTAGGATTGTGACTTTGTCCCCAAGGGTGGGTGTGGCATGGTGCAAGGATGAGCAGTCAGCCCCTCCATCCCTTCAGCGTCGATGTTAGGCACTGCCGTACTGAGCGGGGCACCTTCAGCTGGTCGATCCGTGAGCGTGGGGGCAAGACGCGCCGCTCGACTGGAAGATACGTCACCTTCGAGGAAGCGCGCCGAGCCATGCAGCAGGTTCTGCACCGGCTCACCGCGGAGGCTCGGTCGACGGAAGCACGACTTTCGAGCCTGTCCTCATTGTCCGTCCATCAACGCCGCGCATAATCTCCACGCGCTAGATGCCGGTCTCGGGCAGGCTCAGCCGTCGCCGGTCCGCTTGCGCCAGACGGGCCGGGCCACCCCTCGCTTTTAGCCCAGCCAGCCTATGCTGCTCTAGATACTCCTCCGGCGATTATGTCGTTGACACAGATGCATACGACAATCGCTAAAGCGGCGGACGAATATGGGATACTTCTGACGCACAGTAGTCTACAAGGCTTCATCGCCGGCCGGCAATTTCTGGGCGTCGGCGGCTGAGAGTGCACTTGCTCCCGCTCCAGTTTTCTTCCTGGGTGGGTACATGCCAAGTTTCCATTTCAACGTCTATGATGGACACAGTGTCCTTGATCCGGATGGTACTGAACTCACCGGTATAGAGGAAGCTCGTGAGCAGGCCGTCCGGCTTGTGGGCGAACTCTTGCAGCAGGGGTATAGAGGGATCAAACCGGAAGACGATGGAGGTTACGGACCATACCGGCCTCATTTTGTTTCGGCTCGATTTTGCTGTGACGGCATCCGCGGCAGCTCGCCCGAAGACAAAGGCAGCCTAGCCGTTCGCCTACATCGCCTTGCGCTTCACGATCTTTCGCAAGGCTGCACCAAAGTCGGCATCCTCCCCGCCAAGTCCGACCCCGTGAGCAGCTTCTTTGAGGTAGTGGGGTGTTTAGCCTGCCGGACTCACGGCGTGGCAAGATCTTCGTGACCTCGCGCTAATCATGCATATGCAAAAACCTTTATATCATCTTGACAATATACTACGATTTCAACTGGAGACAATGCAATGAACGTGACCGCTCATGAGCCGGAAAATCAGATCAGGCAGCGCGCCTTCGAGCTGTGGCAGCAGCGCGGTAACCCTGATGGCTACGACGTCGAGTTTTGGTTTCAGGCAGAGCGTGAGCTGAAGGGCGAGGACGTCAGCAGCAGCGAGAGCATGAACGCTCCCACCGCAAAGAGCGGCGGAGGATCAGACGGCCCAGCCTAGCTGTTGGAATGGACTTCTAGTTCTCGCATCAAGCTGGATTAGTGAATGGAAGAGGCCGTCCTCCTGGGCCTCTTTCAACTTCATCGTGCTTCGAAGGGAATGCCGCGCATGGACGTCGTTCTTAAACCTATCGGTGCTACGGGGAAGGAGTGGAGTTTGAAGGACCGACTTGGGCGAGACCTAGGCACAATCACGAAGACTGACGATTCCAATAGCTTCGAGATCGCGCCCATGCCGGATAGCGCGCTGCGAAGCTGCAAGACGACGCATACATCGCTTGATGACGCCATGTCGGCCATTGCCAAGCTGGCCAACGGTGCTTGCTCACTGGACAGTCAGGACTGGGATTAGGAAGCTATACCCCACCCTCCGGTGAGCATCGATATGGCTCCAGCGCCTCGACCGAGGATAGCACATGTCGACGTCGCGCAAATGGTGCAGGCCTCGCTGGGACGCCCTTGTGACCTAACCGGCTGCCTTTGGACCGGGCTGATCGAGGGGATCAGCCACGACCAGAGGAGCTGAGAGAGGTGGCATCAAAATACGCATCAACGCATCCGGCGCGACCTGGCTCTGAGTAATCGCGGTTGTCTTTAACACGGCGAGTGTTGGCCGAGGGAGACGGCGTCGAGGGCAGTGCAGGTCGCATTTAATTAGACAGCGGCTGTCATCGCCTTATAATCGGCAAC
>JAESGR010001173.1_pt1 | contig 10379 bp, 13 predicted proteins | sample 9269771 | NCBI WGS metagenome assembly JAESGR01 (sample SAMN15739572, study PRJNA653492) | algae metagenome | isolation source: Chroococcus sp. CMT-3BRIN-NPC107 and co-occurring heterotrophs from well... | place: USA: Clark Mountains Wilderness, California | collected 2010-04-18
GGCCGGCGCGCGGCCAGCCGGCGATCAGGCCCAGCGAACTTGCGCGCCACACCAGCGCACCCACGATGGTGAGGTTCAGCAGGTTCCAGGCGATGCCGTTCAGGAAGGCCGCTCGGTACGACCCGGTGAGGTCGAACACCGCCCCGGACATCCAGCCGCCGAGCGCCATCCCGAGCAGCGTCGCCATCAGCACCGTGCCCGTGCGCGCGCCCGCCTCCTGCGCCGGGAAGTACTCGCGCACGATCAGCGCGTACGAAGGGACGATGCCGCCCTGGAACAGGCCGAACATGCCGGAGACCAGGTACAGCGACACGAGCCCGTCCGACGGCAGGAACATGAACAGCGCCACGCCCTGCAGCAGCGAGCCCAGGAGCAGCGTGCGGAGGCCGCCGATGCGGTCGGAGATCCATCCGGAGACGAGGCGGCTGAGCACGCCCATGCCCAGCATCAGCGAGAGCATCTCGGCGCCGCGCGCCGCGCCGAAGCCCAGGTCGCCGCAGTAGGCCACGATGTGCACCTGCGGCATCGACATCGCCACGCAGCAGGAAACGCCCGCCACGCACAGCAGGCCCAGGAGCACGTTCGGGTGCAGGCCCAACGGCCGGGCGCTCGCGGTGCCCGCGGCGCTCGCCAGCACCACCACCGGCTGCACCGGAGGCTTGCGCCGCAGGAACAGCGCCAGCGGCACCATGTTCGCGATGCAGAACACGCCCATGCCGATGTACGTCTGGCGCCAGCCGACCGCGTCGATGAAGTACTGCATCACCGGCGGCCAGAAGGCGCCCGCCGTGTAGTTGCCGCTCATGCAGATCGCCAGTGCGATGCCGCGCCGCCGGTCGAACCAGCGCGAGGTGTCGGCCACCAGCGGCGCGAAGGTCGCGGAGGTGCCCAGCAGGCCGATCAGCAGTCCCTGCGACAGGCCGAACAGCGCCAGCCCCGGTGCCAGGCCAGCGGCGATGTAGCCCAGCCCCAGTCCGAGGGCGCCGAGCATGACCACGGCCATGATGCCCACGCGGTCGGCCAGACGTCCGAGCAGGATGCCGCCGATGCCGAAACCGATCATCGTGAGGGTGTAGGGCAGCGATGCGTCGCCGCGTGCCAGGCCGAAGTCCTGCTGGATGCGCGGCAGCACGACGCTGATGGCGTACATGCCGGAGCCGCCGATCGTCATCAGCAGCAGCGACATCGCCAGCCGCGCCCACGCATACGGGGATTCGATGGCTTCGCGCGGCGCGGGTTCGGACATGGGGACCGATTGGACGCGCAACGCGACGGTGGCCTGCCCCGGGATTTCCCCGTAGCTTTCGGACTACAGTCGGCACGGCCGGGGACCGACGACCTGCGGCCCAGCAGTACAGCAAGATCGACGGCTTCCAGGGAGGATCTCCATGCAAGGCAGCGCGCCGCGCCACTTCTCGATGGTCCGCGAGTTCCACCTCGCCGACTTCTTCACGCTCGGCAATGCCGCCTGCGGCGTCGGCGCCATCCTGCTGGCGATGCTGTACCTCGCCAGCGGCGACATGCGGCACTTCTTCATTTCCGCGGCGCTGGCGCCGGCGGCTTTCATCTTCGACGTGCTCGATGGCAGCATCGCCCGCGCCCGCCACCAGCACTCGGCGCTGGGGCGGGAGCTCGACTCACTGTCCGACGTCATTTCTTTCGGCGTCGCGCCGGCGGCCCTCGGCTTCGCCGCCGGCATGCAAGGCGGCTGGGACGCGGCGGCCCTGATCTACTTCGTGTGCTGCGGCGTCAGCCGGCTGGCGCGCTTCAACGTCACCGCCGAACAACTGGCCGACAACGAGTCCGGCAAGGTGAAGTACTTCGAGGGAACGCCGATCCCGACGAGCGTGGTGCTCACCGGCATCCTGGCGGCGTGCGCCTGGGACCATGCGCTGGGCGACCGCATCTGGGGCGGCGTGGTGCAACTCGGTCCCTGGGACCTGCATCCGCTGTCGCTGATGTTCGTGCTGTCCGGCAGCCTGATGATCAGCAAGACCCTGCGCATCCCGAAGTTCTGAATCAGCCCCGCGGCCGGTTCTTCTGCCAGATCGCCAGCAGGATCAGCCCGTACGCGATGACGCGCAGGCCATAGAGCGCCGGCGTCTGCTCGGTCGTGCCCGCCCACACGCCCAGGGCCACGCGGTTGGCCGACTCGATCCAGAAGGACAGCGCGAACCACAGGAAGAAGCGGTCGCGCGTGTGCCGCCAGAAGCGGAAGAAGAACAGGCCGGCGACCAGCCAACCCACAGCGACGGCACCCGTGAGCATCTGCTCCATGCTCACTCCTCTTCCCAGACGAGACCGAACAGCAGCAGCAGCACCGCCACCAGGGCCGCGACCAGCCGCGGCACGCCCAGGTCCCGGTCGGGCAGCACCAGGTTGTCCACCACCAGCAGGACGTTGTTGACGCTCAGGGCGCCGAAGCACAGGGCGCTCCAGAAAAGCAGGCGCGCGCCACTGCCTCGCCAGCTGCGCCAGAGCAGCACGAAGCAGGTGATCGAGGTGAGCGCGCAGAGCGTGTAGATGACGGCAGGCAAGTGTTGCTCCTCCTCAGTCCTTGCGGAAGCGGAATGCGTCGGCGAACTGCTGCGCGCGGCGGTCGATGCGTGAATGGATCAGGTCGGTGACGGTCACGAGGTCAGCGGCGTAGACGTCCGCCAGCCGGTCCAGCAATTCCGCCAGCTCGGCAGCCGGAGCGTAACGCACGGCCTCGCCCTCGGAGCGCGCGACGCCGCTGGCGCGCAATTGCTGCACCAGTTCTGCCGCCGTGCGCTCGGGCACGTACAGGCGCCGGGCCAGCAGCGCCTGGTCCCAGTTGTCTTCCGGGTGCAGGCGCAGCAGCAGCACCGCCTCGAGGTAGGGCACCGAGGGGACGCTGGTCAGGATGAACCGGCGGACATCCGCCGGCAGTTCTTGGGTCATCTTCGAGGCGCTGACTGTAGCGCCCCTTCAACCCCGCGGGGCCGCCGGCGCCGCAGAATCGGCACATGCCGCACGAAGCTGCCAGCGTTCGCCTGTTCCTCGGCCTGTGGCCGACCGCGGAGGTGCGCGATGCGGTGCAGGCGCATGCGCAGGCGTGGCAGTGGCCGGCCAGCGCGCGCCGCACGCGTCTGGAACGACTGCATGTCACCCTGCATTTCATCGGTGCCGTACCCACGGCACGCCTGGACGAGGTCCGCCAGGGACTGGCGGTGCCCTTCGCCGGCTGCGAGCTGCTGCTCGACCGGATGGCGGTGTGGCCCGGCGGGATTGCAGTGCTCGAAGCGGGCGAGGTGCCGCGGGAGCTGGTGCAGCTGCACGCAGCGCTGGCGCAGAAGCTGCGCGCGCTGCAGCTGCCGGTGGAGGAGCGGCGCTACCGGCCGCACGTGACGCTGGCGCGCAAGGCATTCGGCGCCCGGCCGCCACCCGACGCGCAGCCGCTGCGCTGGTCCGCGCCGCCGGGCTACCTGCTGGTCGAGTCGCTGCCGGGCGGCCGCGGCTACGCGCCGGTGCAGGTCTACGCCTGAGCCGCCTTGCGCCGCGCGGCGTCGATCGCTGCGCGCGCGCCGAGCTCCGCTTCGAGTGCGGTGTCCAGCGGGGAGCGGCACAGGCCCGCGTGTTCGTACTGCAGGTTCTCGTACAGCTCGGCTGTCGCCGGCGAGGCGGACAGCACCGCTTCTAGGGCCGCATCGTGCGGGACGGTGCGCAGCACCTCGCTGAGGTGCGCCACCACGCCACGGTACTGCAGCGGGTCGACCGCTTCGCTGCTGCGGTCCAGCCGCTCGAGCATGCGCGCGAGCATGACGAGGTTCCTGGTGGAGACGGTGGTGTTCATGGGACAGAACTGGGGTTCCGGCAGCGGGATTGCAAGAGGCAGGACGCCCGCGGGGGCGAGCTCAGCTCTTGCGCGGCGGATCCGAGTCGTCGGCAGGCTGCGTCTCCTGGAAACCGCCGTCTTCCGCGCCCTGCTCCTTCGTCCTGGCGACGGTATCCGCCATCGCGGCATCGCGGATGGCGAACAGGGCGGCCAGGTCGCGCTGCATGTCCTCGTCGGACTTCGGCGCCTCCGGCTCCAGCTCGCCGAAGCTGCTGGGGGACGGGCCCTTCCAGTCGGGCTGCACCAGGGGCGCGGGCCCGCTGGCCGCCCATTCGCGCGGGTTGGGCATTTCGTCGGGATTGAAGCCCTGGAACTCCCAGCCCAGGCTCAGCAGCCAGTCGCGGGCCCGCGGCTCGTAGCGCGCGAGCTCGCGTTCGAAACTGACCTGGAAGGCAAAGACGTAGGCGAGCAGCTTCTCGTGGTCCTTGCGCACCACGAAGTTCAGGTGCAGGCCGGTGCGGCCGCTGCGGCTCATCGACGACAGGATGCGGCAGTCGATCCAGTCGGAGGGGATGCCGTGCTTGCGCATCGTGTCGCGCAGGACCACCTGCAGCAGTTCGCGCCGCGGCGCGTTGCGCGAGTGGCGCGAGTCCTGCGAGTCGGGCTCGCTCTCGTGGAACTGGGTGCTCGCACCCGCAGCCGGGCCGGCAGCCGGTTCGCCTTCCTTGCCGTTGCCGAAGATTCGATCGAGCAGGCCCATGGAGCCGATTGTGCCCTCATTCCTTCAGCTGGAAGCGCATGCGGGTGCCGGCGAGCTCCAGCACGTCTTCGTCGCGCAACTGCAGCGGGTCGCTGCCCAGCGCGTTGCCGTTGATCACGGGCGCCGAGGTGCCCCCGAGGAACGTGACGAAGTAGCCGCCGCGGCGGTTGGCCACCGACACGACGGACACCCCGGGCTTGCCGAAGGTGGTGACCGCCTTGACGATCGGCACCTCGAGCCCCGCTGAGGAACCGTTCTCGATGGTGAACACCGCCTGCAGCAGCAGCTGGTCGCCCATGAACTGCTGCGTGCCGCCGAAGGTGCTGGGCTCCTCGCTCGCCTGCAGGTACTTGATGCGGTACGGCCCGATGGCGATGACGTCGCCGTCGGTCAGGCGCGTGCGCTCCTTGACCATGCGGTCGTTCACGTAGGTGCCGTTGGTGCTGCCCAGGTCCTCCAGGAAGACGTCGGCCACGCCCACGAGGTCGAAGGCGCAGTGCGTGCCACTGACCACGAGGGTGTCCAGCACGATGTCGTTCCCGGGCTTGCGGCCGAGGGTCGTGCGGTCCTTGTGCAGGTACACGTGCTTGACCTCGACCCCTTTGACGGTGGCAATCAGCTGCGGCATGCGCTTTCCTCCTCGGCGGCGAGGCCATGCTAACGTCGCAGCCCCGCCGCCACAACAGGGTCGCACCGGAACCGGGGACTGTTGACGGCCATCAAGCGCGAGGAGCACGCTCGGGCGCAGGATTGCCCCGAGAACCAAGGACTTGCCATGTTCAAGAACATCCTGCTGGCCACCGACGGATCCGCGGCCTCCACCCATGCGGCGCAGCTCGCCGTGGGCCTGGCCCGCACGCATGGGGCGCGGCTCACCGCGCTGTACGTCGTCGATCCCTACGTCTCCCTCGGTGCGGGCGAGGCCAACGCGCTGGGCTACCAGGCCTACATGTCCGCTGCGCTGCAGCTTGCCGCCGAGGCGCACGAGCACGTGATGAAGCTCTGTGCAGAGGGGGACCCGGTCGAATTCCATCGCCGCGTGGCCCAGGAAGTCAGCGCGCCCACGGGCATCGTGCAGGTGGCGCGGGAAGCAGGGGCCGACCTGATCGTGGTGGGCTCGCACGGCCGCACCGGCGTGGCCCGCCTGGTGCTCGGAAGCGTCGCCGGCAAGGTGGTCGCCGAGTCGCCGATCCCCGTCCTCGTCGCTCGCTAGGAGCCTAGGCCAGCACGCTCGCCCCGGCGCCCTTGAGGGTGCCGAGCAGGTCCTGCCAGCGCTGGGTGTGCTCGCCGTGGAGGCGCGTGCCGGCGTGCAGCACCGGCTGGAACTTCCAGCCGCGCACCTGCGCCGTGTCGAACCATTCGCGCGCGCGCTGGCGCACGATCCACACCGGCGTGCGCCAGGCGCCCCAGGGCTCCGCGGTGCGCGCGAGATCGGGGCTGTTCTCCAGCGCACCTGCGGCATAGCTCAGGAAGCCGTAGCGGCGTGGCGTGGAGGGCTGGCGCGGGCCGTCGTCGAAGGTCTCGAACACGGTCGCGTCTTCCAGTGCCGCGGGCAGCAGCTCGCGCGTGACCAGGTGCTGGCCGACCTCGTGCGCCTCGCCGGTCTTGTGGTGCAGCACCGGGCGCAGCTCGAAGCCCGTGAGGCCGCTGGCGCGCAGCGCCTGGGCCGCCTGCGAGCCCATCACGTACTCCCCGGTCCATTCGTCCACGTGGCTGATGGCGCTCTCGGCCACCGGCTTGCTCAGGTAGATGCGCTGCGGCAGGCGCACCGACCAACGGCTTGCGGTGGGATGCAGGCTGTCCTGGTGGTAGGCGGCCATGGTGGCCTTCGAATCGGCGCGGCTCTGCCCGATGCTGGAGCGCCCCATCGCCTCGAAGTGGCTGCAGGCATCCAGTTCGGCCGGGGTGCACTGCACGTCGCGCAGGAAGCTCACCGGCTCGCCCTGGGCCAGCGCCAGCACCTTGGGCAGCACCGGGCCGGCGGCATCGAAGAAGCGCGGGAACAGGAAGCCCACGGCCGGATTCGGTTTGGCGCCCATGGCCTTGGCCAGGGTTTCGTCCGCGGCCAGCCGCTGGGCCAGGCCGGGGCTGCAGGGTCGCAGCGCGAGCAGGATTTTCATGGACCCCGATGGTAGCCGCAGCGCGGCCCCTGCCCGGCGACCGCCGTTGTCCGTGCGACACTGCGCGCCGCATGCAAGCCGTCGCTCCCTCCCGGCCCCTGGCGATCGCACTGGCCGGACTCGTGTCGCTGGCCGTGGCCATGGGCATCGGCCGCTTCGCCTTCACCCCGCTGCTGCCGATCATGCTGGCCGAGCGCTCCGTGACGCTCGCCGGCGCGAGCCTCCTGGCCAGCGCCAACTACTTCGGCTACCTGCTGGGCGCTCTCGCCTGCACGTTCCAGCCCTGGATCTGGGGGCGCTTCGGCGCCGCGCCGGCGGTGAACGGGCCGAAGCTGGTGCGCCTGGGACTCGCGGCCACCGCCCTCCTCACCCTGGGCATGGCCTGGCACTGGCCCGCAGCCTGGACCCTGCTGCGGTTCGCGGCCGGCGTCGCCAGTGCGGTCGTCTTCCTCTACACCTCGGGCTGGGTGCTGGAGCAACTGGCGCGGCGCGAGGTGCCGGCCATGGGGGCGCTGATCTTCGTCGGCCCGGGCGCGGGCATCGCCGTCAGCGGCATCGCAGCGTCGGGGCTGGTGGCGATGCAGGCGCAGGCGGCCGTCGGCTGGGCGACCTTCGGCATCGTGGCCGCGCTGCTCACGGCGGCGGTGTGGAAGGTCTTCGACGCGCGACGCGGCATCGCGCCGGCGCCGCTGGCCCCCGGTCGCGCGGCGCAGGATGCGCGGCCCGCCCGCGCGGGCAGTGGCGAGATCGCGGTGCTCACCTTCGCCTATGGCCTCGCGGGCATCGGCTACATCATCACGGCGACCTTCCTGCCGGTGATCGCACGGCAGGCGCTGCCCGGCTCGCCCTGGCTGGACCTGTTCTGGCCGCTGTTCGGCGTTGGCGTGATGCTCGGTGCCGTGGGCGCTTCACGCCTGCGAGCGGCCGCCGACCTGCGGCTGCGGCTGGCGGCCTGCTATGCGATCCAGGCGATGGGCGTGGCCGCGAGCCTGCTCAGTCCAACGCTGGCCGGCTTCGCGCTCGGCAGCCTGCTGCTCGGACTGCCCTTCACCGCGATCACCTTCTTCGCGATGCAGGAGGTGCGGCGCGTGCGGCCCCTGCACGCCACGAGCTACATGGGCCTGCTGACCGCGATGTACGGCATCGGCCAGATCGCCGGGCCGCCTCTGGCCGCGTGGCTGGTGGGGCGCAGTGCGACCGCGGCCGAAGGGTTCGCGACGTCGCTGTGGATCGCCTGTTCGCTGCTGGTGTTGGGCGCGGCGTTGTATGTCGCCCTGGCAAAGGCCCGTCCGGCTGTCCCGTAGGTCGGGGTGAGCGCGCAGCCGAACCCGACGCAAAGGCACGTCACCGCGTCGCCACCTGCTCCACCCCCTGCGCGCGACTGAGCGCCGGATACGGATTCACCGCCTCGCCCTTCCACCACTGCGGCGGGTTGCCCAGGCGGAACACCCCGAAGTGCAGGTGCGGCGCATTCGGGTCGGAGTTGCCGGTCACCCCGACATAACCGATCACCTCGCCGCGCTTGACCTCCTGCCCCTCGCGCAGGCCGGGCGCGTAACGCTGCAGGTGCGCGTAGTAGTAGGCCAGCTGCCCGTTGGGGTCGTACTGGTAGATCGTCAGGCCGCCCGGCTTGCTGGTGAACAGCTTCGTGACGCGGCCATCGTCCACGGCGACGACGGGCGTGCCGTGCGGTGCGAGGATGTCGATGGCCTCGTGCTTGCGCGCGCCGCGGCTCTGCTCGTAGTTGTCGGCCAGCCGCGCGGGCGGCACGCCCACCACGGGCACGAGCAAGGGACGCTGCGCCAGCAACTGGGCGCCCTGCGCGTCGCCCGGATCGCGCACCGACGGCAGCGGGCCGCCTGCCACCGGCGGTGCCGCAGGGACGGCGGCGGTGGGAGGCGCCGGTTCGGCCGGCGCCACCGAGGCCTCGCCCGAAGGCGGCGCCGCCGGAGCACCGGCCTGCGGCCGCAGCACCGTGTCGTCCGGCAGGCTGTGCCGCGGCGGCTCCACGCGCGTGACGACCGCCTGGCGATCGCATCCTTGCAGCAGGGCGGCGGTCGCGAGCGCGATCAGGACGGCTGCGCGAGCCATGGCGTCAGGACTTCTTGTCGCCCTTGGCCGCATCCGCCTTCTTCTCCGCCTTCTCCGCCTTCTCCGGCTTCGCAGCTTCGGACTTGCCGCCGTCGGTCTTGCTCGCCGCCTGCTCCTGCTTGCGTACCCCCGGCGGATGCTGCTCCAGGAACCGCGCCAGCTCGGTCGGCGCCGCCACGCCACCGGCCGTGGTGTCGGCGGGCATGGTCATCGGCGCAACGCCTGCGGGCATCGCGCCAGGCGCCGCGCCGGTGGCGGGCGCTGGGCCACCCATCGCGCTGGTGTCGGGCGACAAGGGCGGCGACTGCACGACCGGCGACTCCAGCGGCGGCGACGCCATCGAAGGCGATGCCTCCGCCGGCGCAGCGGTGGACGAGGACGCGCCCGAGGCCACGGTCGTGGACGAAGTCCCGGCAGATGGATCTGTCGCAGGTGCGGTGCTCGCCGCGGACTCGGTCGTGGCCGAAGACTCGCTCACCGCGCCGCTTCCCTGCCGCGCCGTGTTGTCGTTGACCTGCACGTCGCAGGCTTGCAGGGCCAGGGCCGAAGCGGCCGCCACCAGGGTCAGGCTCCACTTGTTCATGACTGCACCTCGACGTTGATCCCCTTGTCGGCGACGGTCGACAACCGCACCACGTCCCAGTTGGTCAGGCGCACGCAGCCGCTGCTCTCGGCGCGTGACATCTGCGAAGGCTCCGCGGTGCCGTGGATGCCCAGGTGCTCCTTGCTCAGGGCCAGCCACATCACGCCCACCGGGCTGTTGGGGCCGGGCGGCAGCTTGACCTTCTTGTCGGTCTTGGGATTGCGCAGGAGCGCGGGGTTGTAGCTGAAGTCGGGATTGCGCGCGTGCGCGGTGATCTGCAGCGTGCCTTCGGGCAGCGGGAATTCCTGGCCGCCGATGGTGACCGGGAACGCGCCCATGACGCGCCCGTCCGCGCCCAGGATGTAGAGCATCTGGTCGGACTTGTCGATGCGCAGCGAGGCCGCCTTGGCCAGCGACGCGGCGCGGCCCACGTCCGGCACCACGATCGCCTGCCCCGCCTGCAGGCTGCGGCCCTTGTTCAGCGCGGCGAACAGCTTGGGACTCATGTGGAAGCGCTCGCTGATGGCCTCGTCCAGGCTCTGGTACGCCAGCGTGGTCATCTGCGACTGCGCCTCGGGATCGTCCTTCGGAATGGTCACGTAGGGACCGGCCACGTCCGCGTCGGTCAGCACGTAGCTGGCGAAGGCCGGGGCCTGCTGGCCGAGGGCTTGCCAGGTCGCCGCATCCACCACGCCCGTCGCCGGCAGGTTGCGCGAAGCCTGGAAAGCCGCCAGTGCCTTCTTCATGTTGCTGCCGAAGCTGCCGTCGATCTCGCCCACCGAGAACCAGGCGCGGTCCAGCATCACCTGCGCGCGGATCACCGCCGGGCCCTTGGCGCCTTCGCGCAGCTCGGGCAGGGAGGTGTCGGCATTGAGCTGCTGGATGTGCTGCGCGGCGTCCAGGGGAAAGTTGGGCGGCACCACGGGCGTGGCGGCGCTGCTCGGGCTCGTCTTGTTGGTCTTCTTGGCGGCAGCGGGTTTGTCGCCCTGCCCGAGCACCGCGGAGGGTGCGACGAGGCCGAGCGGCAGG
>JAESGR010001174.1_pt1 | contig 10377 bp, 8 predicted proteins | sample 9269771 | NCBI WGS metagenome assembly JAESGR01 (sample SAMN15739572, study PRJNA653492) | algae metagenome | isolation source: Chroococcus sp. CMT-3BRIN-NPC107 and co-occurring heterotrophs from well... | place: USA: Clark Mountains Wilderness, California | collected 2010-04-18
CCCAGGATGTGCAGGCCATCGCCTATGGCGAGCAGAAGCCCTTCAAGGAATAGGACCTGCGCCGGCAGCCGATACTCACGGCTACATCCAGCCAAGGGCTTCTACGGCCCACTGGGGATGAAGATGGAGGAAGTGCTTGGACGGCAGTAGCCTTACTAGCATCTCGTGGCCGGCTTGAAGCTTGATAAGCTCCAGGTGGACTACATCGTTGCCTGCCGGCAGGCGTGGCCTCGTCGAGATGGCCGTGCCGATATAAAAGGCAGGAAGCGATCAAGCCCCAGGGGACCATGAGCTTGTCTGTTCTGCAGCGGCACAACGTCCACGTCAGTGGTACCGGCACCCAGACCATGATCTTTGCCCATGGCTTTGGCTGCGATCAGAACATGTGGCGGTTCGTGGCCCCGGCCTTCCAGGACCGCTACCGTACCGTCCTGTTCGACCATGTGGGTGCCGGACGATCCGATCATTCGGCATTCGATCCTGCCAGGTACTCTTCCCTGCAAGGCTATGCCGATGATGTGATCGAGTTGTCCCACCAACTGGAGGTGCAAGGTAGTGTCTTCGTCGGGCACTCGGTCAGCGCGATGATCGGCGTGATCGCAGCCGGCAACGCACCAGCGTTGTTCGAGAAGCTCGTGCTGATCGGGCCATCACCACGCTACATCGACGACGGCGATTATGTAGGCGGGTTCAGCGAGGCGCAGATCCACGAGCTGCTGGAGCTCCTGGACAGCAACCATATGGGCTGGTCCGAGGTGATGGCCCCGGTGATCATGGGCAACGGGGATCGACCAGAACTGGCGGTTGAGCTGACCAACAGCTTCTGCCGCACCGACCCCGAGATCGCCAAGCATTTCGCCCGAACCACCTTCCTTGCCGACAACCGGGATGACCTTGCGAAGGTCCAGGCGCGCTGCCTGGTTCTCCAGTGTGCGGACGATGTGATCGCACCGGCGTGCGTGGGCCACTACGTGCACAGTCGTCTGCCGGACAGCGAGCTGGTGCTGATGAAGGCGACCGGGCACTGCCCGAACCTGAGCGCGCCGGAGGAGACCATCGCAGCCATCGAAGCCTTCCTCTAGGAACCGCACCTTGGCTCATGATACGGGCAGCGATCCACAGGACGCAGACGACCTTGAAGATCTCTTCGAGAACGCACCGTGCGGCTACCTCTCGCTGCAGTCGAATGGACGGATCACCAAGGTCAACCAGACCTTCGGCAGGTGGACCGGCTACCCAAGCGTCCAACTCGTCGGCCTGCGGTTCTCGGACCTGCTCAACATTGCCGGCAAGATCTATTACGAGACCCATTTCGAGCCGTTGCTGCGGATGCAGGGCTTCTTCAACGAGGTCGCGTTCGATCTGATCTGCGCCGACGGCAGGGTGCTGCCGGTCCTGGTGAATGCTGTCGAGCGGCGGGACGAAGCCGGCCGGCTGCGGTTCATCCGGGTGACGGTCTTCAACGCTTCGGACCGCCGCCGGTATGAGCGAGAGCTTGTGGCCGCGCGGGCGGCTGCCGAACAGGTCAGCACCGAGCTGCGTGAGCTGAACAGGACCCTCGAGGCGCGGGTGGCGACGGCTGTTCAAGAGCGTTTGAAGGCGGAAGAAGCACTGCGCCAGGCTCAGAAGATGGAGGCCATCGGTCAGCTCACTGGTGGGGTGGCCCACGACTTCAACAACCTGCTCACGGTGATCATGGGCGGGTTGGACACGATCGATCGGCATGTTCGCCATCTGCCGGAGGGGCCAGCCGTGGCTCGGATCCAGCGTGCCGGCGACATGGCCCTGCGCGGTGCCAGGCGGGCGGCAGCGCTGACCACGCGGCTCCTTGCGTTCTCCCGGCTGCAGCCGCTGGACCCCAAGCCCATCGACGCCAACCAGCTCCTGTCCGGGCTGGCCGATCTGCTTCAGCGCACGATCGGCGAGACGATCGCGCTCGAGATCGTCTCGGCAGCGGGCCTGTGGCAGACACTGGCGGATCCGGGCGAGCTGGAGAACACGCTGGTCAATCTGGCCGTCAACGCCCGCGATGCCATGCCGGTCGGCGGACGACTCACGCTCGAAACAGGCAATGCCTGTCTGGATAAGGCGTATGTGGAAGCGCTGACGGAGCCCGTGCCGCCTGGGCAGTACGTGCTAATCGCGGTCTCAGATACCGGCACCGGCATGGACAAGGCCACGCTCGACCAGGTGTTCGAGCCATTCTTCACCACCAAGGAGACCGGCAAGGGCACCGGCTTAGGCCTGAGCCAAGTCTATGGCTTCGTGCGGCAAAGCGGCGGCCATGTCCGGATCTACAGCGAGCCCGGTGCTGGGACTGCGGTCAAGATCTACCTGCCCCGGCTCATGACAGCGCTACCAGCCATGGACAGCCAGCAGCCGCCCGACAAGAGCATCATCCATGGCGGCTCGGAAGCGGTGCTCGTGGTCGAGGATCACGAGGATCTAAGGTCGTACAGCGCCGGCGTGCTCAAGGAGCTCGGCTACCGCGTGCTGGAAGCCGGCAATGGCCAAGGGGCGCTAGAGCTGCTGCAGTCCCACCAGGGCGTCGATCTCCTGTTCACGGACGTGGTGCTGCCCGATGGGATGGATGGACGGCGTCTGGCCGATGAGGCAGCGCGGCGGCATCCCAAGATCAAGGTCCTGTTCACGACCGGCTATACGCGCAACGCCATCGTCCACCACGGGCGGCTGGATCCGGGGGTGACCCTCATCAGCAAGCCGTTCACCTATGCGGATCTGGCGGCCAAAGTCCGCCAGATCCTGGATGAGTAAGCCAAGCCGAGCGCTTTCGGCTGAGCCTATGGCAGCGGCGTAGGTGCCACGAGGGAGCTTTCATTCAAGCACCTGATCAAGCGGCGACCCATCCCAGGGCGCTAGCGCCATCGTCGCGACCTGCGTCGATACTGACAGAGCTGGAACGGATCATTTGCCAGCTTGTCCGACCAGGAGACTGCCGGAGCCGTCGATGCACGCCAGTTCAAGTGCATCCGGCATGGCACCGCGCCCGTACTGCGCATCCCACCATGCGAACAGGAGATAGGTGGACAAGGCCTCCTGAAACGACTCCTGAAGGACAGCCCGTGCCGTACGGCGGTCCGTTCTTCCAGCTTCAGGATGTGGTCGATCCTCGACGAGGAAGGGCAGTCCTTGCCGCTCAGCATGGGCAATGGCGGCTTCGAGTGTCGGAAAGGTCAGCTCGACCTGAGCCAACGGCTCGAGGCCCTCGTCATGATCGGCCGCAGGGTCGAGAAGGGCCGACGGTGAGCGCTCGAAGACGAGGTGCCAGCGCTGCCGATGCGCCAGTGCGGTAGCCCTTGGCCGTTCGCTAGGCTGGAAGATACGTGCAACCGTACCGGGCGGAAAGGCAGGACGTCGCGCAGGCGGCGCATTCTGCTCGTGACTGACTGCTCCGAGCAGGCTTTGTCTGTTTGTCTGGAAGCAGCTTTCTGTGGTGGCGATCTCCATGGCTTGTCCTTCCCCATCGGCAGCGGAAGGCGCCGGGCGCGGCTTGCTGCCGCGCCCGGCTGCCGATCAATGCTTCGTGTTCTCCTTGGTCCCGCCATTGATGGCGATGCGCTTGGCCCTGGCTTGCGCCTTCGCCGTCTTTGGTAGGTTGATGGTGAGCAGACCGTTTTTGAAGTCCGCTTTCACCTTGTCCGCCTCGACTTCGTAGCCGAGCGGGATGGAGCGCTCGAAGCGACCATAGAAACGCTCGCTGAACTGGCGTTCCTTGTCCTCGACCTCCGCCCTCTTCTCCCCGCGCAGCGTCAGCGCCTCACCTTCGAGAAGAACCTCGACATCCTTCTCCTCCAGCCCAGGCACTTCGGCGACGATACGGATGTCACTGTCGGTCTCGGCGATCTCCAGGCTCGGCCAGTTGGTTGCCCATCCGGACATCCGACCAAACGAGGCCGGCATGTTCATCCCTCGAAAAGTCTCGTCAAAGAGCCGATTCATCTCTCGGTGCAAGCTGACGAACGGGCTCTGGTCGGTGTCGCGGTAGAGCGTCGGGGCTTGGCTCATGCTGCGGCCCCATGGAATGAGATCACGCATGTTCATGGCATCTCTCCTCTTGCTCCATCGGTGGATGTCAGCCGTCCCGTGCAAACTGCCAAGTTGGCAAGCAGCTGCGGTTTTCCTTCTCGACCAATCAGGCGACCTTCTTCCGGTCTTCGATCTGCAGCACGTCGGCCTGGCGCGGCAACTCGCTGGGCTGAATCTCGATCCGCCGTGGCTTCATCGCCTCGGGCAGTTCACGCACGAGGTCGATGGTCAGGAGGCCGTTCTCCAGGTTGGCACTCCTTACCTGGACATGGTCGGCCAGCTCGAACCTGCGTTGGAACGCCCGGTTGGCCATGCCGCGATACAGATACTCCTCGCCCTGGTCAGCCGCCTTGGTGCCGGTGACGACGAGCAGGTTGGGCTGATAGCTCAGGTCGAGCTCATCCTGAGAATAACCGGCGACCGCCATGCTGATGCGATAGGCGTCGTCGCTCATCTTCACGATGTCGTAGGGCGGCCAGTTGTCGAGCGCCGGGAGGCGACTGGCACTCTCAAGCAGGTCGAAGACGCGATCGAACCCGATGGTTGACCGCATCAGCGGAGTGAAGTCGAGCATCGTCCTCATAGCCATATCCTCCATCGAGCAACATGGATACGAGGGGTGCCCAAGAGCCGGCACCCCTTGGACTTGCCGGCCCACAGTGGCAGCCGGCGATCACCGATCTAGGCAAGATATGAACCTTTTCAAGAGGTTGCTGAACATTTCGGTCCAGCAGCCAGCTGCCTTTCATGCGGATTGATCGGAAGCCAGCCGGTCATGGATGCGTTGATGAAGCCGCGGTCGTTCCTGCGTTGCCGGCAGGAAGGGTGGTGGATCACCGGTGCCTAGCGCTATCCTTGCCGCGCTCAGGATCGCCCGTCCCCCGCGTTCAGGGTGCAGCACGAAGAGCAGCAGAGACCTGCCGGTGACCATGTAGGGGTGGCCGAACTCGAAGGCCTCTGGCTCGTCCAGCTCTGGGCGATTGGTGTCCACCAGCAGCAGCCAGCGCTGGCCAGCCGGCGGCTCCGGCAGCGAGAACTCGACTACATCATGATGCGCGTTCAGCATGAGCAGCAGCGTGGCATCCGACGCCGGACGGCGGATGCCAGTGGCCTGGGCACGGCCATCCAGCAGCAGCCCGAAGCAGCGTGTGTTGGGATCCGTCCAGTCCTCCGCCCCCATCTCCGTGCTGTCCGGCGTCAGCCAAGTCGAGTCCTTGACGCCGAGTTCCTCGTTATAGGCACCGGTCAGAAAGCGCCCTCGGCGCAGTACCGGAAAGGCTTGGCGCAGCGCGATCAGCTTGCGGGTAAAACCAGCCAACGCCTTGGCGTCGTCATCAATCCTTGACCAGTCTATCCAGTTGATCTCGTTGTCCTGACAATAGGCGTTGTTGTTGCCTGCCTGGGTACGGCTGAACTCATCACCCGCTAAAATCATTGGCGTGCCCTGGGACAGCAGCACCGTCGCCAGCAGGTTGCGCTTCTGCCGTTCGCGCAGCGCGACAATCTCGGGATCGTCCGTCGGTCCTTCAACACCATGGTTCCAGGACAGATTGTGCGAGTGGCCATCACGGTTGCCCTCGCCGTTGGCCTCGTTGTGCTTGTCATTGTAGGAGACAAGGTCATGAAGCGTGAAACCGTCATGGGCCGTGACGAAGTTCACGCTCGCCCATGGCTTGCGTCCACGACGATTGAACTTGTCGCCCGAGGCGGTAAGCCGTGCGGCAAGCTCCGCGGCCATCCCCTCGTCCCCCTTCCAGAAGGCGCGCACTGTGTCACGGAAGCGGTCGTTCCACTCCGCCCACCCCGGAGGAAAGCCACCGACCTGGTAGCCACCTGGACCACAGTCCCAGGGCTCGGCGATCAGCTTCACCCGGCTCAGCACCGGATCCTGGCGGCAGGAGTCCAAGAATCCACCACCCTCATCAAAGCCGTAGGGCTCGCGGCCGAGGATCGTGGCGAGGTCGAAGCGGAACCCATCCACCCGCATGTCGGTCGCCCAGTAGCGGAGGCTGTCGGTCACCATCTGCAGCACGCGAGGGTGCGACAGGTTCAGCGTATTCCCGGTACCGGTATCGTTAATGTAGTAACGCGGCTGGTCAGGCATGAGGCGGTAGTAGCTGGCATTGTCGATGCCCTTAAACGACAAGGTTGGCCCCTTTTCGTTGCCTTCCGCCGTGTGGTTGTAGACCACGTCGAGGATTACCTCGATGCCGGCATCGTGCAGCCGCGCCACCATCTCCTTGAACTCGGAGAAGGCAAAGGCGGTGTTACGGGCATAGCGTCGGGCCGGCGAGAAGAAGCCAATCGTGTTGTAGCCCCAATAGTTGCTCAGTCCCTTGTCGAGCAGCAGCGAGTCGTTGACGAAGGTATGGACGGGCAACAGCTCGACTGACGTGATGCCGAGTGCACGCAGATAATCCACCACCTCAGGGGTGGCGAGGCCGGCATAGGTACCACGCACTTCCTCGGGAAGCCGGGGATGCAACCTGGTGAAGCCCTTCACGTGGGTTTCATATAGAATGGTGCGGTCCCACGGGATGGCCGGGCTGCGCTCTCGCCCCCAGGTAAAGGCCGGATCAATGACGCGACATTTCGGCATGAGCGGAGCGCTGTCGCGCTCATCGAAGGTTTGATCGTCCCCGCTCTCGAGACGGTAGCCGAAGACCTCTGGGCCCCACGTGAGGTCGCCAATCAGGGTACGCGCGTAGGGGTCCAACAGCAGCTTATTCGGATTGAAGCGGTGCCCTGCCTCAGGCTCGTAGGGGCCATGGACGCGATAGGCGTAGATCGTACCGGGTCGCGCATCAGGCAGGTAGCCGTGCCAGACCTCGTCGGTAAACTCGGGCAACTCGATCCGCTCCAGCTCTTGCTCGCCATGCTCGTCGAACAGGCAGAGCTCGACCTTGGTCGCATGAGCCGAGAACAGGGCGAAGTTCACGCCTAGACCGTCCCAGGTTGCGCCGAGCGGATGAGAATTCCCTTCGCGGATCTGCGACCGTCGCATCACCTGTGGCGCCGGCGTTCCGACCCGCACATTCATCTCGCCGGCTCCTCATGATTAAGCCTCTCCAGAACAGCGGGAAGGCTTGCCCGTTGCCTGTGGGTCGCCGGCTCCGTGACGCACGGCCATGGCTATTTGAACCCAACGTCTCCTGGGTCATTCGAAACATTGAAGAAGAACCATCGGCTCAGCCGTTCCGGCCGGTTCAGAATGCAAGGTGCAACTACCCATGGGAGACTGCCGCGAAACCCTTGGCCTTGGCCGTGCTACTGTGATTCGATCCTGCCGATCAGAGTGAGGGTTCAGCCATGGTGCGCAAGGCAGTGGCTCAAGTGAACTTGGTTGAAGCGCTGCTGCCGCGAGCTTCTGGCAGCGACCAGGGGCCGGATCAGATCGCCATCCATGACGACTTGACGCCGATCAGGTTCTTCCTTGGGCTCGGGAGCCGGTATTCTTATCTGGCTGCAGCGCGGATCGGCGACATCGCCGGGTCGTCGAGTGGTTGCCGGTCTACAGCCTTGATCTGATCGCACAGGCGGGGACGGACCCGTTCTCGGGCGCTCCCCCGTCGCCCCAATACGCTCCGGCCTATCGTACCCGTGATGTGCAGCGTTGGGCGGCGCTTTACGGCTGCCTTTCGTCGAGCCGAACAACGAGGAGGTCGACTGGCGTAGCGCCGCGTTCGCCGCTGTGGCGGTTGCCCGGCTTGGCCATGCCGAACTGTTCGTCCGCGCCTTCTACGCCAGGACCTTTGGTGAGGGTCGGCCGCCGCGTGGGCGGGACGACCTGCTCGCGCTGGCCCAGGATGCTGGCGTCGATCAATCCGCCTTTGCAGCTGCGTTGAACAGCGCCGATCTCCCCGCGCATCTCGCGGCCACCATCAGCGCGGCGCTTGGCATCAGCGTGTTCGGCGATGCGACGTTCGTGGTTGACGGCGAGCTGTTCTGGGGGAACGACCGGCTCGTGCTGCTGGAGCATCACCTGGCTGTGAAGAGCACTTCGCCCTGATCACCTCGTGCGCTTTCGCCAGATGAACAAGAGACTTGTCTCGCTAGGCTCTAAAGCTACTCAGCCTATTGTCTCGGATGATCAGGAAGAACCCATCTAAGGCAGGCTTCCGTGTCTCGTACTACTGCCTTGCTTGGGTACACTGAAACGAGATGCGTTTCTTAGAGCCTGCCTGAAACTAAGGCTCTGATCCGCTGCGGCTTTCCGCGAACGCATCGGCCACCATGCGCAGCCGTACTGGGTCGTGGGCGAAATCGGCCCACACCTCCTTACCCCCATGTGCCATGACCTGACGTATTCAGCGAGCGACGGCAAAAGTCGCGAAAGTAATCCTGTGCGACCTTCAATCTTTGACTCTATTGAGCCACTCCCTGCTCGCGCGGCTTGCAGGTTGTGGTGGCCGCCCGTCATGCCTCGACAGGCGCGTATGTTTGCCTCCAAGCTCGACACGTCGACGACGCGGGGGGTTGCACAGACATGACGTTCGCGGAGTTCGCGGGCTATGTGGCCGCCGGGCTCGTGTTCGCGACGTTCTACATGAAAACCATGATCCCGCTGCGCCTCGTTGGGATCACGAGCAACGTCGCGTTTCTGGTCTACGCTTGGCTTGACGGCCTCGTGCCGGTTCTTGTGCTGCACAGCGCGCTGCTGCCGTTGAACATTTGGCGGCTGATGCAGATCCGGGCGCTGGTCCGCGAGGTACGCGAGGTCGCGCCCGGCGATCTGCCGGTAGAAAGCCTGCTGCCGTTTATGACGCCGCGACGCGCCGAGGCAGGTGAAGTCCTGTTCCGTCGCGGCGATGTCGCAGACGAAATGTTCTATCTCGTGAAGGGCGTCATCCGGCTAAAGGAGATCGACAAGACGCTGGACCCTGGCGCCATGCTAGGCGAGATCAGCATGTTCGCGCCACGCCGCGAGCGCACGGCCACGGCGATCTGCGACACCGACGTCGAGCTGCTGGCGATCACCGCCGACAAGGTCTTGCAGCTCTACTACCAGAACCCCCGGTTCGGATTTCATGTAGTCCGGCTGATCACTGCGCGGCTGATCGAGAACCTGCGTCGCGTCGAGCCGGCGGCCGGACCGGATGCCGACCCTGGCCGCAATCAAGGGCTGCCGGAGGGGACCCCCGCCATAGGCGTCGAGCGTCCGGCTCCCATGCTTACGGAAGAGGTTCGCGCACGGCTGCGCCGCCGCCGGCTGACCCGCCTCTACGGGGGTGTCGCGGCGGCAATTATCCTGCTCACGACCGGTTGGCAGCTGGGACCCTATCTGCGCTCCACAGTGAGCCGCGACTCCGCCGTTACCAGTTGGATCCACGTCGCCACGTCCCCGATCGTCGGCAATCTCGCTTCGCGCCTGCCCAATCCGGGCGACCGCGTGGGTTCCGACGGCGTGATCGTGACCATTCGCAACCTACACAGCGATCCCAGCGCTGCCGAGCACTCCGTCGGCGAGGTCGAGCACTCTGCGGCAATCGCCGATGAGCTGCGGCGCTACGTGGACACCATGCGTCAGCTGGACGCCGAATGGCAGGCGCGGACTGCCTCGCATGCGGCGGTGTTCAAGCAGAACCTGGAGGTGACCCTGACCTCGGCCCGGCTCGAGCTTAAGCAGATCAGGCAGCGGCTGGTGCTCGCCCAGGCAGCGCTCGACCGCGCGCAGCGTCTTGCGGCGCGCGGCAATGCGAGTGTGTCGGCCACCGACGAGGCGCAGGCCCTGGTGACCGAGCTCGAGCTGCAGCGGGTCGAACAGGAGCGCAGCATCGCTGAGCAGGAGGTCCGCCGCGCCGCTGCCGAGAAGGGCGTCTTCATGACAAGTGATGGCACCGACCCGGACTGGGACGACCGTAGCCGGGACCAGCTGCGGCGCGACATCGCTCGTGGTGTCGTCGATCTTGCCGAGGCAGAGGCGACGCTGGCCAGGGCCCGCCATGCCGCCGCAGTGGACGCCTCCGCCCTCGAACGCACCACCGTTGGCGTGGCCACCGCCCCACCGGGGAGCCTGATTTGGAGTGTCATCGTAGGTGCGGAGACGGCCGTGAACGTCGGCAGCCCGATCGCCAAGTGGCTCGACTGCTCGGTGATGCTGGTCGACGTACCGGTGAGCGACATCGAGGTGGCGCTGCTCCGGCCCGGCATGCCGGCGGAGGTCGTGCTCGAGGGCGAGCACGAACCGAGGCAGGGCAAGATCCTCTTGATCCGGGGCTCCGCCGGCACGCTGGACCTCGACGACCTCGCGGCCCTGGCCAAGGGCCGTTCAACCGGACGTGGCCAGGTCCTGGTGCGGCTTGAGCCTACGCCTGAGGATATCGCCACCTG
>JAESGR010001175.1_pt1 | contig 10369 bp, 6 predicted proteins | sample 9269771 | NCBI WGS metagenome assembly JAESGR01 (sample SAMN15739572, study PRJNA653492) | algae metagenome | isolation source: Chroococcus sp. CMT-3BRIN-NPC107 and co-occurring heterotrophs from well... | place: USA: Clark Mountains Wilderness, California | collected 2010-04-18
CGGCGGCGCCGAGCGAGGCGCGCTCGGCCCGGCGGATCACGGTGCGGGCCACGTCGAGCTGCGCCGCCACCACGCCCTCCCCCGGCACCACGAACTCGGTCGGCGGGTCGAAGCGGGCCGAGACGTCGTCGATGTGGCGCTCCAGCGCCTCGACCATGGCAGGGGTCACCCGGCTGACGCCGTCGGCGAGCTTGTGGGCGTTGCTCGCGTCGGTGGCCAGCTCGGCCATGAGCACCCACAGGTCGCGCTCGAGCGCAACGAGGAGCTGGTCGAGCTCGCCGCCGCGCTCGCAGCCGGCCCGGGCCAGGCCGAGCGCCGCCTGGGCCTCGTCGACCGTGCCGTAGGCCTCGGGCGCCGCCGAGTCCTTGGGGACCCGCCCGCCGCCGTAGAGGCCGGTGGTGCCGTCGTCGCCCTTGCGGGTGTAGATCTTCATCCGGTCGCCACCCTACCGAGGGCCGTCGCCCCGGCCCGGCGACCGGGCCGCCACCGTTGCCGCCACCGCGCAAGGGACTACGGGCGGGTTGGCACCCCCCGGTAGCCTCGCACCGTGGCTGACTCCTTCCTCGACCTGGTGGCTCAACGCGTCGTCGTCTACGACGGCGCCACGGGCACCTGGCTGCAGACCCAGGACCTCACCCTCGACGACTACGGCGGCGAGGCCAACGAGGGCTGCACGGACTACCTCGGGATCACCCGGCCCGATGTCGTCGCCGCACTCCACACCGCCTACTTCGAGGTCGGCGCCGACGTCGTCGAGACGAACACGTTCGGCGCCTTCGGCGTGCCGCTCGGCGAGTACGACATGACCGACCGGGCCCACGAGATCGCCCTCGCCAACGCCCGCATCGCCCGCGAGGTCGCCGACGGGTTCTCCACCCCCGATCGCAAGCGCTACGTCGCCGGCTCCCTCGGCCCCGGCACCAAGTCCCCGAGCCTCGGCCAGATCCGCTTCGCCGAGCTGCGCGACCACTACCAGGTGGCCGGCGAGGCCCTGCTCGAGGGCGGCGTCGACCTGTTCATCCTCGAGACGCACTTCGACCTCCTCGCCGTGAAGGCGGCGGTGATCGGCGTGCGCCGGGCCATGGCCAAGGTCGGCCGCCAGGTCCCGATCCAGTGCCAGGTCACCATGGAGCTCACGGGTCGCATGCTCGTCGGCACCGAGGTCGGCGCCGCGCTGGCGGCGATCGACCCGCTGAAGGTCGACATCGTCGGCCTCAACTGCGCCACCGGCCCCACCGAGATGGGCGAGCACATCCGCCACCTCTCGCAGCACGCCCGCACCCCGATCTCGGTGCTGCCCAACGCCGGGCTGCCCTCGGTCGTCGACGGCAAGATGCACTACGACCTCACCGCCGAGGAGATGGAGGCCCACCAGCGGCGCTTCGTCGAGGAGCTCGGCGTGCAGGTGATCGGCGGCTGCTGCGGCACCACGCCCGAGTTCATCGCCCGCCTGGCCGAGATGGCGCCGAACCTCACGCCGGCGCCGCGCCAGGTCGAGTTCGAGCCGTCGGTCGCCTCGATTTACTCGCCGGTGTCGCTGCACCAGGACCTGTCCTCGCTGATGATCGGCGAGCGCACCAACGCCAACGGCTCGAAGAAGTTCCGCGAGGCCATGCTCGCCGGCGACTACGACACCTGCTCGGCCATGGCCACCGAGCAGATTAAGAGCGGCGCCCACGTGCTCGACGTGTGCGTCGACTACGTCGGCCGCGACGGCACCGCCGACATGGACGAGATCGCCAGCCGCTTCGCCACCGGCGCCAACGCGCCCCTGGTGCTGGACTCCACCGAGCCGGAGGTCATCGAGGCCGGCCTGCAGTGGATCGGTGGCCGGGCCATCCTCAACTCGGCCAACCTCGAGGACGGCGAGGAGCCGGGCTCCCGCCTCGATCGTGTGTTCAGCCTGGCCCGGGAGTACGGCGCCGCCGTCATCTGCCTCTGCATCGACGAGGAGGGCCAGGCCCGCGACGTCGAGTGGAAGGTGCGCGTGGCCAAGCGCATCGCCACCCTGGCCCGCGAGCGCTACGGCCTCGAGAACCACGACCTCATCTTCGACGCCCTCACGTTCCCGCTCTCCACCGGCGACGACGACCTCCGCCGCGACGCCATCGAGACCATGGACGCCATCAAGGCGATCAAGGAGGAGATCCCGGGGTGCTTCACCACCCTCGGCCTCTCCAACGTCAGCTTCGGCCTCTCCCCCGCCTCGCGCCACGTGCTCAACAGCGTGTTCATGGCCGAGTGCGTGAAGGTCGGCCTCGACTCCGCCATCGTCCACGCCTCGAAGATCCTGCCGCTGAGCAAGATACCCGAGGAACAGCGCGACGTCGCCCTCGACCTCGTCTACGACCGGCGCGGCGCCGCCGGCGCGCTCTCGCAGGGCGGCGCGGACTACGACCCGCTCCAGAAGTTCCTCGAGGTCTTCGCCGACGTCTCGGTGCAGAAGGAGGAGAAGGAGGACCGCTCCGGCTGGCCGGTCGGCGAGCGCCTCCACCACCGCATCATCGACGGCGACCGCGAGGGCCTCACCGCCGACCTCGACGCCGCCATGGCCGAGGGCGTCACGCCGCTCACCATCATCAACGAGCACCTCCTCGGCGGCATGAAGGTCGTCGGCGAGCTGTTCGGCTCGGGCGAGATGCAGCTCCCCTTCGTGCTGCAGTCGGCCGAGACCATGAAGGCCTCGGTGGCCTACCTCGAGCCGTTCATGGAGAAGGTGGCCGACGGCGTCGACGCCTCGAAGGGCCGCATCGTCCTGGCCACGGTGAAGGGTGACGTCCACGACATCGGCAAGAACCTCGTCGACATCATCCTCACGAACAACGGCTACGAGGTCCACAACATCGGCATCAAGATCTCGATCGGCGAGATGATCGAGAAGGCCCTCGAGGTGAAGGCCCACGCCATCGGGATGAGCGGGCTGCTCGTGAAGAGCACGCTGATCATGCGCGACAACCTCGAGGAGCTCAACAGCCGCGAGCTCACCGACATCCCGGTGCTGCTCGGCGGCGCCGCCCTCACCCGCTCCTACGTCGAGCGCGACCTGCGCAACGTCTACGACGGCCGCCTCTTCTACGGCAAGGACGCCTTCGAGGGCCTTCGCGTCATGGACCGCCTGCTCGAGATCCGCCAGGACCCGACCAAGGACGACCCCGACTGGGGCAACGTGCCCTCGGAGTCGCGGGTGCCGTCGCGCATCAAGGAGCAGTTCCCCGCGGGCGAGGCACCGGAGCTGCCCGAGCGCTCCCCCGCCGTCGAGACCGACAACCCGATCTACACCCCGCCGTTCGTCGGCAGCCGCGTCGTGAAGGGCATCCCGCTCGACGACATCGCCGGCTACCTCAACGAGACCGCGCTGTTCCGCAACCAGTGGGGCTTCCGCCCCCACGACGGCGAGGACGACGCCCAGTTCAAGGAGCGCCTCCGCCCCGAGCTGCGCGACCAGCTCGCCAAGGCCCGCGCCGACGACCTGCTCGTGCCGCAGGTCGTCTACGGCTACTGGCCGGCCAACGGCGACGGCACCGACGTCGTGGTCTGGGAGGACGAGACCAAGCAGGTCGAGAAGGCCCGCTTCCCGTTCCCCCGGAGCACGCGCGAGCCCCACCTGTGCATCGCCGACTTCTTCCGGCCCCTCGGCTCCGAGGAGACCGACTACGTGGCGTTCATGATCGTCACCATGGGCGAGCGGGTCTCGGAGCGCACGGCCGAGCTGTTCAAGGCCGACCGCTACCAGGAGTACCTGATGCTCCACGGCATCGGCGTCGAGATGGCCGAGGCCCTCGCCGAGCTGTGGCACCGCCGCATCCGCGAGGAGATGGGCTTCGCCAACGAGGACGCGCCGTCGGTGGCGGGGCTCTTCCGCCAGCAGTACCGCGGCGGCCGCTACTCGTGGGGCTACCCCGCGTGCCCCGACCTCGAGGACAACGAGACCGTCGCCCACCTCCTCGGCGCCGAGCGGATCGGCATCGAGGTCAACGAGGACACCGGCTTCCAGTTCCAGCCCGAGCAGTCCACCAGCGCCATCGTCTGCCACCACCCCAAGGCCAAGTACTTCGTCGCCAAGTAGACCGGGCCGGTGGACGTCGACGACCGCCGCACGCCCGACGCCGAGCTCGGCCGCCAGGTCGCCACCGGGCGGGACGCGACGCTGCACGACGCCGGGCCCGGGCGGCTGCTCCGGCGGATGGCCGGGAACCGGGACCTCACCACCGAGGCGGCGGTCATGGCCCATGTCCGCGCCGCCGGCTACGCGGTGCCGGAGGTGTTCCGGGTCGGTCCCGGTGAGATGGTGATCGAGCGCGTGGAGGGCCCGACCATGCTCGACGACCTGGCCGCCCGGCCGTGGCGCGTCGATCGCCACGCGGCCACGCTGGCCGCGCTGCACCGGTCGCTCCACGCCATCGACCCGCCACCGGGGCTGCGCCCGCACCCCGTGGGCGGCGACGCCGTGCTGCACCTCGACCTGCACCCCGGCAACGTGATCTGCGCGCCCGACGGCCCCGTCGTCATCGACTGGACCAACGCGTGCCGCGGCGATCCCGCTGCCGACGTCGCCCTCACGTGGCTGCTCATGGCCGCCGCCGAGATCGACGACGTGCCCGCAGCCGGCCCAGCGCTGGTGCGGCTCCGGGCCCGGGCCGAGCGCATGGTGACGCCCCTGTTGCGCCGGCGCCTCGTGGCCACGTTCCTCCGCCACGCCGGCCGCGACGAGGCGCGCCGGGTCCTGGCCGCCACGGCCGACCACCGCCTCATCGACCCGAACCTGCGCCCCGCCGAGGCCGCCGCCATTCGGGAGCTCGTGGCGCGGGAGGTCAGCCCGGCGGGCGGTGGCAGATGACGACGAGGGCGACGTCGTCGAGCAGGTCGGCGGCGCCGCCGGTCGACGCGACCAGCTCGTCGCTGATCCGGTCGGTGCCGGCGCCGGCGTCGACCTCGGCCTCCAGGACCGCGCAGAGCCGCCGGATGCCGTCGTCGATCGAGCTGGTGCGGGTCTCGACCAGCCCGTCGGTGTAGGCGACGGCCACCGCGCCGGGCGGGAAGGGCACCGACCCCGCTGCGGGGTCGCGCTCCCCGACGCCGAGCACGATGCCGCCGACGTCGTCGAGCAGCCGCGTCGTGCCGTCCGGGGCGCGGACCACCACGGGTGGGTGGCCGGCGCTGGTGTACCGGATCGTGCCGGCCTCGGTGTCGACCACCAGGACGACCGCCGTGCCGACGAAGGCGGGGTCGGGCTCGTCGATCAGCGGCCCGGCGACGGTGAAGGTGTCCTCAAGCGGCGTGCCCAGCCGAACGACGGCGTTGAGCGCGCTGCGGACGGCGACCATCCGGGCCGCGGCCTCGATGCCGTGCCCCACGACGTCGCCGACGACCACGGCGGTGCGGTGCTCGTCGAGGCTGATCACGTCGTACCAGTCACCGCCGAAGCCGAGGCTCGCACCGGCGGCGAGGTAGCGCACCGACAGGTCGAGCTCCGGCGCCTCGGGCGCGTGCGGGAGCACCTGCCGCTGCAGCGACGCCATCAGCGCCGAACGGGTGTCGGACGCCCGGGACCGCGCCAGCGTCTCGGCGGTGAGCTCGGCGATCGTGGTGAGGCGGTCGGCGAACGTCGGGTCGAGGACGAGGTCGATCTCGGTCGACCACGCCACGCCGATGGCCCCGATGCGGGTGCCGTCGAACGTCAGCGGCACCGACGCCGTCGACACCAGCCCGGCGGCGACCGTGTCGGCCGACAGGTGCGGGTACCTGATCTCGCGGGCGGCGTCGTCCTCGACGATGACCGTGCGCCCGCTCCTGATGGCGTCGGTGAGCGGCGTCGGCGCGTGGAGCGGGATGGTGACGTAGCGCTCGGCGATCGCCTTGTCGAGGGTCGGGTCGTGGACCAGGCGGACCTCGTCGGCGTGCGGGTCGAGCAGGGCCAGGTTGGCGAACGAGGCGCCGAGCGCCCGGGCCAGGTAGGTGCCGACCGCCTGGGCGACGTCGTCGGAGTGCACGGCCACCGCCAGGGCCCGGGCGAAGCGGGCGAAGGCCTGCAGGCGCTCGCCCTCGCGTCGACGGTCGTCGATGTCGATGCCCGACGGGATCAGCCCGGTAACGACGCCGTCCTCGACCAGGGGCACCAGCTGGAAGTCCATGCGGATGACCTGGTCGCCGGCCAGGCGCACATCCAGGTCGTAGCGGATCGTCTCGCCGGCGCGAGCTCGGTCCACGGCCGTGCGCACCTGGTCGCGCGCCGCCTGGGTCGTGTCCCACCACGGTGACTCCCAGATCGGCATGCCGAGGACGTCTTCCCGGCGGATCCCGGCGGCCTCGCAGGCGGTGCGGTTCGCCTCGACGATCGTGCCGTCGGGTTCGAGGAGCCCGACGAAGGTGAACAGCCCGTCGAGCATCTTCCGGAGCCGATCCTCCGCGGCGGACCCGCTCAAGCCGGCCGACCGGTGCGCGTCGCGCGCTCGGGGCGTCGTCCGCCAGCGCTCTGGACCACCACGTGAGCCTCCCGGGCACGAGCCGGGCGGGACGGGGTGCACCCGCCGGGCGGTCCGGTGAGGATACCGAGCGCGCTCGCGCCCAGCTACGTCCGAGCGGGTGGCACCGCTCCTCCGTCCCGGGCTCGTGGACCCGTCGCGGCTACTGGACCCAGGTGGTGCCCTGCTGGCGCAGGTGGCCGACCGCGGCACGGGCGTCGCGCCCCCTCGCCAGGCGGAACGTCTCCTCGTCGATGAGGATCACCCACAGGTAGGTGACGGGATCGCCGCGGCGCACGAGGCCGGTGAGCAGCGGCGGCGGCTTGCCCGGCGCCGACGGCGGGTTGGCGGTGAGCAGCAGCGCGGCCTTGTCCGGTCCGAACTGCGGGTACGCTCCGGGCACCCCGCCGATGGTGTGGCCCTCGCCCAGCCACGTGCAGCGGCCGAACGGGATGGTGGCCAGGGCACCCAGCAGCTCGGCGCCGGCCTGGTCGGGTTCGGCCCGGGCGATGGCCAGCTCGATGCGCGTGGCGCCGTCCGGGACGTCGAGGTACTGCTCGACGCCGGCCATGCGCTGGGCCGAGAGGCCGGTCGTCGCCGTGACCCAGATGTTGCCGGCCGCCATGCGGTGGCGGGTGGCGATGAGCTCGGGGAACGTCGACTCCCCCACCGGCCACGCCGCGTCCTGGGGTCCGATGCGGTCCTCGAGGTGGACCTGGCCGGCCTTGCGGATCTCGGGCCAGGCCCCGCCGTTGCGCCACGCCCAGAACTCGCGGGACTCCACGACCTTCTGGTCGAGCACCTGCCGGGCGTCGTTCGTCAGCTCCCACGCCAGCGGGCTGCGGCCCCGGGCGTACCGGGAGTAGCCGTAGAAGTCGTCGCGGCCCGCCCAGCCGGGGATGACGGCCAGCACGCCCTCGCCATCGACGAGGGCCACCGCGTCGCCCTCCTCGAACCACACGAGCTGCACGTTCCGGCCCAGCTCCGGGCACCCCTCGGGGTGGCGGGTGCCACCGGCGCCCATGCGCGGCGGCGACCCCGGGGCCGAGGTGGCGCTCGCGTCGGTCGGGGCCGGCACGTGGTTGGCCACCCAGACCGCGGAGGTGGTCTCGGGCTCGGCGCCGAGCAGGTCCTCGAGGTACAGGTAGGTGTCGCCGTCGCCGCGCAGGAGCGACGCGCGGCGGGTCCCGTAGGGACTGGTCTCCTGCAGCAGCAGTTCGGGCACGTTCGTCTCCAGTCGGGCAGCTCGCGGGCGCCCGGCGCCCGCTCCCATCGGCCGCGCCGGGCCGGCATCAAGGGCGGGGGGCCGGAAGCTCCTGCACCTGCGTGGCGGCCGGGGCGAAGAGGTCGCCGAGCTCGTCGACGCGGCGCAGCACGTCGGCCGTCTCGAAGCTGAGCGGCGCGCCGTCGGCGGCCGCGGCCACCTCGTCCCAGGTGACCGGCGTCGAGACGGTCGGCCGGGGGCGGGCGCGCAGCGAGTAGGCGCAGATCGTCGTCTTGTGCCGGCTGTTCTGGCTCCAGTCGATGAGCACCTTGCCGGTCCGGGCGGCCTTGGCCTGCGTCGTCACGATGAGGTCGGGGTGGGCCTTCTCGAGCACCTGGGCGACGGCGAGCGCGAACGACGACGCGTGGTCGTGGGTGTGCGGCGAGTTGAGCGGCAGGTACAGCTGGAGGCCCTTGGAGCCCGACGTCTTCGGGTAGCACGCGAACCCGATGCCCTCGAGGGTGTCGCGGATCCAGAGCCCGACCTCGGCGCACTCGGGCATCGCCGTGCCCGGTCCGGGGTCCAGGTCGAACACGACCATCGTCGGCGACTCGATGTCGCCGGCGCGCGCCATCGGCGCGTGCAGCTCGATCGCCGCCATGTTCGCGGCCCACGCCAGCGCCGCGGTCTCCGAGAGGCAGCAGTAGCCGATGGCGCCACCCCGGTCACCGGGGCCGTCCACCGCCTCCAGCCACGGCGGGCGGTGCTCCGGGCAGCGCTTCTCGAAGAACGAGCTGCCGTCCACGCCGTTGGGGAACCGGCGCATGGTGATCCCGCGGTCGCCGAGGTGGCGCAGCAGCGTCGGGGCGACGCGCACGTAGTAGTCGATCACCTGGGCCTTGGTGAACCCGGCCTCGGGGTACAGGACCTTGTCCAGGTTGGAGACCGAGAGCGACCGCCCGCCCACGGCCACCTCGGTGCGCTTCGACGGTGCCACCGGCGTCGCGTCGCCCCCGGCCCGCTCAGGCCGACTTGCGGGCCGCGGCCCGCTTCGCCGGCGCCTTCTTGGCGGCCGCCTTCTTGGCCGGGGCCTTCTTCTTGGCGGTGGCCTTCTTGGCGGGGGCCTTGCGCCGACCGCGGCCCGACGTCGCCTCGGCCTCGTCGTCGTCGTCCTCGGCGGCCGAATCGGCCTCGTCGGCCCCGTCGGCTGCGGACGTGGCGTCGGCGCCGGCCGCGGGGTGGCGACCGCGAGCCGCCTTGGCGTCGGCGACGCTGGCCTCGAGGGCGGCCATGAGGTCGATGACCTTGTTGTCGTCGACCGGTTCGGCCGGCTGCAGCAGGCTGTCGTCGCCCTCCTGCTTGCGGGCGACGAGCTCCAGGACCTTCTCCCGGTAGGTGTCGTTGAAGCGGGTGGGGTCGAAGTCGGCGTCGAGGCTGGCGATGAGCTGACCGGCCATGGCCACCTCCTTGTCGCTGAGCTCGACCTCGCGCACGGCGTCGAGCTGCTCGAGCTCCTCGACGTCACGGATCTCGTCGGCGTAGCGCATGGTCGACAGCACCAGCTTGTCGCCGTCGGCCCGCAGGGCGCAGAGGCGCTCCTTGCCGCGCATGACGAACGTGGCCACGCCGACCTTGCCGGCCTCGGCCATGGCGTTCAGCAGGAGCGCGTAGGGCTTGGCCGTCGCCGGGTCCGGCGCCAGGTAGTAGGCGGCGTCGTAGTAGATCGGGTCGATCGACTCGAGGTCGACGAACTCCAGCAGATCGATGGTGCGACTGGCCTTGGGGTCGAGGGCGGCCATCTCGTCGTCGGAGATGGTGACGTACTTGCCCGACGACAGCTCGTAGCCCTTGACGATCTCCTCGTAGGGGACCTCGGTGCCGTCGGCCTCCGAGACGCGCTTCTGGCGAACCCGGCTCCCGGTGCGGGAGTCGATCTGGTGGAAGCGCACGGCTCGGTCGATCGTGGCGGAGTACAGCTTCACGGGGATGCTCACCAGCCCGAAGCTGATCGCACCGTTCCAGATGGGCCTGGGCATGGGGTGAGCCTTTCACGATCGACGGGCGGCGACCGGATCCCGGCCCCTGCCCGTGGGACATCTGCCCAGGTGGGACGACGTCGGCCATCGCCACAACTCTTCGCGAGCAGGGCCGGATCCTACGCCGGGTCGGGCACCCGTCCCCTGCCCAGCGCGCCCCGCCGACGTGCCCCCCGCCGGTGCTCGACCGGGCGGCTCAGGCCAGGACGGCCCGGGCGACCAGGTCGGTGCCGAACGCGGTGAGGATGGCGAGGTACAGCAGGCCGGTGGCCGCCATCACGGCCGAGTACTGGCGCTCCTTGAGGGCGGCGCGCGTGACGAGCACGAGGCCGATGGTGGTGATGGCGCACGTGGCCCACATCCAGCCGAGGATGCCGCCGTAGTCGTCGTCGATCGTGCCGTTGAGCACCGACACCATGCCGGTGGGCAGCAGCATCACCGCCACCTCGACCGGCCACAGCAGGGCGGTCCACCGCACCAGCTCGAGGAGCGGGCCCCGGGCCAGGCCGGGCTGCACCAGGTACCAGTGCCCGAGGAGCATGGCGTCGGTCACCGACCCGAGGAACGCGGCGCCGACCACCAGGCGCAGGACCGAGAGCCACGCCGGGTCGCCGGCGTCGATGCCGGCGGCGACGAGGCCGACCAGGCCGATCGCTGGCGCCACCAGG
>JAESGR010001176.1_pt1 | contig 10368 bp, 9 predicted proteins | sample 9269771 | NCBI WGS metagenome assembly JAESGR01 (sample SAMN15739572, study PRJNA653492) | algae metagenome | isolation source: Chroococcus sp. CMT-3BRIN-NPC107 and co-occurring heterotrophs from well... | place: USA: Clark Mountains Wilderness, California | collected 2010-04-18
AGGCGCCGTGGCTGGTGCCCATGGCGATCGCCAGGGCGTCGACCTCGGTGGCCTTCACGAACTCCACGGCCTGGTCGGGGTCGGTGAGCAGCTGGTCGTGGCCGAGCTTGCCCTCGAAGCCGTGGCCGTCCTCCTTCTCGCCCATGCCGGTCTCGAGGCTGCCCAGCACGCCGAGATCGCCCTCGACCGAGGCGCCGACCCAGTGGGCCATGTCCACCACGTTGCGGGTGACGCGGACGTTGTAGTCGTAGTCGGCGGGGGTCTTGGCGTCGGCCATCAGCGAGCCGTCCATCATCACCGAGGTGAAGCCGAACTGGATCGCGGTGGCGCAGGTGGCCTCGTTGTTCCCGTGGTCCTGGTGCATGCAGATCGGGATGTGCGGATACATCTCCGCCAGGGCGTCGATCAGGTGCTTCAGGACGATGTCGTTGGCGTACTGGCGAGCGCCCCGGCTGGCCTGGATGATGACCGGCGCGTCCACCGCGTCGGCGGCCTCGAGGATCGCGAGGCCCTGCTCCATGTTGTTGATGTTGAACGCCGGCACGCCGTAGCCGTACTCGGCGGCGTGATCGAGCAGTTGCCTAAGAGTAATTCGCGCCATCTCAGCCCTTCAATTCGACAGCGCCGCCACCCCGGGCAGCGTCTTGCCTTCCATCCATTCCAGAAACGCGCCCCCGGCTGTGGAGACGAAGGTGAAGTCGCCGCTCACGCCCGCCGCATTCAGGGCCGCCACGGTATCACCCCCGCCCGCCACGGCCACCAGCTTGCCGGATTTGGCGAGCTTGGCCGCGTGCTGTGCAGCTTCAACTGTCGCGCGGTCAAAGGGTTGCACCTCGAACACGCCGAGCGGCCCGTTCCAGACCAGCGTCGCCGCTTCGGACATGGCGTCGAGGATCTGGGCCAGGGTCTTGGGGCCGACGTCGAAGATCGTGTCGGCGGGGCCGAGCTGGCCCGGCGCCGACAGCTCGACCGTGCGGGTCGCCACGTCCGAGGCCAGCTTCTCGGCCACCACCGCGTCGGTCGGCAGGATGATGTGGCAGCCGGCGGCCTTGGCCTTGTCGAGGATCTGGCGGGCGGTGTCGGCCATCTCCTTCTCGCAGAGCGAGCCGCCGATCTGGTAGCCCTGGGCGAAGCGGAAGGTGTTGGCCATGCCGCCGCCGATCGCCAGGTACTGCAGCTTGCCGACAAGGTTGTTGAGCAGGTCGAGCTTGGTCGAGACCTTGGCCCCGCCGACAATGCCCATCACCGGCCGCTTCGGGCTGCCCAGCGCCATTTCGAGCGCCTCGAGCTCGCGGCGCATCTGCTCGCCCGCATAGGCCGGCAGAAGGCGGGCGATGCCCTCCGTCGAGGCGTGCGCCCGGTGGGCGGCCGAGAAGGCGTCGTTGACGTAGAGGTCGCCGTTGGCGGCGAGGGCCTGGGCGAACTCGCCGTCGTTCTTCTCCTCGCCCGCGTGGTAGCGGACGTTCTCCAGCAGGATGACGTCGCCGTCCTTCAACGCGCCGATAGCGCTCTTGGCCGGTTCGCCGACGCAGTCGTCGGCGAAGGCGACGGGCGCGCCGACCAGCTTGGCCAGCGGCTCGACCACGGGGCGCAGGCTCATCTCCGGCACCCGCTTGCCCTTCGGCCGGTCGAAGTGGGCCAGCAGCACCACCTTGGCCCCGCCGTTGCGCAGCTTCTCGATGGTCGGTAGCGCGGCGCGCAGGCGCGTGTCGTCGGTTACCCGCCCGCCCTCCATCGGCACGTTGAAGTCCACGCGCACCAGGGCGCGTTTGCCGGCCAGGTCGGCCTGATCGAGCGTCTTGAACCCCACGCGCCTACCTCCCGCCGCTCGTCCCGGCGAACGCCGGGAGCCAGAGGGACTCGGTGCGCGAGGAAGGCTCAGCCTGGGTTCCGGCTTTCGCCGGGGTGAGCGGAGAAAGAACCGGAAGCATCGAGGGTCAGATCAGCTTGGCCATGGCCACGGCGGTGTCGCTCATCCGCGTGGCGAAGCCCCACTCGTTGTCGTACCAGGACAGCACCCGGGCCAGCTGGCCTTCGATGACCTGGGTCTGAGGCAGGGCGGCGGTCGAAGAGGCCGAGATGTGGTTGAGGTCCGAGGAGACCAGCGGGTCTTCGCTGGTGACCAGGATGCCGCGCAGCGCGTTGGAGGCGGCGGCGGCCTTCAGGGCCTCGTTGATCTCGTCCTTGGTGACCGAGCGTCCAGGCACGAACTTCAGGTCGACGACCGAGACGTTTGGGGTCGGCACGCGGATCGCCGAGCCGTCCAGCTTCCCCTTCAGCTCCGGCAGCACCAGGCCCACGGCCTTGGCCGCGCCGGTCGAGGTCGGGATCATGGAAAGGGCCGCCGCGCGGGCGCGGTAGAGGTCCTTGTGCATGGTGTCGAGGGTCGGCTGGTCGCCGGTGTAGGCATGGATGGTGGTCATGTAGCCGCGCTCGATGCCGCACAGCTCGTGGACCACCTTGGCGATCGGGGCCAGGCAGTTGGTGGTGCAGGAGGCGTTGGAGACCACCAGGTCTTCGGCCGTCAGGGTGTCATGGTTGACGCCGTAGACGATGGTCTGGTCGGCCTCGTCGCACGGCGCGGAGACCAGCACCCGCTTAGCGCCGGCGTCCAGGTGGGCCTTGGCCTTTTCCTTGGAGGTGAAGAGGCCGGTGCACTCCAGGGCGATGTCGACGCCCAGCTCCTTGTGGGGCAGCTCGGCCGGGTTGCGGATGGCGGTCACCTTGATCGGCCCGCGGCCCACGTCGATGGTGTCGCCGTTGACCGTGACGGTCCCGGGGAAGCGGCCGTGCACCGAGTCGTAGCGCAGCAGGTGGGCGTTGGTCTCGACCGGCCCCAGGTCGTTGATGGCCACCACCTCGATGTCCGTGCGCGCGTGCTCGATGATCGAGCGAAGGACCAACCGGCCGATCCGGCCGAAGCCGTTGATGGCGACGCGTACAGGCATCGAAATCTCCTCGAGTGACAAACGGGCCGGGGGAGCGGCCTAGTCCAGTGATTTTGCGGGCGGTTCTTGAGGGCGGGGGCCGATGAGTCAACCCCGCGCGCCCCCTTCCACGCTCAAGCTGCGGGAGAAACGGCGAAGGCGCCGCTTGGTTGCGGCGATTTTCCCGCAGGCGGGGCCTGGACGTGATAGGTTGTGTCTGAGGCAAGGGCCGGTCGCCGGCCGCCTCCGAAAGGACCCGCCGCGCTGGCGGATCCACGACCCCGGAAAGGGGATCTCAAATGGTCAGGAACCTACGCGCCGCGCCCCCGGCTCGTCCGATGAGCGAGCCACGAGGGCTGCGGCCGTTCAATCCCAGCGGCTACGAAATCCTCGATGGCCGGCTGGCCTCGCACGGCGAGCTCGTCATCTGGTCCAACCGCAAGCCGGTTCCGGAACTCGGCGACGAGTTCACCGTCGCGCCCCGCGGCGCCCTGATAGACGTCGCGGTCGCCGACATCACCCTGGTCGACGGAGGCTGGGTGGCGAGTTGCCGCCTGGCCGGCCCGGCGGTCGCCACCCCTCCCGCAAAGGCATCAACATGAACCGTCCGAACCCCAGCGCCCCGTCGCGCAACGGCCCGCTCGACCCCCGCTCGACCCGCTCGTCCAACAGCCGCCCGGCGCCGACCCTCAACGACCGCCGCAGCACCAGCGGCCCGCGCTAGCGGCCGTTACCTCGCCGCCACCTGCCGGCTGGCCAGCGCTTCCTTCAGGCCCGGGGCGAACTCGGCGCCGTGGGGGACCTGAATCGTCGAGCCGGTGAACGCGTCCTTGTAGGGCTCGGCGCGGCCGCCCAGGCACTTGGCGAGGAAGTTCTCCGCCGTGGCGTTGAAGGCGATGTTGTTCTCCGGCCGGGCGAAGCCGTGGCCCTCGTCGGGGAACAGCACGTAGGTCACCGGGATGTTCTTGGCCTGCATGGCCTGGACGATCTGGTCGGACTCGGCCTGCTTCACCCGCGGATCGTTGGCGCCTTGGCCGATCAGCAGCGGCCGCTTGATGGCGTGCGCATGGGTCAGCGGCGAGCGCTCCTTCAGCAGCGCCTGGCCTTCGGGCGTTGAGAGGTCGCCGACCCGCTTGGCGAAGGTGCTGCGCGCCGCCTCCCAGTAGGGCGGGATCGTGGAGAGCAGGGTGTTGAGGTTCGACGGCCCCACGATGTCGACCCCGCAGGCGAAGGTCTCCGGCGTGAAGGTCAGCCCGGCCAGGGTGGCGTAGCCGCCGTAGGAGCCGCCCATGATGGCGACCTTGTCCTTGGGCGTGACGCCGCTCTTCACCGCCCAGTCGACGGCGTCGATCAGGTCGTCGTGCATCTTGCGGCCCCACTCGCGGTCGCCGGCGTTGATGAACGCCTTCCCGAAGCCGGTGGAGCCGCGGAAGTTCGGCGACAGCACCGCATAGCCCCGGTTCGCCAGCCACTGGTGCATCGAGTGGTAGCCGTAGACATCGCGGCCCCACGGGCCGCCGTGGACGAACAGCACCATGGGCACGGGCTTTTCGGGCCGCCCGTCCCCGTCCTTGTCGCTGCCCGGCGGCAAGGTCAGGTAGGAAACCTGCGTGAGGCCGTCCCGCGTCTTGATTTCGATCGGGTGCATCGCCGCCAGGGGCGCGCCCTCCAGGGCCGGCCGGGTGACATAGAGCTTGGTGAGCTTCTTCGCCTTGCGGTCGTACAGGTAGGCGGCCGAGGGCGAGGTCACCGGATCGACGCCCACGGTCCACAGCGCATCGTCGTCGGTCCGCGAGGTGATCGAGAGCTCGCCTTTCAGCTGCGACTTCAGGAATTCGAGGTCGGCCTTCACCGCCGGATCCGTCGGCGTCCACTCGGTCTTGAAGTAGTTGAAGGCGTAGGCCAGCACCTTGCCGGTCTCGTGGTGCAGCAGGGCCCCGCCGATGTCCGACTTGGCGTTCTCGGCGATCAGCGTCTTCTTACCAGTCGCGACGTCCTCGGCGATGAGGGCGGCGGTGTTGCGGCCGCGGGAGTCCATCCAGTAGCGGACCTTCCCGTCGGGCGTGTAGCCGGCCGGCTGGGTGGTCTCGGAGTCCTCGAAGGGGATGGTCTCGTAGGGCGTGGCGGCGACCTTGCCGTTCTCCACCTTGTAGAGGTCCATGCCCCCGTCCGGCCGCGCCTTGATGGCGGAGCGGACGTTGAGCTGCTGATCGACGCTGAAGCTGGCGAAGCCGTCGTTCTGCAGCACGGGCGTCAGCTTGCCCGTGGCCAGGTCAAGGCTGTGAACGTCGTGCCAGCGCGGGTCGCGGTTGTTGAGGCCCACCAGGATGCGGTCCTTCACCAGCCGGCTGCGGCCGATGATCTGGGCGCGCGTCTTCTCGAAGGGCGTGAGGGTCTTCTGGGCGGCGGTCGCCACGTCCACGCCGTAGAGAAGGAAGTTTTCGTCCCCGCCCTTGTCGGTGATGAACAGGATCTGTTTCGAATCCGGGCTCCACCAGTAGCCGGCGATGGGCCGCACCTTCTCGGCGGTCATCGGTCGGGCCTTGGCTGGATCGTTCACCGGCGCCACCCAGACGTTGCGCACCCCATCGCGCGGGGCGATCCAGGCCAGCCATTTGCCGTCGGGGCTGATCTGCCCGCCGGTCTTCTCCGGATTGCCGAAGAACTTGGTCCGCTCGATGAGCGGGGCCTGGGTCTGCGCCGGCGCGGCGAGTGGGGCGAGCAGGGCGAGGGCGGCGGCGGCCGCGGCCGCGAGCAGCTGGATGCGCATGGAGGTCCTCCCGATGGGGCGACCTTACCGCGTTATGCGAGCGCGCAAACTTACGGTTGCGTCATATGCGCAAAGACCTCTCCGTCCGCGAAGCGGGGGAGAGGTCTATGAGCTGACCGGCCGCACCAGGCTCGCTGCGGCCCGCGCGCGGACCAGCGCCTCGTCCGTGTCATGGCCCCTGGCCAGCGCCACGCCCATGCGGCGGCGGGCGAAGGCCTCGGGCTTGCCGAACAGGCGGATGTCGGCGCCGGGGATGGAGAGCGCCTCGGCGACGCCTTCGTAGGCGACGCCTCTGGCCTCCAGGCCGCCGTAGATCACCGCGCTGGCGCCGGGCTCGCGCTGCGTCACATCCACCGGCAGGCCGAGGATGGCCCGGGCGTGCAGCGCGAACTCGCTCTGGTATTGAGAGACGAGGGTGACCAAGCCGGTGTCGTGGGGCCTCGGACTGACCTCCGAGAACCAGACCTCGTCGCCCTTCACGAACAGCTCGACGCCGAAGATGCCGTGCCCGCCCAGGGCCTCGGTCACCAGGCCGGCGATCTGCTCAGCGCTCGCCTGCGCCGCGGCGCTCATCGCCTGCGGCTGCCAGCTCTCCACATAGTCGCCCTTCACCTGTCGGTGGCCGATCGGCGCGCAGAAGCTGGTCGCGGTCGCCCCGTTGGCCATCCGCGAGCGGACGGTCAGCTGGGTGATCTCGTAGTCGAAATCGATGCGGCCCTCGACGATGACCCGCGGCTGCTCGACCCGGCCGCCCTCCAGCGCGTAGCGCCAGGCGTCGGCGATCTGGTCCGGCCGCTCCACATAGGACTGGCCCTTCCCCGACGAGCTCATCACCGGCTTCACGAAGCAGGGGAAGCCGACCTGTTCGGCGCCCCTGGCCAGCTCCGCCTCGGACGAGGCGAAGGCGTACGGGCTGGTGGGTAGCTTCAGTTCTTCGGCGGCGAGCCTTCGGATGCCCTCGCGGTTCATGGTCAGCTGGGCCGCGCGGGCGGTAGGGATCACCGTCGCCAGCCCCTCGGCCTCGATGCGCACCAGCTCGTCCGTGGCGATGGCCTCGATCTCGGGCACGATCAGGTGCGGCCGCTCGGCCTCGACCACAGCCCGCAGGGCCACCGCGTCCGTCATTGCGATGACATGGCTCCGGTGCGCCACCTGCTGGGCCGGGGCGTTCTCGTAGCGGTCCACGGCGATCACCTCGCAGCCGAGCCGCTGCAGCTCGATGGCGACCTCCTTGCCGAGCTCGCCGGCGCCCAACAGCATCACCTTCACGGCCGAAGGGGAGAGGGGCGTGCCGAGCCGCATGGCGGTCAATCCTCGAGCCTGGCCTTGACCGCGTTGACCACGGCCTCAGGGGTGATCTCGAACTCCTTGTAGAGCCGCTCGTAGGGCGCGCTGGCGCCGAAGCCGCGCATGCCGACGAACACCCCGTCGGGGCCGATGAACCGGTCCCAGCCGAAGCGGGCGGCGGCCTCGACGGCGACCTTCACCTCGGTCTCGCCGATCACGGCGGCCTTGTAGCGGTCGGTCTGCTCCTCGAAGAGCTCCCAGCAGGGGGTGGAGACCACCCGCGTGCCGATCCCCTCGGCTTCGAGCTTCTCGCGGGCGGCCAGCGCGATCGGCACCTCGGTGCCCGAGGCGAAGATGGTCACCCGGGCAGGACCGGTGGCGGCCTTCAGCTGGTAGGCGCCGTGGGCCGACAGGTTCTCGCCGATGGCCTCGGTGCGCACCGGCGCGGTCTTCTGGCGCGACAGAGCCAGGATCGAGGGGCTGCGCTGCAGACGAAGGGCGGCCTTCCAGCACTCGGCGGTCTCCACCAGGTCGGCCGGGCGGAAGACGTAGAGGTTGGGCATGGCGCGCAGGGCGGCCAGGTGCTCGATCGGCTGGTGGGTCGGCCCGTCTTCGCCCAGGCCGATGGAGTCGTGGGTGCCCACGTGGATCACCCTAACGCCCATCAGCGCGGCCAGCCGAATGGCCGGGCGGCTGTAGTCGCTGAACACCAGGAAGGTGCCGCCGTAGGGGATGATCCCGCCGTGCAGGGCCATACCGTTCATCGCCGCGGCCATGCCGTGCTCACGGATGCCGTAGTTGATGTAGCGGCCGGCGTAGTCCGGGGCGTCGAAGATCTCGGTGTTCTTGACGAAGGTGTTGTTGGAGCCGGTCAGGTCGGCCGAGCCGCCGACCAGCTCGGGGATCGCCGTGAACAGCGCCTCGAGGGCCGAGCCGGAGTGCTGGCGGGTGGCGGCGGCGGGCTTGTCGGCCACGGCCTTCTCGATCAGCGCGTCCAGCGCCTCGAAGGCGTGCTCGGGCAGTTCGCCCTTCATGGCCCGCTCGAACTCCGCCCGGTGCGGCGAGGCGGCCAGCTTCTGCTCCCATTCCCGGCGCAGTTTGCCGCCGCGGCGGCCCGCGGCGCGCCAGGGGCGGTAGACCTCGTCCGGCACCACGAACTGCTCGTGGGGCCAGCCCAGGTTGTCGCGGGTCGCCGCCACCTCGGCCTTGCCCAAGGCCTTGCCGTGGGTGTCGTGGTGGCCCTCCATGTTCTTGGAGCCCTTGCCGATCTTGGTGCGGCAGGCGATCAGCGTCGGCTGGCGCTGGCGAGTGGCCCAGATCAGCGCCCGGCGGATCTGGGGAATGTCATGGCCGTCGATCCGCTTCACCGCCCAGCCGGCGGCCTTGAAGCGGGCCAGTTGGTCTCCGGTCTCCGACAGGTCCAGCGGTCCATCGATGGTGATGTTGTTGTCGTCCCAGAGGACGGTCAGCTTGGAGAGCTTCAGCCGGCCGGCCAGGTGGATGGCCTCGTGGCTGACGCCCTCCATCAGGTCGCCGTCTGAGGCGATCACCCAGGTGCGGTGGTCGACCAGGTCCTCGCCGAAGCGGGCCGCCAGCTTGCGCTCGGCGATGGCCATGCCGACGCTGGTGGCGATGCCCTGGCCAAGCGGGCCGGTGGTGGTCTCGACGCCGGGCGTGTGTCCCCATTCCGGGTGGCCGGGGGTGCGCGAGCCGAACTGACGGAAGGCCTGCAGCTCGTCCATCGACACGCCCTTGACGCCGGTCAGGTGAAGCAGCGCGTAGATCAGCATCGAGCCGTGGCCGGCCGAGAGCACGAACCGGTCGCGGTCGGCCCAGTCGGGCTTGGTGGCGTCGTACTTCAGGAACCGGGTCCACAGCACGGCCGCGACATCGGCCATGCCCATGGGCATCCCCGGGTGGCCGGAGTTGGCCTGCTCGACGGCGTCCATGGCGAGGACCCGGATGGCGTCGGCCATGGTCTTCAAGTCTTGCGGCATTGGCGGCTGTCTTCGAGTCGTTAACTTTTCGGGGCGGCGGGCGCGCCGTCGCACGGGCGCGGCCTAGGGTCAAGGCGGCGGCCGGCCGCTGCGCGGTTTGGAGCGTCCGCGAACATGACTTCAAATGCCGGCGCGGCGCAGTCTATAGATGGGGCTGCACCATTGACGGAGGCGGGATGAACGCTCAGCCCGGCGGCGACAGCGCGCTAGACCTCGCGATCCGGCGCCTGGAACGCGCCGTCGCCGTGCTCGAACAGCGGCTGGCGGACCGGGTGGCCCGGGCGGGCGCCGAGGCCGGCGGCCTGTTCGACCAGGACCGCGCCAAGCTTGCCGCCGAACTCGACCAGGCCAGAGCCCGTGAGCGCGAGCTCGAGGAGGCCGGGGCCGCCGCCTCCGCCGCCCTCGGCCAGGCCATCGCTCAGATCAAGGCGACCCTGGGCCAGGACGCCGCCCGCGCCGCCGAGGAGGCGTAGAAATGGCCCAGGTGACCATCGAGGTGAACGGCCGGCCCTACACCGTCGGCTGCGAGGACGGGCAGGAGGGGCATCTTCGCGAACTCGCCAAGGTGTTCGACGGCCAGGTCCGCCAGGTCAGCAAGGACCTCGGCCAGCTCGGCGACACCCGCCTGTTCCTGCTCGGCGCCCTGCTGATGGCCGACGAGCTGTTCGAGATGCGCGGCCGCCTCGCCGCCCTGCAGGGTGAAGTCGCCCGCCTCCAGAACGACCTGGCCCGCACCGAGACCAAGAGCGTCGCGGCCCTGGACGCGGCGGCCCAGCGGATCGAGAAGCTGGCGAACGGCTAGTCCGATCTCTAAAGCCCCGGCTCCGCTTGTGGCGCCGTCCCCCACGCCCTACCTTACGAGCCGGCGGGTCTGCTGCGGCTCGCGTCGAAGGCGACATATCCCAGCGACCTTAATTCACTCAAAGGGAGCTGTCCCTGCCCCGGACCGTGGTCTTGGGCACACGGCGCCCACCTGGTCTAACCAGGTCGAGGGGATGAAACAGTCCTTCACGGCTCACGCGGCGCCGCCACCCATTTCCCTGCTATAGGGCCCCGATGCCGGGGCCCTCCGACAAGACCGAGCTTCGCCGGCGCATGCGCGCCCAGCGCCTGAGGCTGGCGCGCGAGCGGCCCGACGGCGCCGAGTTGGCCGCAGCACAGCTGCCGGCCGAGGCGCTGCCGCGCTTCGCCGTGGTCAGCGGCTATCACGCCATGGGCACGGAGCTCGATCCCCTGCCGGTGCTGCTTCGGTTCGCCCTGGCCGGCGCGCGGCTCGCGCTGCCCGTGGCGGAAGACCGTGACGCCCCGCTCGTCTTCCGGGCCTGGTCGCCAGGAGATCTGCAGGTCCCGGACGCATTCGGCATTCCCGCCCCGGGGGAGAGTTCAG
>JAESGR010001177.1_pt1 | contig 10347 bp, 4 predicted proteins | sample 9269771 | NCBI WGS metagenome assembly JAESGR01 (sample SAMN15739572, study PRJNA653492) | algae metagenome | isolation source: Chroococcus sp. CMT-3BRIN-NPC107 and co-occurring heterotrophs from well... | place: USA: Clark Mountains Wilderness, California | collected 2010-04-18
CGCGACCCGGCCGCACCGGAGGCCCGCGACATCATGGATAAAGAGCTGGCCTATCTTCTCTGGAACGCCCTGGACGGGAAGGACGTGCACTGCCTGCTGATCATGGACTGCTGCCACTCGGGCAACAACACCCGCGCGGCGATCGAGGCGGGCGACAGCGGCATCCGGTACCGGCACCTTCCTTCTTCGCGCAGCCGCATCCCGTTCCATAAATACCTCGGCTATGACACGGGTTTTTATGAAGTAAAGGACGGTAAGGCGGGCGTGCGCGTGGCCCGGTACGTACACCTGGCGGCCGCGCAGGATGCCGAGAAAGCGCAGGAGTCAAGCCTCGGCGGCCTGTTTACCTCCAAGCTGGTCGACGTACTGCGCAGCGGCGGCACGGCCCGCTCGTACCGCGAGCTGGTACAGGGGCTGACGGTTACGGTGAGCAACCGGGCCACCCAGCAGCACCCGGTGGCCTTTGCCCGGGAGCCGGTTGATCTTGACCTTCCCTTCCTCGGCGGCGGGGTCCGTCCTTACCAGCCCTCCTTTGAAGTGCGTTACGATTTTGGCGCCGGCCGGTGGACCCTCTACGGCGGTGCCCTGCATCATATTTACCCCTCCGCAGAGGGTTCGCCGACCACGGTACGGATCACGGGCCTGCCCGGCGAAATAACGGTAACCGAAGTTGGCGCCCTGACCTCGGTGCTCGATGGGAGCGCCATTCCCGAAGCGCTGCAAAGCGATGAGTCGCTGCGCGCAGTGGTGGTGCGGATGGCCGCCCCGAAACTGCGCATCGCGCTTTCCCCGGACCTGCAGGCCGCTGCTTCGCCGCGCGCGGCGCTGGAAGCCGCTTATCTTACCGGTGCCTACAACCATTTTGCCATAGACTTCAGTCCCGGCGCCTCCGCCCCGGATTACCTCGTCCGGCTGACGGGCGAAGGCGCCTACGCGCTGACCCGGCCGGGCAGCGACCTGCCGCTGTTCATGCGGCGGAAGGAGGCCGACGGCTTCCTGAACGATGTAGCGTTGGTGGCCCGGTGGATCGGCGTTGCCGACCTGAAGAACGAACGGGCGCAGCTGTCCCGGGATGATTTTGCCTTTACGCTGGAACGGATTGAAGGCACAGCCCTCAACCGGGGCAATATGGCAGAGTGGGACGGCTTTGCCGCGGAAACCCTTCCGCTGGCGCCGGACGCCGAAACCGTATTTTCTTACCGGGGCGAGCAACAGCCGGCCTTCCGGCTGAAGATCGAGTTGAAGAACCCGGCCATCGGCGAATGTTATATCGGCGCCCTGTACCTCGATTCCCTGTTCGGGATGGACCCCTCATTCATCGACCCGGATAATGCCCGGCTGGTGCGCGGCGGGGAGCCGCTCTACCTGACCTGGAAGGACGCCGGCCGGTACCGGAAAACCATCCCGCTCCGGGTAGAGCGGGGTTACCGGGAGCTCAACGTCAATGAAGTGACCGAGTACCTGAAGCTGTTCGTGGCTACGGAGCGCGTGGACCTGGAACGGTACCGGCAGGAAAAACTAAAGCTGGACAAGGCCCTGGTAAGTACAAGAAGCTTCAAAGGGGTTGGAATGGAGGAAGAAGAAACCACCAGGGGTGCGGATACCGCCGACTGGAACGTATTCACCTTTCCCTTCCGGATCGCAGGGCCGAACAAGGAACAAAAGATCACGGACGGCATGCCGGCCGCATTTTCCTCCTTCACCATCGAGGCCCCGGCCGGCTTTTCCGCCACGGTATTTGCCGCTACCGGAAGCGATGTGCAGCAGAAGCGGGCCACGGCCAGCCGCAGTGCCGATGCGGATACGGCGCAGCTCGTCCGGCAGGTGGCGCCGCCGGAAGGAATCTGGGGCGAGGCCCTGTCGGGGGAAACCCCGTTTGCCCCTTCCCTCTCGGCCGCAGCGGGAGCGGCGGTGCAGGTAGTGGAGCTCTTTCCCGAAGGCAGCGCCCCGCTGCAGCTGGCCGAAGGCACCGAGCTGCTCATCCGGCCGAAGGGCACCCGCAGCCTGCCGCCCGAAGGGCTGGAAGAAACCACCATTCCCTACGGCTTCGATGCTGTTTCGGGGCTATACTTCCCGGTGGGGTATACGGATGCGGAAGGAACCATCCACATCGCACAGCTGCCGGAGCCCACAGCGGGCACCCTGCGCGGCACCGAGCCGCTGACCCGCAGCCTGGGCGGCTCCATCAAGCTGTTCTTCAAAAAGATCTTCCGCAAGGACCGCCTCAATACCCTGACCCTTTACGTAAACCGGGAAGGCAAGCCCTGGACGGAAGTGAGCACCGACCCGCAGGAGATCCGCGAAGTGCTCGGCAAGACCGGTTCGGCCTCCGTCCTCCTGCTGCTCCACGGCATCATCGGCGACATGAAAAGCATTACGGCCGGGTTGAAAGAAGCGGCGGCCTTTTCGTCGGTCACCCAGTATGTGCTTACCTACGATTACGAGAACCTGTCCACGCCCGTGGCCCAGACCGCCCGCCAGCTCCGCGCAGCGCTGGACGAAGCCGGCTTCGGTGCCGCCGGACACGGGCAGAAGCTCTGCATCATGGCCCATTCCATGGGCGGGCTCGTCAGCCGCTGCCTCGTGGAAAAAGAAGGCGGTTCGGCCTTCGTGAGCCAGGTGGTATTTATCGGCACCCCGAACGGCGGCTCCGAAATGGCGCACCTCCGCACCTCGGTGGGCAACCTGCTCACCCATGCCCTCAATGTGACCGGGCCGCTGAAGCTGGCCATCACGGGCCTGTCCTTCCTGCTGAAAAAACTGGAATGGAACCCCCTGCATACCCTGGCGGAACTGGACCCGGGCTCCGACCTCCTGCGCGAGCTGGCCGGCTCCCGGCCCCCGGACGGAATCCCGTACTTCATCCTGGCCGGGGATGTTACGCAGCTCGGGCTGGACTACAGCGGCAGCGATTATTTCCTGAAAAAAGTAGCCGAAGCGGTGAAGCGGAACATCGTTTACCCCGCCCTCACCCGGACCCTGTACGGCCAAAAGCCGAATGATATCGCCGTAACCCTGGACAGCATGCAGGCCATTGCCGGCTTTCCGAAAGAAAACCTGCACGTGGTGGCCAGCGACCACCTGTCGTATTTCACCGAGGAAGTCTGCCATGAAAAGCTGCTGCAGCTTTTTGCCTGCGCGGCCCTGCCGACCGCAAAACCACAAACAGAAACCATCGAAAACCTCCCTGTATGAACCCGTCAGCAACCACACCGGCCCCCGCGGGCGCCATCCCTTCCGCCACCCCCCGCTCTTCCCGCGGCTTTTCCCTCCACATCGGGGTCAACAAAGCCGACCCGAAACATTACCCCGGCATGCCGGAACTGAAAGCGGCCGTCAACGATGCCCTGTACTGGGAGTCGTTTGCCGGCGAATCGGGCTATGAAACCGCTTCCCTGCACGATGCCGAGGCCACGGCCGATGCCGTGAAGGCACGCATCCGCGAAGCGGCCAAAGGCATGCAGCCGGGCGATATCTTCCTGCTCACCTATGCCGGCCACGGCGGCCAGCTGCCCAACGACAAGCCCGCCGGATTTGACAAGGAACGTATGGACCAGACCTGGTGCCTGTACGACCGCCAGCTCCTCGACGACGAGCTGTTCGAGTGCTTTGAAGCCTTCCGGGAAGGCACCCGCATCGTGGTGGTTTCCGACTCCTGCCATTCGGGTACGGTAACCAGGGTGGCCGACCTGGTGTTTTCGGAGCTGCTGGGCAAAGGCATGGCCCGGGCGGCCGGCGTGCGGGGCTACCGCTCGCGCAAGCTACCGAAGGAGATCGAAGACCAGATCATCATCCAGTCGATGGAGGAAGTATATGCCCCCATCCAGAAAGCGTACAAGACGAAGCGCCAGGGCAGCGGCGTGAAGGCGGCCGTCAAGCTGCTGGCCGCCTGCCAGGACGACGAGGAAACGCTGGACGGGGAGCGCAACGGCATCTTTACCGAAGCCTTTATCGGCCTCTTTCAGCAGGAGGCCTACCGCGGCGCCACTGCAGAGGCCCTGATCGATGCGGTCAGCAACCGCTACTTCTTTCCGAAGCCCAACTTTTTCCAGTACGGTGCCATCATCGAGTCCTTCGACCAGTCGTTCCCGTTTGACATCCAGATACCCGATGCCGGCAAGGTAACCGGCAACCGCCGGCCCGAGCTGCAGCAGGGCCGCCCGGCGCGGGCCAGCTGCCCCGAACCGGCCGTGCTGGAGGAAACCCCCGAAGAGCAGCGCACCGCCGTGCTGGTAGTGGAAGTGGAAGGAGGCCTGGGCGGCAACTGGACCCCGGGCAAAGGGGTGACCGTGCTGGAGCAAAAGCAGCAACCCGGCCGGGAAATACTTACCCTGGAGCTGGCCGAAGTGCCCCATGCGCAGTCCTGGAGCGCCGCCCACGCGCTGCAGACCGAGCTGACGGCTCAGGGCTACCAGGCGGAGGTGGAGCCCGTGCTCACCGTGATGCCCGCCCAGCGCAACCGCCCTACCCGCGAAGGCGACGCCAACAACCCCGATTACATGCGCGAGTGGCCGCCTTCCCTGGAGCAGGGCTCCGTAGGCATCGGCTGGCACCTCGACGACGCACATGCCCAGCTGGCCAAAGCCAGCGCCCATGTGCTGGCCCAAAACCCCGACGCCCATGTACGCGTCGGCCATTTCGATACGGGCTATATCGAAGACCATGTGGCCCTGCCGCAAAAGCTCAACCGGTCGCTGGCCCGCTCCTTCATCAGCGGCGAAGACCCGAACCAGGCCATCGACAAGACCGAGTCCGGACAGGACGGCCATGGCCTGGGCACGATGGCGCTGCTGGCCGGCAACAAGGTAGAGCGTTCCCACACCTTCGATGAGTACGAGGGCTTCGTGGGCGGCGTGCCCTTTGCCGAAGTGGTGCCGGTGCGCCTTTCCGAATCGGTGGTGATCATGAATGCCGAAAATTTTGCCGAGGCCATCGATTATGCCATCGGACAGGGCTGCGAGGTGATCACCATGTCCATGGCGGGTAAGCCCTCCGGCCGCATGGCCCGGGCGGTGAACCGCGCTTACGAGGCAGGGATCGTACTGGTGTCGGCGGCCAGCAACTGCTGGTACAAAGGCGCCGGTGCCCTGTTGCCCAAATGCGTGATGTACCCGGCCGCTTTCGAGCGGGTGATCGCCGCCACAGGCGCCATGTACAACCACAAGCCCTACGACGTTCAGTTCCTGCAGCAGCAGCGCTTCAACATCGGCACCAAATACATGCAGGGCTCCTGGGGCCCGGCCTCGCGCATGACCCGCGCCTTGGCCGCTTACACGCCCAATACGCCCTGGGCCTCCACCCGCCATACCTTCCTGCGCAGTGGGGGCGGTACCTCCTCGGCCACCCCGCAGGTGGCGGCGGCAGCAGCCCTGTGGATCGCCCACCACCGCGCCGAACTTGAAGCCAGAGGCTACTACCAGCCGGGCAACGGCTGGAAAAAAGTGGAAGCCGTACGGCATGCCCTGTTTTCCACCGCCGCCCGCGAAGAGGTGTTTCCTGACTGGAAAAAATACTACGGCAACGGCATCCTGCGGGCTTTCGACGCCCTGCAGGTGGGCGTGGCCGATGAATCGGAACTGGAGAAAGCGCCGGAAGCGGAAAGCAGCTTCGGCGGCGTCTTCCAGCTCGTAGGCTCCTTCTTCAAAAACCGAAAGCTGTTCCGCAGCACCGGGGTGAAGCCGCCGGAGGCAGCGCTGGCCCTGGAGCTGATGCACCTGATGCAGACCGACCCGCAGTTCTTCGACCTGTTCCAGGAATTGGACCTGAGCAACGGGGCGGAAGTGGAAGCCAAAGTGAACACGCCGGACTTCCGCCAGAAAGTACAGCAGTCGCCGTACGCTTCGGCTTACCTGAAAGAAGCAATGCTGGATTGACTTATACCACGGGCGGCACTGAATCAACAGTGCGGCCCGTTTTCTTAAAGAGCAACGGGCTGCCGCATCCGGCAACGATGGATGGATTTCAAAATTTCCGTTTCAACTATGGGATCAGAAGTACCTGTGCGCGGGCCCGGCCTGGACGATGAGGCCGGGGCATCGGAAACGACCCACCGGAAAGTGGAGCATTACTACCTGCTGGTGATCGCGGTGGACGATTACAAAGGCAACTTTGCCACATTGGATAACCCGGTGCGTGACGCCGGCCGGGTGGCCCAGGTATTGACCCAGGAGTACCGGTTTGCGCCGGCGGAAGCCGACCGCGACCAACCCGTGCCCACGCTGCAGGAGCTGGATCCCGCATACAGCCAGCATACGGAACCGATCCCGGCCTTTGCCGATCCCGGACTGCGGCGCACCTGCCTGTACAACGGGGCCGCCCTCAAGCAGAATATCATTGACAAGATCGAAGCCATCCGCAAAGTGATCGGGAAAGACGACGCCCTGCTGATCTACTTTGCGGGGCACGGCATCCGCGGATCCAACGATGAGTATTACCTCATCTGCCAGGACAGCCTGCCGAAGCAGCGGACAACCTGGCTGAACATCACCGAGATCACTTCCGAGTTCAAGTACACTTCCCCGGGTGGCCGGTGCCGCGATCTGCTGGTGGTACTGGATGCCTGCTTTGCCGGCGCCTCCACGCTGGGACTGGGCGACCGGATGCCGGACTATTTTTCCCGTTATGTGCTTTCCAGCACCCTGGTGAACCAAACCGCAGACGACGGGCCGAGGGGCCGGGGCAGTGCCTTTGCCGATGCTTTTTTTCACTACCTGTCCGAGAACACGGCACCCTACATCAATTTCAAGGACATTCCGGCCCCCCTGGAAAGCAAGTTTGACGCTTCTCCCTTACGGGCCGACCACTCCCAGCAGCTGTTCTTCGGGGCCCTTCCCGGCAAAAACGGAACGGGCGCCTTTGTATTCGAGCGCCTGGAGAAAGACAAGCCCAAGCCGGCCGACCTTAAAGAGTCTTTCGTGGAATACCTGGACTTCGAGGAGCACCGCGGCACTTTATCCAACCTGTACAGGGCCTCCACCAACTACCTCAATATCATCACCACCCACAGCTATTCCTACGATGTGCAGAAGCTGGCTTCCAAGATCACTTTCCGCTGGCTCAAAGCCATGGGTGAGCTGAGCTTCACACCGAAGTACTGCTTCATGCTGGAGGACCTGAACATCGGCACCTGCACCGAAGACCTCTGGAGCATCCTGTACCGGCAGATCAAGGAGAAAGGCGACACGCTGCAGCACACAAAGGAATCGATCCATGACTACCTGTTCGGAAAGCTCGTGCCCGGCGGGGAAGAATACTACGGCCAGTGCCATGTAATCCTCTGGTTCTACTTCTCCATCGGGGCGGAAGAAAACTTCAGCCGCATCGACAGCTTCTGTGCGGAATTCAGCCTCCTGTTCCTGAAGAAGCTGCAGGGTTTTTCCGAAGAGGCCCGGGAGCGCCTGGGCAAGATGTTCCTCCTCATCCTCGATGAGCGTGAGGAAGCGAAGGGCTTTAAACCCGAAGACTTTAAGACCCTGTCCGCAAAGGAACAGATCAACCTCATTCCCATCAACCCTTACCGGAAGATCAATAACAACCATGTAAAAGCCTGGGTCAAAAAAGCGGCACAGGAAAACCTCAGCCAGAAGATCCAGAGCCTGAGCGACTGGAACCGCGTGCTGCAGATGATGAACCGGACCGGATGCAAGGAATTCACCTGCAAGTACGAAGAGTTTGTAACGAACCTGTCGGCTTATTGCGGGTACACCAAAACGGAACAGGACGAGCTCTATAAAGAGCTGTTTGATTTCAAAACTTTAATCTAAGGCATAATGAATCCCAGAAATTTTCCGCAACCCAATCCCCTTGTTCCGCAATCCCGTTCGCGCTTTGCCGTGCGTACGGTCACCCAAACCGACAGCGGGGGCGCCACCGTGGTGAAAGACGAGGTGGCCGCCGTGGAGCCGCTCTGCCCGGAATGCACCTTCGAGTACGACCCGGTGAGCCGTACCGGGCGCTTCACCGAAAAACGGGACGAAGGGGGAGCGGTGCTCCGGCGGAAGGACAAACGCATCCAGCCCTATATTCCTTCCGCCGAAGTGCGGGAACTGGTGCGGCTGGCCCAGATCCTGCAGCGCCCCGTGCTGATCAAAGGCGAGCCCGGAAGCGGGAAGACGCAGCTGGCGCGGGCCGTGGCCTACGAATGGTATGGCGAAGATTACCGGAAGCATTTTTTTGAATGGTATGTCAAATCCACCTCGCGGGCCGTGGATGGCCTGTACCACTTCGATCATATCGCCCGGCTGCGCGAGGCCCAGCTGCAAAAGGAAAAAGGCGCCCGGCAGGAAGAGGAGGACATCCGCCGGTACCGCACCTTCGGGCCTATGGGCAAGGCTTTCCTTACCTCCACGGAAGAAGCGCCGTCCATCCTGCTGATCGACGAGATCGACAAGGCCGATATTGATTTTCCCAACGACCTGCTGCTGGAGCTCGACGAAAAGCGCTTTACCATCCCGGAAACCGGGGAGGCCATCGAAACCCGCTTCCCGCCGCTGATCTTCATCACCTCCAACGATGAAAAGGAGTTGCCGGAAGCCTTCCTGCGGCGCTGCCTGTTCATGTACATCCGCTTTCCCGATGAAGCGCAGCTGAAGGAGATCATCAAAGCACACCTGCCTTCCCTCATGAAAGAACAGGAAGCCTTTATCCGGCTGACGGGAGAAACGGCGGCATCGGCACCGCCGCTCACCTTCGTGGACGTGGCCATCCGGCGCTTCAATAAATTGCGCGAGGAAATCCGGAACGATCCTTCCGACAACAAGCGGGTGTCCACCTCCGAGCTGCTCGACTGGCTGCAGGCCTACAGCTACGACCTGGCCCACCCCGGCGGGCTGCCTTCGGCCGAACTGGAGGCATGGGTGCAGTCCTTTTTATCCGCCCGGGACGGAGGGCTGCCCGAAGAACTGGTAAGCAAAGGCGTAGACGGCCTGCCATTCTATTACCAGGCTATTTTAAAAACCCCGGCTGCCGTCAGCCGCCGCGAACAGGCGGGTAAACCCCTCGTGCCATGAACCCGCACCGGCTTCCCTTCTGGCATTTTTTTATAGAGCTTGAAAGAGAACTGAGCTACGAGCGCTGGATCGACAAGTACAAGCTCCTGCTCGGGGCCATTGTCGGCGGGGCCGTGCCCTACGACGAGGAATGGCTGCAGTTCCGGCAGTTCATCAAAGCCCTGTACCTGCAGCATTTCCCCGACGAGGAACGGTTCGATCAATTGCTGGACAAGGCCATCCGGCGGGAAAAGGAGTTCCTGCTGACCTACCTGAAAAAAGAGCCGCCCGCAACTGCGGAAACCGAAAGGGTTGTTCCGGAAGGAGCACCGGAAGGGAGCAGTAGTGCTACGCCGCCCCCGGTCCCGAAAAAAAAGCCTGAACCGGAGCTGCCGCTGCCGCCGGAGGGTATGGACGAGCCGGAGGAAGGCCGCCGCCAGCAATCCAAGTTCTACCACCCGCCGGCGGCAGACCCGGTTCCCGGGGAACCGGCGGCACCAGCCACTGCCGGCAAGGACAGCTTCCTGCTCACCGACGAATATTTCCCGGTCACGCGCCGGCAGATGATCAAGGCCTGGCAATACCTGCGGCATAAGGAAAAAGGCTGGAGCCTGAACGAGATCGATATCACGGAAACCACGCGGCAGATCGCACGCGACGGGCTGTTCCTGACCCCGCGGTTCAAGACCGGGACACAGAACCGGGCCGATACCCTGCTCATCTTTGCCGACTGCCGGGGCTCGATGACGCCTTTCCATGAGCTGACCCATCGCCTCATCGCTACGGCGCGCGGCGAAGGGGGCCACCCGAAGGCCCCGGTATATTACTTCCAGAACTACCCGATGGGATTTGTGTACCGTCACATCAGCCTCGACCAGCCCGTAAAGCTCAAAGAAGCGCTGCTGGGTGCCAACCGAAACTTCACCCTCGCCATCGTGATCAGCGATGCCGGCGCGGCGCGCGGCCACCGGGACGGGGAGCGGATCGCCTCGCGGGTGAGCATGACCGAAAGTTTTCTGGAAGCCCTGAATGCCTCCTGCGCGCATACGATCTGGCTGAACCCGATGCCGGTGCACCGCTGGAAAAAAACCGCTGCCGAATCGATCCGCAAAAAAGTGCTGCTGATGGCGCCGATTTTCGACCGCGATACCTACGATTTCCAGGATACCCTGAGAACCGTCCTCAAACAACAACATCACTTAAACCTCCGATAGTGGGCTCTTTTCCTTTCGCCTTTCCCGCGGAAACCCTGAATCCCGCCGACTCGGCCCGGCTGAACGGGTTCTACCGGCTCTATGCCGAGCAGTTCTACCGCGAGTACCGGTTCGGGCATTTCATCCTGGCCGCCTATGCCGCCGTG
>JAESGR010001178.1_pt1 | contig 10317 bp, 6 predicted proteins | sample 9269771 | NCBI WGS metagenome assembly JAESGR01 (sample SAMN15739572, study PRJNA653492) | algae metagenome | isolation source: Chroococcus sp. CMT-3BRIN-NPC107 and co-occurring heterotrophs from well... | place: USA: Clark Mountains Wilderness, California | collected 2010-04-18
GGCGCCGGGCCGTTGACGGCGACCGGGGCCGGGCTGGCCGACCGGTTGCCCCGGGCGTCGGCGGCGCGGACGGTGTAGCGCAGCGAGCCGGCGGCGCCGCCGGCCGGCGTGTCGGTGAAGGTGGTGCCGTAGACCGTGGCGATGACCCGGTCGTTGCGGTAGACGTCGTAGGCGACGGTGCCGCTGGCGTCGGTGGCCCGGCCCCAGCTCAGCGCCACGGACTCGCCGGTGACCGTGGCCCTGAGCGCGGTCGGGGCGGTGGGCGGGGTGACGTCGCTGCCGCAGAAGCGGGCGAAGCCCCCGAGCCAGTCCGTGGCGGCGTTGCCGGAGTAGGCGCCGCGGATGAGGTCGCCGCCGACCCACAGGCACTTGTTCTTGTCCTGGGCGATGCCCCACACGCCCTCGTCGGTGGCGCCCTTGGTGCCGTTCGGGAACCAGGTGGTGTCGTAGTCGAGGTTGGTGGCGTCCCAGCGGCCGACCATGCGGATCGGGTCGACGGCGCGGTAGCCGCGCGGGTTCGTCCAGCTGTTGGTGCCGGAGTAGGTCCAGTTCATGCAGTGGCACGAGGCGTACACGTAGCCGTCGATGACCTCGATGGCTTGGAAGTCGCCGCCGGCGCGGGTGATGTGCGAGTTCAGCAGCGTGGTGCGGTTGCGGTCGTACATCTGCAGGGTGTGCTCCGCGCCGCCCACGAGGACCTTGTCGCCGGTCTCGGCGACGGCCTGCTGGTACCAGTTGCCGACCCTCGAGCCCTCGGCGGGCTGGTACGGCCCCATCCCGGCGATCGGGGCGCCGGTCGTGGGGTTGACGATGGCGTGGAACCCGTGATTCGGGTCCGCGTTGACCGAGTTGAACCAGCCGCCCAGGTAGACGCGGTCGCCGGACGCGGAGACGCGGAGGCGGGCGGCCGAGGCGTGGATCACCGGCCGCCACGAGCCGGGCTGGCCGGTGGCGGTGCTGAGGTTCACGCTGTTGGGCACCGCGACGTTCGTGGCCGTGCCGCCGGTGACGCTGTTGAAGCGCCCGGCCGCGTAGATCCACGGGCCGCGGGAGTCGACGGCGCGCACGACCATCGAGCCGCTCGAGCGGGACACGCTGCCCTTCCACGACGTGATGACGGCGCCGCTGGTCGGGTCGAGCGCCACCAGTCCCGAGGTGTTCGGGAGCCCGTTCACCGACGTGAAGTCGCCGGCGACGACCAGCTTGCCGTCGTCGGTGAGGGTCATGTCCCAGACCCGGCCGGCGAAGGTGGGCCGGAAGCTGGGGATCCAGTTGCCGTCGAGGTCGAACACGGCGAGCGAGCGCTGGGCGATCGGGGTCGCGCCCGGTCCCTGCTGCACGCCGGTGAACCGGCCGCCGACGTAGACGCGGTCGCCGTAGACCTTGAGGATCGAGACGTTGTTCTTCCACGGCGAGACGACGGCCTCGTTGGTGTGGTCGATGCCGACCACGCCCCACGGCGCCAGCTCGGAGCGGTTCTTCAAGGCGTTCGGCTTGGCCTCGGGGGCGACGCCGCCCGCCGGGATGGGGGTGAAGCCGGCGGCGTCGTTGGCGATGCGGGGCCGGAGCCAGACCTGGGTGAACCCGAGCGGCGCGCCTTCGCCGCCGGCCGCCCACGTGTAGCTGCCGGCGGCGGTGGAGCCACCGCCGCCGCCCATGCCGAAGCCCTGGACGTTGCCCTTGGTGGCCTGCGGTGCGGTGTAGAGCCGGCGAAGGTCGTTGACGCCCGCCAGCTGGTTGGCGACCTGGCCCTGCTGCGCCGTCGAGGTGTCCCGGGTGTTCGACCCGTTGAAGGTGGCGCCGTCGATCACGACCCGGTTGAGGAGCTGGCCGGCGGCGAGGTTCCAGGTCCACTTCCGCCCGGTCGTGAAGAGGCGGTAGTCCTGGCGGGCGGTGCCGGCGGTGTTGGTGGCGCGCGCCAGGCGGATGCCGTCGGGCAGGGCGGCGAGGTCGCCGTGGTCGATGAGGTCGTCGATGGTCTCGGTCGAGAGCGCGGCGGGGGCGAAGGCGGCCGGGCCGTCGATCGTGGCGGCGACGGTGGCGGGGCTGCCCTGGCCGTTGGGGTTGAAGTTCCAGCCGTTGCGGCCGCGGGCGACGAGGACCCACCCGCCGCCGGCCGAGGCCATGTCGCACGCGAACTGGGCCGGGCGATCCATCGACTTCGTGAGCAGCCAGTAGGTGCCGCTGGCCGACGCGGGGTGCTGCTGCTTGATGCCCCAGCAGGACGCGCCGGCGGTGGCCGAGGTGGTGCCGTCGCCGGGGGCGGCGCCGGCCGCATCCGCGCCGTCGCTGCTGATCGCCGCGGTCACCGGCACCACCGCCAGGAGGGCGAGGAACGCGATCCCCACGATGGTCCACCTGCGGTTGGTTGCTCGCATGCGTTCGGGTTTCCCTCGGGTCGCGGATGGCGGCACGTTGCGTGCCGGTGTCCGTGGTGTCGCCACGTACCGTGGCAGCCTAGCGAGCGCTCACGCTGCGTGGCAACCGCAAGCATTCGGTGACGCTGGGTGATGTGTCGGTATCGGACGGTGGCCTATCGGGTCCCGACCAGCGATCGGTAGGCCTTCACGAAGGATTGGGCCGTGAAGCCCACCATGGCCAGGAGCAGGGCGCCGTAGGCGACGAGGAAGGCGCGTGGCGCGCCCAGCAGCACGAACGTGGCGCACAGGACGCCGTAGTCCATCGGCAGGAGCAGGAACGAGCGCAGCGGCGATCCGGGTCCTCGGCTCGTGGGCCGGTCCGGCCGTGGCGGGCGCCCGCCGAGCTGGTCCCGGAGCAGCATGCCGAAGAAGAACGTCACGTTCACGACGCCGAAGGCCAGCGGCACGAGCGCCCACGCCTCCGACTCGAAGCCGGCGAAGCGGTGGAGGCCGACGGCGACGGCGGCGTGCAGCGAGCCGGTCTTGGCCATGTCGACGACGTGGTCGAGCCACTCGCCCGACGGCCCGCCGCCGCCCCGCACCCGCGACAACTGCCCGTCGGCGGAGTCGAACGCGTAGCCGAGGAGGAGCACGAGGGCGACGAGCACGCCGGTGGCGATCGAGGGGTCGACGAGGCCGATGGCGGCGATGCCGACCGCCGAGCACGCGGCGCTGATCGCGGTCAGGTGGTTGGGCGTGAGCCCGAGGCCGTGGCCGAGGGCGGCCAGCCAGCCACCGACCCGGCGGTTGACGTAGCGGAGGTAGGCGGGCACGCCGACCGCCGACTTCTGGGCGCCCCCGAGCTTCGCCATCGCCTCCGACGTGCGGGCCCGCACCCCGCCCGCGCCGCGGCGGATCGTTGGTGCCCCCTCGCCGCCGCTCATGGACGGGATGGTACGGCACGGCACCGCCGGGCCCGGTCGTAGGGTTGTCGCCCATGGCCGCACCACGCATCGGGTACGCACCCGGGGTCTACGACCTGTTCCACGTCGGGCACCTGAACATCTTCCGGGAGTCCCGCCGGTTCTGCGACCACCTGGTGGCCGGGGTGGTGTCCGACGAGATGGCGCAGCGGGCCAAGGGCACCCTGCCGGTGATCCCGCTCGAGGAGCGCCTCGACATCGTCTCGAGCGTCCGCTACGTCGACGAGGCCGTGGTCGAGGACGTGCCCCACAAGCTCGAGATGTGGGAGCGGCTCCGCTTCGACGTGATCATCAAGGGCGACGACTGGCGGGGCACCGACAAGGGGGACAAGCTCGAGGCCGACTTCGCCTCGGTGGGCGTCGAGGTGGCCTACCTGCCGTACACGCCGCGGACCTCCAGCACGATGCTGCGCGAGGTCCTGCAGGCGGTGCTCGACGGTCGCTGAGGCCGGAAGCGTCAGGCGGGTGCTGCGCCCGCCGTCGCCGGCACGGGCCGGCGGCCCTCGCGGTGGGAGATGCCGACGGCGAGGCCGAGCAGGACCACGTGGGGGAGCAGGCCGTAGTACGGCACCTCCACCACGGTGATGATGATCGAGAGGTGCGCCCACCAGCCGAGCGGCGTGCGCACCTGGCCCGAGCGGAACGCCTCGATGGCGAGCCACCCGAGGAACAGCACGAGACCCACGAACCCGTGGATGAACATCAGGTACCAGAGCAGCCCGTGCGTGCCGACGGGTGGCGAGTTCTCGTAGTAGTCGGTCTCGCGCGGGACCCCGTTGCCGACGAGCGGTGACTCGACGGCGCCCTCCCAGGCGTCGACGTAGAGCTCCGACCGGGCCTCGTTGGAGTCGCCCGAGCCGCCGAGGCGCGACTGCACGATCGAGCCGGCCGGGGTCACGACGAGGAGGATGCCGACGACGACGACCGAGCCGAACAGCACGGCGAGCGCGCCGAAGCGGCCCCGGAGGGCCTTGCGGGCCGCGAAGTAGACGAGCCCGACGACGAGGCCGATCCACAGGCCGCGGTTGGCCGACGTGAGGATCGGGAACACGGCCGCCGCCAGCAGCGCCACGCCGATGCGCCGGCGGCGGCGGTCCACGTCGATGAGCCACGAGCGGATGAAGAAGGGGGTCAGGATCCCGACGGCGGCACCCCAGCTGTTGGCCGCCGCCCACGGCGCCGCCGGGCGGGAGAAGGCCCGCTCGCCGAAGTCCTGGTTGTCGGCCAGGTGCCAGTCGGAGATGCGGGCGACGAAGTCGATGCGGCCGATCGGCCCGGCGAGGGCGCTGAACGGCGAGGGCATGTCGAGGTTCGGCAGCACCTGGGCGAGGTAGCCGAAGGCGATCGTGCAGATCCACAGCGCGGCCAGCCAGTCGACGATGCGCTCGGTGGGGACGACGTCCTCGCGCACGTTGGCCACCCAGACCACCGCGGCCAAGCAGCCCAGGAAGAGCGCGAACCGGTAGGCGAAGATCGGCAGCGCGTCGGGCGAGAGGACCGAGAAGCTCAGCGGGATCCAGCAGACGAACACCACCAGCGGCACCGTGGACCACGGGAAGCGCGTGCCCCGGTGCAGCAGCACCCGCGCCGCCAGCACGACGCCGGCGAGCGGCCAGACCAGGCCGTGCACGCCCAGGAGGAAGGCGAGTGGCATCCCGGCGCTGAGCGCCCAGATGGGCCAGGTGGCGCGGTTCGGTCGGAGCGAGCGGTGCCGGCGCGCGGCGACGGGGCGGTCGACCTCGGCCGCCACGGGCGGCCGCACCGTGGTCACGTCCAGACGACCTCGGTGATCTGCACGTCGGCCTCCCGGAGCGCGGCGACGGCCTGCTCGACGGCCTGGCCGTCGTCGTCCTCGACGATCACGGCCGTCTTGGCGACCCACTGGCCGAGGGCGGCGGCGGCGGCGTTGCGGGTGGGCGTGGCGGCCACGAAGACGACGGCCTCGAAGCCCTCTCGCCCGGCCCGGCTGATGAGCGCCTCGACCACGGCCCGGCGAAGCAGGCCCGAGGCCTCGGCGGAACCACGGGGCCGGAGCCACGTGACGGTGGGGGCGGAGACGCCGACGCCCGACCTCCCGGCGACGTCGGGCAGGCTGGCGGGACCGGTGATGCTCGGGCCGGTGATGAGGTCGGTGAACGACACGACGACGTGGGCCTGGCGCAACTCGCGCTCGCTCGCGCCGGCGAGCACGAACAGGGCGGGGATCCCGGCGAAGGTGAGGCTCGACGCCAGCTCCTCGGCCAGCGCCACCGGGGGTTCCATGCGGGTGCCGGCGACCAGGACCGAGGTGGCGCGGCCGCGCGAGCCGCCGCCGGCGAGGTCGACGGCCAGCCGGTCGATGGCGGCGTCGATCTCGGCCGGGCCGGCCTTGCGGCCGGTGGCGGTGGGGAGGAGCCGGATGTTGGCCCCCGGTGCGAGCTGCTCGACCTTCCGCCGCCCGCCGCCCATGCTGTCGCGCCGGTCGACGAGGAGGGCCACGCCGAGCCCGGCCAGCACGAACAGCCCGAACACGCCGACGCCCTTGCCGAGCGCCATCTTCGAGAGCACGGCGTCGGGGAGCGGCGCCAGGCGGACGATGTCGACCACGCCCTCCGTGTCGAGGTTGCTGTAGGCGGTCCGGGTCCGGGTCAGCTCGGCCGAGGCCTGCTGCGCCTCCTGCACGGCCGCCTGGGCGCGCGTGCGCTCCGGGGTGCCCGAGGAGGTGGCGGCCAGCGCGTCGGTGGCCTCGGACAGGGCGGCGTTGGCGGCGTCGAGCTCCTCGTCGAGGCGGGCGACGCGCCGATCGACGCGACCTTGTGCGTCGGCCTCGCGCGAGGCCTCGTAGGCCTCGGCGACCGCGTTCGCGGTGTCGCGGGCCCGTTCGGCGGAGCCGGACTCGACGGTGAGCTCGAGGACCAGCGAGTCTTCGTTGGCCGTCACGGTGAGGCTGCGGAACAGGCTGCGGTTGTCGCCCTCGAGGCCGAGCTCCTCGCGGACGGCGTCGCCGACGTCGTCGGACTTCACGAGGTCCTGCTCGGTGGCGATGTCGACCGGGTCGACGTCGCCGCCGCCCTCGAGGTCGTCGTCGAACGGCTGGACCTGCACGCGGGAGGTGGCGCTGTACTTCGGCGGGGCGCTGGAGAAGACGACGTAGCCGGCGATGAGCCCGAGGATCGCCGCGGCGAGCACGATCGCCGAGCGGCGACGCAGCAGCCCGAGCAGGTCGGTCAGGCGGAATCCGGATTCCAGTTCGGTCATGGGGTCCCTCGTGCAGGCGTGGCCGCGTGCGGTGCTCCTGCGGTTGATCGGCGGCGGATGCCGGACCACCAGGAATCCAGGCGCATCTCGGTGCGGAACCTCCACAACCCCGCCGCGTAGAGCGCGACGCCGATCGTACCGGCCGCCGCCAGGGCCATCGGGCCATCGCCGAGGGTGAGCCGGCAGGCGACACCGACGACGCCGACGGTGGCCAGCGTCAGTGCCACCGCGGTGGCGGCCGGTCGGCCGAGGGTGCGGACGCCGAGCGATCGGTTGGCCTGCCAGCCGGTGAGCGACTCCGTGGTGAGGATCGTGACGCCCCAGACCACGCCGGCCGCGGTGATGCCGTAGCGCTCGACGAAGAGGAGGTTGCCCGCGACGTTGACCGCCAGGACGACGAGCGTGTTCAGCATGGCCTGTCCACTCCGGCCGGCCATCAGGATGACGGCGCCGGTCGGCCCGAGCGGCGAGGTGACCAACATGGCGACGGCCAGGGCGACCAGCGCGCCCTTCGCCTCCACGACCTCGGGACCGAACACCTGGAGCAGCGGTCGCGGGAAGAGGGCGATCAGCAGGTAGGTGGGCCACATCAGCGCGACCTGCCAGCCGGCGACGGTCTGGACCAGCTGCGACGCCTCCCCGAGACGCCGGTTGGTGAGCAGGCCGCTGAGGCGCGGCGAGGTCACCTGCACGAGCGCGTCGGCGGCGAAGAGCCCCGGCAGCAGGTAGCGGGTGCCCGACGCGTAGATGCCCGCCGTGGTGGTGGAGAGCAGGGCGCCGACGAGGATCGTGTCGAACCAGTTCGTCACCACGGTGGACGCCTGGCCGACGGCGCGGGGCCCGGTGAAGGCCCAGAACTCGCGGGCGGATCGACGGTCCACGGCGCTGGCGGGGCGCCCGCTCGCCGCGGTGGCCCGCCGGACGCGCGTGGCGAGGGCACGGACCGACAGGACCAGGGCGACCACGTTGGTGGCGGCCCAGGTGGCGCCCACGCCTCGCGGGCCCATGCCGATCGCCGCCGCCGCCCCGGCCACGATCGGGATGGCCAGGGACCGGCCGATCTTCTCGATCGTCACCTGCGGGACCATCGTGTCGAAGCCGCGCGTGGCCTGCACCACGACGGTGTGGAGCGTCGCGAACGGCACGAACGGCGCCATCGTCCGGAGCACGGCGACGACGTCCGCGGTGCGCGGCCCGTCCGCGAAGAGGTCGGCGAGCCACGGTGCGCTGACCCACAGCGCCGCGGCGGCGACCAGGCTGATGAGGACCACGGGGACCAGCGCCACCCGGACGGTGGCCGGGATGTCCTGGGCCCGGTCGGTGGCCCGGAGGCGGCTGATGGTCCGGACCAGGCCGGTCGACGTCCCTGCGCCGGCGACGATCGTGAGGATGTTGAAGATGGCGATGGCCACCACGACCACGCCGGCGTCGCGGATGCCGAGCGACCGGTTCAGGACGATGAGCAGCACGAAGCCGGAGGCGCCGTAGACCAGGGCGCCGATCAGGTTGGCGGCGCCACCGCGCGCGACGCCGGCCGCGATGGCCGTGGTGTCGGGGCCGGCGGGCGCACCGGCCACCTCGCCGGTCGCCGCCACGTCAGATCCCCCGGCCCCTGCGGTTCAGCGCGCCCGAGATCCTGGCCGCCGGGACGCCGGCCACCACGGCCAGCGCCACGAGGGCGCGCGGCTCGCGCCGTGACCACCGGAGGGTGGTCGCGATCTGGCGGAGGGCGTCGAGCCGCCGGCCCTGGGCGGCGACGGCCACCGCGATCTGGCCCTCGACGCGAGCGCGCCCGCGCGGCTCGCGGTCGAAGCCGGGGTTGTCCCGCAGGACCTGCGACAGGGCCGCCTCCCAGTCGGGCCACTGGTCGCGGAAGTGCGACCGCACGATCCAGCGCATCTGCAGGAGCGGGTCGGGGTCGACGGGCACCGGCTCGTGGCGGGTCGCCCGCAGCATCCACTCGTAGTCCTCGGCGTAGCCGCCGGGGATGTCCTCGTCCAGGGGGCCGATGTCGTCCCAGAACGCGTCAGCCCGCACCACGGCCGTCCCCATGTAGGCCTCCATGCGGCGGGTGCGGAGCAGGTCGGCGTAGCGGAGGAGGCCGTCGACGCCTCGGCGCTCGATGGTGCGCCCGTCGATCAGGACCTCGAGGCCCGACGAGCAGGTGGCCGCGCCGGTGCGCTCGAGCAGCTCGAGCTGGCGGCGGGCCTTGGCGGGGAGCCACAGGTCGTCGTCGTCGCAGAAGCCGAGGACGGGCGCGGCGGCGGCGGCGGCGCCGCAGTTGCGGCTTCCGGGCAGGCCGGGCGTGCGGTCGTTGGCCAGGACCCGGACGGGGCGGTGGGGGTCGTCGACGGCGAGGTCCCACTCCGGCTCGGTCTTGTCCCACACCACGAGGGTCTCGATGGGCCCGGGGTGGTCCTGGGCCCGGATGGCCGCGATGGCCTCGCGCAGCTGCTGGGGACGGGCGTGGGTGGAGACCACCACGCTCAGGTCGAAGGGGGTCCCCGTGTTCGTCGCTGGGTTCCCGGTCGACACCGATGCTCCTCCGCGTTCCACTGGCACGCCCGACGGGCGCACGACCCTATCGGCGGCGGCGCCTGGCCCTGAAGGCACCCCCGTCCCGGGCCGGCGGCGTCCTGGGTCCCGACGCGGCGTCAGCCGGTGATGCGGGACGCGTAGCCGTAGCCGAGCCGGAGGTGGTCGACGAGCTGCTGCGGCGGGCGCGACCGCCACGTGGCGACGTCGGCGGCGGCGGGGGCGGTGCGCAAGAGGCCGAACCAGAGGGTGGTGACCCGCACGTCGGCGGCGAGGTGGCGGCGGGCCTCGGCGGACTGCGTGAGCCACACCATGACGTCGCCGCGGGTCGCGCCCCGTGCGAGGAGCGCGGTGTAGAAGGCGAGGTCGCCGGAGGTGGGCTCGCGGCCGTACGCCTGCCGGTGCAGCTGGGCGATGTAGGGCCGGTCGGCCAGCCCCGCCCAGCGCGGTGCGAAGAAGCTGGCCACCGCGGGCAGCGATGCGCCGCTGCGCAGGGAGCGGACCCACTGGTCGATGCCGGCGGTGGTCGGCGCCGCGCCGAGGCCGCCGAGGTGCAGCCGGCTGATCGCGCCGGCCGTGTCCTCCCAGGCCGGCGCCCCGGCCCGCGCCTGGACCACCGAGGCGGGCGCCGCGCCCGACGCGAGGGCCTGGTACGCCGCCGCCAGCTCGGGCCAGGTCGGGGGGCGCCCGTCGAAGTCGCGGTACTGCTGGACGGCGAACGCCAGGCCGTCCGGGTGGAAGGGACCGAACCGCCGCTGCTCGGCGATCCAGCCCGCGCTGGCCGTGAGCCGGCTGTAGACCCCGGGCTTGCCGGGCCGGCCGCAACCGTCGCCCCAGGACACCACGCCGATCTGCCGCCACCCGCCGGGCGCGGGGGCGAGGAGCGGCCCGCCGGAGTCGCCCTTGCAGGCGTCGCGCCCACCGGCGAGCGGACCGGCGCAGAGCATCGACGCGGCCCGGAACTCCAGGCCGCGCGTCGAGCCGGGGAGGGGCACCTCGGGGTACGCGGTGCGGCAGACGTCGTCGGGCTGGACGGGCACCGTCACGTACCGGGACGGCGTGCTGACGCCGTAGCGGACCTCCGACGTGGTGCCCCAGCCGACGGTGGTGGCCGACGTCCCGGGGTCGTCGAGCGCAGCGTCGGGCGCGGTGGGGGCGATGACGCCCACCTCGGGCGCGAGCGTCGGACGCCCGATCCGCAG